>Ga0316204_10001043_pt1 | contig 83461 bp, 89 predicted proteins | sample 6monrhotite_MG_2_FD_205661 | JGI IMG/M metagenome (GOLD analysis project Ga0316204, IMG submission 205661) | Microbial mat bacterial communities from mineral coupon in-situ incubated in ocean water Damariscotta River, Maine, United States -... | ecosystem: Environmental > Aquatic > Marine >... | reverse complement strand
TTCTATTTTATATTTGGTATGTGAACCATTACGATATTTCATACCTATATAATAAACGCAACTGCTAGCTTAAAGCTATCCCGTCTAAAGACGGGGGTTTAAACCAATTCCTTCGGACGAATTAATGATGAGATTTCTTACCTTTATCTCCTTATGGAGCTGAACCAAAGAGTTGAAACTGGGTTGGAAATTGATCAGGAAATAGTAGATTTTGATGATGAAACGATGGGCCCTATTTTTACGCGAGGACTTTTTATGGAAAGAGGTAAGTTTAAATTGTCAAAAATAGTGGATAAGCATAAATCGGAGTTCCCATCAAATTATTGGAAAACTTTAAAAAGAGTTCCGAATATCCATGCTGTTAGTATTACATCTAATGATATCATGGAGTTATTTGAAATTATTGAAAACAATAATGATGTATATGATGAAGATATTTTATCACTTCCTTTAAACACTTTTTCGACTGTTGATTTCGATGCTTTAGTAGGATTGAGATTACATGAGTCAACAGATAATGAAATACTAAAAGATATAAAACTACTCTTACCTAAATTGAGATATTTTACAGGAGCTAAAGCTCCAAAAAGGTACAATATCGATGATAAATGCACCTTATTATCCACTTGTTGGGTATTTAAATATTTAGACTTAACTTTATGGGCTCGGTCAAATGGGCATGAAATTTCTAATAAGAAATTAGCAGAATTTATCATAGAAGAAAAAAAACTTGATCAGCTTGAAGAGCAAGGAATTGATATAGCTAAGTTAGTATCAGATAAAGTTAGAAAACATGCACAACATGCTATATCTGCAGAGTTTTTGAATCAACTTTATGATAAAGCTTATCATCAAACTTTTACTAATCCCTATTTTGAGTCTTGTTGAAATTGAGGATTTGTTTACTTTAAATTCATGAGAGTATTAGCCGAAACCTACAAGAACAGGCAGAGGCATAATGACTACTCCATACACCCAACCAACACTAGAAAAACGTCAGGAACTATTAAAAATTGCTGGCGTTTCTGATCGATTAGTAAAAGATCAAGAGCGCAGAAAAATTACAACATTGAGCCGTTCCCAAACGTGGAAAAAAGAAAGAGAAGGCTTGCACCCTAAAAGAGTCCAACTTAGTACTAACTCAGTCGCTTGGCTATTATCAGATCTTCTTTGGTATATCTACAAACATGTAGCAACAAGTAATCCTGAAAAAAAATCCATTTAATAGAATTTTTAGCTATGAAAATAGTAATGGTTTTTCAATGTTTTCGTGGGTAAATAATGGGTTTTGAAAAAAATAATCGGCGTAAATATAAAGAGCGCTTTGCAGGTATTCCTCATGTTGTTATGAATCATATTGATTACGTTGAACTTAGTGGCAATTCTATTAAATTACTTCTTGAAGCTGCTAGGCAATATAACGGTAGAAATAACGGAAAACTATGTTTTGTTTGGTCGCAAATGTCCGAACGAGGTTGGAAGTCAAAAACAACTTTGAGCACAGCAAAGAAAGAGTTACTAAAGAACAATCTTCTTGTTATTAGTAAATATGGCGGTTTATTAAATGGTAAAGGTATGCCGCAATACTACGCTTTAACTTGGCAACAAGTAGATGAAATTAATAATTTTGATATGGATATTGATTCAACGATGAAGCCTATTAGAAGCTTTCGGTGATAAAAATTTCTTAGTCCAATTTCTGTACCGAACCGATACAGAAATTGGACTAGGAGTAAAATTCACACCCTTTATTTTATGGGCGCAGGGAGTAAGTAAGCACAAACAACAGGAGTCCAAAAATTGGACTCCTTTATATATAACCATACCTAAATGTGTGAAATTCCATTAAAAGTTACTTAATTAAAGAAAACGAAAAAGACAATGACTAAAACAGTAATTTATAAAAGAGTAATTATTATTAAAGTAGAACAAATTAAAGAGTTAACTTTGATAAATTTTTCAATAATAGATATTGAGTATGATTAATGCCAAGAGTTCATTCAGCAAGAAACCGTGATGAATTTGAAGTAATTTTAAAATCATTAGAGAGAAATAGAGGAATAAAGGCAAGGTGGATAGGTGAATTAACAGCATTGTGGGCTTTAAGGATAAGTGATTTATTAGCTATCAAAACTAAGCAAATAGATCAGTCATTTAATACAGGTGAGTTTAAAGTCATCGAAGGTAAAACAAAAAAACACAAAGTGATCACTCTGACACCACATGCCATAAAGATTTTAAATGATATGCGGTCAAAATATCCAAATGACCTTTATTTATTTGAAAGTCGTTTTGGTGACGCGAGAAAACCGATTAGTAGAAAAACAGTTTGGCGCTGGATGTGTGAAGTTGAAATTGATGTTATCAAGTGGCGACGTTCAATTGGTCGTTTAGGGGGCGTTAATTTGGGAACGCATTCTTTACGTAAGTCTGGTTCAAGGTTAAGGCAACAAGCGGGAGTTACTTTGGAAGAAATACAACAACTTTTAAACCACAGTAAACCGTCAACTACTATCAATTATATTGACAATAATGAGCAAGATTTGGTTGATACGTTTGCAATTGGTGATAGAGCACTGTTTGGGGATTAATTGAATTGAGACAGTTTACAAGTTACGTCTCAAATGAAACGCAACTAATTGATTTTATGTAAATAAAGCATTCTAGTTTTGAGCATACAAATATTACTGTTTGTTAGGTCTCAATTTTTTACTAACTCACTGATAAGTGGTTTAATTTATGGCAAGAGGTGGAAGACGATTAGGTGCTGGTGCACCTATGGGAAATAAAAATGCTCTAAAGCATGGCGGACGGGCGAAAGTGCTGTATGGCGTACCATTATATAAAGCACTGAACAATTTTGAGTATCGATCACTTTGTTTTGAGCAATTAGCAATGTTGAAAGAATTAGACGAATTAGATGGAGGTTGGATATCTCCTCAGTATTTAGCTCACAAAGAACGGTATATTGGTGCGGTAGTATTTAATGAGCGAAGAAGTAAATATAAATCCGCTTATGATAGGGAAAATAGAACTTTACTCAGGTTTATTGACGATCAAAATATAAGATATCGGCATGTGAGCGCTAAAGAAGTAATTTTATGATCAATGTGTAATTGATCACAATAATTTTAATTGAAAAAATTAACCAAACAATCAAACGAGATTGATCAATATATATTTTTCCTATATTTTCAATTGGTTATTATTGTTAACAAGTATATTTTGATCACCTAGGTATAGGAATAAATATGAGTAAATTTTATAAAGTTGAAGTTACAAAAATTTATACCGTTGAAATAGACGATGATGATTTAACTGAACAAGAAAAACTTGATGTAGCTATATTTAGGGTTTTAGATGAAATCGATGAATTGGAATTAAGTGTTAATAGTCTTAATGTAATGAAATACAGCCCAGATGAAGTGAATGATATGATAAAAGCTTGTTACACTCCTTTGGATATAAAACCTAAAGAATACTATGGGAGTGTAAGACCCATATAAGATAAGTAAGTGACTAATTACAGATAAAGGTTTAGTGAATTATCTATATGAGCGACCTCAAGCTTGACATGCCATTTTTCATAATAAGTATATATTTTTTGACTGTATTGAAAGTGCTTTGCTAAAATAAGCGAGATATTTAAATTAAAAATTTTAAATCTTAAGGGGTTACGATAAGTTTATATATTATCAAATAGATGATAAGTAATTAGATATTTTTTACAGTTTAATCAAGTACTTGATATCACTAACCGATAATAACCAGCCTTTATTTTATAATTAAGGCGCCAGTCATTTTACTTATTTTAGGTTGTGTTGAAGGGAAGGTACCGTTTCATAATTCCCAGTAACGTAAAGTAGTTTAAATAAAATTTTAATATGGAGTTTGAAAAATGTTTAAAAAATCAATATTACGTTGTTCTCTTTTATCTTTATCAATAGGTCTTTCTGGTTGTGGAGATAGCATTGCAACAATAGACCAACATAATTTAGATATTATTTCACAATCAAGTGCTTTCAGTGAGAATGAAATTATTGAGTTTAGGGAAAAGTTAGCACTATGCCAAAAGGATGAATTTTGCCAAAGTAAAATAACCTATGCCTTATATGATAATGCTTTTGTAACTGAAAATTTTTCCCAAATAGGTACCGCCATAAATTATATGAAATGGGTTAATAATATTGAAAACCACACTGTTACAATGGAATCTCAAAGATTATCAATAAACTGGGGAAAATTATTCAGGGGAACTTTTATGTGCTTAAATAATGAAAAATGCACTCAATGGTTGATAGATTCGAATAATGCAACAGAAATTGATATTCAATCATTAAAAGCATTAGGACAATAAAATCTAAAATATCATAAAACTAGCACAATACTATTAAAACTGGACGTTATAAGTAAGGGGGATATATTTGAGTATCATGGATATTAGCACTATCAAGTTTTCTTTAGAAAAGCATAATAATGATATAGATGATTTTACGTATATAAATGGCAATCTTGTTAAAGAATATTGTATTGATTTTGATGAGTTAGCTCGTAGTCTTAAAGGAGCTGGTGAATTTAATATATTTACATGTGAATGTGGCATTTCTGGTTGTGCTGGTATAGAACAAGGTGTGTTGGTTAAACATGAAAACGAGTTTGTTGAGTGGTATGTAATTCAACCGTTTATAGCACACTATACTTTTTCAAAACAGATTGTTATTGACGAATTGTTTAAATTTGCAAAATCTGTTGAACAGCATAAGTTAAAAGTAGGTTCAACACTTTACATGATGTCTGGTTCAAGTGAAACGTTGCGTATTTTATACTCAATTACTTAGATATATTTACTATACAAGTTATTCAAATGGATCTTCTACAATTAACTACCGTATTAAATTAGAACTACTAATCATTCTATAATAAATGGCTTAGACAACTAGAACTGTGCAATATAGTGTGCAATAATGTTAAGTGAGGCTTATATATAGCTTTAAATTCATTAGAGGATCTCATGAGTAATCATATAAAAGCTAAATTTTTAGGCTTTACTTACGCCCCCGTCCCAAAAGAAAAATTTACTAGTTTACTGTCACAACTAGAAGACTCTCTTAGGGTAAAATTACCTCGCTACAATGCTACTGATGTGAATGATATTACCGTTAATATTATAGATAATAATGTTGATGCTCAGCAAAGATCAAATGGCAAAGAGCTTCATATGGTTGATGCTGATGGAAAGTATGGGGTTAAGGTCGGCAATAACGGGATAGCTATTTCTGTATCTGGCTATGTTAGTTACCCTGAACTGATTGCTTTCTCTAAATGGGTAATTGAGACAGTTGTAAAAACTATTAATATTACTCACTTTTCACGTTTATCTTTAAGAAACATTAACTTATTTCAAGAACAAGCGGAAAAATCTAATGTCTTTAGTGACATTAGAAATGCTAAAGATTGGGGAAGACAAGAATTACCTACTTTGAATGATGGCTTTGCTTGTAGTGGCGCAGCTACAAGACATGAATATTTTTCTACTGATTATTGCAAACACTTACAGCTAATAAGCGCTGTGGTAATGGGAAAACAAAGTTATATCCCTCAAGATGAATGGAGTATCTGGCAATTACGAGGTGGGATTCCAACGGTGGAAAATGTGGAATTACTTGTCGACATTGCTAGTACTAGTTTCCGAGCTCCAATGAATATTCCAGAAAAGCAACATAATGTTACTGAATATAGTTGGGATTCAGTAGAGTCTGAATTGAACTCATTGCATGACATTGTCAATCAAGTTTACTCTGACATTACGAAGGATGATTAAATGATAAATAATTACTCAGTATGTGCAATGGCTCTTGTGACTCCTTTAGCTGTAATACAAGCACCCACTCCACAACCCATGGTAACTATAGCAAATTTCAATATGCCTCAGTTTGTTCCGACTAGTGCTGATAATTATATTTCGAATGTGGCAAAGGAAGAAAATGCGGTTTCAATTTGTCATCAACTTAAAAATGATTTTTCAATTTCAAATACTGAGATGTCTAAGTGGCTTGGTGTTAAGAGACGAACTTTTTACAATTGGATAAAAGAACCCGAGAAATCAAGACAATATGGCTCTCAAATAGAAAATCGATTAGCGACCTTACTTAAGTTAAAAGATGCAATGGAGCTAGAGCATCATAATGTATTACATAAAATAGCTTTTAGTCCCATTTACGGTGATGCTGAATTTGGGAAAATGATTTTAAATGGAGCATCTGACATTGTTTTAATTGATTTCTATGAACAATTATTTTCACAATTTGAGTCATACCGTAAACTAAACTCTAATCCTACTGTGTAAGTTTGTTCTTGTGAGAGATTTATTATTAGAGAAAGGTTGGCGTAGGCATAGTGTGGTCTCCTTGCGTGATGATACCCTCAACCAGTTTATTCCTCACTTACCCGATAAAATAAAAACTGTTTTGTGTCAAAGAGGAGCAGTACTGATCGTTGCGACTTACGATTGCGCAGTTGTATCTCCATGTTTTGATAGCGAACCATGGGTTCAATTATTAGCAGCATTCCCAGTTACTTTTGAAAAAAAATATTCCCAAGGTCGAGACCCTCGAAGACTGCATTTTTCAATTGGTCATAATGATCAAAGCATTACCTTTGAAACAAACGCGGCCTGTATTGCACAACTGGATAGAGAATTGCTATGTCCTTGTCAACCTGATGATGAGTACGTATTACCAGATAGTAGTAAGTATGATTTAAAGAACTGGCTTGCTGAACGCTTTAAACAAGAGACTTGGCCTGATGCCTTTAATATAGCGATTCAGCCTATTCAAAAGCGATTAAAAAAATTCTGGGCGCGTTATACCGATTGCATTTCTAGCTTGTATATTAAATTAGATACCTACGAAGAAATTCCGGCAGGAAAGTATTGTGCGGCAATAATTATTGCTATAGATGTAGGGAAACAAAGAAAGTTAATTCAGCAGATGAGAAGTAATAATAACCAGCTGAAAGATAAATCAATGGATGAAGTTATCTCCCACCTTTCCAGTGAGTTAATTGATATAATTGGAAGCACTTTAGATATCGAAGCCGATCCTACTATGCAAAATGGTAAAGCTGTGGCTGTAATTGAAGAAAACGGAATTACGGTGCATCAAATCAGACAGTTCTATCGATTTTCTCCTTATTCTATGTCTGAGTTCAAAAAGGAATCTGCATTACCTGTCGATATGCTTAGTAGTAAATCCAATTAGCATTAATCAAAGGCTTTAGAGAACCAGTTGGTGGGCAAAATGGTGGGCAAAACAACTTAAACAGACATGTTCATCTTCTAATGCCCTTATACAAGGGACTTAATAAATGCAGTACGAGAGCAGATCCAAAATATCGAATAGTACGATTGATTGACTCTACTGAATATGATGTTTATATTAATTAGCGCGATTCACTATATCTAACATGTTGTTCATCTTGCTTGTATTCGTATTCAATTTTTACATTGAAAACGAATACAATTTTTGAAATTTATTTATCTAAAACCTTTGGGAATTTTATGAAACGTTTACTTATATTATCGACTGTTGTTCTGATGAGTTATTCATCAAATGCCAGTACAATTATTACAAAAGAAAAGTTGCTTGAGCGCATATCAGCGCTATCAGCGGATGATATGAAAGGGCGAGCACCGTCTACAGTGGGCGGTGAAAAAGCGATTAAATATATTGTAAACGAGTATAAATCTATCGGTTTAAAACCTGTAAATGGCTTGTATAAACAACAAATGAAGATGGTGAAAATTCAGAAAAATGTGGCAAAATCTTCTGTGAAAATCACAAATAAGAACAAAGATTTTACTGTAAAAGGAGATGAAAATCCTAACCCAAATTTTACATTTTGGTCAACTTCTCAAAAACCAGTTGTTGATATTAAAAATACTGAAATCATTTATGTGGGTTATGGTGTTGAAGCTCCTGAGTTTGGTTGGGATGATTTTAAAGGTGTTGATGTTAAAGGTAAAATTCTTTTAATGTTAAACAATGATCCTCCGTTAACAAAAAACGGAAAACTAGATCCCGATTTGTTCAAAGGTGAAAGCAGAACGTATTACGGTCGTTATACTTATAAATTCGAGCAAGCGATGAAACATGGTGCGGCCGGTGCAATTTTAATTCATACCACTCCTTCGGCAGGATATGGTTATTCTGTTCTTCAGGATGCAGGTGTTGGTGCACATTTTGCGATAGACGTGCCTGGTTCTGGCTATCAAGTAGATTTTTTAGCGCACATGGATAAAGAAACATCTAACGCTATGGCAAAACAATTTGGCTATACACTCGATAAATTGTTTGAAATTGCACTCGATAAGAACTTTAAACCTATCTCTACAGGGTTAACGCTAAACTCACATATTGAAACAGATATTTCATCTGTAGAAACACATAATTTGTTTGGTATGGTTGAAGGAACAGATCCAAAATTAAAGAATGAATTTATTGTGTTTTCTGCACATTACGATCATTTAGGTAAAGACGCTCACGCAAAAGAAAACGAAGACAGTATTTTTAATGGTGCATGGGATAATGGATCAGGTTCTGGAGCAATTCTTTCTTTAGCCGAAGCTTTTGTAAAAGCACCGACAAAACGTTCGATTTTATTTTTACATTGTGCGGCAGAAGAATCTGGAACATTAGGTTCTGAATATTTTGTAGCAAATCCACCAGTAAAACGAAATCAAATTGTTGCAGATATTAATATTGATATGCCAAATGTATTCGGTATTTCTCGTGACATGGCTGTGATTGGTGTGAATTCAAACTCAATGGGTTCTGCTCTGCGTGGACTTGCTAAATCTGTTCTTGTAGATGGAAAGCCTGTTGTTATAACCGATGATCCAAATCCGAATGCTGGGCTATTTTACCGCTCTGATCAAGTTCATTTTGCCAAAGCTGGGATCCCAGCACTTTTTGTGGAATCAGGTCACGATTATGTAGAAAAATCTCATGACTTCTACGAAAAAAAATCAGCGACTGTATATCATAAGGTTGCAGACCAAATTGATGCTGATTGGGATTTAACTGGTTTAGAACGTGATATGCGCTTAATGTTTAAGCTTGCAACAAAACTTGGAAATGACTCAGAGCAACCAAAATGGAATGCAGGAAACGAGTTTGAAAGTACATATAACAACTTATATAAAAAGTAATTAATTTGGTCGGGCGAAACATGCTCGTCTGACTATTTTTACACCATTTGTTTACTTAGCAGAATATGTTGTGAGTAATATTCACATTCCTCGCTACTATAATTATGAAGTACCAACGGCAGAAAAGCGCTTGTCGTTGGCACAACCTCGCCACTATTTATTTTTCTACTCGCAAAGCTATTACGTTTATCTTGATACAACCTAAATATTACATTCCTGTTTTGTCTTTAATTTGCAAATATCAGAGATATTCAAAATGGTAATACTTGAATTTCATTTTATTCAATTTACGAACAAATGTTGCTGGGGTATAGTTTTTCTTCGTGGCTAATACCAATTGAACGAGTAAATAATGCTAACTAATGTACAGATACAAGACTACGATAAACAAGGATTTATCGTTCTAGACCAGCTCATAGCGCCAGAGATGATTGAAAAAATCAAACATCAGGCGGCAACATTGGTTGAGCAATGGGTTGAAGATTCTCCTGAACATGTTTTTAGCACTAATGATAATGATCGTAGTGATGATCTCTACTTTTTGCAGTCTGCAGAAAAAATTCGATGCTTTTTTGAAGAAGAAGCTTTTTCAGAAAAAGGAGAGTTAGTTCAAGAACGCTCGCAATGTATTAATAAAATAGGTCATGCCTTACATGAACTTGATCCTGTTTTTTCAGAATTTAGCCACCAAAAAGTGCTCGGACAGATTGCCAAAGAACTAGGTTTGAAACAACCTCAAATTCGACAATCTATGTATATTTTCAAACAGCCTCGTATCGGCGGTATTGTTAACTGGCATCAAGATGCTAGCTTTTTCTTTACTCAGCCGCAAAGTGTGGTGACTTTTTGGTTTGCCATTGAAGATGCAACCCTAGAGAATGGTTGTTTGTGGGTTGAACCTAAAGGTCATAAAGGACCATTACGCGAACGATTCAACTTAGCTGAAAATACTACTACCATGATAAAGCTTGACGATACTGCTTGGCCGACTGAGAAAGGTGGCCAAGCAGTTGAAGTTAAAGCCGGTAGTCTTGTAGTTTTCCACGGATTTTTACCTCATTACAGTGCTCCGAATCGTTCAACCAAATCACGACAAGCTTATACCCTACATGTTACTGACGGTGTTTGTGACTATGCCAGTGAAAACTGGCTACAGAGTAAAACATTGCCACTACGCGGATTTGATCAATAATTTAAGTGCCATTTTGTAAACTAGTTTCTTAAATGCATTGCCGTATCAATAATTTGTTGTTTTAACCATTGATGAGCCGGATCAACCTCACTACGTTGATGCCATATTAATGAATAGACGACGGGTAACGAAGGGCATGGCATGCTTATTTTAACTAAGGGCTTGTGCTTAATAGCAAATTCAGCCCAACTTGAGGTTGTTGTAAAAATGAGATCTGATTGGCTACAAAGGCTTGAGGCAGCATGAAAATCGGGCACTTGAACAACAATATTGCGATGCAAGCCTCTTTTAGACAGTGTTTTATCGAACATCGGTGTGCCAAGTTCGTTGTCTCGTACATGAATATGTTTACTGGCCAAATAGTTAGTTTGATCCCATGTTTGCTGCAAAATCGGGTGATGTTCGCTCACTAGGCAAACCAGATCATCACGATAAAGCTCTTGAATTAACAGGTGATTGCCCAGTTTAGGTTGTTGACCAATATCATGCGGCAATATTACAAAGTCTAGTTGGCCTTGATTAAGTTGTTCAATGCTTATACTGTCTTTGAACCAAGTATCAAAATGCATTTCAGGGGTTTGTGTTAAAACCTGCTGGATCAAAGGCGCGGCAATAAACTCAAACGCACTCTCATGCATGGAAAGGCGAAAACAGCCTTGGCAAAGTGCAAGATCAAATTCTGTCGGGGAAAAGATATTTTCCATCGCTGATAATGCTGTTTTCAGCTTAGGCTCTAGTGCTAACGCTAACTTTGTTGGCATCAGCCCATGAGATATTCTATAAAATAACGGGTCATTAAATAGGTCTCGCAGTTGAGCAAGGTTTTTGCTAATGGTTGACTGGCTTAAATTGAGGCGAGTTGCAGCAGACGAAGCACTCCGTTCTTCGAGCAACATTTGTAAGGTTATTAATAAATTGATATTAACACGAGAAAGTTGTGACATATCCAATTGTCTGCTCCTGAAAATACAGTGATATTCTAAAAAGTTAAAATTAGTTTATATAGTATTCGTATTTGGAACAACATCACTTAGATTAAATACCTAAAAATAAGAATTAAGGATTTATATGCATGTAGTTATGGGGTTTATAGGAATATTAACGTTATTATCGATTGCGATATTAATGTCTAATAATCGCCGAGCTATCAATAAGCGAACGGTAATTTGGGCTTTTGTCATTCAAGCTGCTTTTGGTGCCTTTGTTTTATATCTACCTTTTGGGCAATCTCTACTCCTTTCTCTAACCAGTGGTGTACAGTGGGTTATTGACAGTGGCAAACACGGCACTGATTTTCTCTTTGCTGGATTAGTTAGTGACAAAATGATTGAGTTATTTGGCAGTGGTGGGTTCGTTTTTGCCTTTCGGGTATTACCAGTTATTGTTTTCTTTTCCTCTTTAATTGCAGTGCTTTATTACTTAGGCGTGATGCAAAAAATAATTACTGTTCTAGGTGGTGCGTTACAACGATTACTCAAAATTAGTCGTCCAGAAGCAATGTCAGCAACGGCAAATATTTTTGTTGGCTTAACTGAAGCTCCACTGGTAGTTCGACCATTTGTTAGCCGTATGAGTCAGTCACAGCTATTTGCGGTTATGGTCGGTGGTACGGCTTCGGTTGCAGGCTCTGTTCTTGTTGGATATGCCAGTATTGGTATTGAATTGAAATACTTAGTAGCAGCATCCTTTATGGCAGCACCTGGCGGATTACTCATGGCTAAAATTATCATGCCCGAGCAAGAAACGCCGATTGAAGCACTTAGTTCAGCAGAGCAAGAAGACGATCAAGCCCCCGTTAATGTTATCGACGCTGCAGCGACAGGCGCAAGTGTTGGTGTTAAATTAGCGGTAAACGTTGGCGGTATGTTACTCGCGTTTATTGGTTTAATTGCCTTAATGAATGGTTTGGTTGCAGGTTTCGCCCATTTATTAGGGTTTGACGGTGTTACCATACAGCAAATTTTAGGCTATATCTTCGCCCCGCTAGCCTTTATTATTGGTGTTCCATGGGAAGAAGCCGTACGTGCAGGAAGTTTTATAGGGCAGAAATTCATATTAAATGAGTTCGTTGCTTATATTGATTTTGTTAGTGTAAAAGATACGCTTTCGCAGCATACCCAAGCCATTGTTACTTTTGCCTTATGTGGTTTCGCCAACTTATCGGCAATTGCTATATTATTGGGTGGGCTCGGCGCTATGGCACCTGAGCGGCGTCATGATATTGCCCGCCTTGGCTTTAAAGCCGTTATCGCCGGATCATTGTCAAATTTAATGAGTGCAACATTGGCCGGCATTTTTTTAAGTTTGTTATAGCAATAAAGATTAATACTTTAGCAAGAAAATTAATAGTTACTAACAGTGGAGTTAAAGATGAAGCTGAATTTTCATAAATCGCTTTGGGAAGTTCAATGTACTAATAAAGTTGAATTGAATTATTATCTCAATTTAATTCAACGTGAAGGCTATCAAGGCAGCGAATTGTTTTTACCTTTTTACGATATCGACGTTGATGAAACTCTAGACGCTCATGCTCAATATGGACTTGATATTATCGCCGGGATTGCGACTGATGGCGTTACTGCTGAAGAACACTTAGCAAGTCTGATTACGCAAGTGGAGCAGGCTTTATTGTTCTTTCCTAGCTTAATTAATTGCCATACCGGACGAGATATTTTTACTTTAAAAGAAAATTTAATGCTATTTGAAGCGGCGCTTGAATTGGAACAAAAGCATGGCGTAACAATTACTCACGAAACACATCGCTTTAGACCCACTTTTAGCACGTTTGGGACTGAACAAATTATTGATGCGCTGCCAGAATTAAAACTAAATTTAGATATTAGTCATTGGATGGTTGTACACGAGTCGGATTTATCTGATCAACTTGAGCGCTTAAACAAATTATTTAAGCATGTATATCACATTCACGGCAGAGTTGGCTTTGAAGAAGGACCTCAAGTAACAAACCCTCAAGATGAGTGTTGGCAACAGCACCTAATAAACCATACTAACCTATGGCAAAAAGTCGTTGATAATGCATTTGATCGTAAGGATACGTGCCTTACTATCACTCCTGAGTTTGGACCTTTTCCTTATGCTCATGTACAACCAACAACGGGTGAGCCACTAACCGACATATGGCAGGCGAATCGATTTATGAAACAGCATTTGTCTCAACGGCTAATTGTACCCTGTTAGACATATTAAAAGATCCACTAGGAAAAATACCTATCCAACAACTTTTGATAATTGACTAGTTAGCTAGATTAAAAATTACCCACCCAATAATTTTTGCCCGTAACTTATTATCTCTTCAGTTATTTTTTTATTAATACCCTTAATTAGCACCCAGCTATGCCAATAGAGTGTTTCTATTAATTGTTTTTCTGGGCATAAGTTTACTAACTCACCATTAGCCAGTTCTTTTTCTACCTGCAATTCAGGTACTAAGCAATACGCGACGCCTTGTTTAGCGAGTTCCACAAAGGCTTCTGAAGAACGAACTGTATGACAATAATACTCGCTTGAAGCTAAATTGAAATGTTCAGATATAAAACGCAAATGCATATCGTCTTTATGATCGTAACTCACACCGGGAGCCATTTTTAACGTTTCTGTCGTTAACCCCTTAGCAAAATAGCGCTGTTGAAAGCTTTTTGAAGAAACTAAAATATAATTTATTTTACCTAATTTATATGACCGATAACCCGGTAAAGGTTTTTCTACAGTACTTACTGCACCAATAGCTTCACCACTTTTTAGTTTTTCAAGTGTTACACTTTCTCGTTCAATGATCAGATTCAATTCAACTAAATATTCACTTAAAATAGGCGTTAATGCGCTACAAAACCAAGTCGCTAAACTGTCTGCATTTATCGCAAGTGATACCTTTAATGGTTCTGTTGGTTCATTAGGCAGCAAGCTTGGTAGCATTTCGTTTTCAAGTTGTTGCACCATACTGTGATGACTCAGTAATTTTTCTCCTGCGGGAGTTACTTTTATCGGTTGAGTTCGAATTAATACTGGCTGACCAATCGTTTCTTCTAAATTTTTTATCCGTTGAGAAATAGCAGATTGCGTTATATATAAATGTTTCGCAGCTAAATCAAAGCTTTGTAATTCAACAACCTTAGCTAAGGCATCTAACAATTTATAATCTAGCTTCATTATTAATATTTCTAATGTGTGGTTATTTTTATTAATTATATTTAATAATGAAAAAAGTGCAAACTTATCGTGTTTTATTAACTATGTATATTTTCATGCATACCTAACATTATTGGTATTTTAGTTTGTCATGCTGAACTTGTTTCAGTATCTACATTACCAGATCCTGAAATAAATTCAGGATGACAGTTAGCCACCTTGCTTGTTTGCTATACATAATCATTTTTTTACAAGCAATTACCAGAGGTGTGCGATGAGTTTATTAGTATTATTTAAAGGATTTTCTTTAGGATTAAGCATGATTGTGCCCATTGGTAGCCAAAATTCAATGTTACTGACCCAAGGCATTAATCGTAATCACCATTTAACCACCGCTGGCTTATTTATTTTATACGATGTTTTTTTAATCGCGTTAGGCATTTTAGGTGGCAGTATAATTATTTCAACTTCACCGCTACTATTTACGTTACTGACGTTCGGTGGCGCGGCGTTTTTATTTAGTTATGGTTTTATGTCGTTCAAACAAGCTTTATTTTATAATCATGAAAATAATGCAGTGATGGAAAAACAAAAATCATTAAAAATTATTATTATTACCAGTTTGGTTGTTACGTTTCTCAACCCACATGCTTACATTGATACCATTATGGTGATAGGAAGCGTAGGTGGGCAATATCAAGGTGCCACTAAAATGTACTTTATGATCGGGACTATGTTGGCGTCAATTGTTTGGTTTTCGGGTGTTGCCATAGGCGCAGCAAAATTATCACCACAACTTAGCAAACCAACAGTAAAACGTAGTATTGATTTTACAATTGGCATGGTTATGTGGTTTATTGCGTGGTCGTTAATTTCTAGTTGGTTAGCACGCTAATATATTTAAAAACATACCACTAAAATATTGAAACACTTCCCAACAAGCTCATCATTGGTTATTTTATAGTTAATTGATGAGCTTGCTTTTTATCTCGAGCAAACACTTATATTTATTGGTAAGTATTTCGTTGTTCAGGTGAGTCACTGTTATATTGTACAAATTCCACTTCATAGCCATCTGCATCTACAAAATATACATTATCGCGATGCGTTTCTTCTGCCCCTTCTTTCGCAATTTTGAAACCGGCCTCTCCTAATCGATTTATCATGGCTTTTATATCGTTGGTAACAAAAGCAAAATGCGCTAATCCTACTTGATGTCCCGACAAATCACGATTATCACCTACACCATCATCATTAAAAGCAATATACTGATATTCATCACCAAAATGTATCCAGTTACGTGGTTTTCCGTACCATTCCCCCTTTCCGCCTCCGCGTACTGTCCAGTGTGGAAATGCAGCTTTATAAAATGATAATGCGATTTCAATATTTTTAACGACTAAGTTTATATGTTCTAAATGGATCATAGTTACCTCTATAATTTTTTAGTTAGTTAAATTGAGTATTCAGTCAACCAATTAATAAATATTTTTATTTACTTAATATTTAATAAGGTAATTACTTTATTAAATATTGTCAAGTATTCATACGAATAAAATAAATAAAAAAGTTTACTTAATGCAATAATCCAGCATAAAATGTCTCTATATCAGGCATATTTAATTAATTAAAGATGAAAACTAACGACAAAATAATTCAGCTTTTGAAGATTCGCGGCGCATTAACCGCAAAAGTACTTGCCGGTGAGCTTGGCTTAACCACTATGGGTGTCCGTCAGCACATGCAAGCGTTAGAAGAATCTCACGAAGTTATATATACAGATAAAAAAGCGCCGCGCGGACGTCCTACACGCGCTTGGCAATTAACGCCAAAAAGTAATAGCCACTTTGCTGATAAACACGAAGAATTAACTGTACAGTTAATCGATTCAGTGAAATCTGTATTTGGTGAGGCGGGCTTAGACAAGTTAATTGATCATCGAGAATCCGCGTCAATGCTAAATTACCGTTTAGCATTAGCCGATCAATACAGTATTAAAGAAAAGCTTAATACGTTAGCTAAATTGCGTAGCGAAGAAGGTTATATGGCAGCCGTGGAGCAAGATGAAAGTGGCATATATTGGTTATTAGAGAACCATTGCCCTATATGTGCGGCAGCAACAAAATGTTTAAATTTTTGTCGTTCAGAACTTAATATGTTCCAGCAATTATTAGAAGATGTTGCAGAGGTGAGTAGGGAAGAGCATATTATTGAAGGGGCAAGGCGCTGCGCTTATAAAGTTATCCCACAAAGTAATTTGTAGTACTTATTTTCGCTGTATGCATGAAGGTAATAAAATTTCGTGGATCTGTTGCTGAGGGGAGTTGAGATATTACCAATCAAACCGTCATGCTGTATTCGTTTCAGTATCTTGGCCGAATAGAACCTGAAATAAATTAAGCGATTACACAACGATTACGACCGGAGTTTTTAGCTTGATATAACGCTTCGTCGGCACGTTTAAATAAATCGCTCCAACTAAGATCATCGTCAACTTCAGCAATACCTATTGATACTGAGATAGGAGGTAAAGTTAAGTTAGTCTGTTTTTGTTTTAATTTCAGTGTGTTAACTGTGTGGCGTATTTTTTCTGCTATTAAACTAGCTTCACTTTGGGCTTTATTGACTAACACCACTAAAAACTCTTCACCGCCAAAGCGCATCGTTACATCATCAGTGTTTACACATTCACGGATCACTTTTGCTACCCGTTGTAATACTTTATCGCCAATAAAATGACCAAAATCATCATTGAATTTTTTAAAATAATCAATATCAATTAATAGTGAAGAATGTACATCGGTTAATTCTAATTCTTGAAGTTTTTCATCTCCACCACGTCGATTTAATAAACCCGTTAACGCATCTAATATAGCGTCTTGTCTCGTTTCTTCCAATTTAGATTTTAATTGGTGTACTTCGTCACTGGTTTTTTCTAATTGCTCAGAAATAGAAATATGCTGTTGGTGTGAGGTTTTTATTGTACCAATAAGATAATTCACCACATCATTAAGTGACTTCCCTTGATCAAATTTTGCCAGAGCAGAATCAATTTTCTCAAGTTTTATTGATGTTTTTTTACCGTGAGTCACTTGCTTGTTAATACGATTAACTGTTTCAGATAAGGAAACGTACAAAGGGTCTAAGATATCGTTTTCTATTTTTTGACTATTCGACAAGTATTGATCAAACATTTGTTCCATAAAAATATTATCGAAATTATTATGGGCGTTTAAATGTTCATTGATTTCTTTAGTTAAATCACCATGATTGTTACTAACATATAGATAAATAACGGAATAATTAACTGGGTTGGGTGCTAATTGATGTTGAGATAAAAATTGGTGGGTTTGTTCACTATATTGTGTTGCATAAGTAAAATCATCTTGGCTTAGCATACCATTAACTCCATTTTGCTAAACTGATCGACTATTTAAAATAAAGCGCAAATAGCGTTATTTATACAACAAACGTCCTAAACTCAGTTAACTTTTTTATTATTATTTTAAACCAAACTGTTTTGTTTGGTTTATGAGCCGTATATTAACAAATTTAAGAAAGATCCGACAAGACTTTTTACTATTGTTTAATAACCTGCATTAGGTAGCACACGCTAAATATTTAATAATTCACCAATAAAACACAAATGCTCTGAATAAATTACAACATTTATTCAGAACACTACAATTTATGTATCTGGATTACTTTTAAAATTAGTTAATTGCTGAAATATGCTGTGCTAATTTAGTAATTTCATCGTTAGTCAATTCCGTTGCAACTGCTCTCATCACTGCATTATTGTCATTAGCACGTTCGCCAGCGCGAAATTTGGTTAACTGATTTTTAATATATTCAGCATTTTGTGAAGCTAATGACGGAAAACCTGCAGCTGCCATACCTTGGCCATTTTTACCATGACAAGCAACACAAGCCGTTATTTTACGCTCTGTATCACCACCAAAATATAAACTATGGCCCAACTCATTAGTTGCCCCAGCTGTTTTGGTGCGTGTTTGACTTGCAAAGTATGCCCCTAAATCCGCCATGTCTTGTGCTGATAACGCCATTACCATACCGGCCATAATAGGATCATTTCGTCCTTCTTTGCCAGCTGAAGTAGCACCTTTTTTGAAATCCGCTAATTGCTTCACAAGATAACTAGCACTTTGCCCAGCAAGTTTCGGGTACATAGGAACTAAACTGTTACCGTCTGCGCCATGACAAGCTGCACACATTGCTGATTTTGCTTTGCCTGATTCAGCATTCCCTTGTGCCGCTACTGCTATATTAAGCATGCCAAAAGAAAGTAGTAACGATAATATAACTTTATTCATTTTATTGATCTCTGCTTTAAACAAGAGCTGGTTTCCCAATCCTTGTATGATTAACCGTGTGGAAAGTAACAATATATTACACCAATCTACGCTGACTGTAATAGCTTCGCTTAATAAATTAACTCATAAAAACAAAAAAGCAGCTAAAAATAGCTGCCTTGTTAAATAAACTCTAGCTTTAGACTAAATAAAATTACATAGACGACATATATTGCGCTAATGCTGCAGCTTGCTTGTCTTTTAATTTTTTAGTCACACCGCGCATAATGCCATTTTTATCGTTATTGCGTTCAGCACTATGAAATAGTTTTAATTGGTTTTGCAAATATTCAACATTTTGATTAGCCACTGATGGGAAACCTGCTTTTGCCATGCCTTCACCATTTACTCCATGACAAGCTACACATGCGGGAATACCACGTTTGGCATTACCACCAAAATATAATTTTTTACCTAACTCGTTACTTTTTCCATTACCTTGAGAAACTTTTTGGCTGGCAAAATAACTTGCAATATCAATTTGGTCTTGTGTAGACAGACCTGCTGCCATACCAGCCATAATCGCATTTTTACGAGTGCCGTCTTTAAATTCTTTTAACTGTTTAACAATATAGGTTGCACTCTGCCCAGCTAATTTAGGATACATAGTTACTAAGCTATTACCATCGGCGCCATGACACGACGAACACATATCAGCTTTTGCTTTACCTGCAATAGCTTCATCTGATATCGCTAATTTTGCTACTGGTTTTCTAATTTTTGCATTTGCTACTGCTTTAGTATCGGCAAAGTAAGCGCCAATATTTTTAATTTCGTCATCAGTTAGCGTTTTTGCAAAGGCGTTCATCAACACATTAGTACGAGTGCCCGCTTTAAAACTATGTAATTGTTTTTCAATATATTCAGGGTGCTGTTTTGCTAGGTTTGGATAAATGAGAACTTCACTTTTTCCATCTTTTCCGTGACAACCAATACAGGCGCCAATACTTCGAGATTCATCACCTAAACTATAAAGCGCTTTACCTGCAACTGGATCGGCAACAAATTTAACTTCTGGAGCCGCAGTTACAGCTGTTGTGGTTCCTGCGTTATCAGCACTGCTGGCTTGTTTAACCGTACGACTTTGGCTTGAAAAATAAGCTGCAACATCAGCCATATCTTGCGCTGATAAGGTAGCAGCCATAGGTGCCATTGTTGGATCGGTACGAGTACCCGCTTTAAATGCTTTTAATTGTTTAACAATATATTCAGCTTTTTGACCAGCTAAATTGGGAAAATTAGGGCTAGGGTTTAAACCTGTTGCACCGTGACATCCAGCACATAAAGCAGATTTTCCTTTACCCGCTTCAACATTACCATTAGCAAATACATTAGTAACGACTAATGATAACAATAGCGAAAAAATAATTTTTTTCATTATATGACTCTCTATATTTCTGTTAATCAAATAAAAATTAATCGGGTTGATAAAAAATTCTTAAAAAAGATGACGCATTTTACCTTAAAAAATTCAATCTGTATTAAAGATAGTAAAGATTATCAGTAAAATTCACTAATTTACTTAAAAAAGTTATACTGTTCTCATTACGTTTTAAGTTTATAACGAAAATATCAACTTAAAGCACATTCAGTCTATTTATATTTAACGTTTTGGATCCTCTCTTGTCGACATCAAGCATCAATTTAACTAAAGCCACCTTTACTATTAGCGCACCAGACATTCGTAAATTACCTGCCGATAACGGTATTGAAGTTGCGTTTGCGGGTAGATCAAATGCAGGTAAATCAAGTGCTTTAAATACGCTAACCAATCAAAGAGGCTTAGCACGTACCAGTAAAACCCCTGGGCGAACTCAGCTGATTAATGTTTTTGATATTGGCGACAATAAACGATTAATTGATTTACCTGGCTACGGCTTTGCAAAAGTTCCACTAGCGATGAAAGAAAAATGGCAAAAAGCGTTAGGTGAATATTTACAAGAACGCGATAGCTTAAAAGGTTTAGTGGTATTAATGGATATTCGCCACCCTTTAAAAGATCTTGATACAGATTTAATTGAATGGGCTGCCGATTCAGATTTACCGGTATTAGCTTTATTAACCAAAGCTGATAAGTTATCTCAAGGTAAGCGCAGTGCAGAAGTATTAGCGGTTAGAAAAAAACTAGCAGAACTTAATGCCGATATCACAGTACAAGCATTTTCATCATTAAAACGTACTGGCGTAGAACAAGCAAATCAAATAATTTGCGAGTGGTTTACACAAGAGTTACCTGAAGAAGACACGGCCGAGTCGGAAACAGAATCACCAGAATAATTCAACAACACATCGGCGTGGTATAAATCGCGCCTTAATTTTATTAGCTAGCCTTTATTATTTACATACCCCCCTGTTTTTCGTCAAGCTGAATTTGTTTAAGCATTTTCAATTGTCGTCATGCTGAACTTGTTTCAGTATCTTAAGTACATAGATCCTGAAATAAATTCAGGATGACAATTCAATCCATTCTCCTAATGTCCTATATAGAAATTTTTTAAGCAAAAAAAAACCGATGCATCTTCAAATGAAGAATCGCATCGGCGGATTAGCTATGGGGAAAGCTAGAATATAAAAATTATTACAACAGGCGTTCTTTAAGGAACAAAAACATTATAGAGTAAGAACTCTATAAACGCAAGAGTTTTTACTCTAAAAATACTTTTAAAAGGAAAATCACATTAAAACTATTACAAATGGTTAATCTCGTCGAGAATGTGAATATTCTCGTTAATTTTATCCAATAGTCTTTTTGTTTAAAAAAATTAGTAGTGTTAACTTAATGCTTACTATTGCTACTAAATGGTAATTATGAACTCTATTCAATATAACCAAAAAAAACCAAAAAAAAACGTTTACCTGAAATTCAGGTAAACGCATTAAAAAACATAAATACTAAGGGAAATAAAAAACACTCACAAAGTAAGAGTATCGTTTATCCTTAAAGTTCCCTTTTCTTAAAAATAAAATATAATATAAGCTCAAAACTCATTTTCAGTAGCTTTGAACGATAAAAACAAGTTCATTATTTTATATTCAACAATCTCTCATTGTTTAGCATCTTTTTTTCTATCAAATTAAACTTAAAAACTTCGTTTACTTAAAATACTCAATATAATCACAAAAAACACTAAAATCGGTATAGTTAAAGCGCGTGTCAGTTGCTTTATACCATTTAGAGGTTGCTAAAGAAGTTAATTTAAACTTTCTTTTATGACCATCTATTGCGACATAACATCCTAATACACGTCTAGTTTCATTTTTTACTTTAACTCGAGTAAACATATGTTGATCAACCTCATAACTTACTGTTATTTTTGGAGATGCATATGAAGGAATGCTAAAAAAAAACATCAAAAAATACAATAAATGCCTCTTTTTTTTAGTCATTATCTCTCCTAAAGGTTATAAAATATTAAAATAATAATGTAAGCATAGAATATTTTTTTATTATCAACCATTGAAAGCAACATAAAGTGTCTCCATTACTTATAGCAAGCGTAATTATTAACATTAAAATTATTACAACAATTAACATTAGAAAAAGAAAAGAGAATATTCATGGCGACTATAGTTCCAGTAAAAAAAGAGCAACATAAAAATTTAAAAGTTTCAGCTAAAAGAAATTTATCACACGCGGCCAATCAACATATTGTTCCAGTTAATGCCCACGAATTCTCTCAGGCAGGCACCAACTTCCCTGTTGTTTTTGTTAAAGACCCAGACACTGGCGTTTTTCGTAGTGTGATCATGTTAGGTTTAGAAGCCGGTGAAAATTTATTTTATCGGGATGATGTATGGAACGCTATATATGTTCCTCAAAGCGTTGGTATGGTTCCTTTTGCTTTAGGTTTAGATCCTGAAAAAGAAAAAACATTAACCGCTTGTATTGATTTAGACAGCCCTTTTGTTGGTGAAGATAAAGAACAAGCGTTGTTTGATGAAAAAGGTGAACACACTGATTTCTTTAAAAACGTAGAAGATTCTTTAGGTCGTTTATATAATAACGAAGTGGCTTCTGAGCAATTCACTAAAGCAATGCTTGAAAATGATTTACTACAAGAACTAGAATTGCAAATTGATTTTGCCAGCGGCGAAAAGAAAAAACTAGTTGGTATTTTCACTATTAATGAGAAAAAATTAAGTGAAATAAGTGACGAACAAGTACTCGATTTTCATAAGCGTGGCTTATTCATTCCAATTTATTCATTATTAGGTTCTGTTGGCCAAATTAATCGTTTAATTCAATTACGCAATGATCATTCAGATAACAAAATAAATGGCATTCAAATTCAACCAATTAAAGCAGAAGAAAAAGCAGAAGCTTAATTTTCAGTTATTAAAAGGTAAGAATATAAAAAAGGAGCTTAATTGCTCCTTTTTAGTATGTGAATTATGGTAAACCTATGTTAATTTATCTTGAAGGATTAATTGTATATTGAGGTTGTCATAAGATGTCTGAGCCAGAAAAAATATCTAAAGAGCTTGAAGAGCAAATACAAACGTTTGCTGGCGATATTTATGTTCAAGTAGAAGATAAAATAACCTCACTGCTTTCTAATTTATCTTCAACTAAACAAGAATTAACCACCGACATCGTAGAACAACATCAACATTACCAATTGTTAGTTGATCAACAAAAGAAAACGCTTGATGAATTAACGGATAATAAAAAAACTAATCAACAACAAAGCGATAGAATACAAAATTTATCAACTGAGCTAGAACAACTTAAAGCAACGTTAGCTAAAAAATCAACTGAACTCGCTAACAATCTCTCACTCAATAAAGCAAAGCTTACCGATACAGAGCAAGCCTTAAAAGACAAATTAACTGAAATATCTTCATTAAAAAATAGCCTAGAACAAATAACCAATAGCGAACATAAATCTAAAGAAGAATTAAAAACCACAAACACTCAATTAGAAAGCGTGAGTGAAGATTTAAAAATTAAAGAAAAAGCTGAAATAAATCTAATTAAAAATGATGCAGCGAAAGCGGCGACTATTACAGCGCAAAATCATCAAATATCAACATTGAAAAAGCAACTTGATTTACTTAATAGTGATATTGAAAGTATTCAAACACAGCAAAATCAAACTTCGTCTGAAGCCACAAAAACTATTGCACAAGGCAAACAAGAACTTACTGGATTAACTGAACAGATAACTAATTTAACCAAGCAATTAGCCACATTAAAAATTGAGTTAGCACAACAGCAAGAGCAACAACAAAAATTAAACGAACAAATAGCATTAGAAAAAAAATCAAAAACAGAGGCCGTAGATAACTTCAATAAAAAAGAAATGGCGTTAAATAAAACTATTGAAGATTATGCAAATTCTTCCAAATTATTATCTTCAACTAAGCAACAGCAAGTGGAAGAGATAAATAAATTAATCAATGAAAAAAACGAAGCACAAAAACAAATTGAACAAGTAAAAAATACGTTAGCGAAAACAAGCAAGCAGGCAGAGCAAGCATATAATGAGCTAAAATCGTCTAGCCAACATCAAGAAGATGCTGCTAATAAGAAAAACGTAGATTTAATGAGTCAAATAACCTCGTTAACTGAACAAAAAGAAGTATTAAATAAAACGATTGAAGATTATGAAAATGCGCTGGAAGTATTGTCTGATAGTGAACAGCAACAGAATGAAGAAATAAATAAGCTAATAAATGAACGCAGCGAAGCACAAAAACAAATTGAGCAAATAAAAAATACGTTAGCTGAAACAAGCAAACAGGCAGAACAAGCATATAATGAATTAAAATCGTCTAGCCAACAGCAGGCCGATTTAGCTATAAAACAAAGTGAACAATTAACCGCGCAATTAAATACGCTAACAGAACAAAAAGAAACGCTGACCAAAACCCTCAGCGAAACAACTGATAGTTTAGCCGCACAGCAAAAAAATAATAAAATCCTACTAGAGCAACACCAGCAAACACTAGACGATATTCAAAGTAAAGCTCAACAACTTGAAGCTGACAATAAAGCACAGTTATCAAAATTACAGCAACAAGTGAGTAATTTACAAAAAGATAAAGAAAGTGAACAAGTTACTGTTAAAACTTTAACGTCAACTTTAGAAGCTAATCGCCAAGAAAATAATAATCTTAACGAAAAAATAATTAAATTAACGTCAAAAAATGACAAATTAACTGAAACGATAGATACACAAAAAATAAAAGCATCAGAAAAAGAAGCGCATTGGTCACAACAATTTAATGAGCAACATGAAAAATTTGAAAAAGCTCAGGCACAAGCCACTGAAGTAAACAAACGTGAAATAGAAAGCACGCAAGAAAAAGCAGAACAATTACTTGCCAATACAAAATCTCAAAATGAAGTGTTAGAAAAAAAATTACTCTCTCATCGTGAAAAATATGAAAAAGATGCAAATAATGCGCGCGAAACAATAAAATACTTACGCGATGAAAATTTTGAATTAAATGGTAAGTTAGAGACACAAATTGCTGAGTTAGAAGAAAAATTAACCGAATATCGCTTACGCTTCGAATATGCCCAAAAGCAATTATCAAAACAATAAAATCATTTAGGAACTATACCTTTTGTTCAATACCCTACCGTTTAAAAAATTAAGTTTATGGCAACGTGAAGCTTTTTGTGCCGCTTTATTAGAAAGAATGCTACCCAACTATCAAATGTTCTCACAAGCAGCTGAATATGGTGATTATGCTGTTTTGCGTAACCAATTAGATTTGTTTTGGCAAAAATTATCTGATCGTAAAATAAAAATAAATCGTGACGCTCAATTAGCAAAACTTGAACTACAAACACCAGATCCCGATAAATTTGATTTTTTCGGCGTTTTTCCTGCCTTAGATACCTGTATGGCATTAATGTCGTTACTACAAGGTGGCCAAGAAAATGGATCTGAACATTGTGAACAAGTAAGTCGCTTATCGTTAAACAGTGTCAGTTATTATATAGAATTATCGCTAGCGCAAGAATTTGAACAACAAGATAACATTGTTATTTCACAAAGCGATATTGAAAGTCATCCGTTAATGGAATGGGAAATAGCAACTCAGCAAGAGTTGTTTGAGTTTTTATTATCCGCACCTGAAACTAAACAAACCTGTATACAATTGAAAGAACTGACGCTAGCTGAAGGTTTATCTAATTTGGGGATAGAAATCGAATAGATCGATGGCGCTCTCGGCAGGAATCGAACCTGCGACTTAGACTCCGGAGGTCCACGTGATATCCACTTCACCACGAGAGCATCGTTGTAGTGTGCGATTTTAGACAAAACTATGTGCTTTTACTAGCACAACAGATTATAAATTGAAGAAATGAGCTAATTAGTTGAAATGTGTTGTTTTAGTAAACAATTAATACTTGGTTATTAACTGATTATTCTTCAAGATCATCTTGGCGCTTCATTATCACATCGGCGATTTCTAAAAAATTAATGCCACAGCTTTTTTCAAATTTAACACATTGTTCAGTGGTCACGTTTAAGCCTAATACCGTTGGGCATAAATCTTGTAAATATTCAGCCATACGTTCTTTGGCGTCAATACGGCCATAAAGTTCTTCGGCACGGTCGTCAACAATTTTAAGATTGTTGGAAGCCATCAACATTTTAATGTAACAATCAGTTTTGTTATTCATTATTTTTTCGCAGTTAAATCATTGTGTAAAAAATAGAATAACTAAATTATCTCTGCTGCTTATTGATAAGCATCAAACTTTAATAGAGTAGATTAATTTTTATTCGCTTATTTTCGTAATGAAGCGATAATAAATAAAACACTCATACCTGCTGAAATACTGGTGAAAAGTAAGTGTGATTGGGTGTATAACAAAGTACTACTAATCATTAATCCGATACCAATAATACTGTAAACAATTTTCTTCTGTTGCTGGTTATTGCTTTGAGCAAGTTGGGTTAATAAATCAGCTTGTTGTTGATGATGGTGCTTGCCGGTGTTTAGGTAGTCATAAAGTAAATCGGGCATTTCGGGTAGTTTTTCATTCCAAAATGGTAGGTTTTCTTTAATTTTAGTGAATACCGCTTTAACGCCCATTTGTTCTTTTACCCAGTTTTCTAAAAAGGGTTTGGCGGTTTGCCATAAATCGAGTTGCGGATAAAGCTGGCGACCTAAGCCTTCAATATAAAGTAAGGTTTTTTGCAATAATACTAGTTGTGGTTGCACTTCCATATTAAAACGGCGAGCGGTATTAAATAGGTTTACCAGTACTTGTCCAAAAGAAATTTCAGCCAAAGGTTTATTGAAAATAGGTTCACAAACGGTGCGAATGGCGAATTCAAATTCGTCTACGCTGGTGTTTTTGGGCACCCAACCTGAATCAACATGTAATTGCGCTACTTTGCGATAGTCACGATTGAAAAAGGCGACAAAATTTTCGGCTAAATATCGTTTGTCTTCTTTATTGAGTGTACCAACAATACCGCAGTCGATAGCGATCCACGTGGGATCGTCAGGATTTGTCGCATCAACAAATACATTACCGGGGTGCATATCAGCATGAAAAAAACTGTCACGAAACACTTGTGTAAAAAATACTTCAACGCCACGTTCAGCCAGCAGTTTCATATTAACATTACGACACTCTAATTCGTCTATTTCGCCAACGCCAATACCATAAATTCGTTCCATTACTAGAACATTTTTATGCGAAAATTCACTATATATTTCGGGTACATATAATACATTATCGTATTTTTTGCTTTCTGGCGTACCTTGTGAAAAATTACGACGTAGCTGAATAGCATTTGCACCTTCTCGGTTTAAATCTAATTCATCAATAATCGTTTTTCGATATTCTTCTACCACTTCAACAGGGCGAAGGCGCTTACCGTCGGGCAACCAGCGGGCAACTATGCCAGCAAAAAGCGACATAACTTCAATATCAGCCAGTATAATTTCACCAATATTGGGCCGCAGTACTTTTAGTACAATATCATGCGAAATTTCATCAATGGTTAAAGTAGCGGTATGTACTTGGGCGATAGAAGCTGAGGCTAGTGGCGTGATATCGAAATCACTAAAGTGTTGTTCAAATTGATCGGCACCAATTGCTTCAATAATGATTCTTTTGGCTAATTCACCATCGTATGGCGTTACTTTATCTTGTAATAGCGCTAATTCATCAGCGAAGTCAGGCGGCAATAAGTCACGGCGCGTTGAAAGCATTTGGCCAAACTTGATAAAAACAGGACCTAGTGATTCTATGGCGAGGCGATAGCGCTGTGCTAACGATTTGTCTTTGTGTTTATTGCGCAACCAAAACAAACTTGAACGGGCTAGTTTGGCGTACCAAGGCAATGCTTTTTTTGGCACTAATTCGTCTAGACCAAAGTGCAAAAAAGTTTTTAGTATTTTATACAGCCGTTGAATGCGCACGTATTGTCCTTTGAGTTTGTTATTGATTTTTCGAACTAAGCTTTAGATACTGAAACAAGTTCAGCATGACGAGCTTCTGTTTAATGTTAATACATCTAGCCGAGATATTCGTCATCCTGACGCAGGTCAGGATCTTAATATTTATGTCGCACTTTACCTTGGATATTGAAACAAGTTCAGCATGACAATAGGCTTCTGTTTGGCATCAATACTTTTTTATTTTTTAGTTAACGCATCTAAACGCTGCATTAACGTATCTGTTTTTACACTTACTTGGGTTACTTGTTGATAAAAATCATTTAATTGATGCTTTGTTACCACCAATTTTTGCTCATGCACAATATATTCACTACTGTCAGCTTGCACTTGGTTTTTAAAAAAGTCGAATTTATTCGCTAAAGTTTTAGCAACCCGGCCTAGTTTATAGGTAGCAATATCACCCATATGTTTCGCCAATTCACTTTGCCAATCTATTGATAAGTTTTGGGCGATATTAGCAAACTGCTGTGCCAATTTTATATCGCCGTTTATATCAAGTTTGTCTTGTTTTATTAGCTCGGTAAGTTGTTGGTTTTTTTGTAAGTCTTTTAATGTTTTCAAGCTGGTGGTAATAGTGCAATCGCTATTTTCAGCTAAACTGTTTACTAAAATTTGTTGCTGATAAACAATAAAACTCAACGGAAAATTTAGCTCAGCTAAGTTAAGGGTTAAGCACTTGTTATTTAGACCATTTAACTCAGTATTGTCATTAATATTTAAGCTTAATGCTTTATTAATGATTTTTTCGAGCAGCAAAGTTAAAGCTTGTTTAAGCATGAGTTGTTCAGTCATTTTATTATCACAAAATTTTCTCTAAAGTGATTTTTAGAATTATCCACCAAGATCGCGATCATCGTTAAAATTTATAGCCTTTATGTAGCGCAACCACACCACCGGTTAAATTATGATAACTGGTTTGTTCAAAACCGGCGTTATTCATCATTTCTTTTAAAGTTTCTTGGTCAGGATGCATACGAATAGATTCTGCAAGATATTGATAGCTGTCGCCGTCTTTCGCTACTAACTCGCCCATTTTTGGCAATATATTGAATGAATAAAAGTCGTAAGCTTTGTTTAATAATTCATGCTCTGGTTTAGAAAATTCTAATACCAATAAACGCCCGCCAGGTTTTAACACGCGATACATTGAAGCAAGCGCCTTGTCTTTGTCGGTAACGTTACGTAAACCAAAAGCAATAGTAATAATATCAAATGTGTTGTCTTCAAATGGCAGGTATTCAGCATTGGCTTGTACGTATTCAATATTTTGAACTAGCCCTTTATCACGTAATTTATCACGACCGACATTTAGCATTGAGCTATTAATATCAGCTAAAATCACTTTACCTTCTTTACCTACTAATTTTGAAAATTTAGCGGTTAAGTCGCCAGTGCCACCCGCTAAATCTAAAACTTTATTACCCGGGCGTACGCCACTGGCATCAATAGTAAAACGTTTCCATAATCTGTGTACGCCAAACGACATTAAGTCGTTCATAATATCGTATTGCTTTGCTACCGAATGAAAAACACCTGCGACCATTGACGCTTTTTCGCTTTTATCAACGGTTTTATAACCAAAATGGGTAGAGTTGTCTTGATTGTTTTGCTGTTCTGGCGCTGACATGATTAAGTTACTCGTTTATTGTATTGGTAGTAATGACTAAATTGCCGATAGTTTACTGCAATGAGGAAGATTCACCAAATATCATCGCTGTTTTCTTGATGTTTGCCATTTTAGATCAAGCTAATTTAGGCGTTGGCGTATTTTTCTTTATTAGTTAACCAGCGATTAATTATGGCTTGGCTATGCTGTGGGTATTTTTTTGCCAAAATGTAGGCGTGTTGCTGAACTTCAGGAATTAATTCGGCGTCACGGGCTAAATCAGCAATTTTTAAATCAGCCAAACCTGTTTGCTTTGTACCGAGCACTTCACCGGGGCCGCGGATTTCTAGATCTTTTTGTGCGATATAAAAACCGTCGTTACTTTCTCGTAATACATTAATACGTTTGGTGGCTGTTTTCGATAATGGGCTTTTGTACATTAATACACAATGTGAAGCGACTGCGCCTCGGCCAACACGACCGCGTAATTGGTGAAGTTGTGCTAATCCTAAACGTTCTGGATTTTCAATAACCATCAAGCTGGCGTTGGGTACATCAACCCCAACTTCAATCACAGTGGTAGCGACTAATAAATCAATTTCGCCTTTTTTAAAATGATCCATTACCCTTTGCTTTTCGGCTGGTTTCATTCTGCCATGCACTAAGCCAATAACTAATTGGGGTAGTTGTGCTTGTAAATAAGTGGCGGTGTCTTCAGCGGCTTGGCATTCAAGTACTTCCGATTCTTCTATTAAGGTACATACCCAATAAGCTTGACGTTTAGTGATCGGTTCATTCTTTTCAGTATTTTTTTCAGATTCAGTATCGCTTTCAGATTTGATTGTAGTTTTTTCCACGCAGGCTTGGCGTATACGTTCAATAACATCTTCACGACGACTATCATTCATCGCAACGGTAGTAATTGGTGTACGTCCTGGTGGTAATTCGTCAATCACTGAAGTGTCTAAATCGGCATAAGCGGTCATTGCTAAGGTACGCGGAATAGGAGTGGCAGTCATAATTAATTGGTGCGGATAATTACCGTCAACCGCGCCTTTTTCTCGTAATGACAAGCGTTGATGCACGCCAAATCGATGTTGTTCGTCAATAATAATTAAACTTAAATGTTTAAATTCGACCTGTTCTTGAAATAGCGCATGAGTACCTAAAATCATTTGCATTTCGCCATTGGCGATTTTTTCTAGGGCTTCTCGGCGTGCTTTGGCTTTTGTTTTACCTGCTAACCAACCTGTTTTAATACCAAGTGGTTCAAACCAGTTAGAAAAATTAATGGCATGTTGTTCGGCTAAAATTTCAGTGGGAGCCATTAAAGCGACTTGATAACCATGGCTGATGGCGGTTAGTGCTGCCAGCGCTGCTACTAAGGTTTTTCCTGATCCTACATCACCTTGTACCAAACGCATCATCGGTTGACTTTTAGCTAAATCAAGACGTATTTCGTCTACCACCCGTTGCTGAGCATTAGTGGGTGAAAACGGTAATGAAGCTAAAAAGTCACTTTCGATTTTTGCGTTTACGGTTAAAGGTAATGCAGGGTGAACATCACTACTTTGGCGCAGTTTTAACATACTTAAATTATGCGCCAGCAATTCTTCTTTAATTAACCGTAATTGAGCAGGATGGCGACCTAATTCTAATAAATTTATAGCCACATCGGGCGGCGGTCGATGTACAATTTTTAATGCTTCGCCTAAAGATAAACCTTGGGGGCAAAACTCTTTAGGTAATAATTCTTCAACATTACTGTTAGCTAAACGTTTTAGGGCTTGTTCAGATAAATTGCGCAGTGTTATTTGTCTTAATCCGTCGGTGGTTGGATAAACAGGCGTTAACGTTTCATCAACTAAGGTGAGTGCTTGGTCTTGATCGAGGCGCTTATATTCAGGATGAACAATTTCAAAACCACGCGCGCCGCGGTTAATCTCACCGAAACATCGAATTTCACTGCCAATAGCCAAACTGTTTTTTTGGCTGGCAGTAAAATGAAAAAAACGTAAGTTAATTGTGCCGCTACCATCATTGAGCGTAACCAATAACATGCGGCGTTTTCCATTTACTATTTGGCTATTAACCACTTCACCAATAATATTGGTTGAAATGCCTGACATTAAATCGCGCACCATAGTTACACGCGTGCGATCTTCATAACGTAAGGGTAAATGAAATAATAAATCAGCCAGCGAATACAGGTTTATTTTCTCAAGCTTAGTTACCATACTTGGGCCAACACCTTTAAGTGCTGATAACGGTATTTTTGCTAAGTTATTAAGGTTGTCGATAACCTGTTTTTCTGGCTGAGAATTATCATTCATGGCTAAAAATAATCCATTTTTTTTACTCAATATAAAGCTGAGATTTCAAGAATGAAGAGTAAACTTTAGTCATCAAGATGTTGCCATGCAGACTTATTCATCTGCATTTTTTGCCACCATTCTTCACTAGCGACAATTTGACCTTCTTCATCAATGCATGGATAAGGTAAGCCTTTACGCTGACAAGCTTCGGCAAAAATAGGATGACCACCTTCAAATAAAACTTCTTGGCGACGCGCTTCATTAATGCGAGGTTGTTGGTACATGCCCGCTAATTCTCGTTGGCGCTGCGCTTCGTATAAAACTACCGAACACGCTACTGAAACATTAAGTGATTGCACCATACCAACCATAGGAATAATGATGTCTTGGTCGGCAAGTTCTAATGCTTTTTCAGAAGCGCCAAACTTTTCTTGCCCTAAAATAATCGCGGTTGGTTTGGTGTAATCAATTTCGCGAAAATCTACTGCGGTACTAGAAAGGTTAGTTACTAATACTTGCATGTTTTGGCGTTTTAATTCGGCAATAGCTACTTCTGTTTTGCTGTAATTGTGAACTTTGATCCAGTTCTGACTGCCCGCCGCACTGCCACCGCGCACTTCCATTTCTTCATTTTTCCAAACCACATGAACATCGTTAATTCCAACGGCATCGCACGATCGCACAACAGCAGCTAAATTATGAGTTTTATGCACGCCTTCCATGCATACGGTTAATTCTGGTTGGCGCATATCAAGCATATTGCTGATACGTTGTAGTCTTTCTGGAGTCATAAATGTTCTTTTAAAAAAGGTTTAAATTATTTGTTTATATAGGTATTTATAAAGTAAAAGATCCTGAAATAAATTCAGGATGACGGCTTTATATGTTTTTCGGTAAAACCTACAAGTTCATGTAATCGATTACTCATATAATTTTTAGCCTAAATAGTTGGCTATTCAACTCAGACAAAGGCGCAACATTGACAACTATAATTATAAAGTATGACGGCTAAATTAGTTTGTGGTTGGCAGTTCCATTATACCGTCAATTTCAATGGCGACATCTTTCGGTAATTTTGAAATTTCAATAGCTGCGCGTGCTGGATAAGGTTCATTAAAATAACGGCTCATTACTTCATTTACCGTGGCAAAATTACTTAAATCAGTCATAAAAATATTTACTTTTACCATGTCATTAATTTCGCCACCAGCTGCTGTACAAACCGCAGATAAGTTTTTAAACACTTGTTCAGCTTGCTCTGCAAAGTTTTCAGACACAACTTCCATTGTTTCTGGAACTAATGGTATTTGCCCTGATAAATATACCGTACTATTAACTTTTACGGCTTGGCTATAAGTGCCAATAGCACTGGGAGCTTGATCTGTTTTTACGATAGATTTCATTTTTGTTCCTAGATTCTCTTAAAATTAGTTCTTAATTAGTGTTAAACGATTAATTATTTATTTCTGATCACTTTTTGCACGTCAACCATCGCTTTTATTTTACGAATAATATCAGCAAGATGTATACGATCACGACAAGTGATTTCTAGATTTATTACATATAAATTAGAGTCTTTTTCTTCAGAATGAAGGGAATGTACATTTGATTCACAGCGGGCGATAACGTTAGTTACTTTCGCTAAAGCACCTTGATGATTAATTATGATAATACGTAAATTGGCGATAAATTCGCGATCAATATCACTATCCCATTTAACTGGAAATAGAGTACCGGCTTCATGACCTTTAATATTGCGACAGCCTTGCTGATGCACCATTAATCCTTTACCAGGACTCAAATACGCAACTATGCTGTCACCAGGAATAGGACGGCAACATTTACCATAACTTACCATCATGCCTTCAGTGCCTTTGATTGGCATTTTCACTTTATTTTCATCTTCAGTAGCTGAAGTGTTTGTACTCAAGTCTTTGTCTTCAGTAAATTCGCCGGTCAACCGGCGTGCAATACCTATACTTAATGAATTGCCCAATCCGATATTAATCAGTAATTGCTCAAAAGTTTGATTTCCTGTTTGAGCTATTACTTGATCAATTCTTTCTTGATCTATTTCTTCAAGTTTAGTGGCACCAAGCGCATGACTTAATAATCGTAACCCTAATGCTTGCGATTCTGTTTTTTCGCGCGTGCGCAAATATGTCCGAATCTGCAGACGGGCTTTTGCTGTAACCACAAAATTTAACCAGGTGGCATTAGGTCTTGCCGACGGTGAAGTAACCACTTCTACGGTTTGTCCAGAATCAAGTGGCTGACTAAAAGGGTAAGGTTTGCGGTCAACTTTCACACCAACACATGAATTACCGACATCGGTATGCACGGCATAAGCAAAATCGACTGCAGTAGCGCCCATTGGTAATTCAATTATGCGGCCATCGGGGGTAAAAACGTAAATTTCTTCTGGAAATAAGTCAGATTTTACATTTTCGATGAATTCAAAAGAGCTACCAGCGCTTTGTTGTAATTCTAATAAACTTTGCATCCAGCGGCGGGCTTTCATCTGCGCTGTTGTACCCGTGTTTTCGCCATTTTGTTTATAAAGCCAATGGGCTGCGACACCTTTATCTGCCATTTGGTCCATATCTTGGGTACGAATTTGAATTTCTACCGGAATACCGTGAGGGCCAATTAATGATGTATGTAAAGACTGATAACCGTTGGTTTTAGGAATGGCAATATAATCTTTAAAACGGGTTTCAATCGGTTTAAATAAATTGTGCGCTGCACCAAGTGCTCGATAACAATCATCAATTTTATCTTTTACAATCACGCGAAAGGCGTAAATATCCATGACTTCATTAAACATTAATTCTTTATTCAGCATTTTGCGATAAATAGAATAAAGATGTTTCTCGCGCCCGATCACTTGAGCTTCTATGCCGGTTTCAGTTAATCTTGTTTGCACTTCAGTCATGATGTTATTAATAATTTCTTTACGGTTGCCTCGTGCTTGATTAATGGCTGATTTTAATGCGCGCGATCGCATTGGATAGAGCGCTTCAAAACCCAACATTTCTAATTCATTCTTTATCTCATGAATACCTAAACGATTAGCGATGGGAGCATAAATCTCTAAGGTTTCGCGAGCGATACGGCGACGTTTGTCTGGGCGTAGCGCACCTAAAGTACGCATATTATGTGTTCTATCCGCTAATTTTATTAAAATAACGCGAATATCTTTTACCATGGCTAATAACATTTTGCGGAAGTTTTCTGCTTGCAGTTCTTCTTTGTTATCAAATTTTAATTTATCTAGTTTACTAACCCCTTCGACTAACTCAGCAACAGTATTACCAAACAACTCAGCTAAATCAGCTTTGGTCACTGGAGTATCTTCAATAACATCGTGCAATAAAGCGGCCATTAAGGTTTCGTGATCAAGATGCATTTTTGCAAGGTTATGAGCAACAGCCACTGGATGTGTTATATAAGGTTCGCCACTGGTGCGCATTTGTCCATCATGTGCTTCACGAGCAACTAGGTAGGCTTGCTTTAATAAATCAACTTGTACTTTCGATAAATACGTTGAAACTAATTCTTTTAATGGTTCAAAAAGATACACTAAAGACTCCAAATAATGGGAAGGTGCAGCTGGCAAAGGTCATTTCGAGTATATCAACTGCACCAACAAATAGCAGCCATAAAAAAACGCATAATCAATTAAATTATGCGTTTTTCTTAATACTTTTATTTACCGCTAATTAATTAACAGCAAAATGTCGTCATTTATAAAGCTTCTTGTTGATTACCACCAACAATGGCTGCAACAGCAGCAATCTCAGCATCTTCTTGATGGATACGCGCATTATTATCGCTTGCATCCATGATTTCTGTGGTAATTAAACCCGCTTCAATTTCTCTTAAAGCTAATACTGTTGGTTTGTCGTTTTCAAGTTCAACCAAAGGATCTTTACCACCGGTAGCAATTTGACGAGCACGACGAGATGCTATTAAAACCAAATCAAAACGATTACCAACTTTTTCTACCGCATCTTCAACAGTTACACGAGCCATTAAGCTACTCCAACACACAAAAAATTCATTAAATAGCCGCCTATTATACTAAAGAGTTATTTATTAGCCAATAGCTCAATGAATAAACTCTGATGTTTTTGCACTTGTTGAGGAGTTTCTAGTGCTTTATTAGCCACAATAGTGTTTAAATCATTGTGCGCTTGAGTAAAATCGTCATTTACGATGATGTAATCGAATTCTTTATAATGTGAACATTCTGATTGTGCTTGCGCCATGCGCGAGGCAATAATTTCGTCGCTATCTTGGCCACGATTACGTAATCGTTGTTCTAGTTCATAACGTGAAGGTGGCGCAATAAAAATAGTGGTTACTTCAGGCTTGCGTGCTCTAACTTGCTGCGCGCCTTGCCAATCTATATCTAAAAATACGTCAATACCTTTAGCTAACTGTTGATCAATGGCTGCTTCAGAAGTGCCATAAAAATTATCAAATACTTGCGCATGTTCATAAAAAGCATCTTTAGTTATCAATTGCTTAAATTCATTAACACTCACAAAATGATAATGAGTGCCATTAATTTCACCCGGACGAGGATCTCGTGTGGTATGCGATACCGACACTTGCATTTCGCGGTTTAATTTTTTCTTGTTATCAGTACTTAATAATGCTGAAATTAAACTCGATTTACCTGCGCCACTCGGTGCAGATAAGATAAATAAATTGCCTTGAACCAATGTTAAACTCATATACTAATAAAAAGAGAGCTAAATTATAGCAAAATTATTCTCTGATAAAATTGAGAATTTAATGGATACTAAAAGAAAGTGTATTTCATTTAAATTTTTGTTTGGTAGCCTTGCATTAAATCATCCCAATTTTGTTCACACCAATTAAGCACTGAGAGTTTATTGAGTTCCTTTTGAAAAGAACGTTTTAAGCGGGCTAAATTATTATTTTGCCAGCTAACTGCGATTTTTCGTTGCTCGCCTCGATCGAAATCAATCAACCAAACTTTATCGTTGTTATCGATTAAAATATTGTGAGCATTTAAATCGTGATGATAAATTCCTTGTTGATGGAATTTTTTAATGGTTGCGCCGATATTCTGCCATTGTGAGGTGGATAAAGATTTTTCGCTTAAAATAGCGACTAAATCTGAAGAATTTTCAATGCGTTGGCTAATTAAATCGGCATGATAAAATAAGCCATTTTTAATTACTTGGTAAGCGATGGGCTGTGGTGCTGGTAAGTTAGAGCGTTGCATTTTAGCCAATAAACTAAACTCTTGTGCAGCTCTTGTACGCCCAATGCCAAGATAAACATAACTATCTTTAATAAGTTTACCTACGAGGCCACCACGATAGTAATGACGTAATACCCATTGCTGGCTGTTGTATTCAATAAACCAAGTAGTACCTCGTCCTTGCGCTGAACCTGTAATTGCTTTTTGTTGTTGCCAAAAATCAGCATTAAATATTTGCGCAGAAAACTCAGCCACCTTATTTTCATCATATTGACAATATATATTGTCTTCTTGAAAAGTTTTTAGCTGGCAGGGTTTTACAATTGCAGACAGGTTCAAGATAATAGGCCTAGAATTTAGATTAACTTTAAAACCCTATTTTGGTGATTTCTTTATGTCGAGTCAAATAGCTATTCCACAAAACTTATGTATTTTACGATTATCTGCCATTGGTGATGTTTGCCATGCCGTTGCCATGGTGCAACAAATTCAACGCAAATGGCCTGAAATTAAAATTACCTGGGTGATTGGCAAAGTTGAAGCCATGCTTTTAAAAGGATTATTTGGTGTAGAGTTTATAATATTTGATAAGAAAGCAGGGATTAAAGGGTACCAAGCATTATGGCAGCAATTACGCGGCAGAAAATTTGATGTGCTTTTTCATATGCAAGTCGCTTTACGTGCTAGTTTGGCCAGCCTATGTATTCCCGCTAAAATAAAAATTGGCTTTGACCATGCCAGAGCTAAAGAAGGGCAATGGTTATTCACTAATAAAAAAACATTACCTCAGAAACATCCACATGTTTTAGATGGCTTTATGGGCTTTGCTCAATCATTAGGTTTAGTAATAGAAAAGCCAAGCTGGGTTATGCCAATAACCGATCAAGAGCAGTTGTGGGCAAGTGAACGTTTAAATGCCGAAATGCCAATCGCGGTAATTTCTCCAGCCGCCAGTAAAGCCGAGCGTAATTGGCATAGCGAAGGATATGCCGCAATAGCAGATCATTTAACGGAGCGAGGATTTTCAGTAGTTATTTGTGGCGGCCCCACAACGATGGAAAAATTATTAGCCGAAGAAATAATTCATTTGGCAAAACAACCTTTAATCAATCTTGTTGGTGAAACTAATTTAAAGCAACTGCTTGCGGTTTTAAAAGTTGCGCATTTAGTTATCGCGCCAGATACAGGCCCCGCACATTTGGCAGTAACCGTTAATACACCGGTCATTGGTTTGTATGCGCATAGCAATCCTCATCGCACTGGCCCCTATAATTATCAGCATTATGTGGTGAGTTGTTATAAACACAGCATCGAACAACAATGTAAAAAGCCATTAGCAAAACTACCGTGGGGAATTCGCGCTAAAGGGAATAATTTAATGAACGCGATCACTATTTCACAGGTGAAAAATAAAATACGACAATTAATTGCCGATAATTACCCTGAACTAAGAGGTATAGATGAGTTGTAATGAGTGAATTATAACAGGTGACTCTATTAATCTATTAGTAGAAATATGTAGAGGTATTCTTCCTACTTTTGTAGTAGAAAATAGACGAGATTGTTGCTTCACATTAATCTAATTCATCACACGTCAATGAATTAGATTAATATGATATTTAGCTCACACTTCTTCATATTCATAATGAAATACACGTACCACATTTCCTTGCTTTGTAGTTAACTCTACAGTTGAAGATCTCGGTGTTATTTTTTGTGCTTCAAATTCTTCGTCAGGTGAAATACATTCGTCATTAAGGGTTAATTCTTTAATCAATTTTATTTTCATATCGGGCTTCTATTTGAAAGTTTACAAGAAAAGTGTGAGCACTTAAGCTAACTATATGTAATTTTATAGGGCTACATTTTTTAGTCAACTGGTTACATTATATCACAATTAAATATAATTTAAGATCAATGAATTGGTATCGCTATTTTGATTACTCAGTGTGATGTATGGCATTAATTTTAAACAAAAAAATAAATCCAACCTACCTTTTTGCTTTTAATTTATCCTCTTGTTTCTTCAAATTTGCTAATTTTGCCTAAGCGAAAGCTAACTGTTAGACACATTTATTGGGAATAAATGTCAAATTACTGTATAACGGCGCTATGAGAATTCCAAAACGTATCCAACCACTTGTTGATGACGGCCTAGTCGACGAGGTGATAAGTCAATTAATGAGTGGCAAAGAAGCCACTGTATTTATGGTTCGCTGTGGCGATGAAATTCGCTGCGCAAAAGTTTATAAAGAAGCTAATAAGCGCAGCTTTAAAAAGGCAGCACAATATCAAGAAGGTCGAAAAAGCCGAAACAGTAGGCGTGCGCGAGCCATGGAAAAAGGCTCTAAGTATGGTCGCAATCAACAAGAACAAGCATGGCAAAATGCTGAAGTAGATGCTCTCTATAAACTTGCAGAAGCTGGCGTTCGTGTACCTCACCCGTTTGGCTGTTTTGACGGTGTTTTGCTGATGGAACTAATTACTGATGAAGCCGGTGATGTAGCTCCACGGCTAAACGATGTAATGATGTCAAAAGAGCAAGCCATTGAAGATCACGTATTAGTGATGAATTATGTTCTACGAATGTTATGTGCGGGCGTTGTTCATGGTGATTTATCTGAATTTAATGTGTTAGTTGATGAATATGGTCCGGTGATCATTGATTTACCTCAAGCTGTAGATGCTTCTGCAAATAATAACGCGAAAGCGATGCTCATTCGTGATGTTGATAATATGACAAATTATTACGGTCAATTTGCGCCTGAGTTACTGCTCAGTAAATATGCTCAAGAAATGTGGGCTCTGTATGAAAGTGGCGAATTAACCTTTGAGACAAAACTCACGGGATTATTTCAAGAAAGTAACGTTTCTGCAGATGTAGATACGGTAATAGAAGAAATAAAAGCTGCATTTTTGGAAGAGCAAGAACGGCTTCAACGTATTGCGGAGGTAAATGAAACGGATGAAATAGCTTAGTTTATATGAGCTAAGCTAATATCCGCTTCATCAAAGTAAAAACTCAGTTAGCCCAGTAGCTTACCTAAACCATCGGTTAACACTTTTTTGGCTTTTTTCCCTTGTTCAGTATCTAAATATTTTTGAGCACTCGCTACAAATTTACTGATCATTTCGGGTTTCAAACCTAAAGCTTCAAATTGTTTTTTCACGTTATTAATAGATTTTAATGAGTCACTGTACTGTGAAGCTTTATCAAGTAATCCACCTAAACCTTCACTAGAACCAGAGCTAAGTTTACTAATATCAGGCATTTTACTCACTAAACCTTCAGCCCCCGGTAATGACTTGGCAAGCTGACTAAACTTTTCTTTTGATACATTATTTTTAACATAATTTAAAATAGCACCCATACCACCGGATGCTTGATCCGAGTTAATGTTTAAAGAGCGAGTTAATGTATCAAGCAAACCCTTGGCACTAGCATTTGCGTTAACGCTTTGTTCATTACTATCACCTAAACCAACGAGACTCTTTAAGCTGTCAAACCAACTTTTTTCTTGTGCCAGTACTGATGTACTTAAAGTTGAAAGTGTTAATAACACTATTAGTTTTTTCATAGAAATATCCATAATTTTCATAAGCTATTATATAATTACAGGCTAGTGTACAACATTTCACAAATGGGTATATACCCTTTATTTCCCCAACAAGTTAAACTAATTGGAATTGAGCCAAGTTCACAGCTAGTGTAGACTGCCCTCCTGTTTCACTCACTTAATCTTATATCAACCTTATGGCATTAAAAGCAACCGTATTTAAAATTCAGCTACAAATTGCCGATATGGATCGCGGTTATTATCAAGATCACACGCTCACATTAGCACAGCATCCGTCAGAAAATAACGAACGGATGATGGTGCGTTTACTCGCTTTTATGATTAACGCTAGTGACAACTTAACTTTTAGCAAAGGCTTATCTGTAGAAGACGAACCTGAATTGTGTGAAAAAAGTTTGAGCGGTGAAATAGAGCTCTGGATAGCTTTTGGTCAAAGTGATGAAAAATGGTTACGCAAAGCAAGTGGTCGTGCCAAGCAAGTACAGCTTATTACTTACGCTGGGCGCAGCGTGCCAATTTGGTGGCAGCAAAACCAGCAAGCGCTAGAGCGTTATCGTAATTTAACCGTTTGGAATATTCCTGAAGAATCGGTAACAGCGTTAGGTCAAATGGTCACGCGCAAGATGAGTTTACAATGCAATATCAGCGAAGGTCAAATTTGGTTGAGTAATGAAACCAGCAGCATAATGATTGAACCGGTGATATTAAAAGAATTTGCCGAATAATTTAACTTTCTCTTTATTCTTTAATTTTCGACTTAAACCTATGCTATTTACTCATACCTTTTAACGCTATAATAGCTACTTAACTGCGTTGTCTATGGGCAGCATTTTTACCCTAATAAGAGCATAAACTTTATGAAACCCTACGCCAACATTGCCGAATTAATTGAATACTTAGAAACCGACATAAAAGCACTTGCTGATGAGGTCATCACTTTAAAGCAAGAACCACAGAATTTTAATGAACAAGTTATTTTTAAATATATTGATACTGGCAGCACAGGGAAAACAAAAGATTTTGTTAGAAGTTTAGGCGTAAAATCTGAGCGCGGTTCATTCTTTTCATCAGGAGATGTGAGTAAATTAATAAAAGACGGTGCTGATGATATTTCTCCTGAATTACTGACCATTGCTCGAAAAGTAGTACATATGAAAAAGAATAAAGGTTCAAAGCGTTAAATATTATTTTGGTACTTATTCATTTTTATTCGATTATTTTACCCAAGACTTATGACACAAAAGCACTGATAATCGCCCAATTAAAACAATCCATCATTGACCGCGTGTAAACTTTTTAAAACTGGTTTCATTCGCGTTTGATAGTAGCACCCGACACAGGAAACGAAGCCATGGAAATTAAAGTTAATTTTCTCGAAAACCTTAGAATTGAAGCAAAATTTGATGATTTTAGTGTTATCGCCGATCAGCCTATTAGATACAAGGGCGACGGTTCTGCTCCGGGTCCATTTGACTATTTTTTAGCGTCTTCAGCATTGTGTGCTGCCTACTTTGTAAGGGTGTATTGTAACTCACGAGATATTCCTACCGAAAATATTCGGCTGTCGCAAAATAACATTGTTGATCCTGAAAACCGTTACAACCAAATATTTCAAATTCAAGTTGAGTTACCCGAAAATATTTCAGACAAAGATCGCCAAGGCATATTACGATCGGTTGAACGTTGCACCGTGAAAAAAGTAGTACAGACAGGCCCTGAATTTAAAATCGATATCATTGAAAACCTAGAACAAGACGCGCAAGTAATGCTGATGGAGCAAGCAGAAAGCGAAAGCAATACTTATATTTTAGGTAAAGATTTACCGCTTGAAAAAACCATTCAAAATATGACGGGCATATTAGCTGGTTTAGGCATGAAAATTGAAGTCGCGTCATGGCGCAATATTGTCCCTAATGTATGGTCATTACATATTCGTGATGCTGCATCACCAATGTGTTTCACCAACGGTAAAGGCGCAACCAAAGACAGCGCCTTATGTTCAGCTTTAGGCGAGTTTATTGAACGCCTTAATTGTAATTTCTTTTACAATGATCAGTATTTAGGTGAAGACATTGCCAACAGCGAATTTGTACATTATCCCAATGAGAAATGGTTCAAACCCGGACCAAATGATGAATTACCCACTGAAATTTTAGATGAACATTGTTTGGCTATTTATGATCAAGATGAAGAGTTACGCGGTTCACATTTAATTGATACCAATTCAGGATTAGTTGAACGCGGTATTTGTTCAATTCCGTATGTGCGTCAGTCTGATGGTGAAACCGTTTATTTTCCGTCAAATTTAATTGAGAATTTGTTTTTAAGTAACGGCATGAGTGCGGGCAATAACTTGTTTGAAGCGCAGGTTCAATGTTTATCAGAAATTTTCGAACGCGCGGTAAAAAAACAAATTATTACCGAAGAAATTGTTCTACCCGATGTGCCACAGCAAGTATTAGAAAAGTATCCTACTATTTTAGCGGGCATTAACGCGTTAGAGCAGCAAGGCTTCCCTGTTGTGATTAAAGACGCCTCATTAGGTGGTCAATTTCCTGTAATGTGCGTTACCTTGATGAACCCGAAAACCGGTGGTGTTTTCGCCTCGTTCGGTGCGCATCCTAGTTTTGAAGTTGCATTAGAGCGCAGCTTAACTGAATTATTACAAGGTCGTAGTTTTGAAGGCCTTAATGATGTACCAAAACCAACATTTAATAGCATGGCCGTCACGGAGCCAGAAAATTTTGTTGAGCATTTTGTTGATTCAACTGGTGTTATTTCTTGGCGCTTTTTCAGTGCAAAGCATGATTTTGAATTTTGCGAATGGGATTTTTCAGGCACTAACGAAGAAGAAAACAACCGCTTAATGAGCATATTAGAAGACCTTGGAAAAGAGGTTTATGTTGCGGTATTTGATCAATTAGGCGCCACCGCTTGTCGTATGCTAGTGCCCGATTATTCTGAAGTGTACCCCGTTGAAGATCTTATTTGGGACAATACCAACAAAGCATTAGATTATCGTGAAGATATTTTAACGCTTCATTCGTTAAGCGATGACCAGTTGAGCAACTTATTAGATCGATTAGAGGAAAGTCAGCTAGATCATTACATTGATATTAGAACGCTAATTGGCATTGAATTTGATGAAAATACCGTTTGGGGACAATTAACCATTCTAGAGTTAAAAATTCTCATCAACCTTGCTTTGAATGAACAAGAAGAAGCCATAGAACTAGTCGGTGAATTCTTGCAATACAATGACAACACCGTAGAGCGTGGCTTATTTTATCAAGCCGTTCATGCGGTTTTAGAAATAAGCCTAGATGAAGAATTATCGCTTGAGCACTTTATTGGCAATCTAAAAAGAATGTTTGGTGAAGAACAAATGAAAAATGTTGTTGGCTCAGTAAACGGCGATGTACGATTCTTTGGTTTAACAAAAACCAGTATGAAACTTGAAGGATTAGACAAACACCAACGTTTAATTGAAAGCTACAAAAAGCTGCATCAAGCTCGTAAAGCCATAGTTTAATAATTATTGGAATTCGTTTCAGGGTCATGAGAATTTTTAATGACCCTATTTTCTTATATATTTATTTTTCTAGTCAGCATCTGATAAATACTCAAGAGATATACCAGTACATTAAATCCCTAATGTTAATTTCATTAGTCTTAATATCACACAGTTTTCCTGTTTATAACACTCGCAATCAACAAAAGAATAGCGCTGAAAAGTTACAAAACGTGTTTTAATAAGCACACTTTATTTGGTAATTAAATTACAAAGTGGTTTTTCACAAATTATAAAGCAAAAAAAACCGATAACATTCTTTATCAGAATGATATCGGCGTACTAGCTATGAGGAAAGCTACAACATACAAATATTACAACAAGCGTTCTCGTAGAGAAGCGTCGTTATTATATAACCAAATATTTAAACATGTAAAGTTTTAAACGCAAAATAACGTAATAAAATTACATTTGCGTTATATATTTTCTTTTTATTGACCAATTTAAAATTAAATGGATTAAAAAAAAGCCCCAATGGTTGGGGCTGAATATGAAGCACACTAGGAATATCTATGTTGCCACCATTATTATGCTGAATAACAACTGTATGTAAAAAGAACTAGTCACCTGTAAAAAACTTTCAAAATAAGGCGAAATAAATTTAATTTTGTAGTTTTATTCTCTTAATGCGCTTCATCCCAGTTATCGCCCACACCAAATTCAGCAATAAGTGGTACTGAAAGCTCAACCGCGTTATTCATTAGGGTGACTAATTTCGGCACAACCTCATCAATAATATCTTGGTGAACTTCAAAAATTAATTCATCGTGTACTTGCATGGTCATTTTAATGTTTAGCGTATCGTTTTCGCTAAGCCATTTTGCTACCACTAACATCGCTTTTTTAATGATGTCGGCTGCAGTGCCTTGCATTGGCGCATTAATAGCAGCACGTTCAGCGCCTTTTTTACGCATTTGGTTTTTCGATTTTATATCAGGTAAATATAATCGGCGACCATACAGGGTTTCCACAAAACCTTGCTCGCTTGCTAATTGACGCGTTTCTTCCATATAAGTTAATACGCCAGGGTAACGGGTAAAATACAAGTCCATATACTCTTGAGCTTGCTTTCTACCAATGCCTAATTGTTTTGATAAGCCAAATGCAGACATACCATAAATTAAGCCAAAGTTTATTGCTTTAGCACTACGGCGTTGATTAGTGGTAACTTCATCAAGCGATACTGAAAATATTTCAGCGGCCGTTGCTCGGTGAATATCTTTACCATCAGCAAACGCAGACACTAAACCCGCATCGTTCGATAAATGCGCCATGATACGTAATTCAATTTGAGAGTAATCAATAGCGACAATTTTGTGATCTTTCGGCGCGATAAACGCTTGTCGTATTTTGCGCCCTTCTTCACTACGAATAGGAATATTTTGTAAGTTTGGATCAGTTGATGACAAACGACCCGTAGCGGCAACAGCTTGTTGATACGAAGTATGCACGCGTCCGTTTTTATCGACTATTAAGGGTAATTTATCGGTATAGGTTGATTTAAGTTTGCTTAACCCACGATGCTCTAAAATCACTTTAGGTAATGGGTAGTCTAACGCTAATTCTTGTAAAACTTCTTCAGCGGTTGACGGAGCGCCTTTTGGCGTTTTTTTAATGACGGGTATTTTAAGTTCTTCAAACAATATTTGCTGAAGTTGCTTAGGTGAACTTAAATTAAAACTGTGACCTGCAATATTATGCGCTTGCATTTCAAGTTCTGATAATCGTATGCCAATGTACTGACTTTGTTGATCTAATAAATCACTGTCAATCAATACACCAGTTTGTTCCATTTGCGTTAACACTGGCATTAATGGCATTTCGATAGTTGAAAACACACTCTGTTGCTTGGTTAATTTTTCTAACCTTGGGTAAATAGCTTGATGTAAACGCAGGGTTATATCAGCATCTTCGGCGGCATAATGCCCTGCTGTTTCCACTTCAATTTCGTTAAACGTTAACTGTTTTTTACCTTTTCCGGCAATGTCTTCAAAATGAACGGTTTTTATGCCTAAATATTTATCAGCTAAAGCGTCCATATTGTGTCTTGTGGCAACGCTGTTATAACAATAAGATTCGATCATAGTATCGAATTTAACCCCACGCAGGCTAATATTGTAATTCGCTAAAATATGAGCGTCGTATTTTAAATTTTGCCCTACTTTTAAATGTGTTTCACTTTCAAGTAATGGCTTTAATTGTTCTAGCACCCAACTAAGCTCTAGTTGCTCTGGCGCATCTAAATAATCGTGTCCTACTGGCACGTAAGCGGCTTTCCCTACTTCAATACAAAAAGATAAACCGACTAATTCTGCCTTCATATATTCAAGGCTGGTAGTTTCAGTATCAAAAGCAAACAACTCAGCTTTTTCAAGCGCACTTAACCAGTGATTAAAACTTTCTTTAGTGGTGATAATTTCATAATCGCGCGCAACATCTTCAGGTAAAGCAAAATCTTCTTCAGCTACTCCTAATGATGCTGATTTTGAAGAGCTGCCAGATGTACTGCTATTACTCGAACTATTCGAATCACCATTTAATTCAGCTAATAAGCGTTTTAATTCAAAGCGCTGATATAAGTCTTTTAGTTTGTCAGTTTCAGGTTCCGACGCAGCCAGTTCTTCTACTTTATATGGTAATTCAACATCTAATTTAATGGTGGCTAATTGATACGATAATGGCAAGTGATCTAACGCATTACGTAAGTGCTCGCCAATTTTGCCTTTTACTTTATCTGCATTCGCCATTACTTGCTCAAGCGTGCCATGCTCTGCTAACCATTTAACGGCGGTTTTAGGACCGCATTTATCAACACCGGGAATGTTATCAACTTTGTCGCCCATTAAGGCTAAATAGTCGATAATTTGATCAGGCCGTACACCAAATTTTTCTTCAACGCCTGCTTCATCTTGTTCGACATTGGTCATAGTATTAATTAAGCGTACATGTGGCGTAACTAACTGCGCCATGTCTTTATCGCCGGTTGAAATAACCGTTTCAATGCCTTGTTTATCAGCCTGATGTGCAAGTGTGCCAATAACATCATCAGCTTCAACGCCATCAATCACTAACAATGGTAAGCCCATAGCCGCAATAATTTCATGAAGCGGCGCAATTTGGCAACGAAGATCTTCAGGCATTGGTGGTCTATTGGCTTTGTATTCTGAATACATGTCGTTACGAAAAGTTTTACCTTTGGCGTCGAATATCGCAATGATGTTGCCATTTGGATAGTCTTTTTTCAGACTTTTAATCATATTTAAGACGCCAGTAATAGCGCCAGTAGGATGACCATCTTTTGTCGATAGGGCTTGTAAATATGGAACGTGATAAGCACGAAATAAATAAGATGAACCATCAATTAAAATGAGCGGTGAATTATCAGAAGTTGACATGAATATAACGGGTTTTCAGAAAAATTTGACTAAGCATGACACAAGCAACGAATAGTCTCCACATTTCTGTGAAAAATTCATTTTAGTTAGTCTATTTCTTGACCATAATTTTATAAAAAATGTGGATAAGTATGTTAACAAGCGCTCACAATTAACGCATCAAAGTTCTATTATTGATGTGTGTATGTAAGTTAATGGTATGATTTCATTGAAAAAAAGAGGGGTTAAGTCCTTTTTTTAAACACAATGTTATTATTTTTTTTAATGTGGATAAAAATTTATTTATCGTTTTATTTTTATTAAATATTCGCTCAGACCTAATATTTAAGAGCTAAGAGATTACCAGAAAATTGTAGCTTTACCAGATAATTTTTAAACTTTTTTTACAGATTTATGAAGCTTATAAATAACAAAAAAACATAAGCGACATTCCGCAAGGGGTAGCGAGAAATCGATCAATATAAGGCAACTATTTTACTATAATCACTCAATAATTTTTCGCCATCAATACTTGGCACTTTACCAATTGCTATTTCAGGTTTGAATATAGCCGCAATTTTTCCATGGGGATTAATGAGCACCATAGAAGCACTATGATCCACGAGATAACTTTCACTGGTAACTTCTGTGTCTGTTGTTTGCTTGTTATCAACAATGGCGTACATCAAACCTAAATTACGAGCAAATGGAAATAACACTTCATGTCCGGTCCTAAGTGCAATAAATTTTTTGTTAAAATAACCAATGTATTCAGCCAGTTTTTGTTGGCTGTCACGTTTAGGATCTACGGTTACTAACAAAACTTGTGTTTTATCACTTATTTTCTGCAAATCGTCATAAATAAAATTAAGCTCTTGCAACGTTGTAGGGCAAACATCTGGGCACGAGGTATAACCAAAAAATACCCAAGACCATTTCCCTTTTAAGTTTTTATTATTAAAAGCATTACCGTGATGGTCGGTTAATTCAAATGGTTTTATTATTCTAGCTTGTTGATAATACAAAGCATGTTCAGGTAAAGGTTTTTGGTCAAACTTTTGAAATAGAACAGCACCCGTTGCTATCGCTACAACCGCAATAATACTCAATAAAAGCTTATTCATCATCCTTAACCTTGGGCAATTGGTAGTAAGTAATGATCGGCTAATAAAATAACAAAAAGCGTCATTAAATGAATTATTGAAAATTTAAAGGTATCCATTGCTGTATTTTCATCCGCATTAAATTTAAGTTTCCATGCATAAGCAAAGAAAATCACATTAAGTACGACGGCTCCCAATAAATACAACCAATTACTCATACCAACTAAATAAGGCAATAAACTCACCACAAATAGCAATACCGTATATAGTAAAATTTGAGTTTTAGTGAAATTTACGCCATGAGTAACCGGTAACATCGGAATGTTTACTTTGGCATATTCATTTTTACGATGAATGGCTAATGCCCAAAAATGAGGGGGTGTCCAAGTAAAAATCAACAACACAAGTAATAACGCATTCGGATGAATTTCGTTAGTCATGGCTGTCCAACCTAAAAGTGGAGGAATGGCGCCAGCTAGACCACCAATGGTGATGTTTTGTGGCGTTGCTCTTTTTAAGTACATGGTATAAACAAAACTGTAGCCAAGTAAGCCTGAAAAAGTTAGCCACGCGGTTAATGGGTTAACCCAAACATATAACATCGCAAAACCCATTAGAGCAATTGTGAAGGCAAATATAATCGCTTGCTTAGCTGTTATTTTGCCATTGGGTAACGGTCGGTTATGGGTGCGCCCCATGATGGTGTCAATTTTTTCATCCACAATATGGTTAATGGCAGCTGCAGCAGACGACAATAAGCCAATCCCCAACATTGCAGGAATTAATATTTGCCAAGGAATAGCTCCTGGTACTGACAAACACATACCAACTAATGCTGTTAATACCAACAACGCGACAACTCGAGGCTTAGTTATTTCATAATAAGCTTGCCATTTACTGAACAATGATAAACTAACTTGTGGGTTTAATACTTCGGCTTTGCTCATAATAAGTCTCTTTGTAATTTTTTAATCTAGATCTTTTTCTTTAAGCTATAAGTTAGTCTGATCAAGGTTAACATTAAACAGGCGGCGATAATATTGTGACTAACCGCCACAGCAAGAGGTAAAGAAAACCAAATATTGCTGATCCCTAATCCCAATTGCACTATTAATGCTACACCCATAAGCATTGAGGCTTGTTTAAAATATAATGTTTGCGATTTACTAAACACCATTAATGCTAACCACGCTAAATATAGCGCAGTAATAAGCGCGCCTAATCGATGCATTACATGAATAGTTACTCGTTGATCATGCTCTAAATGGCCGTATTCATAAGTTTCTTTAACTGGTGGTATAGGATCAAAAGAACCGTCGAAGGTAAGTTGTTCTTGCCAACCCGCTTGGCAGATTGGTAATTCAACACAAGACAATGCAGCATAATTTGATGATGTCCAGCCGCCTAAAGATATTTGTGCAACTAAAATTATGATACCAAGCGATGCATATTTTCCGTATTTTTTTACTGAAAAATCACTTGTCGGCAAACGATGAGTTCCTAATCGTAGATACAATAAGAATAATAAACATAAAGTAGTAAAGCCACCAAGCAAATGACCCATGACCACAATCGGCATTAGCTTCATGGTAACCGTCCACATACCTAAAGCCGCTTGAAAAACTACAATCAATAAAATACATAGTGGCAAAAATACTGGAGAACCAAGTTTACGGCGCTTAACAGATAGAAAAGCAATAGCTAAAATAAATAAGCCTAATGTACCGGCAAAATAACGGTGGATCATTTCATTCCATGCTTTATGCGCAACCACTTCATGATCAGGAAAGGCTTGATCAGCCTTTGCTAATTGATGCGATGTTTCGGGTACTTTAATTTGTCCGTAACAACCAGGCCAATCTGGACAACCTAAACCAGCGTGTGTTAAACGAGTATAAGCACCTAAGCTAACGACAATTAACGCAAGAATAATACTTATAAATACTAAACGTCTTAATTGTAAAATTTGTGGAGTTGAGTGTTGATTTTTCATGCTAACCAATCTTTGAATATTTTAATAATTTTTTTAAATCTGCCAAAATTGCTTTACCAAACAAAGGTTGTGCTGATTCTTTTTTTGGCGGTATATAAGTAAGAATAATATTACCTAAAGTATCTACAATTAATATTTGTGAATCTTTAAACAATGCAGATGTTTGAGCTGGCATACTTTGTATCGCCCAGCTTTTTTCTTTAATAAGTTGGCGCTGAGATACTGTTAAGTCTTGATGAGTAAGGGCAATAGGTTGTACGCGTTCAGATTCTTTACCTAAGGCAATATAAGTATTATTAACGCTATGTAAGGTTTGTTGGCATTGTTGCTGGCATTGTTCAGGTAATAAATAAAGCATCAACCATTTTTTTTCAAAGCTATCGGCGCTCAAGCCCATTTTATCTAGCGTAATTTGATTCGTTAATAAAGTCCCTTTGTTGGTCACGCCTTTATTGAACCATTGTTGATCAAGAGCAAATTTTGCAAGTACTACTGGGATTATAAATGCCGCCAGCACTAATAAAAGCGTGCGTCGAGATTTTGATAGTTGTTTACTGCTCATCGTTATTAGCCTTTTCTTTATTATTTTTATAGCTTGCCCAAATCATCAATGTAAGCCATGCAATAGCTAAACTGAACCACTGAAATGCATACGCCTGATGTTTTTCTGGTGGCATAACCACCGGATGCCAGTTTTTGACAAAACCCAGTGCTTCATTTTTATCTAAGTAAACCACAAAGGGCAACAACTTTTCACCAATAAGAGGAGAAAGTTTCTCTGTTTCAATTTGCTGAACCCGTAATGGCCATGATATTTGATTAAAGGTTTGTTCTTGCAACACCACACCTTTTTCCATTTTACGAATATGACCATTAAAATGATGTTCACCAGACAATGATGTAAAAGTCGGTATAACACTGCGATCAATTGAACCCGCAATCCAGCCCATGTTAACCAAGAATGTGCTTTTGGGGGTTTTCGCTATTTGAAATACACGATAACCTAGTGAATTATTATTTGCTTGATTATCAAGTAAAAATGCGTGTTTTGCGTCAAAAGTAGCGGTAATACTAACAGGTAAGTCATTTATTACTTCCGCAAGTTTATTATTTGCTGCATCTTTCTCTAATTCAATAACTTGATTTAAAGACAACGCTTCATGACTCTTTAACTGTTCAATATTAGCTAAACGTTGAAGTTTTTCATCGGCACGCGCTAATTGCCAAAAACCGAGCTTTATTAACAAAGCAAAAACAAGTAGGGTAAATAGCAACCATGGCAGTTTGATACGACTCATGATCTTTCTTTTTTCTTAATGACTAAAGGTGGAGAGTTATACACTTACTTTATCCTTACTGCTTCTCATAGGTAAGAGAATAGGAAATTTTATGATTTACAAAATTATCTTAGTAGCGTTAATTATTATGATGATATATAACCTGTTTAAAGCGTTGTTCACCATGAATAAAAATGATCCCAATAAACCACCGATGTCTAAATATATTGGTCGAAGGGTGATGATCGCTGTAGCAATAATTTTACTGTTATTATTTGGTTTACTTACCGGACAAATAACCCCAAATCCTCATCCTTAATTTACGATATTTTGAAACTAAGATGCTGAATGGAATCAGCATGACAACTTTCACCAAGTTATGTTCGGATAAGTATTAACTATTTAAAAATAGATAGCTCACTCTAATTCAAGGAAAAGGCACTGAGCTTATAAGTATAAGTGAGTGCCTTTGACGAACAAATTGAGATAAATATCAAGTCTTATAATTTATTAAACTTTAGACGAAGATAAATTCGTTAAAACAAGGCGAAGGCGCGCAGCTTATGCCAATAAGCGAGCACCATCAACAAAGCTCTTAAATGAAAGATTATCTATTTAAAACGCAGAGATTTCGCTCAAATTCAAGGAAAAGGCACGGAGCTTATAAGTATAAGTGAGTACCTTTGACGATGAAATTGTGCGAAATACCAAGTTTTATAGGCTAAAGGATGTAAACGAACACAAATAGCATCAGCCATACTACATCTACAAAATGCCAATACCAGCTAGCGGCCTGAAAAGCAAAATGATTTTTCGGCGTAAAATGCCCTTTTAAAACACGAATAAACACCACTGTAAGCATGATTGCACCTAATGTTACGTGCATACCATGAAAGCCAGTTAACATATAAAAAGTATTACCATATATGCCACTGCTCAAATACAACTGCATTTCTTCAGAATAACCGTGTGCGTATTCTTGAACTTGAAAAAATAGGAAGCTAAAGCCAAGAATAATCGTTAATCCTAACCATACTTTTAATTGTTTGCGTTTATCATGTTCTAACGAAACATGAGCAAAATGTGCAGTAATAGATGATGTTAATAGTAAGATAGTATTTAGTAATGGTAACCCATACCAACCCATACCTTTGGTTTCAGTTCCATCAGGCGTTTTGATTAGTGGCCATTGAGCAGTAAATTCTGGCCATAAAACTTGGCCAGTCATCGCATTGTTGCCTGCACCACCTAACCAAGGAACTGAAAATTGGCGCGCATATAATAAGGCACCAAAAAAAGCAGCAAAAAACATCACTTCTGAAAATATAAACCAGCTCATACCTTGGCGAAAAGAGTTATCCATTTGATGACTATATTTACCAGCCATCGATTCATTAATAACATTATTAAACCAACCGAACATCATACTAATTACTAGTACAATACCTGCTAACAATAAATAACCGCCAAATCCAGATACATTGTTATGCATATCGTGAACGTAGTTACCAGCACCATAGGCAATGCAAAAAAGCGCTAATGCGCCAATAAATGGCCAGCGACTTTGCGCTGGAACATAATAACTTTCGTATTCTTTCGTCGTCATTTTGACTTCCTTAATTTTTAGCTATTTCGCTTTGTTTTACCGATTCGGTTACATTAAACAAAGTGTAAGATAGCGTCACTGTAGTGATATCTTCGGGTAATTCAGGGTCAATATAAAATTGTACTGCCATCTCGACGGCTTCATGCGCTTTAAGTGGCTGTTGATTAAAACAAAAACATTCAATTTTTTGAAAATAGCTATGCGCTATTCCTGGAGAAATTGAAGGTACTGCTTGGCCAACCAGATCTTGACCAGCATTATTTTTGGCATAAAATTTAACAACTTTTAATTCTCCAGGATGAACCGTTACTTCTTTGGTTATTGGAGAAAACTCCCAAGGCATACCATTAGTAATATGACTAATAAATTGAACCCTGATATTACGTGAACTATCAATACCATCAGCGGCATAAACCGCTGCAGTACTATTAGTTTTACCGTTAAGCCCCGTAATATCACAAAACACGTTGTATAACGGAACTAACGCAAACCCAAAACCAAACATTGCAAAAACCAGTAACATCAGTTTTTTTACTAATAACGGTGTTTTCTGTTTTTTCTCAATCTCTGGTTGTTCAGGTAAATTGTTAGTATTGTTATCCATGATTATATTTACCGTTAATCAATTTTTGGTGGTGTTGTAAAGGTATGATATGGAGCAGGGCTAGCTACAGTCCACTCTAAACCTTCAGCACCTTCCCAAGGTTTTGCCGGCGCTTTTTCACCACCTCTAATACACTTTATAACTAATACTAAGAATATTAATTGTGATAAACCAAAAGCAAAACCGCCAATACTCACCACTTTATTAAAATCGGCAAACTGCAAGGCATAATCAGGAATACGTCGTGGCATGCCAGCTAAGCCTAAAAAGTGCATAGGGAAAAACAGCACATTAACTGAAATTAGTGAACACCAGAAATGCCATTTACTTAACGCATCGTTGTACATGTGGCCAGTCCATTTTGGTAGCCAGTAATAACAACCTGCATAAATAGAAAATAATGAACCAGTAACTAGTACATAGTGAAAATGCGCAACCACAAAATAAGTATCATGATATTGAAAATCCACCGGTGTCATCGCAAGCATCAACCCTGAAAAACCACCTATAGTAAATAGAATTACAAAGGCAATTGAAAACAACATAGGCGTTTCAAATGTTATCGAACCGCGCCACATGGTTGCCATCCAGTTAAATACTTTTACACCCGTTGGCACCGCAATAAGCATAGTGCAGTACATGAAAAATAATTCACCTGCTAGTGGCATACCTGTAGTAAACATATGGTGTGCCCAAACAACAAATGACAATATTGCAATTGATGCCGTTGCATAAACCATTGAGCTATAACCAAACAAACGTTTACGTGCAAAAGTTGGAATAGTAGTAGATACCACACCGAAGGCCGGTAAAATCATAATGTAGACTTCAGGATGACCAAAGAACCAGAAAATGTGTTGGAACATAACCGGATCGCCACCACCTGCAGCATTAAAGAAACTGGTACCAAAATAGGTGTCAGTTAATACCATAGTAACCACACCCGCTAGTACCGGCATAACCGCTATTAATAAATAAGCGGTGATGAAAAATGTCCAAACGAATAATGGCATTTTCATGTAACTCATACCTGGAGCACGTAAATTCATAATGGTAACAACAATATTAATTGCGCCCATTATTGAAGATATACCCATAATATGAACAGCAAACACAAAAAATGCTGTACTACCATTTGAATAAGTTGTTGATAATGGTGCGTAGAAAGTCCAACCAAAGTTAGGCGCACCGCTTTCCATAAAGAAAGATGAAATTAAAATACCAAAAGCAAAAGGTAAAATCCAAAAGCTCCAGTTATTTAAACGTGGTAGCGCCATATCTGGAGCACCAATCATCATAGGTAACATCCAGTTAGCCAAACCAACAAAGGCTGGCATTATCGCACCAAATACCATAATCAAACCGTGCACAGTAGTTAACTGATTAAAAAAATCAGGTTCAACTATTTGTAAGCCCGGCTGAAATAGCTCCATGCGAATAACCATAGCCAATGCGCCACCGGTTAACAGCATAATAAAAGAGAACCATAAATATAACGTACCAATATCTTTATGATTGGTAGTATATAACCAGCGTTTTAAGCCAGTCATTTTTTCATGGTGGTCGTTATGATCTTCATGCTCATCGTGATGATCAGTAAGAACGTCTGTAGTCATTATTATAATTCCTTACTTAACACTAGCAGCATCAACATCTGCGGGTTGAACTAAGTCGCCAGTTTTATTGCCCCATGAGTTACGCTCATAAGTAATTACTGCGGCTATTTCAGTTTTTGTTAATTGTGACGAAAAGGCCGCCATTGCCGGATTTTTCGCACTACCATGAAGAACAATATTCAAGTGGGCACTTAAATCACCATTTGCAATTTTGCTTCCATCTAAAGCTGGAAATACTGGCGGCATACCTTTACCTGAAGCCTGGTGGCAAGCCACACATCGACTAGTATAAACTTGTTCGCCTTTTGTCATCATTTCAGCCATTGTAAAAACCTTGGATAAGTCTTCTACTGGCGCAACCGCTGCTTTCACTTCTTCAACAACTGTTTCTAATTGTGTTGGCGCTGCTGTTTTATCGGAATCACTAGCACTTCCTGCAACGGCGGCTTTAACATCAGCTGCTTGAACAACATCTCCGGTATCATTACCCCAAGCATTACGCTCATAAGTAACAACTGCGGCAACTTCTTTCATACTAAGTTGCTTACCAAAAGCTTGCATACCAGTACCCGAACGTCCGTTAAAGACAGTATTAATATGATCGCTCACACTACCTTGTTTAATAAAAGGACTATCTTTTAACGCAGGGAAAGCTGGCGGTAAACCAGCACCACTGGCTTGGTGACAAGCTGAACAATGTGCGATGTAGGTATCTTTACCTAGAGCCATTAAATCGTCTTTTGACAACGATGCATTTAGAGCGGCTTTTTCCGCTTCAGCCGCTTGGGCAGTTAAAGCATGTTGTTCATCAAGCCATTTTTGATAATCTGCTTCACTACGAACATCTACGACAATTGGCATAAAACCATGATCTTTACCACATAGCTCAGCACATTGACCTCGATAAATACCCGGCTTGTCTACACGTGTCCATGCTTCGTTAATGAAACCAGGCACTGCATCTTGTTTTATCGCAAAAGCTGGCATAAACCAAGCGTGAATAACATCATCAGAAGTAATTAAAAAGCGAACTTTTTTATGTACTGGAATAACTAAAGGCTTATCTACTTCAAGTAAATAATGGTCGCTTTTAGCAGGAGCGAGAGTACCTTCTGGGGGCTTTTGATATTGCTCTCTAGGGGTTGATAGCACAGAATAATATTCAATATTTTGATCGAAATATTTATAATGCCATTTCCACTGAGATCCAGTTACTTGAATGGTGACTTCTGAATCAGCATTATCTTCCATATCAATCAAGGTTTTAGTGGCGGGAATAACCATTGCAATTAAAATTAAAATGGGAATAGTGGTCCAAAGAATTTCCACTTTTGTACTTTCATGAAAACTAGCCGCTTTATAGCCTTTAGATTTACGATGAAAGATCATTGACCAAAACATGGCACCAAATACTATTACACCAATGGCAGTACAAATATAAAGTACCAACATATGTAGATCGTAAACTTCATGACTAGTGCGCGAAACACCTTGAGTAAGGTTTAATTGCATTTCTGCCCAAGCTGAACTGGAAAGTAAACTTCCCAACAACAGCCAACCTAGGTTACGTCTTTTCACTCGACATCTCCTCTGCCCTTTTTATTATTAGAAAACAGAAAATAGCAACAGAGTGATATTATTCACACTGAAAATCCTGTTAATTTTATTGTTATAAAAGGCGTTAATAGAGATTAGCGCTAATACGCCTTTTTATTTTTCTTACAGTTTATTTTTGTACACTTTCCGCACTAGAATTACTCAAAAATTGACTTAGGTCAATTTAAAGTTTTGTTATCGTTGAAATAAAGTCTAATAAATTCAATAGAGTTAGAACTCTAAACAGGCTGGAGCGCTATTTTTTACTAGCATAAAAGGATTTTAAAGAAATAAAAACAAGTCGCATTACGATGGTTAAAAAGAACACTAAACACGTGTGTTTTTTGTACTAGAAAATAAACATTAAAAATTAAGAATTAAAAGTATTACACAAATAGTTACAAATAAATAATGCGTGAATTAAAGACAAGAAAGACGAGTTATTTATCACTCGTCTTGGGTAATTTTTTAAACTACATCCAATCAGCGCTACGAATAACACCAACGGCAATACCTTCAATATTAAATTGCTGGCTTGTTAAATCTACTTTTATTGGTGAAAACGCTTCATTTTCAGCATGTAAATACACGACATTACCTTCACGCTTAAACCGTTTAACTGTTACATCATCTTCAACTCGCGCAACCACTACCTGACCGTTTTGCACGTCAGTAGTTTGGTGGACCGCAAGTAAATCACCGTCTAAAATACCAATATCCTTCATACTTTCGCCATTTACCCGCAATAAGTAATCGGCAGCTGGTCTGAATAAATCACCATCAATTTTATAATGTTCTTCCACATGTTCTTGAGCCAAAATTGGTTCACCTGCTGCAACTCGTCCTATAAGAGGCAAACCTTCGTCTTCATGCTCTTGGAATTGTTCCGCTAAACGAATACCTCGAGATGTACCCGGTAACATTTCAATATAACCTTTTTTCGCTAACGCTTTTAAATGTTCTTCTGCAGCATTAGCCGATTTAAAACCAAAAAAAGTGGCTATTTCAGCGCGTGTTGGTGGCATTCCGGTGTCGGCAATTTTTTCTTTGATCAAATCAAAAATTTGCGATTGGCGAGGCGTTAAAGGGCGCAAAGTCATATTAAATATTGTCCTGTTAATTCATACAGCTGTATATAAGGTCAGTATAGATTAGATGAAATAAAAATCAATAACTAAATCTTTAGCTGTTTAATGGCTTTTGTAATGAACAAACTTTTTTTCATACTTTTCTAACAATGAGTATAAAAATTTAAGTTTAATACGCTGAATGCTATGTTTAGCCTGCTGGTAAATTGTGCTCGCTTCTTGAGTCTTTCCTTGCTGAAATAAGACATTAGCTAAGTGTAATTTTGTTGAATTAATGCCGATTGGAGTTTGCACAATTTGATAAAAATAAAGGGCTAAACTAAACGCTTGAACAGATTCCTCTAACAAATTTTGTTCAAGATAAGCTAGACCTTGTTGTTCAGCAATGTTGGCTTTAAGTAACCATTCATTACTGTTCTTAATCGTTTCTGCGGCCTGAGCATAAAATCGCATTGCTGGTAACCAATGCTTTTGTTTCGCTGCGATTCTTCCTTTCAATAATTTAACACGTGTTATTTCTAGAGGATCATCCGAAACTAATGCTGTCGCTTTTTTTGATAGTAGGTACGCTTGATCAACCTGTTCGCTCCACAAATACAACTTACTTAAATAAATCAATGCAATCACGGAATTCGGATTTAACGTTAAATAGCTTTCAAAAAAGCTCATCGATGTTTTCCAGTCGGACTCATAACTGATCATCGCTTCAGCAAATAAAGCGTCATTAAACTCTTTTTTTGCAGTTATATTCTCACTCGTTTGTAATGGATGATTGATAAAAGTTGCTATTTTTTTTGATAACTTGGTAAGCACAGCGCTAATAGAGCTATCAATAATAACGCCCTGTTTAATATCATTAATAAGATGAAATTTATATACCAACTTATAGTCAGACACATTGCCATGCATTTCAGTTTCAACAATTAATGTAGCACCAGAAACATTAAATATTTTGTTAACATCTCCAGTTGTAAACGCTCTTTTTAACCCCGCAATATGCATTAAACGAGGAATATATATTCCCTGATAAACAAAAATCGAACTCGATAATCCACTAAGCTTGGCAATAACCTGCTCCATCCCCCCTAAATAAAGCCACTTGTTTTCTGTATATGTAACACTATTTTTTACCGGTAAAACAACAATACGCTGATCGTATTTAATATTGTTATGATCAGTTTTATAAAATGACTTTAATAACAGCATAATCAATAAGATGATAACGATAAGAAAAAGATATTTATAGCGTTTAAAGTTAATGGCTAAAAGTACATTAACAAAGTATTTTTTAGCCAATGAAATAGAGTTGATTTGAGCGGTAAATTGATAGCCTTTTCGAGGATAGTTTTGAATAATTTGAGCATTAGAAAATAACTGGCGAATATCTCGTATCGATTGAAATATTACGCCATCATCTACTTTTACGTCATCCCAAATATTATCGAGTAATTCCTGTTTGCTGATAATTTTCCCCGACCTTTGCGCGAGGTACATAAGTACCTCTAGTGTTTTTGGACGGATATTTTGAACGTTTTCTTTAGCCGTTAAAGTTCGCGCCTGCACATCAAGGACAAAATTATCAATTTGATATTTCATTAAAACAATACATAAATGAGATCGTTAAGTCATATTAACAAATATTACCCGTAATAGATCAGTTTAAACAAGCGATCTAATTACTTGCTCTAGTTTTTTATCAATGTTGTAGTGCTGTTTAACGAACTTCAACATTACTTTAGCTGACTCAAGGGATTTTTCGCTTCCTTGCATGCATTGCAATAACAATTGTTGATAGTTAGGATGACGTTGCTCTACTCTTCTATTTAAACAAAACTCATCTTGATCAATTTTACTGACTTGTCGTTGATGTAAATCGAGTAAACTTATTAATCGATCAACAGCATAAACTTGAATAAAACGTAATGCAGAGCATTTTTCTCCTCGTTGGTAGCGACATAATCCCACATACAAATTGCTTAATAACTCACCCAATAAAAATGTTTCATTATTGGATATTTGTGGTTTCACTAATGCTGATTTGCATAAGTGTTCCGCAAGGCATTCGTCTTTCCAGATAAATTTCCCCTCGGAGTAAGGAATAGTGACTAATTCCTGCGGTTCAAATATGGCAAATTCACAAAATATAAGGTCAGAAAACAAAAGTTTGTAGCCATCTTCAGTATTTTTAAAGCACCAGGTAATGTCATGAATATTGGCGAGCCAATCTAAATTGTCGATAAACTGTTGTTTATATCCCTCTTTAACGATGACGAAAAAATCTAAGTCTGAATATTCATCCATGCGATTTATTTCTTTACCTGCAGAGCCAAGACCAAGTAACCCCAGTCCATTAGGGTTGCTTTTAAGACTTAAGGCAATTTCATTAAGACGTTGCTTAAGTAATTTTATTTTATCCATTTTAATTCTACGCCGAAGTAATTTACGACTTAACCTTGCCTATCAATAAATAAGAAAAAGCACTGTTAAACGTTATTTTGCCGGTTTTTACTACCACTTGTTGATCAGAGTAATAGTCATGCAACACTTCGCCTTCTTCAAATACCGAATAAACTGCAATCGTTTTCTTGCCCTTAGGTAAATCTTTAGCCACTAATACTCGATCTTGCTTGCCTAATATGCGTTTAAATATATATGGAGACTTACTTAACTGTTGATGCTTTCCTGAGCCTACCGCGTCATGATCACGGCGAAATTTACCCAGCTTTTGCCAATGCGCTAAAACTTTTTGAGTGGTCGTTTTTTGCAAGTCTTGCCAATTCATAAAAGTACGCATGTGAGCATCGCCATAGGCTCCTTTTACATACATTGGCCGCGCTAATTCATCACCATAATAAATTTGTACCGCGCCCGGCGCCAACATGAGTTTAAAAGCATCTTCAAAGATATGTTCTCGCTTTCTGTCATAAGAATTTTGATCATCATGTGAACCAATGTAACTGAGAATACCTTTGCCTTTGAGCTCGCCATCATTAAGTATCTGTGAGTAAGTTGAAAATATCTGTTCCGCCGATTGCGCAGCATGGGCAACAAAACCCATATTTATCAGAGCATCGAAGCCATTGTTAAAAAAATCAACTTGCTTGTCGCCATAATCATAGGCTCGTCCATTCTTCACTGTATTTTTAAAACCATTCACACCCCAATTAAACACTTCACCTACCATATAAAAGGGTAAATCACCTTTAACCTGCTCAGGATGGTTACTTTTCCATGTTTTAAAAGCGAATTCGCTTTCTGTTTTTAAAGTTGCCCAAACATCTGCCTCAACATGTTTAGCGGTATCGACTCGAAAACCATCAACGCCATATTCTTTAACCCAGTCAGTTAGCCACTTAATGAGATAATATTTAGGTGCTCTTGGATAGCCCGTTCTGCTAAAAAAGGAATCAAGCTCTTTCAGTTCCTGTGCTAAACGCCCTTCATTTTTCCACTTACTAAGTAGCTGCGGAGGCAGTTCAACATTGCTTTCAATTTCTGTTTTTACATCTGTAAGCGAGGTTGCTAAAGCACATGTGGTATTTTGTTGATAATTCTTCCAGTTACACAGTGGACTAGTTCTGATCCATGAAGATGGCCATGCCCAATCAGATTTTGTTGCCGGACCGGTATGATTAATAATAACGTCCAATAAAACTTTAATATTATGCTGATGTGCGGTGGCGATCATTTGTTGTAAATCAGCTTCACTACCGTAGTTAGCATCAACCGTTGTCCAATCTTTTGGCCAATAACCATGATATGAATAAGTTAGTCCCGCAGATTTATCATAGCCATGCACTTGCTCAATTAGAGGTGTCATCCAAATTACATTCACGCCCAAACGATTAAAATACCCCTCCTCTATTTTTTCGGTAATACCCTTAATATCTCCTCCAGCAAAACCTCTTAAAAGTGCTGGCGTTGCCGTGCGATGATAAGAATGATCATTCGCTGGTTCACCGTTATAAAATCGGTCGGTTAGCATAAAATAAACGGTGGCATTTTTCCAAAAAGTCGAAATTGGGATCTCAGCAAAAAGACTGAAAGAGCTCATCGTTATTACTAATAAAAACATAAATTGTGTGTTTCGCATTACCTTGTTACCTGTTTTTGTGTTTAGAAGGACAATTAATGCCTTTTAAAGTTGAAAACGGAACTTAAATATTCTTAAAAAAACTTAAAGAATTGAATTTTATAAAATAAAACCCCATGATAGTAATGACAAAAATGGCAATAATTTAAATTAAGGATTAATTATGCGTGGAGCAGGTGGAACATCAGGTGGCTTAGGTCAATTTTTTATTGGCTTAATTATGATGATCGGTGGCTTTTATTTGCTACTGAATTCTATTTCGGTTACTTCTAGCTTTGGTATGGGCGCTCGACTTTATGGTTTTTCGGCCAATGGTGGTCAGTATGCCATTACCAGCGGCATGGTTATGTTTCCATTTATGTTTGGCGTAGGAATGATTTTTTATAACAGCAAGAATTTTTTAGGTTGGTTATTAGCAATAGGTTCAATTACTGCGCTTGTTTTTGGTGTTATTGCGTCTATTCGTTTTAACTTTAGAGCAATGAGTGCTTTTGATTTAATTACTATTTTAGTATTAGCGATTGGTGGCTTAGGCTTGTTTTTACGCTCATTAAAATCTTTTGATAGTGCTGAAACTGATTAACCATTGATCCCCATGCATATTGTTTTTGTTACCGATATTTTTGGTCAACAAACTTGCCTTGATGAATTTATATACTCATGTAGGCCAGTCACCTTTAGTATTATCGACCCATATCAAACGCGTAAATTAACCTTTATTGATGAAGCAGAAGCGTATCAAACTTTTTTAACACAATGCGGTCATCAAACTTTTGCTCAATTGATCGCTGAAAAAATCAATCTCCTCACTCAACCATCCATTGTTATAGGATTTAGCGCTGGTGCTTCAGCTATTTGGCAAGCATTAAGCGAAATTAATAATGATTTTGTTGAACACTTTATTGGTTTTTACCCTAGCCAAATTCGCCATCATTTACATTTAACTCCCAATGTTACGACACAATTATTTTTCCCTGCCCACGAAAAACACTTTTCGGTTGATGAAGTTATACAATCCTTATCTAAAAAGCCCACAGTAGAATGTATAAAAACAAATTATCTGCATGGTTTCCTTAATCCGCTCTCACTTAATTTCGATCAAACTTCATCGCAATATTTCATAGAAAAGCTATCAAAAATAACGAATTAAGCCTATTCTTTAAAAATTAATTAGAACCATTATGGATAATTATGAAGTCGTTAATTTTATTTTTACTGCTCCCTTTTTTAAATGCTTGTGATGATAATACCAGCAACCTTGCGTTAGGTACTTTAGAACGTGATCGTATTGCGCATACCGCAACCGTGAATGAAGTGGTTATTGCGTTACCAGTGCCAGCCGGTAGTTTAGTAAAAAAAGGGCAGGTGTTAGTTGAATTAGATAAAACACAACAACAGGCACAAGTAGCTCGCGCCCATGCAGAATTACTTAAAGCACAAGCGAATTTAGACAAATTACGCAATGGTGCTCGCCCTGAAGAAGTTGCGGTTGCCAGTGCGAAAGTAACGGGCACTAAAGCCTCGTTACTTGAAAGTGAAAGCAATTATAAACGTATTAGTGATTTAGCTAAAAACAACCTCGCCAGCCAAGCAGATTTAAATAAAGCTTTAGCTAAACGAGATGAAAATTTAGCAAATTTACAATCCGTTCAAGAATCATTAAAGCAACTAACCAATGGTACTCGCGTTGAAGATTTAGCAATAGGTGAAGCAGAATTAGCGGCCACCCAAGCAGTATTAGCCAGTGAAAACAAAAAACTTAAAGACTTAACCATAACCGCAACTCGTGATGGTATTTTAGACAACCTACCATGGAATTTAGGCGAGCGTGTCACCATGGGTAGCCCACTTGCCATTGTTTTAGCTGGTGAAGCTCCTTTTGCTCGTGTTTACGTACCTGAAACTTATCGCGTAAAAATTAAAGTCGGTAATACCTTAATTGTGCATGTAGACGGTTTAGCACAACCCATTCAAGGTAAAGTTCGTTGGGTGGCTAACGAACCTGCTTTTTCTCCTTATTACGCTCTAAATCAAAAAGATCGCAGCCGTTTAATGTATTTAACCGAAGTGCAATTGCCTGAACAGCAAAGTAATTTGCCTAACGGCTTACCTGCTCAAGTTGAACTACCATGAGTTTAACAGGCCCAGAACTCGCCATAGAAGCACGACAATTGTCACGTAACTTTGGTGACTTAAAAGCGATACAAGGTTTAGATTTAGAAGTTGAAAAACGCCGTATTTACGGATTTTTGGGTCCAAATGGTTGTGGTAAAACCACCGCAATTAGAATGTTAACCGGTTTATTAAAACCCAGTGCAGGAAGTATTAATGTTTTGGGGTGTCAATTACCACAAGATGCAGAAAAACTACGCTTAAAAATAGGTTATATGACACAAAAATTTTCACTTTATGATGATTTAACGGTCAAAGAAAACCTGCAATTTTTAGCAAAAATATACGGGCTGCACGGAAAAAATCAACAACAGCGTATTAATGAATTACTTTCTATTTATGATTTAAATACTAAAGCAACTCAGCTTGCAGGAAGTATGAGTGGTGGTCAGCGCCAGCGGTTAGCGTTAGCAGGTGCGGTTTTACACAAACCTGAATTGTTGTTTTTAGATGAACCTACCTCTGCCGTTGATCCTGAAAATCGCCGTGAATTTTGGGAACAACTTTTCGATTTATGTGATCAAGGTACTACTATTTTAGTCTCAACCCATTACATGGATGAAGCAGAACGTTGCCATCGCCTTGCCATATTAGAATCGGGTATAAAACGTGCTGACGGTTCACCTGATGAATTAATGGCGAATATGCACGCCCATGTAATTGAAGTGATTGCTGATGATATAAGAGCCCTAAAAAAACATTTAATAGGCTTACCAGAAGTGATTTCGGCCGCACAACTCGGTGCGCGTTTGCGGGTATTAATTACTAAAAAGGTGACTAATCCTATCGAATTTTTAAAGCAGCTACCTTTTAGCAAATCACTCTCTGAATTAGCACAGGTTCGCCCCAGCCTAGAAGATGTTTTTGTGACGTGTACAGGCGAGGGCAGACAATGAATTCTTTTTTACGCATACAAGCCATTTTTTTCAAAGAATTAATGCAACTTAAACGCGATCGCATGACATTTGGTATGGTTATTATGATCCCGTTAATTCAATTAATGTTATTTGGCTTTGCCATTAATACTAATATTCGTCATGTTCCAGTTGGCCTTGTAGACCAAAGTCAAAGCGGTTTATCTCGCGTTTTAGTACAAACGATAAGTGCTACCCAAGTAGTTAACTTTACTCAAAATTATTTAACTATTTCGGCAGCACAATCGGCAATTGCTGCGGGGGAAGTTCATGCAGTACTGGTTATTCCCAAAGATGTCAGCCAACGTTTAGTTCGCCACCAAAGTGTCGGCTTAGGCTCGCCGCCAGCCAGCGATGAAGAAACAAGTAGGCCAATTGCTCAATGGCTAGTTGATAGTTCAGATACAATGATAGCTAGCGCGATAAAAGGTTTACGCAATATGCCATTAGCAGAATTATTAAATAAGCCAGCAAATCTTTCTACGCCAACGTTTCAAGTAACTTTATTTTATAATCCTGAACAAAGAACGGTGGTTAATATCGTGCCGGGTTTGGTCGCGGTAATATTAACGATGACAATGATCATGTTTACTTCTGCCGCCATTGTACGCGAGCGCGAACGTGGAAATTTAGAAATGTTAATAACGACACCGGTTCGCTCTTTTGAATTAATGCTAGGAAAAATCATTCCCTATGTATTCATTGGCTTAGTACAAATGTCGATTATTTTAGGGCTAGGTTATTTTATATTTTCAGTGCCAGTAAATGGCAGTTTATTACAACTTGGCGCGGCAACCATGTTATTTATTGCCGCCAGTTTAGTTTTAGGCTTAGTTATATCAACCATCGCTAAAAACCAATTACAATCAATGCAAATGACTATTTTTGTATTATTACCTTCCATATTATTATCCGGCTTTATGTTTCCCTACGAAGGTATGCCGCTCGCTGCGCAATACATTGCAGAAGCACTACCTGCCACACATTTTATGCGCTTAATTCGCGGCATAGTGCTACGTGATGTTGATATATTAAATATGACCTTCGATCTTTATTGGTTGTTAGCCTTTACAATAACAGGCTTAACCATTGCTTCTTTGCGTTTTAAGAAAAATTTAGATTAATTATTTTTTCATTTTGCCCTTTTTTTACTATGATTAAAAAGTGGTTAATCCCAGTTTTATTAACTCAGTGATCTATTTTAAACGCAGGTGAAAAATGCCTTGTATATGACGTTTTAAATAAGTAGAAATGGTCACTTAGTTTATGAGATTGATATCAATTAAGGATTTTTAATGTCATTAGAAAACATTTCAAGCCAAATCAGCGGTCATGTTGGTGGAGTAAAAAATAAATTGCCACCCGTTGAAGATTGGGATCCCGATTTTTGCGGTGATATTGATTTACTGATCAAAAACGATGGTAGTTGGTTTTATAACGGTACTGTTTTTAAGCGCTTGTCTTTAGTAAAACTGTTTGCTTCGGTATTAAAAAAAGAAGACAGCGATTATTTTTTAGTAACTCCTGTAGAAAAGGTCGGTATCAAGGTTGAAGGCGTGCCATTTGTCATCACTCGTTGGAATTGGCAAGATAAGGCACAATCCCAGATGTCGGTTGCCACTAATTTAGATGACGAATTTATTCTATCGAAAGAGCATCCTCTGGTTATTTCTGAAAAAGGAGAATTATACGTAATTGTCAGACGTAACTTATTAGCAAAAGTGCATCGTAATGTTTATTATCAATGGGTAGATATAGCAGAAGAGGTACAAACCCAAAAAGGCACTGAATTGATGTTTTCTAGTGCCGGTGAGCAATTTAGTTTAGGGTGTATTTAATACCAATTCTATTAAGTTATTTCCTACTCAGCGAAATAAATTTAATGGAATTTCTATAAGCTTTTATTTAGTTATATCACCCGAGAAAAACGCTGCTGATTAACTTTTTTTTTCATATAAGCATCAAAAGACATACAAATATTACGAATTAACAAACGCGCACTTTGTTTTACCGTGATAGCTTCACCATTATCAATCAACAAATTATCATCCGCAAACGTTTTAAGTGAAGGTAAATCTTCGGCAAAATAATCATCAAAGTTAAAACCGTCAATGTTGCTAAACTTCTTATTTATAGCGCTTTTACTCACTTGTAAATTACACATTAGCTCATGAATGACTTCACCTCGAACAACATCATCTTGTGTAAGGGTTAAACCTTTCTCTACTGCATGTTGATCTTGCTCTATCGCTTGATAATAAGCTTTTAACTCTTTGATGTTTTGGCTATAACTATTACCGATAGCACTTATAGAAGAAACGCCCAGGCCAAGTAAGTCGCAACTTCCTTTTGTGGTATAACCTTGAAAGTTACGATGTAAAACACCGTTACGCTGGGCAATGGCTAATTCGTCATCCTTTTTAGCAAAATGATCCATGCCGATAAATTCATAACCATAACTACATAACGTTTCAATGGCTAACTTCATTAAAGCAAACTTTTCTTCAACGCTCGGTAACCATTCGTCACGCAATTTACGCTGTGCTGCAAAACGGCTTGGTAAGTGAGCGTAACTGAACAGAGATATGCGATCTACATCCCATTCATGCACTTTAGCTAACGTTTTAGTAAAGGTATTGATATTTTGATGAGGTAAACCGTAAATTAAATCAACATTAATCGATTTAAAACCAACATCTTTCGCTTCTTTAATAAAGTTTCCAATAAACTCAGTTGATTGCACTCTATTAATGGTTTGCTGTACTTTTAAATCAATGTCTTGCACGCCAAGACTTAAGCGATTAAAGCCCAAATCAAATAGATGTTGTGCTAAATTTAGCTCTATTTCACGTGGATCAATTTCAATACTCATTTCCACCTGTTCTGCAAAGGTAAAACTGTTTTTAAGTAATGCGACTAATTTAGTGATTTGCGGATGCGTTAAAAAGCTTGGTGTACCGCCACCCCAATGTAATTGTTTAACGGTATAATCGGTAAATAAAGATGCTCGTGATGTTATTTCTTGTGCTAAATATTCAAGATAGATATCGGCTTTATCACGATGGCGAGTAATTACTTTGTTGCAACCGCAGTAATAACAAAGACTGTGACAAAATGGGATGTGCACGTATAACGATAACTCACGATTAGGTGATACTTTTATCGCTGTTTTTAAATCGCTCTCGGTAAACTGATCATGAAATTCTAAAGCGGTAGGATAAGAAGTATATCTTGGCCCGCTGGTATTATATTTATTGAGTAACTTTTCATCAAAAAAGTTATTTTCGATGCTTTTTTCAATAAAAATGGGAGTATTCATCTGTATTACCAAAAGGCTTTGCTTAAATTTATGGTATTAGTTTAACAAACGAATAAAGTTTAATATTGATCAAGCGCAATACTTAATGCATTTTTATGGTAACAATTTGGTCGTCAGTAAATTCAGCTAGCACTTTTAAGTCTTGTTCAATTGCTTGTTGATAATCTGCTTCAAATTTAAGGCGATTATAATCTTCACGCATACGCTGTTTTTTCTCTAAACTTTTGCGTTCTTCAAGAATAGCCATATCTTTTACTTTGTTGTACAAACCAAAAATAGCAGGAAATTTTGCAGCCAATCCCGAAGATGTTTTTAAGGAGTCAAGCAATACACTCAATCTCCAACAGCCCTCAGAAAGGTCACACTGTTTTTCTTGTAACGCCTGTACAATAAGGGCCACACTACTCAAAATTTTTGCGTCGTGCTCCTCTAAAGCCTGTTGTCGCTGTTGTTCAGCTTCTTTCTGAGCTATCGTTTGTTTTTTCAATTGAAATAAGAGTGTTGCTGCATAAAAAGCGAGCACCACTATTAAGGTCACAGCAAACACAATCCAAATTATCATGGCTATTTACTCAAACACTATAAATTTTTTGTAAAGTCGTTATTATCAAGTTTATCCCAAAGATCATTTTCAGCGTTTTGTGATTCTTCACTCATAGAGTCATTTTCATCTTCGTCATCATCATAACCAAGAAGTTCACAAATTTTCTGATGGCGCTCCATCTGCTGATTAAAAAAGTCAACTTCGCGCTCAGACAATTCAAGTTCTTGCTCTTGTTTTTCTAGGATGGCCTGTACTTTTGGATTGTCTTCAATAGCCTCAAGCTCTTGCACTAATGCTTCTTCATCCATTGAACTACTCTCAGGCTCTATGGCACGCACAGCAGCAATAGGAGTTGGCTTAACGGATTTAGTTTTAGTTCGTTTTTTAGCCGTTGCTTTTATTAATACAATCGGCTTCTTACTACCCAAGCGTGGATCTTTGTTTTCACTAAGATTTTTCTTTTCATTTAACGGCGACGCTTCTTGTTGGCGGTTGCCCGCTTTATTACCTTTATGCTTACGCACACGCTTTTCAACACTTTCGAGTTCTTTTTTGCTTAATTTAGGCTTTGCGGTTGGCGCTGAGCTAGGTTTTCTTGATTTTTTCGAGCGAGACATAAAGGATGCTTTAGTTATTAAATGATATTAAATCTATTTTAGCAAAATTTGACCAGAGAGAATATAAAAAGGCGGAAAATAAAAAAGCGATAGCCAGAGCTATCGCTTTCGGAGAAAATTTGTGGAAAACCCAGCAAATTTTTAATTCCAATTCTTGTTTGGTATCCTGACCAACTTACACAGTCCCTGTTAACAGTGACACATTCCTAATTATTATTATTGCTTCCGTACTTGTTATATTATTCTCAGTCTTCCTGACAGCTTATTGGCTTTCCATAAATGTCCACTGGACTATATATTTTCGCTATCTTCCTGATACTTAATAAATCATCCGTATTAAAATTTATACATTCTATTAGAGAATGTCGAAACCTTCCGTAGTTAATGCAATCCTTTTTATTATTATTGACTGCTATTTTTATTTTTATTGCTTGGCAGCTGGACAATACTTTACCTATCTTTAACAAATGAGCAAGAGTAAATTTGACTTTTATTTGTACAAACAACGAAATAACCAACTAACTACATGTTTTTAAATTGAAATATTATTTTACAAAAATAAATAAACATATACAAAAAACACAAAAATGGTCAATGTCTTACAAAATTAACAGCCAATAGAGCATACTTTTTAGATTGCTTTTTGTACGAAAACCTTCGTTTAAACTGTTTTTTTCAACAAAATATTAATGGTATTCATGAATAAATCTTTTAATAGAACTATTTATTATATATAAATAGGCATTATAAAAATAAAAGCCAGCTCTTTAGCTGGCTTTTAATGATTTAGATTACTAATTAAAGGTAATGCTAATCTTGTTCATGCAACCATGCGGCGTGTCGAGGTGCTTTTTTGGTAACTGCCCATTCCTCTACCATGGCTGTACCCACTTCGTTTAGTTGTTTATATTGCTCTGGTGTTCCTGTGTTAGCGGCCAATTCTAAACGATGCCCATTAGGATCAAAAAAGTAAATTGATTTAAATACACCATGATTCACTGGCCCTAATACATCAACGCCTTTACTTACTAACTCTTCTTTTGCCGCTATTAAGGCTTCTAGATTTTCAACACGTAATGCAAGATGTTGCACCCAAGCAGGGGTATTTTCATCACGCCCCATATCTGGCGAATTGGGAATTTCAAAAAAGGCCAAAACATTTTCATTACCCGCGTCTAAAAAAATATGCATGTATGGATCTGGCGCTTTAGTTGATGGCACTTCATCCTCAGCAATGGCCAATACTAAATCCATGTTCAATTTATCTTTATACCAATCCGTAGTTTCTTTGGCATCTTTACAGCGATAAGCAACATGATGAATTTTTTCAATCTTGATCATAACAACCTTCTCTAATTAAATTGTACTTTAAGTACTTATTTGAGTATTTGAACCCTGAATAAGCAATTTTTATCACAAACACTGATCAGCCCCAAATTTTCAAGGTAATTTATCATCATACTTTTTGTTGATTATGTAATTCCACTGCAAAGAAAAGCTTACAATACGATAATTTTTAAGAGCCGCTGCAATAAATATTTCTACAAAATAACGGTTTTATCTTTATTCAAGCAAATGCGTTGTTCTGCATGTAAACGTACCGCATGGCTAAGCGCAGTTGCCTCTAAATCGTGACCTAAATGAACCATTTGCTGAATAGTAAAGGTATGATTAATGGGCTTAACTTCTTGTGCTATAATTGGCCCTTCGTCTAGATCTGGCGTTACATAGTGGGCTGTTGCACCAATAATTTTCACACCACGTGCGTGGGCTTGATGATAAGGCTTAGCCCCTTTAAAACTAGGCAAAAATGAATGGTGAATGTTGATTGCGTGGCCTTTAATTTTGCTGCACAAATCGTCAGATAAAATTTGCATATAACGCGCTAACACTAATAATTCACTTTGTGCATTATCCATCACAGCCAATATTTTTGCTTCTTGTTCAGCTCTGTTGGTTGGAGAAATAGGCAAATGATAAAATGGTACATCATGCCATTGCGCAAGTTTTTCACAATCAGTATGGTTAGAGATAATCGCCGCAACATTAACCGGTAAAACACCTGCTTTCCATTTAGTTAATAAGGATACTAAACAATGATCATCTTTGGATACCGCGATAACTATATTAGGAAAATCACGTTTATCGCGCAGTTGATAGGCCATATTTAATGTGGCCGCTAATTGCGCAAGTGCAATTTTGAATTCATCAATACTGACATTAAAATTTCGATCATCAAAAGCAACACGAGAAAAAAACTGTTCGCTATATGGATCACTATATTGCGATGTTTCAGTGATAAATGCGCCATGCTTGAACAAGCATTGGCTGACTTTAGCCAGTACACCGCAAGTATCAGGGCATTGCCAAGTTAAAATAAAATGATTGATGTTTTCCATAGTTTTTATCTTTTTAGGTTCAAATAATATGCAAAGTTACAGCGAGCCATTAAGATTGCCGTAATTTATATGATTTGGCTAGCATAAAATACGATGGTTTTAGTACTTACGAATATATCTTATTGTAAGTTTAAGGCTTTATTTTCGACAAATTTTTAATATAAAGCTGTTCAACTTTTTCACGCGCCCAAGGAGTTTTGCGCAAAAATTTTAAACTTGATTGAATACTCGGATCTTGTGTAAAACATTTAATTTTGATTTGTTTACCTAACGAATCAAAACCAAAGTGTTCAACTAATTGAGTGACTAAAACTTTAAGAGTAATGCCATGAAGAGGGTTGTATGGTTGATTATCCATTTGATTTTCGATGTTGTTACAGATTTCGCTATTGTAACATTGTCATGGGTTTAAAACGATAATTCCATTTTAAACCCATATCAATTGATGCGCTCTGTATTGTTATAACTAACTTAAATAATTAGCTAATTGCTCACTACCGCCAATGTGCGTACCATTAATAAATATTTGTGGTACTGACGTTTCACCCGTAACGGCGCGTAAACCTTTTAATTTTATAGCACTACCAAGCATCACTTCTTCATAGCTCAAACCGTTTTCTTTCAGCATTGATTTGGCTTTGGCGCAAAATGGACAACCACTTTTGGTAAATATAGTAATATCGTCAGGTGCTTTCGCTTCACTATTAATAAAATTGAGCATGGTATCAGCGTCTGACACTTCAAACGGGTCACCTGGCTTATTAGGTTCAATAAACATTTTTTCAATGACACCATTTTTAACAAGCATTGAATAACGCCAACTGCGTTTGCCAAAACCAATCTCTTTTTTATCAACTAGTAAACCCATAGCTTCGGTAAATTCACCATTGCCATCAGGTATTAAACTAATATTATCGGCTTCTTGATCTGCTGCCCATGCATTCATTACAAAAGTATCGTTAACCGATAAACATACAATTTCATCAACGCCATTATTCGCAAAAGTTTTGGCTAATTCATTATAACGGGGTAAATGAGTTGATGAACAAGTTGGTGTAAATGCACCTGGTAAAGAAAATACGACGACCGTTTTATTAGCAAAAATATCATCGGTATTACGTGTAACCCAATCATCATTCGAGCGCATTATAAAATTAACACTAGGTACCGCTTCACCTGTTTTGTCTTTTAACATATTTATTCCTTTTTTATTTAACTAAAAACTTGAAATAATTATGGTTCAAACTTAACAAAAAATAAAACGATTAAAATCTATTGGTTTAATCGTAAAAACAGATTGATAATAGATCTCGTCTTATAAAAATAAAATTTATTCAGAATCAGTTAAATCTGCTTGGCAACGTTGCTGATACATTTCACGTGCAGTATTAAATTCAGGTATTGCCTCAGCTGTTGTATAAGGCTTTAATATTACGAGTATTTTTAATACCCCTTGATAAAAAACAGCATCGGTTATTTCAACATCAATATTTTGTGTTTGATAAAAGCTTAACCAAAAAGTATTCACTAAACGTAAAATACTGACAATATCTGCTAATTCACTATCGTCAAAATCAATAATGTTTGAATCCCGTAACGAGATTAATAATTGGCTAACTCGTTCAGCAATTGATTGCTGAACTTCAACATATTTTTCCCGTAAACTAGGATTTTTATCTAACAAAACCGGTAGGTTACTATAGAAAAAACGAAATTTCATCATCATTTGAAATACCGCATCCATATACATGATAATGGCATCGAGCGATTTAATTTCAGGTGAAACTTGAGGGAATGTTTCAAGTAACAGATTGCGCGCATATTCATCGTAAATAGAAAGAATGATGTCTTCTTTATTACGAAAATGATAATACAAATTACCCGGACTAATACCTAAATGGGCTGCAATATGATTAGTGGTAACGTTCCTTTCACCTTGCTCATTGAATAACTCAATGCTTGCTTGAATAATCTTATCGCGTGTCTTCATATAAGGTACTTTTGTTAATAAATGTGAATAGATATTCACATCATACTATCAAATTTTACACAAAGAAAAGAGTTTTGGAGTAAAAGCTTTAACCTTTTTGAACTTGATACTTGTATATTTGTTGATCTGGCGATTACAATAGTAACCACAATAACTAAATAACCTTTTATTTATGACCGTAAAAGCAATCTATCCAGGTACATTTGATCCGGTAACTAATGGCCATACTGATTTAATTGAGCGCGCAAGCCGCCTATTTACTCATGTTATTATCGGTGTCGCAGCCAGCCCGAGTAAAAAACCGATGTTCGATTTAGATCACCGAGTATCGATGTTAAAAGAAGTTTCTAAACATTTACCTAATGTATCTGTCGCAGGATTTAGCGGTTTACTTGTCGATTTTGCTAAAGAAAATCAAGCAAATGTCCTGATTCGTGGTTTACGAGCAGTTTCTGATTTTGAATATGAATTTCAGCTAGCTAATATGAATCGCCGGTTATCCCCAGATTTAGAAAGTGTGTTTTTAACGCCAGCTGAAGAAAATTCTTTTATCTCGTCAACTTTGGTAAAAGAAGTTGCACTTCATCGCGGCGATGTAGATCAATTTGTTCATCAAGTCGTAAAAAAAGCGTTGCTTGAAAAGTTACACCCATAACTTTTTTTTTCAATTAATGAAAATTGACTTTGAAATGTAATCTTGACAAAAATCAGGATCAATTGTTATTTTTGGCAATGTGAACAAAACACTGACGAGCGCCCTGCTTGACGAATTTCTTCTAAGGGTGTTTTGCATACTAAACATAGTTTTTTTGCTCGACCATAAACCATCAATTCTTGAGCAAAATAACCGGGTTTTCCATCGCTTTGGGTAAAATCTTTTAAGGTAGTGCCACCTTGTTTTATTGCCGCAGCTAGCACCACTTTGATAATATCAGTAAGTTTATCTAACCGTTTTTTTGTTATTTTACTCACACTGATCGTTGGTAAAATTCCCGCTTTAAAAAGTGCTTCATTGGCATAAATATTACCCACGCCAACAACAATAGCATTATTCATTAAGAACGTTTTAATAGGCACTTTACGGTTTTTAGCTTTTTGAAATAAATAGCCGTGATTAAAGTCATCGGTCAACGGCTCTGGCCCTAATTTACTTAAAATCCCTTGCTCATCAATATTGTCAGCAAACCACAGCACAGCGCCAAAGCGCCGTGGATCATTTAAACGTAATACCATGCCATGCGCAAAAGCTAAATCAAAATGATCATGCTTTTTTAGTTCAACGGTTGTGTCAACAATACGCACTGTGCCTGACATGCCTAAGTGCAACAATAGCGTGCCTATTTTAAATTTAACCAGTAAATATTTGCTACGGCGTTCAACACTTAGTACCGTTTCTCCAACCAAGGTTTTTATTTCTTCGGGAATAGGCCAACGAAGCTTTGGATTTCTAATTTCTACCGCGCTCACTTGCTGGTTAATAATGTGCGGCAAAATACCTAATCGACACACTTCTACTTCAGGTAACTCTGGCATTTTATCTTCTTATTTTTTTAAACTGGTCAATTGTAAATAACTAACTATTGAGCAAAAATTTCGGCTGGTAATAACTGGTAATAAATGGCAATTGGTAACGACAGCCATTGCTCTGTTTGATGATTATAAAGCAGCAATTGATCTTGAGTAGGATATAAACTCAATAATTGAGGTTCTTTGTCGCCAGCAATTACAGCAGAAACAGTTATTACTTTTTGCTTAGTTAGATCATACTTGAGCGTTTCAGTATTGCCCGTAGCTTGCTGCCAAGACAGCATCATTTGCTCTAGCGCTTGTTCTTTCATTTTTATCGGTGTCATTCGCCATGTTTGGCCAATACGTTCAATTTTTATTTGTTGGTTTATAGTCAGCGTTAAAATTACCGCATGGTCTTTAAAAATCGCCACGTCTTGCGTATAAGCGCCCTCACTATTACGACGAAAAAGTTTATTATTAGTAAAATTAAGAAAAATTATAATGATCATCACTGAAAAAATAATGACATTATTCCAACCTACTCGGGAAAGTCTCATAATATTTATTACGTTATATATTTATGCTTACATTGTAACGTAAATTACCGCCATAAAAAAAGCTCATCGTCGCTCTTTCACATCCATGTGATCGCGACATTGCTTACATGGATGTAGGTACTTAGGTTTTGTCTGGAACTAAAAACCTGACCGTTATTTTTGAACATAAAAAAACCCAGCAACTTTAAAAGTAACTGGGTTTTTGAAAATCCTAAAAAAGCTTACTTAATTTTAGCTTCTTTGTAGATTACGTGCTTACGTACTCTTGGATCGAATTTTTTTATTTCCATTTTTTCCGGCATGGTTTTTTTATTTTTATCTGTAGTATAAAAATGACCAGTACCAGCACTAGAAACTAAACGAATTTTATCGCGCATAACAATTTCCTATAGAAAAGTACTTAAACTTTCTCGCCACGGGCACGGATATCAGTTAAAACTGCATCAATACCTTTCTTATCGATAATACGCATTCCTTTCGGAGTTAAACGTAATTTAACGAAACGGTTTTCACTCTCTACCCAAAAACGGTGAGATTGAAGGTTAGGTAAGAAACGACGACGAGTCGCGTTTCTAGCGTGAGAACGGTTGTTCCCTACAACTGGTTTCTTGCCGGTTACTTGGCAAACTTTAGACATGTGAGTCACTCCAAAAATTAATTTCAGCTCGAGCTTGTTATCCTCAAGACCGTCGCCTCAGGATCCTGAAAAAGGTGGCATATTATAGAGAAAGAAATTTACGATTGCTAGTCTTAATCAAAAAATAACCACATAACGTTTTTAATTGTTATTTTTCATTAAGTTGCAATCGAAAATAATAAACAATTGTGCTTTAAAGGCAAAAAAATCATTTAATCTGTTTGAGAATCTAGCAATTCTTGCAAACGATCTCGCTGATCTTTATTACATAATTCATTTATTAAAATACGAATAATATGTGATTTAGCTAAATCAGAGCCGATAGAAAGTTGGGTTAATTGCTCAATAGCTTCTTCACTTAATGTAAATGTTGCTCTTCTAAATGGCTGATGATCGGTTTTCTTTTTATCTGATAAATGTTGCTTAGCGATTAATAACGCTTGCCCCATACTCAGATTTTTAGTGTCTTTGCTAACAATCGTTGCAGAGCCTTTAGCATAATTTTCAGCATCTGAAATGAACTCATCTACTGTAAAATTTTTCTTTTTGGGTTGTTTGCTATGACTCTTTTTTAAATCAGATAAACTCATGTGAATTGTCCGGCTTCATTGCTAATAACTCCTCAGCAATAGTAATCATCTCAGCGGCTGCTTTTCCTTCAGGTTCATTTTCTAACACCGACGAGCCTTGTTCTTCACTGTCATCGTAAATATTGCGGCTGTAGGTTACGGCATTAAGTACGTTAATTCCGTATGAAGTACATACTTCTTTTGCTTCTAAAATGCGACCAGCTTGATTGGGTAACGATGGACATTGAGTAATCACAAATGAGGCTAACATTTTGGGGTTTACCATTTTACATGTACTTAACATGTCTTCCATGTGAGGAACGGTTTTTAAATCACGACGCTTTGGACGAAGAGGAATAATGACATGATCAGCCACCGACATAGCAGCACGTAGGGCTAAATTATCTTGTCCACCACAATCAACAATCACATAGTCGTAGTGTTGCGTTAAACTCAATAAATCGTTACGAATTTTACCATAAAGTTGTATACAGTTAATTGATGGTAACGACGGATCGCTATTGCGTGCTTGTATCCAATCAGAGGTGGTACGTTGGGGATCACAGTCCACCATAAGCACAATTGCTTTTTTATCTCGAGCGAAATACACCGCTAAATTTTGTGCAAGGCAGCTTTTACCACTACCGCCTTTTTCGCCACCTACTAATATCATCATGATGTTAATCCTTATACTACTTAATAAATTTATCTCTTGACCAAACTCAGCTCAATAATGTGACCGTTGTATAAACAACGCAGCAATTTTTGAGTATAGTTTAAATTTTTAATTTAGTTATCCAGCTGTAATGCAATATGGAACCAGCCAGAATCATCTTGACGACAACGCAACACTTTTCCCGTCAATTTTTGACTGCTTGGATGAGCCCCTTTAAACAAAACCTCAATATTTGTTGCAACAGGGATTGCTTGATCACAATCGACCTTTAAGCCCCCACGAGAAAAATCTAAACAAACAATTTTACGTTGTTGCATATTGCCCGAATCATCAGTCCAAGAAATATCAACTAACTCTTTTTCCATATCAATGCGAAATGACTGCCGACGTTCGTCATCAATGTTGGCACTATCAGTCATAAGATGGTCCTTTTAAATGTATTAAAATTACTTATAGCTAAAAACTAACCGTGATTTAGCTTAGTTGCAACTTTTTACACTAATTTATTGATACTTTCTTAATAAATTCTACAAATGACCATGTTCGGCGAACGAATAGCATTGATGGCCCGCAACAATTAAATGGTCAAGTACCCTTACGTCAATTAACTCCAACGCTTGTTTAATACGCGATGTTATTTGATTGTCGGCAATACTCGCTTCACAAACACCTGACGGATGGTTATGCGTTAAAATAACCGCGGCGGCATTATGTTTTAAAACTTGCTCAACAATGATTCTTGGATAAACCGCTGCGGCGTCAATGGTGCCGTAAAATAATCGTTCAAAGTTTAATACCTGATGTTGATTATCTAAAAATAGTACCGCAAATACTTCGCGTGATTCATTGCGTAGTTCGGCTTGTAAATAATTTTTGGTGGCTTGTGATGAGGTTAGCGCGTCGCCTTGTTTTAATTGTTCGGCTAAAAAACGCCTCGACATTTCTAAACTGGCTTGTAGTTGTACAAACTTTGCTGTGCCTAAACCGTGTTGCTGGCAAAATTCATGATGATCAGCTGCCAATAATGCCGCTAAACTGCCAAAACTTTTAAGTAAGTTTCGTGATAATTCAACTACATTACAACCGGCAACTCCAGTTCGAAGAAATATTGCTAATAATTCAGCGTCACTTAAACTGTTTGCTCCGTTATTGAGTAATTTTTCCCGTGGGCGTTCTTGCGCTGGCCAGTCTTTTAACATCATGCATCCTTGCTTATTTGATTTAGCTCGTTATTTAGATAATGATTTGAGTAGTGATTTTATCGGTAAAATCATGTTATCTTAACGCAATAAAATATTTCACTTTTAAGACTAGCAGGTTATGAAAAATCTTCAGGATAAAAAAATTGTTTTAGGCATTAGTGGCGGCATTGCGGCTTATAAAACACCTGATTTAGTGCGACGATTAAAAGAACAAGGGGCTGATGTACGCGTGGTAATGACCAACGGTGCAAAGGCTTTTATTACCCCGTTAACCTTGCAGGCGGTTTCAGCAAATCCGGTATCAGATAGTTTGCTTGATACTGAAGCTGAACTAGCAATGGGACACATTGAATTAGCCAAATGGGCCGATTTAATTTTAATTGCCCCTGCCACCGCCGATATTATTGCTAAAATAGCCTGTGGTTTAGCTAACGATTTACTTAGCACGCTTTGTTTAGCAACCACAGCGCCAATTGCAGTTGCGCCAGCGATGAATCAACAAATGTGGCATGCGTTACCTACTCAAGCCAACGTTAATACCTTAAAAGCGCGTAACGTAGCTATTTTTGGCCCCGGTGCGGGTGAGCAAGCCTGTGGCGATGTAGGTTTAGGAAGAATGCTAGAAGTTGCTGAAATTGTTGAACTGGCTAACAACCTATTTGCTAATATCAACAAGACATCTTTAAATAATGATTTGGCTGGTCAACACTGGCTTATTACCGCAGGACCAACGCGCGAAGCGATTGATCCAGTACGTTATATTTCAAATCATAGTTCAGGAAAAATGGGCTATTCAATTGCCCAAGCGGCAGCGGAGCAGGGGGCAGAAGTCACTATTATTTCTGGCCCAGTAAACTTACCAACGCCTTCAAATTGTAATGTGGTTCAGGTAATTAGCGCTGAGCAAATGTATCAACAAGCGATGTTGTTATCAGATAACGCAAATGTATTTATTGGTTGTGCGGCCGTTGCTGATTATCGTATTGAACAAGTCGCTGCTCAAAAGATTAAAAAACATGCAGACGCCATGCATATATCCTTAGTTAAAAATCCTGATATTGTGGCTAGTGTGGCAGCAAAAACTAACAAACCTTTTATGGTGGGTTTTGCTGCTGAAACTGAAAATATGGTTGAATATGCCAAAGGGAAGTTGCAGCGTAAAAAACTCGATTTAATTGCCGCCAATGATGTTTCAAACGCTAAGCAAGGTTTTAATAGCGACCATAATGCGCTCACTGTGTTTTCTGCCACAGATGAAACCGCGATTGCTTTTGCCGACAAACAACAAGTAGCAAAACAATTAGTTGCACTTATCGCCAGTAAATACAACGACTCTAAAAGCTAAATAAAAGTTAGCCGAAAGCTAGATAAAAAACAAAAAAACTCGCCAATCAAAATAAGTAGATTAACCATGTTAAGTGATGCATTCAAACAACAATATCAACAAATGATTTTGTCTTCTAATGCGGTATTAATGAAAAATCCATTACGCACCATGGCAGAGCGCTTAACTGATATTGTTGCTTTAAGTGAAAATTATTCTCAAGTCGATGTTTATGGCAAAGGTGAGTTAGTAGAAACGTTTGAACAAGAAGTGGCGGACATGCTTGGTCAGCAAAGTGCACTATTTTTACCTAGCGGCACAATGGCGCAAGCAATGGCATTACGCATTTGGGCAGACGAAAAAAAATGTTCAAATGTTGCCTTTCATCCGACTTCACATTTACAGCTGCATGAACAACAAAGTTATCATTATTTACATCAATTAAACGCGCAGCTTATTGGCGCTGCCGATGATGTGATCACAGCAACCGATTTATCGTCAGTAGAATTACCTTTATCCGCGTTGTTGGTTGAATTACCGATGCGCGAAATTGGTGGGCAATTACCCACATGGAACGATTTGCTAGCACAACAACAATGGGCTAAAGAACATAATGTTGCGTTTCATCTTGATGGCGCTAGATTGTGGCCATGTACTGAATATTATCAAAAAACATTGGCTGAAATTGCGGGTTTATTTGACTCGGTTTATGTGAGTTTTTATAAAGATTTAGACGGTATTTCAGGGGCGATTTTAGCAGGAAATGAAGAATTTATTGCTCAAGCCCGTGTATGGACAAGACGATACGGCGGTAATCTTATCACTTTATTTCCAGAGCTACTTGCCGCGAAAAAAGGGTTAGCAACACACTTACCCAATATGCCTGCGTTTGTGCAAAAAACCGCTAAAATTGCCGCCTATTTTAACGCGACTAATTGTTGCCAAACTATTCCTCAGACACCCGTTACCAATATGTTCCATTTAGAAATAAATCAAGCAGACGATGTGTTAATGGCGAAAGTTCTACAATGGTCAACCGAAAATAACGTTGCTTTGTTACCCTTACCGAGAACGTGTAGTGAAACAACGTGCCGTTTTGAGTTAAGTATTAATAGCAATGCGTTACAATTAAGCGATGATCGTTGGCAGCAATTAATTACCAGCTTTGCTCAATATATTTCATTACCTTAAAAAACATTCAACAGATTATTTTAATTAAAAATCATTAACGGCTACAATAGGCACCAATAAGTGGTGTTATAACAAAAATAGAGAATCTTAATCTATGTCAGCGACTCAAAAACCTAACAGAAAACAACAAATTTTAGAATGTTTAGCCTTGATGTTAGAAAGCAACAATGGTCAACGTATTACTACCGCTAAATTAGCGGCAGAAGTCGGCGTTTCTGAAGCCGCGTTGTATCGCCACTTTCCGTCAAAAGCGCGAATGTTTGAAGGGTTGATTGAATTTATTGAAGAGTCTATTTTTTCACGCATTAATCTTATTTTATCAGATCACAAAGAATCATTAGTACGCTGCCATCACATATTGCATGTTTTATTAGTATTTGCAGAACGTAATCCGGGTATGTGTCGCATATTATCAGGCGATGCCTTAATGGGGGAAAACGAGCGTTTACGTGTACGTGTTAATCAATTTTTTGAGAAACTTGAAACGCAATTCAAACAAGTGTTACGCGAACGAAAATTGCGCGAAGGTAAAGGCTTTCCGGTAAGTGAGCAAGTGCTTGCAAATTTACTTTCGGCTTATGCTGAAGGTAAGATTAGTCAATATGTTCGTTCAAGTTTTGAGAAAAAACCCAGCGCAGATTTTAACGAACAGTGGCAATTTTTTATGGCCAATTGTTAGCAGGTAAAGGTTACCTAAGAAGATACTGAAACGAGTTCCAATGCTGATCGTTTAAGGTAAAACAGAGTACTTGAACGATCTTTTCAGTATGGCATATTAGTTTCCTTTTAAAGGAAACTAATCATGTTACGTGATGAATTATCGTA
>Ga0316204_10001042_pt1 | contig 83475 bp, 73 predicted proteins | sample 6monrhotite_MG_2_FD_205661 | JGI IMG/M metagenome (GOLD analysis project Ga0316204, IMG submission 205661) | Microbial mat bacterial communities from mineral coupon in-situ incubated in ocean water Damariscotta River, Maine, United States -... | ecosystem: Environmental > Aquatic > Marine >... | reverse complement strand
GCAGCGTCCCCCAATAGAGGGGGGAGAAAACCGGGGCGACTTCGCGAGGGAAGCCGCAGGGGCGGAGGCGTACGCCGCCGCAGGTATCAGGTCTCCGAAGACCCCGATCCGGAATGAGGCGGCGGCGTGCGATCTCAGTCGCCCCGCCCGCCCCACTCCACCGCCCAAGGCTTAGGGGGTTTGGGGGAGCGCAGCATCCCCCAATAAAGAGAGCCTCTCTCCTACTTGCCCTCTTGGGCCTTCCACCAGGCTTCCCAGCGGGCGGCGTCTCCGCCGAAGCTGCGACCCGTCGTCCGCTGGAGCGCGCCGATCACGGCCTCGCGATACCACTGGATCACCTTGACCTCGAGGGAAATGCCCTCGGTGGACTTACCGACCACGGGGTCAGCGACCTCTGCCAGCTGCTGGCCCGTGCCGCCGCTCGCGAGCTCGAAGTCCTGGATATAGGCCCGGTCGGTCACGACGGACATGCTCACGACGCCAAACCCGCTCGTCGACTCGCGGAGGCGGTGGATCAGGGCTGGGATCGCGCGTCGGGTCGGGAACATGGCCAGAGCGCCGGCGGCGTGACCGCTCTCGAACACGCTCTTGCTCTTGAGCCCGCGAATGAACACCTCGCGGGCCTTCGTGGGACCGATCGACTTCAGGGCCGAGAGGGCCGCCCCGCGCGCCTTGCCTTGGGTGTCTCGGTAGGCGACCTGCGCCAAGCGGACCTGGCTGGCCTTGGCCTTGCGCCGGCCGAGCTCGCCCGCGGCGAAGAGCCGGACCCGCAGGCTCTCGCTCAGGAGGGCGTCTTCGAGGGCGGGCGCGGCGGCCAGGTCGTTGTAGCCCGCGACCTTCTTGGCGATCGCGGCCTCGTCGCTCCCCTTGAGGGCGAGCTGTCGACAGAGCGCGGCGACCTCTTGGATCAGGGGCTTGGCCTTGGCGATCGCCTCCGCGCGAGCGCGCTGCTCCGGCGTGACCCAGGTCTGCTTGCCGCCGTCTTCGACCAAGCCCAGCTCGCGCATGTACTCGGCACGTGTCGCCCAGCGACCTTTGTGGCGGACGTAGCCGAGGGCCTTGCGGGTCCGAAGCTCGTCAGGCCAGCGCTCGAGGATCCGCTCGCGGACTTGCCTTGTCTCGCGCCGGAGCCGCTTGCCTTCGCACCAGCTGACGAGGGCGAGGTGATCCCGCAGGCTCGATTCTGCTGTGAGTGCCTTGAGCTTGGCCTGGAACACCTGGCGGGGCGTGACCACCGAGGCGACCTCGGTCTTGCGGAACACTCGCTTCTTGCCGCGCTGGTAGACGGTGATCGTGTCGCCCTCGGTCACGGCTCGGCCCTCGAGGACGGTCCCGTCGCGGAGGGTGATCGTGTCGCCGAGGGCGGATCCCAGGCAGGCAAAGCCCGTCAGGGCCGCCAGGGTCAGACGCAGGAACGGTCGCTTCATGGAAGCCTCCCAGTCCCTTGTACACGACGGCTGAAGCCCTGAGTTCCAGGCATTCGGAAGCCTCGCCGCGCGAAGGGGCGGCTGGGGCGGGCAGGTGGGGCGACGGCTACTTGGCCTTGCCTAGGAAGGCTTTGCCCGCTCCACCGAGGCCAAGGACGAGGCAGACCACGCCCGCGATCCCAAACTTGAGGGCCTTGTCGCTGGGATCGCCGCTGACGAAGCTCGTGATTTGGCCACCGGCGGAGTTGTGAGCCTCGTAGGCGAAGTAGAGCAGGACCGCTCCGCCGATAACGAGGGCGGGTCCAACGATCTTGAGCAGTGCTTTCATTTCGCCTCCAAGGGAGTGATCACGATAGACCACTTCATGAGCTGAGCTGACGCCACGTGGGCGAGGTAGACCAGGGGTCGAGCCAAGCTCGGCTAGGGAGTGTGGACCCAGTCCAGGTCGACGTTGAGGGCCGGGTGATCCGAGAGGTCGTTCCCGGACGCGTCCTGGAACTCGTCAGCGTGTCGCCAGAGGACAGGAGTCAGGGTCAGGTTGGCGCTGCTGCGGACCATGACCCGGTCAATGAACTCGCCCTTGCCTAGGGCCCGAGCTGAATCGGTCAAGCCGACCCGTCCCAGGAAGTCGGTCAGGACCGCGACGTCGCTCGGGCGGGTGTCCTTGAGGTTCGTGTCACCCGCGACGATCACGGCCTGGCCGGCCGAGAAGCTCAGGATCGCGTCGGCGAGCTGATCGAAGTTCCGCGCGCGAGCCGTGAGGTCGCCTTGGCCCGAGCCGGCGTCGGCGTGGTGGTTCCAGACGTGGACCTCGACGCCGGGGGCGAGCTCGTGGACCGCGACGCTGAAGCCCTTGGAGGAGAGGGCGTCGTTGCTGTTGCTCACCACGCCGTAGCGATCGTTCCAGCCCGTCCGCTGGTGGAGGAGGAAGGGGGGCTGGGAGAAGCGGTTCAACCCGTCGTTCATGAGGGTCGTATGCCCCGTCTGCGTCACGCTCTCGTGGGCGTGGGTCGTGCCGCCAGCCAGGACCGCGTGGTACCAGAAGTCCTCTTGAACCAGGACTATGTCGTAGGTGTTGAGCTTGGGGCTGATCTGAGGCGTGTTCTGAGTCGGGTTGCTGCCCGAGAGGAAGCCGGGGAGCCCTGCCACGTTGTAGGACAGGAGCCGGAGCCGGCCGGAGGTGCCGACGGGCCCAGTCGTGGCGCTCGTCGTGGTCGTGGCGGTGGTGGAGGTCGTGGTCGTGGCGGTCGTGTTGCTGGTGCTGGGAGCGACCGTCGAGGCGCCGCCTCCGCTGCTCCCGCCGCTCCCGCAGCCGATGACTAGAGTTAGGGCCAGCAGGCCCCCTAGGCACATGATCTTCCGCACAGCTCGGCCCCTCTCTCAGGTGCGCATGGCGCACGGGCGTCAGCTCTTCTATCAACCTCCGGTGTCACGCTGCAACGGAAATGCCTTGCCTGGCAGGGGTTGGGTCACAAGTCCTGATTTTGGGTGACCGCGGGGCGTCGGTTTCCCGAAAGCTGAGACTGGGGCTGGGCCCGCTTGGGCTGGATGGAAGGCTAGGGGTCTTGCTCTTTGGCTCGTCTTGTCCGTGGGGGACGCTTGCTGAGGGGCCTGAGCGCCTCGAAATCAAGCCTTCGCTTGCCACCGCGCGGGCGGAGTCCGTGTGGTCCAATCGCTCGTTCGGGGCCGCAGCGCCTCGACGAGCGAGAGCATGCGCAGCACCGAGATCCGCGCCTCCGGGCGAGTCGACGAAGAATTCCACCAGGGCGTCACCGACGACGGCTTGCGCGTCCGCGTGATCCCGCGCCCGGGCTACGCCAAGAAGTTCGCGATCTTCGTGACCGACTACGGCTCGATCGACACGGCTTTCCAGGCTCCCGGCTCGAACGAGCGGCACCAGACGCCGCCGGGGGTGGCCCACTTCCTAGAGCACAAGCTCTTCCAGACCGAGGAGGGCGACGCCTTCAGCGAGTTCGCCCGCTACGGGGCCTCAGCCAACGCGTTCACGAGCTACACCCAGACGGCCTATCACTTCGGGACCAGCTCGGACTTCTACCCCTGCCTCGACCTCTTGTTGGACTTCGTGGCTGTGCCCTACTTCACGCCCGAGGCGATCGACAAAGAGCGCAAGGTGATCGCGCAAGAGATCCGGATGTATGAGGACTCGCCCGACGCCGTGGCGCACCTCGACCTCCTCCAAGCGCTCTATCACAGCCACCCGGTCCGAGAGGACATAACGGGCAGCCTGGACTCGATCTGCGCGATCGACGGGGACATCCTCCGGCTCTGCCACCAGACCTTCTACAACCCCGAGAACATGGTCTTGGTGGTCTCGGGCGACCTCGACCCGAGCGAGGTCTTCGCGCGGACCGAGGCAGCGCGCGGGCGACTCTCACAGCCGCCCCCGGCCGGTCGAGTCGCGCGCCACCTCCCAGACGAGCCCCGCGAGGCGCGCGAGTCCCTCGTGGAGCGCCGCCTGGCCGTGGCCCTCCCCAAGGTCCTCCTGGGGAGCAAAGAGAAGATCCGGGCCGGCGGCCCCGAGGGGATCCGCGCCCAGCGTGAGGTCCGCTTCCTTCTCGAGCTCGTGTTCGGTCGGGCCTCGGCCTTCTTCGAGGACCACTCCGCGACGGGCCTGATCGACGACACCTTCTACGCCTCGCTCAGCGCTGGTCGCGGCGGCTACGCCCATATCGCGATCGGCGGCGAGACCCCGAAGCCCGAGGCCTTCGAGGGCGCGATCCGCGACGCCATCGAGCGCGCCAAGCGGGACGGCCTGTCCGCTGACGACTTTACTCGGCTGCGCAACAAGGCCTGGGGCCGCTACCTGCGCGGGTTCAACTCGCTCTCGGGCGTGGCCTACGGAGAGGTCGACGCGACCCTCGAGGGCTGGGACCTCCTCGGCTACCTCGACATGCTCGAGCAGATCCAGCTCAGCGACCTCGAAGCCCGCCTCCGCACGATCCTCGACCCGGCCTGCACGGCGCTCTCGATCGTGCGCCCGCTGGAGTAGGTCGTGCAGCCGCCCCCTGGCAGCCCTCCCCCCGGCTGGGGTCCGCCCCCACCTGGTAGCCCGCCACCCGGCGGGCCGCCTCCCGGTGGACTTCGTCCTCCGCCCGGCCCGCCTCCACCCGGCTGGGTTCCGCCTCCCGGTTGGCGCCCGCCCCCTGGCTTCGCGCCACCTCCCGGCTGGTCGCCGCCCGCGCCTCCTCAGGCGCCAGCGCCCGCCACGCCTGCCCAGGCTCCGGCGCCAGCCAGCGAGCCTGGCGTGACCTCTGACTGGGGCCCGCCTCCGCCGCCCGCGAGCGAGCCTGGCGTGACCTCCAACTGGGGTCCCCCGCCGCCGCCTCAGGCTGCAGCTCCCCCGGTTCAAGGCGTAGAGCTCGCGATCCAGCCCGAGCGGCCGGGCTACCTCTTCCCGGCCCTGACGGGTGGTGTCCTCGCAGGACTCCTGGCGGCCTTCGGGGCCTGTATCTGTGGCTTCCTGAGCGGGCCCCTCGGCGGCGCGCTCGCGGCCTGGGGCGTTCGGCGCCGCGCGGCCTCCTTCGGCTATCGCGAGGGCGCCTACGCTGGCTTCTTGGCCTCGCTCGTGGCCGTGGTGGTCTTCGCGGCGATCTTCGTCCCCATGACGCTGACCAACTCCAAGCGGATCCAGAACGAGGGTCTGAACGAGGCCGAGCGGAACGCGATCAAGATGTTCCCCATGGTCAGCGAGCAGCAGCTGCGCGACTCGGCGGCCATGAACGCCTCGCCTCCCATGCTGGCGCTGATGGTGGGCCTCAACGGCGGGATCCTGTTCTTCATGTGCGTCCTAGGCGGCGCCGGCGTGGGCCTCATGTTCCCCCGCGTTCTCCAGGGCTGGACCGGGCCGCCGCCGCCGCCGACGCCTGGCTACAACCACCCCTACGGGCCACCGGCCGGGGTCCCCGAGCCCTACGCCGCTCCCGGCTTCGACGAGGAGGCGTCAGCCCCCGAGGCCGAGCCCGAGCCGCGCTACTCGACGGCCTGGAAAGAGGTCTCCCCCGAGGAGCTCGCCAAGCCGATCACCCTCGAGGACGACGAGGTCCCTGCCTCGCCCGCGCCCGAGGAGGAGAGCCTGAAGCCGAGCGAGCCGAGTCAGCCGGAGAGCCAAGAGCCTCCAGAGGCCTAAGGTCCGTCGGGCTGGACTGAGCTTTGCGCTTGCTGGGGCATGAAGACTCAAGCCTCGCCTCGCCTCCTGCTCCTCCTGCTGATTCCCCTGGCAGCTTGCGTGGCCTTGGAGGCCTTCCCCCAGCGGCCTCCTGGTTCCCCGCCTTGCCCCTGCCTCGATCCGCTCTCGAGGCGGGCTGAGCGGAGCCTGGAGCACGCCTTCCGGCGTGCCGCGGGCCTTAGGTCCGGGGGCAATGGGCCCAGCTGGGAAGCCGGGTCGCGGCTCCGCTCGATCCAGAACGCTCAGGAGCTCTATCGGGAGCGCGACTGGGACGGAGACGGCGTCTTGGAATACGGAACCTTGCCCGAGTTGGCTGCAGCGAAGCTGATCCCTGACTACCTCGCAGACGGCCACGCCTGGGGCTACGTCTATCGACTCGAGTTCGACTCGACTCGCCAGTGGATGTGGTGGGGCTCAGCGGAGCCCGCTCACTGGCACTGTCCAGGGGACAGTCGCTATGCCTTCGATCGGACCTTCGTCCGGTGCGCCGCAGGGGTAGGTTTCTACACGCACGCGAACCCCGCTTCCCTCGACCGCAGCCGGGGGATCGCCGGCCTCTCCTCACAAATGACCGCCGGCTACTAGCTGGAGGAGGAAGACGTGACGGAGCTCGAGCCCAGCGACTCCGACATGTTCCAGCAGGAAGTTCCTTGAGGGGCTCAGTCCACGCACCTAGATTTGCGTGCGGCGAACCAACTTTGCACTGAGGGGCCCGTGGATCGTCTCTTCACTCGACGTCTGTTGAGCGCCTTCTTCGCGCTCACGCTCCTCTGTTGCCAGGGGTGCTTCTGCGGGTTCGTCGTAGACCCCAGGGGCGACCTGCACTTCGCAGAGGGGGGCGGCGAGGACGGCGAAGACTGGTGGTCCATGTATTGCCTCCTGCCAGACGCCTTCGAGCTGCTCCTCTCGCCGATCTTGGTCCCGGTCTACCTGGTCGAGGGAGAGCCCTTGCGAGCGCTCTGGGTCCTGACGCCGCTGGTGCAGGAGCTGGGATTCCCTGGGGGGACTCCAGCGATTCCCGAGGAAGACGATCCGAACTCCACCGGTTACACCCGCGGCGAAGTCAAGAGCAGCCAGGGCGAGACCGGGAGCACCGCCGGCCCGACTCGTCCGACCTACGTCACCCCAGGCTGGAAGCAGGGCCACAGGCCTGCGGACATAGGCGGCACCGAGAGCTACGAGCAGTATCTGGACCGAAAGGTCGACCAGCGCTAAGTCAGGCGCTGACTAAGCTCCAGTTCAGTGCAGCCACGAATCGAGCAGCCGCGGCCCGCCCTCGCCGGGGGCTTCATTGCCAACGCCGTGGGCAACGAAGCCGGGCACGACGCACGAGGACGGACGAGCCCCGCTAGAGGCCCCGAGTCAGCTCCGACTCCGAGCGGACTTGATCCCAGAAGCGCTGCTGTCGTCGCTGCCGCTGGTGACGATAGAAGGCCCAGGCGGCGACGCCGGCGCTGACGACTCCCGCCACGGCCCCGAACACGGGCCACTCGACTCGCTCGGCGACGAGGGTCGGAGAGACTCCCCCTGAGTGGCCAACGCCGCCGATCGTGAACACGAACCAGATCACGAGGCCACTAACTCCTCCGACGAGGGCGGAGAGACCCAGGTCTTTGGTCTTCGTCTCCTGGAGGTGCGCCGCGAGGGCGCGCTTCAACTCTTCGCTCTTCATGTCCGCAGCCTACCGGGAGGTGGCTGATTCGTTGTGGTGGCTCGGGTCCTCTCGACGAAGCCGAGCCGCAGCGAGCGCCGAGCGGAGCTCCCGATCCCTTGCGACCTTGGCGGCCCTTGGCGACTCAAAGGGTGCCGCCCCAAGCCGGCACGTGTCGGGCGCCCCAGCGACCCGCTCTCGTCGGGCGAAGCTTCCAAACCCCTGAGCCTCCGGATCGCCGAGGCGACTCCGCCACTGCCAACTCCGGAGCGCTCTATCTCGTGAACCCGCTCTCCGTGACCTCTGTGGATCTCCGTGGGCTCTGTGACTCAAAAGAGCGCAGTCCACAACCCGGTCCTCGTAGACGGGTCACGGGAACGCGTCAGGGCGCAGCACGCAGCTGCCGAGCTAGCGAGGGTCGTCCACGGACAAAGCCGACCCACCCCGCACCCCGTCCACGACTCGGATCCGCTCACCCAAGAGCGAGGCGTCAATGGTCAGCGTCTCGCGCGGCGCGAGGTTGACCATGGCGGCCATGGCGTAGAGGTCATAGCGCGCGCTGTTGGCGATCCACTTGAGGGCCTTGGCTCGGTCCTTGCCGCTCGTGGCGCGGGCCAGCTTGTGGACGTTGTTGGCGAACTTCCGCGCCCGCTCCATTTGCCGGCGCTCGAACTCGTAGCTGTCGTGGTCGTCGTGCTCAGCGCTGTCGATCCGGTTCCGGCCCTGGGAGGTCGCCCAGAGGGGCTGCTTGCCCTCGATCACCCCGTAGGCCGCGGCGTAGGCCGCGAAGAGCTGGCCGCGCGTGCTCCCGAGGATCTTCTCGATCCCGCGGTCAGCGATCTGGACGTCGATCTGGGTCCGGGTCTTGCCGTAGCGGCTCGCCAGGAGGCCGCGGCTCTCGGGGCGAGGGAGGTTGCTCCCGCTGTTGAGGCCCCAGGAGTCGACCAGGCGCTGAATGCTCTCGGCCTCGGACTCGCGAGTGATCGGGTCGATCACGTCGAAGCGGAAGCGCATTGAGCGCGAGAGGCGCTCGTCGTCGATCGTGGCGTCGGGGCGCGTCTTGCGGATCACCTCGACGTCGACCTTCTTGCCGCGCTCGTGGTCGAAGAGGTTGAGCTTGAAGTCGCGGTTGTAGCGCCAGACCTCGTAGTGGGTCCGGCCCGATTCGTCCTCGACGGACAGGTCCTGGAGGCGGATCTTGCGGCTGGCCGAGACGCTCAGGACGCTCAGGTCGAGGGAGGCCGCGAGGTGGGTCGTGGTCTCGGCGTCCACGACGCGGTGGTCGAGGCTGACGCCGCTCTGGGGGTCGAGGGAGAGCTTGCCGGCCTTGGTGAAGTCACCGCGGACCGCGCGCTCGTAGGCCGCCTGGGCCGGGCCCCGGGTCAGGTCGAAGCGGTAGGCCAGGTCGAGCTCGTCGTCGTCGGTCTTGGTCGCGCTGGCGCGGATCTGGAAGCGGAGGGTCTTGCGGACGATCCCCTTGACCTGGTCCACGGCGGCGTCCTCGGCCTCGGCCACGATCCGCTCACGGAGGGCAGCCGGGAGCTTGCCGAGGTCGATCAGGGCCTCGTCGAGGTATTCCACGGCCGGCGAGAGCTCGGCGCGGAGGCCGGCGTCGTCGACTGAGGCCCCGAGGAGGAGGTCGGCGTTGACGCCGCGCTGAGTCGCGTGGCCGCGGCTGAGGCGCACCCGGACGCGGTCCCGAGCCAGGCGCTCGACCTCGACGCGAGCCCGGCCGCTGATCTTGTAGAAGCCGCCGACCCGGGCCGAGGCCCCGACCTTGAGGACGTCTTGAATGTTGGCGACCTCGTGGCCGATCGAGAGGTTGCCGTTGACGGCGACGTGGGCCCGGCCCTCGAACACGCGGGTCGCGCCGACGGTCATGGCGCGCGCCTCGGCGGCGTCGAGGGGGAGGTCGAAGCTCCGGCTCCCGACCTGGCGCAGGTCAGCCAAGGCCGTGTCGATATCGGTCACGCCCGCGGGGATCGGATAGTGGTCGGTGACGGTGTAGTCGAGGCGCGCGGCGCTGTTGAAGCCGAGGCCTATGGAGACGTCGCCGAGGGGGATCGAGGTCGAGAGCGCGACGCGAGGTCCGCCGTGGACGTTCGAGCGGAGCCAGACGCCGCCGGGACGGACCCGCGAGGTCTCGATCTGGCTGGGGCTCAGCTCGCCGGACTCGAGGGCCTCGAGCTTTCCGCCGACGCCGACGTGGAGGAAGCTCGCGAGCTTGAACTCCTCCTCGAGCTTGACGCCGTCGTAGGCGAGCTTGGCGCCCTCCTTCTTGATCCGGGCCGCGACCTTGTCTTTGGCGACGGCCACGAGGTGCTTGCCCTTCTGGACGAACTTGCCGACGAACCCGCCGCCGTTGGAGGAGCCGCCGTTGGAGCCGCCGGCGTTCGCGTTCGGAGCGCCGAGCTGACCGCGCGCGCGGCCCTCGCCGCGAGCCGAGCGCTCGCGGATCTCGATCTTGTCCTGGCCGCTGAGGCGAATCCGAAGCTGGAAGGAGGCCGAGTCGGCCCCGCTCAGGACGCCCGTGGCGCCGATCTGCTCGTCGAAGCGCCCGCGGATCTCGCCCTCGCTCAGGCCGCCGAGGCCGCGGTGACGCTCACGTCCCGTCGAGTAGATCGCCTCGCGGGTGATCATGACGCCCTTCCCCGGGATCCCCTTGAGGGTCACCTGGAGGGAGTAGTCGCCGCGCCGGGAGTCGGTCCCGCGGAGGGTGTAGGTCTTGGCCTCGGTCGAGATCCCGTCCTCGGAGCCGCGGCGGAGGTAGCGGGCGCTGACGAAGCGGACCTGGCCGTTGAAGAGAATGCTCGCCCAGCCGCCGCCGACGCGCATGACCTCGACCGTGTCTCCGCGCTGGAGGCGCCCGACCTTGGTCCCCTGGGCGCTGGGCCCGCTGCGGACGTTGAGGGCCTCAGCTGTGACGACGTAGGCGCCTGAGCTGGGGTGCGCCGACATGGGCTGAGCGAAGGCCGGTGTAACGCTGAGCGCGCCAAGGCCAAGAGTCAGTAGGAGGAGGTGGTTCTTCATTTCGGTCTCTCTCTGACCTCCCAAAAGCAATCCCAGCGCCGTCATCGCGAGTGACGCGCGTAACTCCTTTCGTCCCAGTGACCTTCTGGGTGCACCGTCCAACTTGGACGGTTCGCCCAAACAGGACGGGCCCGAGCTTCGTCTCAGTGCTGTTGCGTCTCAGAAGAGTTCCAGACGTGGGACCCTTCCAGCCTTAGCTTGAGTCGCAACCGGGCCAGAGGGGACGAAGATATGCGCGCTCAACACCTGGGATCCATCGCCGCGGCCGTGGGTCTCTCGCTCTTCACGCTGGCCCTAGCCGACGACTCGGCTCCAGCCCCCAAGCCAGCCGAGGGCGCCAAGGCCCCCAGCGCTCCGACCTACTACGAGCACGTGGCCCCGATCGTCCAAGAGCGCTGCCAGGTCTGTCACCGCGAGGGCTCCGTGGGGCCCTTCCCGCTCACGTCCTATAAGGAGGTCGTGGGCTGGTCGGCCATGGTCCAGGAGGTCGTCGAGACCCGCCGCATGCCGCCCTGGCACGCTGACCCCAAGATCGGCCACTTCAAGAACTCGCGCCGCCTGAGCGACCTCGAGCGGGACACGATCCTGAACTGGGTCAAGGCCGGCGTCCCCAAGGGCGACAAGGCCAAGGCCCCCAAGGCCAAGACCTTCCCCGACCCCAAGGGGTGGCGGATCGGCAAGCCCGACGCGATCCTCGAAATGCCCGAGGAGTTCACGGTCCCCGCGACCGGCGCCGTCGACTATCAGTATTGGGAGATCAAGACCGACTTCGAGAGCGACAAGTGGATCTCCGGGATCGAGGTCCAGATCGGCGCCCCCGAGGTCGTCCACCACGTGTTGGTGTTCGTGGTCTACCCCAACCGACGCCGCTCTCCGCGGGTCCGCGGCGGGCTCAAGGGCTACTTCGCGAGCGCGCTCCCGGGCGACTCGATTGAGCGCTTCCCCAAGGGGGCTGGGAAGTGGCTCCCCAAGGGCTCGAGCCTGGTGTTCCAGGTCCATTACACGCCTGACGGGACCAAGCGGGTCGACCGCAGCAAGATCGGCCTCGTGTTCGCCACCGAGAAGGTCGAGCGACGCGTCGAGACGATCGCCCTCAATCAGACGCGCTTCGCGATCCCGCCGGGCGCGACGGACCACACGGTCCGCGGGAGCTACACCTTCAACGAGGACAAAATGCTCCTCGGGCTCCTGCCGCACATGCACCTCCGGGGCAAGAGCTTCCGCTACCTCCTTAAACGTCCCGACGGGACCTCGGAGGCCCTCTTGAGCGTGCCGCGCTACGACTTCAACTGGCAGAACACCTACCGCTTGAAGGAGCCGATCTTCGTGCCCAAGGGCAGCCGCGTGATCGGGATCGCGACCTACGACAACTCGGACCAGAACCCCGCGAACCCGGACCCGACCAAGACGGTCCGCTTCGGCGAGCAGACCTGGGACGAAATGATGATCGGCTACATGGACGTGGTCGAGCCGACCGAGGCCCAACGCAAGGCCCACCAGCCCAAGCCCAAGCAGCCCAAGCGGTCCTCGTTCAAGTGAGCCCCCCCGCTCGCGCGGCCCTCTGCCTGCTCGCGAGTCTCTGCCTCGCGGGCTGCGCCTCCGAGCCCGTCTCCGAGCCCACCCGCGCGTCCCAGGCCTGTGTGACCTGCGAGAAGAACTGGGCCCTCTGCGAGTGCCAGCCCGAGGAGTGCTGCGCTGAGGAGAGCCAGGCCTGCGACTGCTGCGCAGGGCGCGCCTCCAAGGCAGCCCCAAAGCCGAGCGAAGCCCCGGCCGAGAGCGGCCCCAGCTACGTCAACAAGGGCCCCGAGGCCCTCGACCCGGCCGAGGTCGGGATCGGGGCCGTCGTCGCCGACGCTCACTTCGTGGACCTAAACGGAGAGACAGGCTCCCTACGGGCCCTGGCCTCCCGCGCAGAGGCGACGGTGGTCCTGTTCACGGGTCTGGGCTGTCCAGTCACCAAGGCCTACGCCCCTGGCCTCGAGGCCCTGACTCGCCCTTGGCGCAAGCGCGGCGTCAAGGTCCTCGTCGTCTCGCCCGCGATCCTCGACACGCCGGCCAAGCTCCGGGCCTGGGGAAAGCGTCACGGGTGGACCTTTCGCGTGGCCCTCGATCGAGCCTTCGCGGTGACCGCGGCCCTCGGCGGCCGCCGGACCGCCGACGCCTTCCTCCTCGACCGCGAGGCCAAGCTCCGCTATCGGGGCCCCATAGACGACCAATACGGGATCAACCTCCGCCTCCCCAAGCCGCGCCACCACCTCCTCAAGGACGCGGTCGACGCGCTCTTGGCCGGCGAGGAGATCGCGACGCCGGCCCTCGAGGCGCCGGGCTGCAAGATCACGCGGGTCGAGTTCGAAGACGACGACGAGTCAGACGAGGACAGGTAGCAGGCGACGAGTAGGCGAGCGCGCCTAGTCGCGCTCGAAGACGAGGTCGTCCCACCGCACGCCGCGCTCCCGATTCCAAGCCTGGACCGAGGCGTGTGAGTCCTGGGAGACGAGGCGGAGCCCTGAGGCCGCCGCCAGCTCGATCAGCCCCGGGAGCGACTCGGGGAAGCCGGGCCGGCCCGCTGGGCAGGGCCCGTGGCGCAGGGTCAGGAGCAAGCGCCCGCCGAGGTCCAGCAAGGCGGCGATCCGCGGGAGGCTGATCCGACGCTGGTCGGGGTCGAGGTGGTGCCAGACTCCGCTCAGGAGGACGAAGTCGAAGGTCTCCTCGAGGGCGCGGACGCGCTCGAGGCCCGGGAGCGCGTCCTCCAGCCAACGGAGCTCGGGGTGGAGGCGACGACCCGCCGCGACGAACTCAGGCACAGGCTCGACGGCGAGGACCGTGCAGCCCCGAGCGGCGAGCCAGGCCGCGTCTCGGCCGCTCCCGGCGCCGAGGTCTAGGACGCGCGCCCCGGGAGGCGGGAGAAGGTGGACGAGCGGGGCGTAGAGGTCTTCCGAGGACAGGCCCTCGAACTTCGGGATCAACCGGATCGCGTCCTCGGCGTAGCCTTTGATCGCCTCGCTCAAATCGCCCTCGGGCCTTCCTCTGGCGCGTGGAGCGCAGGGGTCTCGCCGAGCGCCCTCGGAGCGTCGGCTGGCGGCGATTGTAGGAGGTCGCCGAGGGCGCTGCGGGCCGACCTGGAGCCGCTCAGGCCCGGGATCGCTCCGTGCGGAACTGCGAGCGCGAGGCTCTGGGTTCTGCGGTAGCTTGCTCGCTCGAAAGAGGGGCCCCATGAGCCAAATCGTGCGTGAGTCCGTGATCCTCGGGGGTCGCGAAGTGACATTCGAGACCGGCGGGATCGCGCGCCAGGCGTCGGCGGCGGTCCTCGTGAGCCAAGGCGACACCGTCCTCTTGGGCGTGGTGTCGGCGGCGCGCAAGCCGAGCGCGCACATGTCCTACATGCCGCTCATGACCGACTACCGCCAGAAGCTGGCGGCGGCGGGCAAGATCCCGGGCGGCTATGGCAAGCGCGAGGGGCGGGCCAACGAGCTCGAGACCCTGATCAGCCGCCTCGTGGATCGCTCGATCCGACCCTTCTTCCCCGACGCCTGGCGCTGCGACACCCAGGTCTTGATCAGCCCCCTCAGCATGGACCCGGACTGCGACCTGGCCGTGCTCTCGATCGCGGCCGCCAGCGCGGCTCTCAACCTGAGCGACGTCCCCTGGTCGGTGCCCATGGCCGGCGTCCGCGTGACCCAGTCCGGCGACGCAGCCCCCGTGGCCTTCCCGGACCTCGCGGCTCGCGAGGCGGCGGACCTCGACTTCGTGGCCTCGGTCTCGCGCGAGGGCGTGGTCATGCTGGAGGGCGGCGCGCGCGAGGCCAGCGAGGAGGCCGTCCTGGCCGCCCTGGCCCTCGCCAGCGAGGCCGCAGCGCCGCTCCAGGAGTGCTTGGAGCGACTCCGTGAGAAGGCCGGCAAGCCCAAGCGCCCCGCGCCCACCGCTCCCGAGCCCGCGCCTGAGCTGGCGCCCCTGGTCCCCCTCCTCGAAGAGCGCCTGGCGGCGCCCCTGGCCAAGGCCCTGGAGGAGGTGGTCAAGCTGGAGCGCTACGAGGCCTGCGACGCCGTGGTCCAAGAGGCGATCGAGTGGGCCCAAGAGCAGCGGCCCGAGGACCCAGAGGGCGCCAAAGCCCTGGCGCGGGACGTGTTCGAGGGGCTCAAGAAGAAGCAGATCCGGGCCGGGATCAAGGCCGGCAAGCGCCTCGGCGGCCGGGCGCCCGACGAGATCCGCGAGATCAGCTCGCGGGTCGGCTGGCTCCCGCGGACCCACGGGAGCGCGCTCTTCACTCGCGGCGAGACCCAGTCCGTGGTCACCGCGACCCTGGCCGGCCTGCGCGAGGTCCAGCGCTTGGAGACGGTCCAAGGAGACGTCCGCCAGCGACTCTTGCTCCACTACAACTTTCCCAGCTTCTCGGTCGGCGAGGTCCGCCCGAACCGTGGGCCGGGTCGGCGCGAGATCGGCCACGGGCACCTCGCTCGGCGCGCGCTCCTGGGCGTCCTCCCGAGCGAGGAGGAGTTCCCCTACACGATCCGGATCGAGAGCACGATCACCGAGAGCAACGGCTCCTCGTCCATGGCCAGCGTGTGCGGCGGGAGCATGGCGCTCTGCGACGCAGGGGTTCCCCTCCCGCGCCCGGTGGCTGGGATCGCCATGGGCCTGGTCCGCGAGGAAGGCCAGACCGTTGTCCTGAGCGACATTTTGGGCGACGAGGACCACGTCGGCGACATGGACTTCAAGGTCGCGGGCACGAGCGAGGGGATCACCGCGATCCAGCTCGACAACAAGCTGGGCTCGGTCCCGCGCGAGGTCATGGTCCAGGCCCTCTCTCAGGCTCGCGCCGGACGGCTGCATATCCTGGGCGAAATGGCCAAGGTCCTCGCGGGACCGCGCCAGGACCTCGGCGAGCACGCGCCCAAGGTCGTCCGGGTCCAGATCGAGCCCCAGCGGATCCGGAGCCTGATCGGCTCGGGCGGGAGCACGATCAACGGAATCCGCGACGAGCTCGGCGTCGAGATCGACGTCCAAGACGACGGCGGCGTGACGGTCTATGGGACCTCGTCGGCCTCGCTGGCGGCCGCCAAGGAGCGGATCCACGACCTGACCGGCCTGCCCGTCCTGGGCGAGGTGATCACGGGCCGCGTGACCGGGGTCAAGCACTTCGGCTCCTTCGTCCGCCTCTTCGAGGGGATCGAGGGCCTCCTCCACGCCGAGCAGCTCCGCATGGGCGCCGCCGTCGACGTCAAGGTCACGGGCGTGACCGACGACGGGAAGCTCCAGCTCTCGCGGGCTTAGGCGCTCGGCTGGCCTGGCGAGGGGGCGCGTTCTGGTTGGCGGGGGCTGAGGAACGCAGAGGCCGCAGAGGGAAAGCAGAGTTCGCAGAGATCGTCTCGCGAGCAATGGGAGCGCTTCAAAGAGACACGAAGTGGGGCCGCGTCGAGCGGTCGGTGGCGAGGGATTGGGGGAGCTTCGCCCGACGAGAGCGCGGGGGCGCGGCGCAGGGGCACGAAGACTTCGCGCAGCGACCACACCGCCTCGAGCCTAGCTATTGGACCTCCGCCAAGGCGAGAGATCGAGTCGAAAGGTCTCGTGGCGCAGCCGGTCCTGAACCAGGAACGCTCCCTCCTCCACGCGGGAGAACTTGTAGACCTCCGTCAGATCGTTGGTGGCGGCTTCGCCCATCGGAATCGAATGAGTCCTCTCGTCCACACCGCTCACGACCACCTCCCAGTGCTCCCCTCGACTTGGCGAGAGCCGCCGAAAGACGCGAACCTCGGGCCCGCCGGGGATCTTTCGGCGTAGCTTTCGAACCGGAATCCGCCCTGCGTACCCGTCCTCGCGAATCTCCCGGCACGCCTGCTCCAGGCGCTCCACCAACTCTGAGCGGCCCTTCCTGGAGGCAATCCCTGCGATCGAACTCTGGAGCAGCGACAAAGCGAACTCGGATCGATCGACGCCCGAGACTCTGCTGACTTCTGCCGGATCGCGATCTGGCAGGTAAAGAGCACTCGTTCCGAGCAACTCCGAATACTCGGGCCTTCCGCCTTCAGGCGGCCCGAAGAGGATCGTGAGCCGGGCGCAACCGTTGAGGTCGAACTTCGGGAGCTTTAGGAGCAGCAGGGCACAGACGTGGTGGCATGCGCCACGTATCCACTGCCACTCCTTCTCGTCGGGGAGGTGGTCCGTTCCCTGAATCGACAGAACCCGGAGGTAGGCCACCTAGTCCTTGAGCGCGTCCTTGGCAGCGTCCGCCATACCCGTCCGTCGGGCGCGGGCGGCTTCAGCAGCCGCCTCACGAGCGGCCTCGGCGGCGAGGGCGTCGACGTCGCTGGCGAGAGTCGGGAAGAGGTCAGGGACCTCGCCCGGCGCGAAGGGGAGGGAATGGATCAAGCGATCGATTTCCGGGACCACGTTCGGGTCGGTGTCGTAGGGGAGGGAGTCCGAGACGCGGGTCAGGCCGCCGGCGTCGCGGTAGACCTCGCGCAGGCGGACCAGGGGCCAGTGGCTGGCCTCGAGGCCGAGGCGACCCTCGACGAGGGCGGTGGCGTCGTTGCAGACGCCGAGCTGGCCGTAGGCCTTGGAGCGGAGCTCGTCGAGGCGGCGGTCAGCGCTGAGGCGGGTCAGGTTCTTGCGGACCCAGCCGGCGGCGGCGACGGCGCGGATCGCGTCGCGACCCTTGAAGCTCCGGACGCTCTTGCTGCCGGTCCAGCTCGGGCGGCGCCAGGCGGTCGGGCGGAAGGTCGCTTGGTGATCGATCCCGAGATAGAAGGCCAGGTCGGCGTTCACCAGGGGTCCGCGGACCGTGATCACGAGCTCGCTGTGGGTCGCGGGGACGAGGAGGGTGTGGGTCTTGCCGGGGACCGGGCGGCCGCTGTCGAGCCAGACGGGCGCCACGACCTCGCGATACTGGGTCGCGCCGGGGGCCTTGAAGTAGAGGCCCGAGAAGTTGGCGATCGAGCGGCGGTCGAAGGCCTCGACCTGGTGGCCTTGGCGCTCGAGGAGGCGAATCAGGCCTGCTGGGCTGCGGACCGTGGTGCCTTGGTGGGTGACCCAGCCGGTGCCGTTGAGGGAGAGGCGGTTGAGGAGCTCAGCCAGGCGCTTGCTGTCGGGGTAGCGCTTGACCTTCTCCGAGTCGTAGACGTCGCCGCGATAGACGCCCATGCCGAGGTGCTCGAGCTTGCTCTGGGGCGCGCTCTGGTCGGCTGCGGGGATCCCCAGGGTCTCGCTCTTGCGGACGGGGGCGGCGGGTGCGGGGGCGGCGCCAGGGGTCAGGCTCGCGAGCTCGGCGCGGAGGCCTTGGCCGACCTCTGGGATCTTCCAGCCGGGGAACTGATCGAGGGCCGCGAGGGCGCGGGCGTCGCCGGCCATGGCGCCTTGGACGATCCCAGCCAGCTTGGCCTTGTCAGCCGCCGAGAGGATCACCGGCGAGGCGCCGTTGGTGGGAGCGGCCGAGATCGCGGCCGCGACCTTGCCGCCGAGGGCTTGGAGGGCGGCGGGATCCGCGCCTTGGCGCAGCATGGCCGCGAGCTCGGAGAGCATTAGGGGCCGCTCGCTGCTGATCTCTTGCGCGTTGGCCGCGGCGGCCAGGGCGAACACGAGGGCAATGGAAGTCAGGGTGCGCATGGGGGTCTCTCTCGCAGGTCGCACAGCCTAGTGCAACTCCCCGGCCCCGCGCTAACTCCCTTTGCGGCAATGTTGCTTTGATCGCCCTCGGCGAGAGCCATGGCCTGGAGAGCCCTCAGAGAGGGACCTGGCGGGCCGAGGCCTGCGCGGGGTGGGGATTGGGCAGAGAGTTCCCGCCAACGTCCCAGGTTTGGGCTCGGCGGAACGCATTTGAAGGCCGCGAGACACGCACCTGTGGCCTCCTGGTGGCTGACCGCAGGTGGACACAAGGGCTGCAGCCCAGCGCTAGCGGCCTGCGGGCGAGGCGGGCGTCGGCGTGGCCGAGGCGCCCAGGGGGAGCTTGATCAGCCGGTTCTGATCGCCCTGGCCGAGGCTGACGGAGACTTCGTCGACGGTCCATTGGCCCTGAGTCCGGGTGGCTCGGATCGTGGCCACGCCGCGACCCTTGGGCCCTCGAATCGGCGCGATCAGGATCGCGAACCCCTCACCGTCCAAGGTCTCGATCACGTTCCCGCTGGTCAGGAAGGTGGCCTCGATCGGCTCGCCTAAGGCGGCCTGAACCTCAGCGTTCTGGGTCACGAAGGCGAACCCGAGCTTGTAGGGGGTGCTCTTTCGGTTGGCGCTCGAGAGGCCCCAACCTGAAGCGACGCAGACCAAGCAGCCCACCAGGAGGAGGCCCAGGCAGGCCAAGCACGCCAGCTTGAGGGGGCTGGCCTTCGGGGGCGGGAGCTCCGCCTGAGGCTCCACTAGCGCGGCTCCGCCAGCTGCTCGCCCTCGGCCGGGTTGGGCAGGAGCTCGAAGCTGACCTCGCCCTCGATCTTGGGGACCAAGACCGCGGCGTAGGTCCCCATGTCCATGACCGCCGCCGCGTGGACGGTGTCGCCCAGGGGAGGAAGTCGGTAGAGGACATGCGCGCCGGCCCCGCGAGCTTCGACGCGCTCGATCTCGGGGTTGACGTACATCGAGGGTCGCTGGATCACGATCAGGCTCTGGGTCGCGAAGTCGAGCTGAGGGTCCTTGAGGAGGGGGTCGTTGCTGGGCGGGGCCGGCTGGCGCTTTTGAACGCGCTTCTTCGGGATCGCGCTCGCAAAGGCGGCGAACTCCTCCGCGCTGCGGATCACGAGGGTCAGGGAGGGGGCGACGTCGTTGCCGGGGCCCGGGCCTTCGAGGCTCACGCGCCCAAAGAAGCTTCGATCGATCTGGAGCAAGGCAGCCTCCTTCGGGCTGGGAGCGGGGCTCGCGGACTCCGCCGCGGAAGGGCCAGCCGAGGTGGGGCTCGGCTCGGCGCCCGGCTCCGGGCTGGCCGCGGGGCAGCCCACGCTGGCTGCGCCAAGCACCAAGACCCCACCCAGCTTCGCCTTCCAACTCGATCGCGCCACGCTGACCCCCTTCGAAGAAAAGACTCTACCCGCGTCTGCAGCGCCCCTACCTCCTACCGGAAACGCGCCGTATCATTCGCCCCAACGGGCGGTAGCGCAGCCTGGTAGCGCACGTGCTTTGGGAGCATGAGGTCGGAGGTTCGAATCCTCTCCGCCCGATCGTTGTGGGGCAGTCACCTCGGTGGCTGCCCCGCTTTCGTTCAGGGGCTTGGGGCCCGGAGAGGCAAGCTAGCGCGCGCTCCAGTAGTCAACGATCCCAGCAGCGATCGCGCGGGCTTCGCGCTCGACCCAGCCGGCCGCGACTGAGGAGGTCACGTTCTGGGGGTCGAGGAAGAAGCCCTCGACCAGGACGGCCGTTCGGACTTGGCTGTGCGCGCCGCGGAGGACGCCGAGGGCCTGCCGCTTGACGCCTCGGTCGCGAGCGCTCGCTCCTCCCCAGAGGTCCCTGACCATGTTGCGCTGAATCGCGCGGGCTAGGGCGAAGGAAGAGGTGGTCCCGCGGCTCTCGTGGACGAGGGTCTCGGATCCCTGGGCGCGTCGGTTGTAGGCGTTGTGGTGAATCGAGACGAAGACGTGGTGTCCGGCTGCGACAGCAGCGCCCTTGTTGTAGAGGCTCCGGCGAGGAGCGCCGCGGGCATAGACCTGGAGGGTCACCTGGGCGCCCTGGGCCCGGAGGAGGTCCGCCACGCGTGTCGCGACTTGACGGTTCAGCTCGTATTCAGTCAGCCCAGTCGTGCTGTTGACGGCGCCGGGATCGAAGCTCCCCGATCCGGTCACGCCGTGGCCGCTGTCGATCGCGATCTTGAGCCCCACCACGCCGGTCCCCGTCGGCGGTTCGGGGAGCTCGGGGAGCGCGGGATAGTTGGGCTCAGCGTTGAGCCCCTGCAGGGTCTGGGGATCGACGACGCCCGTCCGGGCGAGGCCTCGAGCGCCTTGGAAGTCGCGAACGGCGCTCTCCGTGCCGGATCCGAACTGAGCGTCGACGGCGATCGGGGCCTGGTTTAGGGGCTCACGGTGCCGGTTCAGGCGGGCCTGAAGCGCAGCCACGTCCTCGCCTCGATCCCCGCGGCGAAGAGGGGCGCCCTGGCCTGGCGCCTGGGGAGCGGCGCGGAGGGCCGCCCAGGTCTCGGGGTCGGCGACGCCGGACTCGGGCAATCCCTGCTCGCGCTGAAACTCGCGGAGGGCTCGCGCGGTGGCGGGCCCGAAGCCGCCCTCTCCGTCGATCACGGGCCGGCCGGCCGCCTCCCGGTGCGTGTTCAGGAGGTGGTGGAGGGCTCGCACAGGCTCCCCCGTGTGGCCCTCACGAAGGAGGGGCGAAGCCTGATAGTCCGTGGGCTCGGGGGCGGCCACCACCAGGTCCTCGCCGCTGAGGGTGGCCCAGGTCGCCGCGTCGGCCTCGCCCGTCGCCGAGAGCCCGTGCTCACGCTGGAAGTCTCGGAGAGCGCTCTCGGTCTCGGCGCCGAACACCCCGTCCTCGGGGATCTTGGGCAGGCCGCGTTGGTCGCGGCTCGAGTTGATCAGCTCCTGGAGCGTCTCGACGGCTTCGCTCTTCGCTCCTCTGCTCAACGCGGGACGCAAGACCTCAGGCGGCTGGCGGAGCTTGTCCCAGGTCGCCTGATCGGCCACGCCGGTGACCGGCAAGCCCTGCTCGCGCTGAAAGCGCTTGAGGGCGTTCTCAGTTGCCGCGCCGAAGGCGTTGTCTTGGTCGACCGGGGTCGAGGAGCCACGGTTGAGCAGATACTGGAGCGCCCCGACGGAGCCGCTTCGATCCCCACGCCTGAGGAGCGGGCTCTCGTAGGGGGTGCCAGCGTTCTTGAGGGCGCCGACGATCCCGATCGAAGATCCCGAGCTCGCGGCCGGGACAGGCTCCGCAGGCAGGACCGCCGAGTCCTCAGGGGCCGAGGGAGGAGGGGCCGCGCTTCCTGCTGCCGGGGCTCCTGCCGCCGGGGCTCCTGCTGCCGGGGCCTCGGCGACCTCGGGGCGAGTCTGCTTGGCCAGCGCTACGAGCTGCTCCGAGCTCGGCAGGCCTGGGCCGAAGCCTGTCACGACCCAGGCTCCCTCCTGGTGAACGAAGCGATCGCCGGCGCCGGCCGAGGTCCACTTCGCTGCTTCCTCGGGAGAGGCGAACTCCATGAGATCCAGTTGGTAGCGGGGAAAGCGGACTTGAGTCCCGCTGGCGACGACTTCGCCGCCCTCGCTCCACTGAGCACCCCGAGTTCGCAGGGGTTGCTCGGACAGGATCAAGGCGACCTCGCTCGCCCGAGCGCGATCTTCAGAGGTCAGCTCGCGCACGATCGGGTCCGCGCTCGCGAGGGTCGCGACGAGGAGGACGCCGCACCAAGCCAAAGCGCTCAACCGAAAAGGGCTGGCAAGAGGCGCGACGTTCGACATGCAGACACTCCGAGAGGGGGCTCAAAGAGGTATTGCGTCCTTGGTGCCTCGCGTTAGCGGGACTGCCGGAGGAAAGTCCCGCAGTGGGGCTGAGCCTCCCTAACTCCTTTGGCCTCGGTAGTTGCTTGCGCCGAGTCCCTCAGGCAGACGCCCTCGGCGGAGAGCCTGGCCTAGCTCCTCGATCCCGGAGAGGCGGGCCGAGGGACGCCTCTTCGAATGGGCCCTGGCCTCGAGCCACGGGCGAAGTCGCCTCACCAAGCAGCGGCGCGATCACGCCTCTGCCCCCCTCCGATCCCAAGCTCCGCCGCGGCTCACGCCGCGCCAACCTGGAACAGCCGAGCCTACCGAGAAGGACGCCACGCACTCCGCGAGACGCTCTCTGCGACGCCCCTCCGCGCCCTCTGTGTCTCAGCGCTTCAAGTCCCTCGCGCAACCTCGGCACAGGCGCCGCGAGGCCTCGCCGACCGGTCTCGAGGGCCCAAGTCAACGCGAGAGGTTGTAGGGGATCGTGAAGGGCAGGAGGAGCGTGTCTAGGCTGAGGCTAATGGGGAGGTCAATCGCGTAGAAGGCCAGCATCCAGCCGGCCTTCGCCTCTCCGAGGATCTCGAGGTCGAAGCGGAACCCGCCGTAGATCCGGACCCGCCCTCCCCGGACCCGGCTCAGGTGCTCCCCGTTGTCGCGGCGTCGGTCGTCTCCGAAGAGGTCGGAGAGAGAACCACAGCCGGAGAGCGCGAGGACCGCGCAGACCAAGAGCAGGCTTGGCTGACTTGTGCGCCGCAGCCGCCTCGCTCTCGAGTCACGCTTATTGTCCTCGTGAGTCATTTGCGTTGTCCTCCTCGTCGTCTTCGCTCCACCACAGGAGGAACTCCTCGTTCCAGAGCTCGGAGGGGAGGATCATGACCGCGCGCGTCTTCTCGGGAGAGACCAAGAGGGGGAAAAAGCCTGTTTCGAGGCGGCGCCTGGGGAGGTGCTCGCGAAGAACCATGAAGCCTGCCGCGAACACTCGTTTCCCATAGCTGAGCCAGTGCGGTAGCTCGTAGCGCGAGCAGTGAATGTGCTCGTCGGCGAGAATCTGCGAGAGGCGGTCGACCGCAGCTTCCTTCGTGTCGAACAGGATTCGGGCCATGCGTCGGAGGTCTGTCGGGGACACTTCGGGATCGAGCGAATAGAGGAGCATCGCGGGGTGGTCGTTCTCGCCCTCCTCGTAGAGCCGAGAGTTGGCCTGGACGAGGTGTGCCCAGGTCAGCGTTGGCGCGTGGAAGAGGGGAGAAGGAGCGCGATAGACTCGACTCAGGGGGCTCAGGGACCCCAGCCAGTCAGGGGGAGGCGGGAGGGCCGTGCCACGCAGCTCGCCTAGCCGCGCCCGCATTGAGTCCAGCCACTCACCGGGAACTTCGACCCCAGGCCCGGAATAGACAGGAACCTCTGCAGGGGAGAAGTCCAGCTCGTAGAGCGCGTCTACACCCCCAACAACTTGGGCTCGTAGGGTCCAGATCCGGCGCTTCGATCCTTCCCAACGTTCTGAGGGAATCGGGCTATAGGGGAGGCGCAGGGTCACCAAGAGCTCGTCTCCCTGGCGCTCTTGGCTGAGGACCTTGCCCCGTTGCTGGATCTTGCTGGTCCTGCCGCTGGGCTCGAAGTCTTCTTCCAAGTCGAAGCACCACTCCTCTTCATCCCGGCTCTCGCAGGTGATCTCGACCTGACCGCGGAGACCCTTGAGCGAGGCCTGATAGGTTCCTCCCTGCTCGAGAGCGTGGGGCTTCTCTAGCCGAAGCCAGCTTCCTCGGAGCCGCCAGTACGCCCAGCTGTGACGCAGGAGCTGGACGAGGAAGACCGCAGCGACGCCGGCGACCGCCGCCAAGGTGAGGACCCAAGGGAGTGTCGCCTGAGGTCCGAGGAAGGGACTCCCGAACACCGCGACACCAACGATCACTGGCGTCCAGGAACTACGCGGCCCGATCAAGCGATCCAGGTAGAGCCCGCGCCAATGGGCGAAGCTCGCGCTCGAGGTTTGACCTCTCTCGTCAGGCGAGGTCCCGTCCGGCGCCAGGCGCTTGCAGGCGTGGTGTCGGGCCCGCGTCCAAAGAGCCTTCGCCATGCCGTCCACGCCACCCGGGATCACCGCGAGCGCTACTAGGAGGGCGAGGATCGGGATCGAGAGAGGGGCGGCGGTAAGGCTCGCGTCCTGAGGATTCTCGGGGTCGACCCAGACCTGAACCCGACTGCCAATGCGGTGCTCGGCCAAGAATGCCTGCTCTGCCGAGCGTCCTTCGTCAGAGCTGAGGGGGACGGGGGTTTCACGCCGGTAGATCGTGGCGTCGCGCCGAGACCCCTTGAAGTCAAAGCTGATTCCGATCACTGCCAATCGCCCGGAGCCCTCGGCGTGCAGGGTCTTGGACGTGACCGTCGCCAAGACCGAAGGACGGTTTGAGCGCTTCCAGTCCTCGATCAGGGTTCCCGAAAGGACGAGGCTGAACACCAGCACCCCGAGGAGAGCGATCCCGAGAGCGACCGCGCTGCTGTAGAGGCTCTCCTCGCTGATCGGCTCGTCGCAGGTCGCGCAAGTCGTATCACCAGAGGCTCCAACGAGGTCGAGAGCTGAGAGTAGGCGAGAGAGCATGGAGCCACTCTAGCTCGTGACGTAGTCGGCTAGCTCAGTTCGTCATGCAGTGATTTTCGACTCGACCTGAGCTCGCGGTATTCAGTCCACGACCTTGAGGGTGAAGGAGCGCGAGGTCCCGACCGCGAGGGGGTCATACATTCCCTCGGCGCGAGCGGGCAGGAGGCGGAAGCTGCCGGGGTGGGTGAAGCGCAGGTGGTGGATCACCTCCGACTCACCCTCGTCGAGCTCTCGTCCGCAGACCGAGACCCGGTCGTCGCGGAACTCTCGGCGCTGATACCAGGTGTCGTCCCACCACTCGTAGTCCTGATCCGCTTCGGCGCCCGACCAGCCGACGGCTCCGGCCGGGAGAGGGGACTCGACCAGGCTGTAGGAGACCGGCCGCGTGGCGACGATCGTGACCTTGACCCGGACGCGATCGCGGCGGCGGACCGTGGCGCCGTCTTCGAGAGTCCTCCACTCCATGTCGTCTCCCCGCCCGCTGGCGATCTGGACCTCGCGTCGGACCTTGAGGGCGGGAGAGTCCTGGGCTGGGATCGGGTCGGCGTGGGTCAGGAAGTTCAGTCGAGCCGAGGCGAAGGCTCGGACGCCCCGGGCGGTCTGGAGCGCCACGCGGTTGGCGCCAGGCTTGACCCAGCCCTTGGGGAGGGTCACCCGCCCGTCCTTGATCAAGGCCGAGGGGACCTCCTTCCCGTTCACGCGCAGGCTCCGGACCTGGGTCGCAGCCCCCTGCTCGACGACCTCGCTCAGGGCCAAGATCGCGTAGGCCGTGTCGAGGGTCGTGTGCCACTTGGGACCCTTCCGGCGCGCCAGGAGCCAGGTCGTGAGCTCCTTGACCCGCCGCTCCTTCCTGCCGAGGGTCCCGACCAGCGCTCGCAGGACGAGGGAGGCCTCGACGAGGTCTTCGACCCCCTCTCCCTTGGGTGGCGAGAGCGTGAGCTCCTTGAGCAGATCCAGGCGTCCCGCCATGACGAGGTAGGCGAACTCGGCCTGGGTCTCGGGGTAGACCTGGCGCAGCTCCTCGAGGACCTTCTCGCCCGAGAGGACCCGGACGTAGAGCCCGAAGGCCGTCGGCTCGAGGTCTCTCAGGCAATCGAGCCCCTCCTCCAGAACGCGGGCGTCGATCTTGATCCCAGCGGCCTTGGCTCGCAGGAGGCCGAACAAGACGTAGGTCGTCATGCGGGGATCGGTCTCGTCGTGCTTCCACCAGCCCCAGCCGCCGTCGTCGTGCTGAAAGCCATAGAGCCGCTGGAGTCCCGCGTTGACCATGACCGGGAGGTCGCGCTTGAGGCGCTCGTTGCGTCCGCCCGTCCGCTCGAGGGCCGCGCTCGCGACCACGGCCGGCAGGAAGCGCGACATGGTCTGCTCGACGCAGCCGTAGGGGAACCCGGCCAAGAAGGGCAGGGCCTGCTCGATCGCCGCCATGGGGCCGCCGGCCACCGAGAGGTCCAACACGGCGCGCTCGGGGTCGGCGTCCTTGGGGAGGAGGAGCGTGGCCTGCCACTCGCCGGCCTTGACCTCGCCCGACTGGAGCCGGACCTGCGGCGTCCCGAAGGCCTTGATCGGGACCTCGAGCTCGAGCGCGTCGCTGCCCCGCTTCGAGACGGCGCGCGCCTTGAAGAGCGCTGGGCCTGGCTGGAGCGCGATCACTTCCCAGTCCAGCTTGGCTGACGCCCCAGCAGGCACGACCACTGTCCGGGGGCCACCTTGGACCTTCGCCAGGGGGGACTCGAGGACCACTGTGAAGCGAGCGGCCTCGCCGGTGGAGTTGTGGACCACCGTGGCCACGGTCGCCAGGTCGCCTTCGACCATGAAGCGCGGCGTCGCCAGCTTCAAGACCACGTCTTGGCGCGTGCGGAAGGTGGCCTCGGCCTGGCCGAAGCCCTCGGCTCCGACCACGGCGCGCGCCAGGACTCGCCAGCGCGTCAGCTCGTCGGCCATGTCGACAGGGACCACGGCGCGACCGTCTGGGCCCGTCACGACGTGGGCTCGGTAGAAGAGCGTGTCCGGGAAGCGGCGCCTGAAGCGCGGCGCCGCGAAGGCACCACCCTCGGGGCTAGCGGACTCCGACTCGTCTGCCTCCTCGAAGGAGAAGCTCCCGCCCCCTGCTCCGCCGCCGCCGCCGCCCCCAAACATGAGGCCGCCGTGGTCGAGGGCTCCGCGCTCGCTGAGGCGACGCCAGGTGTCCAGGGCGTCGCCCGTGGAGGTGACGTGGGTCTCGATCGTCCTCAAGCGACGGAAGAAGCCGCGCAAATCCGGAGTCTCGTCGGCGCGAAGCTGGAGGATCTTCTCGTCCACGACGGCGAGCTCGACCTCCCCGGCCACGGGGGCTCCGTCGCGGGTCGTGGTCACGACGAGCTGGGCCTTCTCGCCCGGGCTGTAGCTGGGGCGATCCGTGCTCAGGGTGACCTGGACGTCGGCGCCGCCCGCGAGCACGACCACTCGGGCTCCGTCAGCGATGCTCTGGTAGTTGCGCCAGCCCTTGAGCTTGACGAGGACGTTGGGCGCCCAGTCCTTCCCGACCGGGAGCTCGAGGAGCGTGGAGCGCTCGGTCAGGCGAAGGACCTTGCTCACCAGGAAGCCCTCGCCCTCGACGGTCAGGAGGCAGGTCAGCGGAACCGAGGGCGCCCGGACCAGGAAGCGCGCCGTGTCGCCTTCGCGATAGGCGAGCTGCTGGCCCAGGATCGAGAGGTTGGGCTCGGGCAGCTGGGAGTGCTCGAGGGTCAAGGGGCCCTGGCACTGCAGGCAGCCCATGGCGAAGGGCTGCGCGTAGTTCTGGTCGCAGTCGGCGCAGTAGTAGGCTCGGTGCGATTCGCTCGGAGGCGCGACGGCGGCGTCGCCCGCGACCCAGGTCCCGCAGCGGGCGGTCGCGACTCGGCCCTCGGCGTCCTTGGCCCGGGCCACGAAGCGCAGGCGGCCGGCCGCTTGGGCGGGGACCGTGAACCAGACCAAGCCCTCGGCGTCGCTCGTCGCGGTCTGGGTCGAGACGCTCTCGAACTCGAGGCTGTCGGCAAAGGCGCTTGGAGTCCGGTAGGTCACGAGGGTGACCTCTTGCTTGCCAGGACTCTCGCCCTCGGCATTGCGGAGGCGGACGCCGATCTGGACGGGCTCCCCGGGGACCTCGAAGAGCCTCCTGGGTCCGACCTCGATCTGGAGCGAGGAGGCCTCGAGGGTCAGGCGCGGGGAGCTGACCTCGGACTCGAGGCGCGACTCGTCGCTGACCTCGGCGTGGACTTGATAGCTGCGGGGCCAGAGTCCCCCGGATCGAGTCGGGAACCGGAGCCGAAGGGTCCCGTCGGGACCTGTTCTGCCCGTCCCCTCGAGGATCTCCTCGCCCTCCTCGTCCTCGTCGTAGCTGTAGTCGTTCTCGGCCTCGTAGCGAGCGTCGTCGGCCGCGTAGAGCCAGGCCAGCGGGTCCTCGAAGGGCGGGCGCGGCTCGAGGAGTCCGGGGCGGGCCTTCCAGCCCTCCCAGCCTTCGGTCACGCGCCAGCTGACCTCCCCGTCCACGACGGGCCCGCCGTGGAAATACTCTGCGCGGAGGACCGCCGTCGCGAGGCCTCCGGGCTGGGTCGGGGCCAGGACCTCGATGGAGATCTTGGCCGCGGGCTTGCGGTAGGCGAGGACGGTGAAGGTCTTGGTCCAGACCTTCAGCTCGTCGTCGTCGTCGTCGTCGAAGTGGAGGCTCCCGCCGCTCGCCGGCTCCTTGCGCGGGACGTGGACGACCACCGAGTAGTCCCCGAGGCCAGGCTCCGCCGCGAGGGTGAAGGCCCCGCTCAGGGTGCCCTGCGCGCTCCAGGGGAGCTCGCCTTGCCACACGATCCGCCCGAGGGGATCGCGGACGTCGACCTTGACCGGCTCGCGCGCGGGGAGCGTGTTCCCCTCCTTCCTGCATACGGCCTTGAAGTGCACCGTCTGGCCAGGCCTGTAGACGGGTCGGTCGGTGGTCAGGTAGACCAGCTCGCCGGGCTCGCGGGTCTGGGTCTCGAAGCGGCAAAGAAGGACGTCGCTCCCCGGTTGAGCGATCACCTGCCCCTTCGCTCCGCAGGGGAGGCGTGCCAAGCCGCTGGCGTCGGTCTTGGCGTCCACGCGGCCCTTCTCGCTGACCAGGGACACGGCCACGCCGGGCTTGGGCTCGCCCGAGACGGGGTCGATCACGTAGACCAATGCCTGTCCTCGAAGGACGTGAACGACGAGCTGCGACTCTTGGATCCAGATCCCCTGGAGGTGGCGGAAGCCCTCGATCACCTCCTCGAGGAGGTAGACGCCGGGCTGCCTGGGGAGGAGGAGGTCGGCCCGCACGAGATCCTGCTCCGCGCTCCTGGGGTGCGTCCGCGGCGGCTGCGCGTCCAGGCTGCCTATGGCGAGCGGCTCCCAGCGCTTGCGTGGGATTCGAGTCGGGCCCTCGCCGCGGAGGGCGGCCGCGAGCAGGTCTTCGTTCCGCAGCTTGAACACGCTCAGGGCGCTGGCGGGGCGACCGGCGCGAGAGACCTGAGCTTCGACTCCGTGTCTTTGGCGTCCGTAGTTCGTGACGTGGGCGAAGTTCCAGCCCAGGCGCGCTTGGATCTCCTGATAGACCTCCTGACGAAAGGCCTCCGAGGCTGGCCGCAGGTTTAGCTGGCGGAGGTCGCGCGTTCCGAGGAGCCGCTCATGGGGGGTCTTCCAGTCGTAGCTGCGAGCGACGTCCAGGAGCGCCCGACGCGCCTTGGCCTTGTCGCTGACTTTCTTGACCGTCTGGTAGATCCGATAGCGAAGGCTCGCGGCGTTCGGCTGGTTCCGTTTGAGGGCGGCCAGGTCAGCGTCTAGGCGCTCCTCGGGCGTGGTCGGGCGCTTCGGCTGAGCGAGGGCGGGGCTCGCCAGGAGCAGGGCAGCGATCGGAACGAGGACGTGGAGCCGCATGGCACCTCCCTGGGGCTGAGAGGGTACACGTGGATTCGGGCCAGAAGTTCTCCGCGCTCTCGCCTCGTCTGGGGGGGCGCCTCGCCGACAACGCTGTTGATAGCCCTGACCCACACGCGGGAGCGTGGGCCGGGTAAGTCCTTTCCCCTGACGGTGATCGGTGGGTAGGCGTGTGCGCTAGGTGGAGCGTCTGAAAGGAAGCGCCATGCTCTCGATACTCTTCGGAATCGCCCTCCTCGCCTGCTACTTCGCTCTCAAGCGAGAGCTCTCGCTGGGCGGTCACCTCCTCTGGATCGGCGGACAGCTCCTCTACTGGTTCTGCCCCATGGGCGTGCTCCTGAACTTCCTCGCGGGGTGGGGCGGCGTGGCGGTCGGCACCGCGGTCGCGGTCGGGTTCGTGATTTACAACTCGACGGGAGCCGCCAGCCGCGACCCGGACGCGCCGCTTCCTGAGAAGACGGCCAAGCCGAGGAAGAGGAGCTCGCGGAGGAGGACCTCGCGGGCGCGCTAGCCTGGATCGGTCACAACGTACTGATCGCAAGGCAGAACTGAGGCTGCCTGATCGAAGAACGGGGTGAGGACGACGTTTCCACCCACGCAGGTGTGGCGGTTCCTCTTGCGGTGGGCTTTATCGGGGTCCACTTCGAACTCCAAATCCACTCGCTCCACGGTCTTGCGAAACAGATGGGTGAGGGCTTCCCGCGGCGCGTCCTCGCGCGTCTCAGCGATCTCGTCGAAGAGCGCGACGACGTCGTCCGCGGCACTCTGCAGGTCGACCTCTTTGGTCTCCTGTCCCTTCGCGCGAGCGATCTTCTCGTCCAGCTCTCGCCTATGGGTGGTCCAGCCCTCGATCTTGCCTGCGATCTGTTGCGCGACGTCAGCGCCAACGACCCCCATGTTGTCCAGGGCACGGCTGATCTTCCTCTCCAAGTTCTTTCGCTCCTTGGCAAGCCGCTCGATCGTCACTGTCGGGGCGTCGCTGGCCAGACGTGTTCGCAGCGCCTTGACCACCTTCTCGCGCAGATTGCTCCGGATGCTTGGAGTGGCAACCTCTTTCAGCTTCCTGAGCAGCGCACGCTCGAGTGAGCCTGCGAGGATCAGGTAGCACTCGCAGGTGCGTGAGCGCCTATACCCGTTGCAGCAATAGACCGGGCCTCGCTTGTCGAACCGGGTCGCTGTCATGGACGACCCGCACTGAGAGCAAAACACCTTCCGCGAGAGTGGGTGGCTGCGGTTGATTTGCCTCCGACCCCCAGAGCGCGAACCTCGCCTTGCAATGATCTCACCCACCTTGTCGAACAGCTCCTTCTCTACGAGCGCTACGTGGTGGTCGGGGATTCGCACCTGATCCTCGACTTCCGTCTTACGGCAGCGCGGCCCCTCGCCTTTGGTCCTGCGCGTCGCCTTGCCGTCGATCAAGCGACAGAACCGCCCCGCGGTTTGTCTGTTCCAGACGAACTCGCCCGCGTAGGTCGGGTTGAGCAGCATGCCGCGGATCGTGGACCCGACCCAGAGCTTGCCCCGAGGGGACGGGATTGAGTCCGCATTGAGTTCGCCTGCGAGCCCGACGAAGGAGGCTTTCTCCGAGCCAAAGCGTTCGAACATTCGCTGAACGGTTTCCACCTCGGCTGGCTCACCCGATACCCAGCGCACGGCTTCGCCTGGCGCTCTGCGATATCGCTCCTTTCGACCCACGGAGCGAGAGGCACCTGAAGGGCTGGTCACTTGTCGCGCGAAGCCGTAGGGGACGACACCGACCAGAAACCCGCCTGCGAGGGCCCGGCGCAGCTGGCCCCGCAAGACGTCTGTCGCCAGCGAACGGAGGAACTCCCCGCTCTGGTGGTGTTCAATCGCGCTCATGAGGGTGTCCATGAGCTTGTTACCCGACGCCTGAGCACCGTGCAGGTATTGGATCGACCAACCGGTCTGCTCAATCTGGCGTTCGAGGATCAACCCGTCGCGTGGGTCGTCAGGACGCGCAAGCCGATTGCGCTTCCAGATAACGAGGGTCCCTTTGTGGGGGGTGGATCGGAGGAACCGCAGGAGTTTCCGAATCCCTCGCCGATCAAGCTCGCTCCCAGATACCGCCTCGTCTTCGAAGACGTCGAGAAGCTGGGTCCCGTTTTCGCTAGCCCATGCGGTGATTTCTGCGCGCTGGTCTGCGATCGAGTGCTCCTGGCCGTCGGTGGAACACCGAGCCAAACCGACAGCAACGGGGCGCGGGAGTGGGGGCGAACGCAGAGTGGTAGGCTGGGCCTCAGCCATGGTGACCTCCTTGATAGGTCGCTACGGTTAGGGCCGGCTTGGTGGTAAGAACACCGCGTCGGCCTGTTTCATGGCACCACCCTATCAATTCCCTAACCAGTCGACACGTCAGTGATTGCGGCGATTTCGGACGGTGGTTTTGCTTGTTGGGCCAACCATGCTGACACCAAGTATTCGGCGAGGGCCTGAAGCGCGTCGTCTGCTTGCTCGGAATCGTACGGGGCGAGCTTGATGAACAAGGCGTTGGCGAGTTCTTCGTCAGATAGGTCCACCCCCCAAGAGTTCCGGAACGCGAGACGGAGCAGCCGAACGAGCTGAACGTAAGAGCCAAGCCAGTGCTTGTTCGCACCGCTTGGCGTCACGTGGTTCGCAGCGAGTGGGACCGCCTGCTGGGCCTCCATGCACGAGATCTTCGGGAGGCGGGCGGCTAGCTACAGCCCGTCCCAAAACCCCGCTCGACCGCGTCGCGACGATGGTCGGCGGTGATTGAGCGCCACAAGTCGTGACGCCGCAATGAGGGGCGATGGTGTTGGCAATGTGGAAAGTCTCGCAGTCGTCCATTCAGGACGGGCTGTAGCTAGGACTGGCCCGGATTTTCTCGGGGGGGCCCCGAACGATCTGCTTCTTGAATACTGGGGGCTGCACCAAAAGCCATGTCTGCTGCCTCAAATGTGTCGAACAGATCCGTTTTGCGTTCGGTACAGCCGAGGTCGCCCTGCGACTGTGGATTCCTATCTGTCCAGTAATGACCATTGAGCTGACTTGGGGGAGTCCCAGAAACACTGAGGATCATTCCGCCAAAGTGAATCTGGCTGGGGCCGTCCCTTTCAGATCGCTCAGGCGTGTTCTGGTATATGGCGACCAATCGCTGCGATCCATCAGCTCTAACCTCAAGATCCACTGCGATACTGCGAGAGCTAGACCGGTTGGTGAGAAGCCGGACATGGAGCTCGCTGAAGGTCTGCTTCACGACGAGATATGCAACCGTCGGCTCCCAGCGCTCACCAGTATCAGGATTCAAGAGGACGGTGTGGAGGCGAGCTTTCCAAGTGCCTTGCAAGTCTGGTCTACGGGTGAGAAAGAGCGGAAGCCAGCGCCAACAGTACTTGTCGAAGAGAAGTTCAAGTCCGAGGAGCGCACCTGCGGCGATGCTCATCGGCTTTGTGACCCAATCCAGCGCCTCATTCCAAGCAGCATGACCGTGGTGCACCCTCTCCATGAAGGCGACCAGTAACACAACCAAGACGATGCCGTACGCAACGAGTCGCTTCACGAACTCACCTTCACTTCTAGGCCGAACCGCTTCTTGAGATCGATTCGTCGGGCAAGCCCAAGATTCTCACCAACAGAGCGCCGCAAGTCAGCCAAGTCATGTGCAGCATCTTCTTGGCTTACTGAATCCCAGAGTGCCCACATCTCAGCCGCATGGCAGTGTCGTAGTGTTAGCCCACTCCCGCACGGGCAAGAAGTATGACCCCCAGGTCTCTTCTTGAAGAGCCGACTCTGCAGGAAACTCGCGATGACGTGGCCGTCGCTCGTTCCCAAGATCCCATCATATGCCTCCAATATCCCCTTCGCCCCGTGTCCTCGCTCAGGCCATGGCCAGGAACCGTGAGCGGTGAAATAGAACTGGGCAGTCAGAAAGGGGACTACCAGGTTCTCTAGGAAGTGGACTAGGCCCGATCCAGGGGGGTAGTACTTCTTGGACTCTGCCCGAGCGCAGAGGCAAGCGGTGTCGTCCCAGTTGATGTGGCGATCGGATACGGACGGGATTGCAGGGTCCCTGCAAACCAGCACTGGAAGGTGCTTGGGGTGCTGGCGAGAGAGAATAATCGCCACGTCATAGCTGACCCCAGCGTTCGGGACCAAGACAGCCCCCTCAACGAGCGCACTATCCAGCGCGAGCTCGAGACGTGAGGTAATGACGTAGCCACGGGAGCGGATGGACAGACTGAGCGTTGGAAAGCTGTCTGCGATAGACCGCTGCTCGTCGTCTAGCACCAACTTCAGCTTGTGGTGAGGCCAAGCCACGCTAGGCCGTGGCGCACCAGGGCGAAGCTGGTGAACTGATCGAAAGGCCGGAGATCGCAGCGTCCGCCTTTTCTTGATCCTTGGCCTCCTCAGCCTCAATCATCTTGTCGAAATAGTCCGTGCCAAAGAACTGCTTCCACGCCTTGAGAGCCTGGGCTTTCGTGCAAGCCCCAGACTCCAAGACGCGCAACTCTTCAAGTGCAGGCTCAAGCTTGTCGCGCAGAGTGCGGGTGCGCGCGTCGTCTGGCCCATTCGTGAGCTTTTCGCTTACCACAGGGTGGTCCACTTCCAGGCTGGACTTGAGGCGAGTGTGAATCGCCTTCAGCGTCAGATACAATGACTCATCGTCTCGATCGAGGCTTGCGTTGAAGCGCTCAACGACCAGCTTGGATAGCACCAGCCCGCTGGGCATGTTCCAGCTCTTGTTCTTGCGTGCCCAACCTTTCGCTAGGCAGACTGAGCGACGGAGTTGTTTTCCATTGGAGCTATCAGGGCTCTGCTTGTCGTTTTCCGTCGTGAACCACTCTGTGACTGCCTTGGGGGCGGACGCTTTCCACTCTGAGCTAGCCAGCTCCTTGCTATCGTCAGCGAGCTGCCGATATGAGGGCACGTCGACGTGGTGACCCTGAACGTAGTGAACTCGCACGCAGTTCTTGAGAATCTCCGGCTCCTTGTTGAACTTCGGGTCTTTGGCAGCCTCATGCACCATCTTTCGAACGTCAAGGGGTGACATTTCTGCGCCTTGTGGCCCCTTCAAGTCCTCCTTCTTGAACACAACCCCGTCGTCAATGTCGTAATCATTGTCCGGCTGCTGGACTGTGGTGCGCATGGTGTAGCTGCCCTGACCCACGAAGCCGACGGGGGAGGGCTTGTCGCTCTTTTTCAGGTTGTCCTTCAACCTGCGCCGGTTTGCGTCGCGATGATCTCGCAACTGCTTTCGCTGAGCCTCAGTCAGGCGGACTCGGTCGTTGTAGTAGGAGTTGATTTCGGAGCTGCAGTCGATCATTGGGTCCTCACGGTTGAGGCACCCAATGCATCTGCCATGCCAGACGTCAGACCTGTAATTCTACACGAGTAAATGGTCGGGTTTTGTCAGGTTGATGGATGGGCGTGCTGCCACTCTGCCGTTTCGACAGGCCCGGCCTGTTGTTCTGACGCTGATAAGCGAAGCTGAAACTGTTTGCAGAGAACACACCAACACGTGCCAGGAATCTACCCGCGCTCACCGACAACCACGGGGCTGGCAATGTGGCCATCATGTTTGATGATCCTCCGTCCGTCGCCCTGCGTCTACGCTGTAGCCAGGTCTGCCGTTCGGTCGGGCCACCAGACGCTTGCGTGAGGAACGAGTCGACGGTGTGTCAATTCAAGGGGTTCTGGTATTGACGAAGCGCCAGTGAACCGCCTAACTAAACCGTGTAGACCTTATGAATACTGGACTTCAAGCGATCAAAGGGGGGAGTAGCGCAGGAGGGTGGAATGCAAATCCACCTGGACCCCCAGAGACATAGCCCCGATCGGAGCTCACCCTCACCTCCCCCCTTTCAACGTCCTCCCCCGTCGATCGAAGCCTTCCGCGCCACGCGTGCGGGAGGCTTCGTTGCGTTCAACGCGCGAGGATTCGCGGTCGCACGTCCCAGTACACCTGTAGCAGAAGGAAGGAGGCAGCCCGTACATAGAGATCGGACCTGAGGGTAAGCCCCCAGGCCCGAAACGCAGCCAAGGTCGTTCAGGCATTCCCCACTAAGAGTCCACCTGCCCGACCCCACACGCGCTGGTACCGGTCTAGCACTTCGCGTGAGCGAAGTGAAGAAGCGGTTTCAAGCGTGGGCAGTACGGCCACACGCCATGAATCAGCACACGAACCCAACTCCCTACCCCGAACGGCCTTCTGGCAGTTCACCGCTTTCCCTCCCCGACCTAGCTGAGGTCACACGCAGTGCATTTCGAGCGGCGCGCGAGGCCGCCCTCGAAGCAGGGCAAGCCCTTGCCCACGCTCAAATCCTGGCTGGTTGGGAACACTGGAACGAGTGGCTCGCTGAGACCTGCGGGTTGACCGCGGCAGGCGCGCAGCGGCTCATGGACTACGGCGCCGACGTTGAAGCGCTCGCGCTCCCTCCCCTGCCCCTGCTCGAACACCGCTCGACCGTGGTCTGCGGGTGGTGCGAGCGACTACGCGGGACACGCGGACTCCCGCCAAAGCATGTGAGCGGGCCGAAGATTGAGGACGCAGAGCACGTCCTTCGCGGTGTCTGCGACGCCTGCAATGCCGCTGTAGACGCTCTTCTTGACCGCTTTCGGGTCTCACCTCCACCCCTGGCCAAGCTCCCAACTTCACCTGCAGACGAGCCCGAGGTTGGGCGAAGAGCACACGCAGCACCTGCGCCGCATGCTGAAGGCTGGGGTCGCGCGCGTGCCCAGCTCCGTTGCGCGTTTTTTCACCTGGAGCGCGTGCGCGAGGCGATCCGCGCTTTGGAGTCGTTGCAGGAGGTCGGGGTCCTCAGCGGGGTGATTGAGTCCTCGGAGGAGGCCACTCAGATTATCGGGAGGTTGACCTGTCTCACGGCCGAGCTGCTCTTGATCAGCCAGGGCGAGGATTACGACGACGCAGCCTTCTGCGAGGAGCAGTCGTGACCACTGCTCGCCGACCCAGCTTCCGCGAATTGTACGACGCAGCTCATTTCCTCTACGAACTGCACCACGCATTCGGCGCGGGCGAGGCCAACAAGGTCTCCTTCTCGACGTGGCAAGGACGGTTTGCCAGCGAGAAGACGCAGGACGCGGCGAGGAGGCATTGGGAACGCCTGAAGTGGACGTTCGAAGCCATGAGCGCACCCGTTGAGCGGCAGCGAGACGGAAAGGACGTTTACCTCGTCCTCGGAGGCGAATCCAAGGCGTTCGCGCTCACGGTATTGAATGCGCTCGCCAAGCACGCACCGAAGGGGGTCGGCGAGCTGGTGGCGCAGTCGCACTTCGAGGAGGTTCATGTCGAGGACGTGGACCTCCAAGGCTGGGAGCCTGACGCCGGAGAACTCGAATCCATGAAGGTCTCGCTCGAGACCTGCCCTTTGGGACTGATCAACCCGATCGTCTTGGTGGGCGAGGCGCCACCCTTCCAAGTCGGGCTTGGCAAGGTCCGCTTCGCTGCCTGCCGTGAGCTGGGACGCGAGCGAGTCATTGCCCAGGTGGTCAAGACTTGGGATCCGACGATTGAGATCCATGAGGACTACGTCCGCCGCCACCACGCCCAGGCTGACGTCGACCTGCGACATGCTGAGATCGCGGCCCTCAAAGGCGTAGGGCTGAGTAACCGCAAGGTCGCCAGCGAGTTAGGGGTCTGTGAAAAGACCGTGCGCAACTGTTCAGGTGCGGAGAATTCCGCACCTGAACGCGTGGTTGGCAGCGACGAGAAGACCTACCCGTCCAGCCGCCTAAAGCCCGTAGCAATCAGCGAGCGCCGCCAGGAAGCCAAGCGGCTAAAGGCGGAGGAGCAACTCTCGACGCGCGAGATCGCGGCCAAGCTGGGCGTGAGCTTGGGGACCGCCCACGCTGACCTCCGTGCGGAGGCGAGCTGTGATCCCGCGCAGCCGAAGCGGGAGTGGCACGAGATTGACCCGGACGTCGATCCACCCAAGCTCTGCCTCGCAGCCCTAGAGCGGGGGGTCGTGCAGCTCAACGCAGCCCTACGCGCGGGCACTGCGACGGTCGCCCAGGGACGCCAACTTCAGCGCGTGTGTTTCGCCGTATCGCACCGCGTTCGAAGCGGCGACTTCAACCTCCTGGCCGGACCTCAGCTCTCGGCAGGTTGATCGGCGTCTTCGTCTTCTCCGTCTGCAGGCAAGACGACGAGGTCTTCAATCACCCATTCGCAGACGCCCTTGACCTGCGCGACCTGGATCGTGAGTTCTGTGAGCGCGTCGCGCAGCGACTGGGGGACATGTTCGAGTCGCTGCGCGTCTTGAAGCTGCTCAAGCGCGCCCTGGAGCAGGCGGTTCACGTGGACCGTCGCGCGATAGGCCTCAGGGCGGGGATCGTTGTCCGGGAGCAGCGCAGCCACGCTCAGGACCCGAAGACGTGGACGGCCGCCCCGTCCCTGATCGTGGTGATTCCTCCGCCGAGCTCGAGGTCGCGGGCGTAGCGCTCCCAATCCACGTAGGGCCAGAGCGTTGTGATCCCAGCCCCCCACACTTCCGCCCACGACTCAGCCCACTCAGCAGTCGAGTCCCATGATCCGGCGTAGCGCTCCCGCAGCCCTTCACAGGCTCGCTCAACGTGGCCGTCGACGTGCTTGAGGTAGGCGAGGGCAGGCCGGTCCGGGAACAGCTCCAGCAGCATGGCCACGGCGCAGAGGTGCTCGAGGTCGAAGGTCTCACCCAACTGGCCCAAGCCCTCGTGGTCATGAACGGCCAGCTCCTCTCCACCGCAGGGAAGGCGTGAGGTTGAAGCGCGGCAGGCCAGGCATTCGGAGTTGAATGTCCCGCAGCACGCGCAGCCAGCGCCGAAGTGACTGAGGACCTCCGAGTAGAGGTCGCCCGGGTCCGTGCCGACGTCGAACCACTCCCCGTGAAGGCGTCCTGCGTTGTAGCAGTGGAGGCACGCGACGTAGACGCGCGGCTTGCTCGGTCGGTCCGCGCTCATGCGTGGTCCTTGAGCATGCGCCACGCCCCGTCCGCGTCTTGGTAGCGCCAAGCCTGGAAGCCGTCGATCCGGTAGGAGACCTTGTCCCCAGCCAACGCGCGGGCAGCAGCATGCGGGCTCGGATACGACGCGCGCTTGACCCTGAGCGTGCCGTCCGGCTTCAAGACACCCTTGGCTTCAACTCCCTTGACCCGCAGTCGCACTGGCAGGTCTGCGCTGAGTGTCAGGCACCTCTTGCCTCGGGGCTTCGATTCGCGAGGCGTTTCGCTTGCGCCACGCGTGCGCTTCGGCCGGGCCTGGTGAGCTTTGATCTCCGCTCTATTGAACGCGGCTGTCTCTTCAGGAGACGGCAGCTCAGCAGCCTTCTTGCACCGCGTGCAGGTCACGGCCAGCGCGTCGACCGTGATCGGAGTGGCCAGAAGGTCTTCAGGCTTGACCGAGCTGCGACGTGTTTCCGACCAACACACTGGCCAGCCTTCAAGCTCGCTGAGGTGGGCATTGCGCTTGCCATGGCTGGCGAGGGCAAGCTCACTTGCCAGCCTTTGCAGGGCGTCCACGCTGTCGCGTTCAAGCCCCGAGCGCTTGAGCGCGCGCTGCTCCTCGCTACCCCACTTCTTCGCGAGGTTCACGACGAGGGTCGCAAGCTGTCGTCGACTTTGGATCTTGGCCAGGGCAGAGCGCTGCGTGCGCATGAGCACCGGCTTGGCAGGTGCTGCTTTCTGGGTCTTGGGCTTCTTCGTCTTCTTTGCCATAGAGCCTCCTTGCGGCTGGTTGGGCGAAGGAGTCTCTACAAGACAAGGTCGGGGTTCGGCAACGGCAAGGTGGCCTGCAAGCCTCTGTTCATAGGGCCTTCCGTCTGTAAACGCTGTGGGGTTCATGAGGTGGCTCCGCAAGATTCGCAAGGGGGCGGGACAGGCTCTGAAGGTGAAGGGCGTGGGCCTGGCTCCAGCTCGGCAAGGTCGAGGCCCGCTGCGAGAGCTTGCTTGAGCCCCTGGTAGCTGTAGTCCTCCAGCCTCCTGGCGCGTTTGCACGCCGCCTCAGCACGCCGGGCAGGGAATGACTCCAAGTGCTTCACCGAAGCCTGAACGGTGCGCAAGTAACTCAAGACCTCGTCGAGATCGAACAAGTCGGTCACGAATGCAGCCGTCTCGGGCCCAATCGCGTTTGCGCGCTGACTCCAGTACTCCTGGCTGCGGTGGCGAAACTGGCGACGGTCCTCAGGAAGGTGCTCTTCGCGCGTTGATCTCCGCTGACCGGTGTCGTGGTGGACAGCGACGAGGGCGTCGTTGTGGAAGACCTCGACGGTTTGCCCGCAGGCCCGCACCCACACGCGCTCGTGAAGCAGTTGCCACGGGACCGAGAACAAGCGCCCACGGCACGTGACATGTGAGTCTGAGTGCACCTTGGGGCGCTTCCAAACCACGGGCTTGAACGGCTGGCTGGGCAGCGGGAGCAGCGCCTCCTGTTCTTCCTCGGTGAAGACCTCGATTGGGCGCCGGCCCGTGGTCCCGTGGATCCGCTTACTCGCGATCTCGCGGTTCCAGCGCTGCAAGCTAGCCTCCACGTCGACGATCGACTCCCCAGCGCGCCCCTTGAGGGGGTTGTTGCGGAGGTACTTCACCGCGGCCTCGACCTTGCCGCGCTTACGCGGCTCGCCAGGAGGCGCTGGGTCGATCTTGAATCCATAGTGCTGGGCTAGCTCGCGGTAGCTGCGCTCCAGCTCGCTTGTCCCGTCGAGCCCGAACGCAGCCCGCAGGACTGCGCGCCGGGTGTTGTCGGGGACGAGCACCTCGAACACGCCGCCGAAGAACACGAACGCCTGCTCGTGGAGGCTGAGCCAGGTCTCAGTCTTCTGGTCGAAGACCAAGCGAACGAACATACGCCGCGAGTGGCAGGCAACCATCACGAACACCCACGTCCGACGCTCACGCCCTGTGGCAGGGTCGTAGAGCCTGCCGGCGTAGCCGAAGTCGACCTGAGCCTCCTGCCCGGGGACAGTGACCACAGGCACGGCCACGTCTTCCGCCTGCGCACCCTGCTCCTCGGTGAGCCGACGGAGGAGGCGCTTGACTGCGGAGTAGCTGCCCTGAAAGACCGGCTCCAGTTGAAGCCGGTCGTAGACCGCGCGGGCAGTCAGCCCCTTGTCGGCGAGGGACTGCACGTCTGCTCGCCATGCGTCCACAGAAGAGGCCACGGGCGCTGGCTTGGGAAGAGAAGCGCGCACCGCTGCTCGGATCACAGCGAGGGTGGGCAAGCTGTCTAGCGGGCCCTCAAGCAGCCCAGCAGCCCCCAGGATCACGCGATAGCGGCGCTCGGTCTTGGGGCTCATGTGGAGCAAGCGCACGACCTGGCGCGCGCTGGAGCCCATGCGGTGCAAGCGGATCAACTCTCGAAGGCGGTCAGCCTCAACACGTGGGCGAGCCATGCTCACCTCCTCGCACAAGGCGTTGGTCAGTGGCCGGGCAATGGGGCACGGGTTGGGGCGGGCAATGGGGCACACCAGCGGGCTGTGCCGCTGCGGGTGGCGTCCTGCCCAAAGCCCCGCGCGACAGGGGCTTGGCGGGCCTGGGACAAGCCGAGGCATGCCACCCACGTACCGCGGTGGCCCTGGGGCAGGTGCTTCCCCTCCCCCGTCCGACCACAGGGTGGGGGCACAACAGCGGAGCACCCTGCCCGCAGGTGCAGGTCAGGAAACGGGTCGGGCTTCCGACACTTTCCATGGGGGTGGGGGCACAACAGCGGAGCACCCTGCCCGCAGGTGCAGGTCAGGAAACGGGTCGGGCTTCCGACACTTTCCATGGGGGTGGGGGCACAACAGCGGAGCAGGGTCACAGCGTGCATTTTCGGCCTGTATCGCGAAAATGCAGCCGATTTTGTCACTTTGGGGGGCTCTGGCGAGGTTAACGCGTTGGGGAAGCTAGCGTTAGCCGCCTCGCAGGGAGTGACATGGCCTGTGTCATGTCACCCGGGCCCTACTTAACCCCTTTTGCTGTGGTTTCTTCGAGTGACATGGTGTCCGGACATGTCACTCGCATGACACCTCGCTCGTTCAGTCCGCCCAGCTGAACAATCCCATGTCTCCCAACCCTGGAGGCATGGATCAAGCGCAATTCCTGACCCCAAAGCAGCTCGCTCCCTTGCTGGGAAAGACGCCTCGCACGATCCGTCGCTGGCTGGACGAGGAAGGGTGCCCCCGCGCTGGAGACTCACCCCTGCGCGCGCGGGAAGACGAGGTCCGTGCTTGGTGCGCGGAGCAAGGGCGGCACCTCAAGCCTGCTGCTGAAGCGCGATCCCGACGCCCTTCGCTCGCCCAAGCAGAGCTCGCTCGCAAGCTCACGATCGCCAAGCGCAACGAGCTGGATCTAGCGGCGGAGCGCGGCCTCAAGAACCTCGGGCTGGCCGACAAGATTCGCGAGGCCGAGACGCACGACGACCTCCTGGCCTACACCAAGGAGGTCACTGCGCTGGTCAGCGACGGGCTCTTACCTGTGTCTCGCGGGAACACGCTGCGGAGCTTGGTCGCCCAAATGGGCCGAACGCTAACCGCGCGCCTTGAGCAGGAGGTCAGCGCAGATAAGCACGGTTTCGCCATGGGCAGCCCTGAGGGCGTCGAGCTCATGGAGGCCTACGAGTGGATCATTTGCCCGGATCGGCAGCAGCGTGTTCGCGAATACGTGCAGCGAGAAGCAGCCCTCGACGCTGAGGAATATCCCAACGTCGACCTGACCGAGAACCCACCTCAGGCTGAGCCAGGTGAGGTGGAGTCGTGATCGCCTCAGCCGACGCGATCTTCGTCCCCAAGCGCAACTACACGCCATGGAGCATGCAGAAGCGCTTCCACCGCTGCCGCGCGCAGATCCGCAGCGTGGTCGCAGGTCGCCAGTCGGGCAAGACCCACGCAGCCGCTGAAGAAGTCGTGCGGCTAATCCTCTCGCGTCCTGAGACCGAGAGCTGCTTGCTCATGCCGACCTACAAGTCGACCAAGGCAGCGCGGCGCCACCTCAAGCGGGTGACGGCCAGGCTCGGGGCGGAAGTGCGCTGGAAAGAGGTCGACAAGTGCTTTGAGTTCGGCAACGGCTCGATCCTCTACGTGCGTACTGCCGAGAACAAGGACGGTGTCCCGACTCGGGGCTTGACCCTCGACGGCGTGCTGTGGGTCGACGAAGCAGCCTACGTCCCGCGCTCAGCCTGGGAGGCAGCGCGGCTCACACAAGCGGCGGTGGCTGAGCCTCGCGTGATCGTCACGAGCACCCCCTGCGGTCGTAACTGGGTGTGGGAAGAGTGGCATGCCGGCCGACCAGGCCCGCAGCAGAACCCACTCAACTCCTCGTTCCGCTTCCGTTCGATTGACTCACCCTTCTGCAACGCCGCCTTCATTGAGGACATGCGCAAGAAGCTCGGGGCCAAGAAGGCCATGCAAGAGCTCAATGCCGAGTTCTTGGGTGACGCAGGGGCAGCGTTCGGACACGAGGACGTGCGCGCGCTGTTCGGAGAGAACCTCGCCTTCCGAGGCCGGCAGCTATCGCTCGGTGTCGACCTCGCCAAGGAGCGCGACTTCACAGTCTGCACCCTCATGAACGAGTTCGGAGAGGCGTGGGTGCTTGGCCGTTGGCAGCACGTCGCCTGGCCAGACACCGAGCGGCGAATCACAGACTTCGCCCAGGAACACGACGCGCTCGTGGTCGTGGACCTCGGCCACGGCGGCGGCTACGGCGGGGCCATGCACGACTACTTGGAGCGCTCGCTCGGAGCAGGGCGGCTATTGGGCGTGCGAACCGGAAACCTCGGCGTCAAAGCCCAGCTCTGCGAGGCGCTGATCGCCGACGTTGAGAACCGACGCTTGCAGGTCGGTGAAGGCCGGCTGAACGAGCACCTCCGTCACGAGTTGACCTTCTTCGAGAGTCACCGTGAGGCGATCGGTGGCGTCGAGCGAATCCGCTACCACGGGCCGCAGGGTGAAGGCGAGGACGACCACGACGACTGCGTGATCTCGCTGGCTCTCGCCAACTGGGGTCGGCTCCACGGCTGGGAGGGTCCACAGGACGAGACCGAGAACCTCGTGGAGTACGTGCGGGCCGCGGAACGGCTCAAGACGCTGCACGGCTACCGCTACATGTTCCCGTCAGGGCCTGGCTACATGTTTCCTCCCGGCCCTGGCTACATGTTTCCTCCCGGCCCTGGCTACATGTTTCCTCCCGGCCCTGGCTACAGCTTTTGAGGCCCCCCGACATGAACGACGCGCCCCTCCACAACATTGCTGAGCCGCTGTGGCCGCTGGCAATACGGGTCTCTGACCTGACCCTCGACCCCCGAAACGCCAGGGTTCACCCCGACCGAAACCTGGCTGCGATCAAAGCCAGCCTTGAGACATACAAGCAGCGGAAGCCCTTGGTCGTCCGCCGAGAAGGCTTCGTCGTGGAGGCTGGCAACGGAACCCTGCTGGCGGCACAAGAGCTCGGCTGGACCCACGTTGCGGCAGTCCTCGTTGACGACGACCCCCTGACGGCCACCGGCTATTCGATTGCCGACAACCGCACGGCTGAGCTGGCGGTGTGGGACGAGGCAGCGCTGGCTAGCCTGCTCGCCGACCTTCAGGTCCCAGAGCTAGACCTCGACCTTGAGGCCCTGGGTTGGAGCGACGAGGAGTTGAACCGGCTCATTGGCTCGGTTCCTGCGTTCGCCCCGACCGCGCCAGAAGGCCAAAGCGACCTCGATCAGCTCGCCCCCAAGACATGCCCGCACTGCGGGGGAGATCTCCGTGAACCGCCTGCGCGTTGAGTGGTGCTCGCCGAAGGCCGCGCGTTACGCCGTCTTGAACTGGCACTACAGCCAGACCATGCCGATCGCAAAGACGGTCCGTCTCGGCGTGTGGTGGGACGACGTGTTCAAGGGGGCTGTGATCTTCGCGCGGGCATGCCGCAATCAGCACCTCATGTTTGGAATCAAGAAGGAGGAGGTCTGCGAGCTGGCGCGCGTCGCGTTGGACGATCACGCAGGCTTCCATGTGACAGCGGTCGTTGCTCGCGCGCTGAAGAAGCTCCGCCAACGCTGCCCTGGATTGCGGGTCGTTGTGAGCTTTGCCGACCCTTCAGAAGGCCACCGAGGCGGGATCTACCAGGCTGGCAATTGGATCTACTTGGGTCGCAGCGCGCCGGTTCAGGTGCTCATGCACCAGGGCAAGAAGCTACACCGCAGGAACTACACGGGCGTAGCCTTCGGTCGACCGAAGGCCACCCCTCCACGCGGCTCGGTGTGGGTGACCACGCCTGGCAAGTATCGCTACGTCTATCCGCTCGATCGCCCGACACGCCGACGGCTCGTCAAGCAGAGCCAGCCCTATCCAGAACTCAACCCAGCGGACGCCCTAGCAGAGGGAGCCGAGCACCAACTCGGCCAGGCGGTGCGACCCCGTCCGTCCGCTTCTGAGCCGCCCCTGGCAGGAGGTTCTTCATGAATGCTCGCCAGTGGGGGCTCGGTGACACGCGTCGCCTGGCGACGCGCGACGTGCCGCCCGCCGTCTTAGCATTGGTGGACGAACGCCAAGGTGGGCGCTTCTGCGTCTCGTGTCGCGCGCTCGGGATCGAGACGCCAGCCGACCAGCCGCTTCAGATTGACCACCGCCAGCCCCTGAGCGCGGGCGGGGATAACCATCACCTAAACCTCCAGTGGTTGTGTCGTGCCCACAACTGCGGGAAAGGCGCTCGAGCACAGCACACGGCTCCTCTCCCTGCTTGGGCGCGAGCAAGGGGCCCCAAGTCCCGCGGTCAGCTCGTCTTGTTGCGAGGGATCCCGGGGGCTGGGAAGACTACCTACGCGTCGAAGGCATTTCCCCGCGCCCGAATCCTGAGCACGGATCGCTACTTCAAGCGCCCCGACGGGACCTACCGCTTCGACGCCAGTCGCCTCAGCGAGGTCCACGAGGCGTGCCTGCGCGATTGCCGAGTCGCGCTCAATGAGCGGGCCACGCCGATCGTGATCGACAAGTGCAACCTCAGTTGGAAGGCGATTGAGCCCTACGTGAAGGCTGCGCGAGCCGCCTGCTACGAGGTCCGAGTCGTGACGCTCTTTGCTGAACCCCTGACCTGTTGGCGCAGAAACGTGCACAAGGTGCCGCAGGCCAAAGTGCTTGAGCTGGCGCAGCTCCTCCGCCAAACGCGCCTCCCTGCCTGGCTCGCTCACACGACGATCAACACTGAGGAGGCAGGCGGTAGCCCGGCCGCGAGGAATCTTGACGACCACCCGTTTCGTCACTGGCCGACGCGTCGAGACGTCTAGGTGAATGAGCTGTGGCTACCGCCGAGCGCGCGGCACCTCGCCGCGCGCGACGAGCCCGCCGTAGACCTGACACCCTTTGCCCGCGCGGCGCAGGGCTCCTTGTCGCTAGCAGGAAGCCACTCTCGAGCTTTGGAGGCGTGGGTGCGTCACCAGGTCAGCCAGGGCTCAGACCCGCACGCGGTGCCCCTGCGCGCGTTGCAGGCCATGGGTACCCACCCCGTTGTGTATCTGGCCGAGCAAACGATCGCTGGGCTCGTCCGTCGCCCGAACCTCTACTACGTCAGCCACGCCGACAAGCGCGTCGTGAAGGAGACGGAGGAGTGGCTGTGGCCGCTCCTGCCGACCGTGCTTGCTGCGGCGGCGCGCGCGTTCGCCTACGGCTCGGTACCCATGATCTTCAACTGGGGAGTCGAAGATTTGCGGGTGCAGGTCCCTCGCGACGGCGAGCACGGCGTCCGCAACCGAACGCTGAGGGCGCACGTCCACTACACCTCGGCCCACGAAGTCTGGCCCGGGTCGGTCGAAGTCGAGGTCGAGAATGACCGCCTACTGGCTGTCTGCTTCGAGGGGCGCAACTACGGAGCCGATCGGGCAACCGTGTTCCGTTGGGATCCGGAATTCGGGTCGTGGGCCGGGCAGGGTGCGCGGCGACGCGCTTGGCGGAGCTACTGCAAGAGCCTCGTCGTGGGCGTGCTCCAGAGCCGGTATCTGGAGCGAAGCGTGGACTCGCCACGCGTGGCGTGGGCACCCCCAGGCTCCCAGAGCGTTGACGGTGAGGAGATTCCGAATATCCAGCACATGAACACGCTCTTGACCGCGCTCAGGGGGTCTGGGGCGGTGACGTTCCCCAGCACTCGCGACGCGACTGGGAACAAGCGCTACGAGTTGGACCTCCTCGACGTGCCGGACCGCAAGGACGTGTGGCACCAGGCGCTCAACCGATACGACGGTGGGATCCTCAAGGCCTACCTCGTGCCTCCGAGCTTGGCCGGGTTGGAAGACCTCGCGGCGGCGGGGGCCAGGATCCTTGACGGCATGCTCCGGGAATTTATCCAGGACCTCGCTACCTTCGCAGCTGACAGCCTGACCCAACTGGTTGCTGTCGTGCACGGGGCCAATCACAACCCTTCGCGTGTGACTGCGCCGGAAATCCTGGCCTATGAGGTACCAGCTGCGGTCCGCAAGCTCTACCTTGAAGTGCTGCGCTTGATCGGGGCTGCGAATCGGGAGGAGGCGCCCGCTGATTGGGTGGACGTACCCGCGCTACTCGATCAGCTTGGCGTGCCGCTGAGAACAGCGCCCGCCTGGGACTCAGCAGCAACCAAGAATGGCGGCATACCGCCAGGCAGGCAACCTGATCTAACAAGTAGGCGAGAAGAGCGGCGTGAAGAATCTCATGACGCTGCAGGCGAGTGACTAGCCGCACACGAGCAGTGGCAATGGAGGGCTTCCCGACTCAATGGAATGGAGTCAATCGTTGTCGATTTCGATTGAATCGCCGATCCAGCTTCCGAAGACTCCTCCCAATACCGCGCCGAGAGGACCTCCAGCCGACCCAACGACTGCACCAACCCCAGACCCAATGGCTGCGTTTCGCCTTCTCAGCTTCACCTTGGTTGATCTTGAAAGAGGTGCGCGAGTCCGACCGTAGTCACGCCGAGCCGAACGTGTGGACCTCGTCCCCTTGCTGCGGTTGCATGAAACGTGCGCACCGTATCGGTTATTGGCGTGGTCAGTGCCGCCCCAGCCCCCGCCCCTCGGGCGGCTGTGTTCCATTTCCCATGCTTGCCGCCTGCCTGGCTTGCCATAGTTGGACCAAGCCATGCGGCCACCACAAAGGTGACAGTTTCCGTCGGTGCGATCGTACGCCGCTTCGATTTCATCATCGCTGTAGCTCATGAGCTCTCTTTCATCCGGGTCAGGGCAACCTGCCCAACGTGTCTGACATCTACGAGGCTTCGCTGTCATGTCCAGCGAGCTAGCTAGATCCTCGCGTATCTATAGGTGCCCTTCACTTGTGAAGCCAAGAACTCACCGTGCGAGCTAGCGCCCATGAGTTGCTCGTGGATCCCGAAAGGAACGTCAAAGTACTGATAGATCATTCCGCTTCGAAACTCGACTTCCAGGGTCATCGATTCCTCGTCATATCCAATGCTCTCGATGTTCGAAGAGCTGACGGCTTCGCGTCTCACTTTCGCCCTCCTTCTTCAGGTTCCACTTTGATTTGCTGGGGTGTTGGCTGTTGTGCTCGCCACATTCTGACTAACTCGGCGTAGTTGCTTGGATCTCTTCGTTGATTCCAACCGCCGGGTCCGTCGAAGCCCCCTTCTGCATCAATCTTCGCAATCACCTTTGGGTCCACGCTGTCGGGTCGACGATTCATGGGCGGTGGGTCGATCTGAGTCCTGAGGGGGAGCCTCACCGCCTCGCCCGCAACAATCGCCTCGCCAGTGCGAAGGACGGGGAGCATGGCGAACAGACCCTCCAATTCGTCAGTTGAAGAACTCGCGATCATGGCGCGGTCTTTCCTGTTTGCGAGGCGCATGGCAAACAGCGTGCCACACTGGGAGAGGATCGTTGAATCAATCTCAGAGGGTCGCTGGCTGACGAGCATCATTCCAACCCCGTATTTCCTTCCCTCCTTGGCAATTCGCCGAACTGTGCGTGCAGCTTGACCCTCTTGCCCCGAGTTCAAGTAGAGGTGAGCTTCTTCAAGGACTACGAGGAGGGGTCGTTCGCGACCGCCTTCCGGGAGCTTTCGCGCCCAGAAGAGAGCGTCATACGTAATTCTCAAGAGAGCGCCGACAAGCTCGTCCAGAATATTCTCAGGAATCCCTGACACGTCGAGAATGCCGATCGGGTCGTCCCCGCCAATCCATGCGCTCACACATGTATCGATATCCTCCTGAACTCGGCCCTCCGCGTCAGGAGTCCATTTTCCCGGCCTGAAGATAAAGTCGAAACGGGTGTCTCGCAGTCGCGCCGCAAGCTGTGCTAATGGACCCCTCACATTTTTGCTGCTCGTGCCCAATTGAACCTTGTCTGCGTCGTCCCTATCATTCTTCGGTGCCCGGTATAAGGGCTCGGTCACGCTCATTGCGTCCCCTGGACAGAGAGGTTCGTCTCCTTCCATGACCAGCGCCGGCTTCCATTGCTCCTTGGACTTCGTCTTGTCTACGTCCACAAGGTAGGTCGCGTGCTCTGCACAATGCAGGTCAAACCAGAGCTTGTGAATGCTAAATGGGACTGGAGTATCGACAGTCAGACTCCCGATTGAAACGCCAGCAATCGGACTGACCTCCAGCGCGTCTCTCTTCGCCTTGAGCACTGCTTCCATGAAAACTGAACGACCGCGGTCGCCAAGAGGCCCTGTGGCAACCGACAACAGCTCTTCAAAGTTCAGCGCCCAGTAGGGAACGCATAAGGATCCTCCGGGCAACCCAACGTCTGGATTGACTCGAAAGACCTTGGCGCGGTCTTCCAGCGCCTTTCCATATTCTCCGTGCAAGTCGAGGACAAGGATACGGGCAGACGGGTAATCGGCGGGGTCAGAGAGGCTTGCCAATAGCCCAGCAACCGTGGTCGATTTCCCGCAACCTGTTGTGCCAACCACAGCACTATGCCGAGTGACGAGGAGGTCAATGTCGACGAATGCTGGTATTGATTCTGTGCTTGCCAAGTGTCCAATTCGCACCAAGTGCGGACCCGCGTTGGCACCGTATATCGATTGAAGTTCAAGTTCAGTAACCAAGCAGACCGTGTCGCCTACGGTAGGGAACTGCGATATCCCTCGGCGAAATCCGCCGAGCTTGATTCCCTCGCCGACGAGTTGGACTTTCAGCCAGCGGTTGCCGAATGGGTGGTTCCCCTTGACTCGGTCAGGGACTGCGCCAGCCCCGGCCTGCGAGACAATCCCGAACAGGTCAACGTAGCCGAGCGGGATTCGCACGTAGCTTCCGACCTGCCCAACGCGATAGCCGTAGCCGTTGATGAAGCTCAAGCCGCTGGCAGTGCTGTCGCTGAGCGCCACGCTCACAGTCGCACCTGAAACGTCCTGCACCTCGCCAAGGTAGGTGGGATCAACCTTCATTTGAGACGTCCACCGGCGTTCCGCCGCCGATGTCAGCGATTAAGAAGTCCCCGAACCTCACGAAGTCCGGCAACGTGAGCTTGCAGTTCGTAGGCGCGCCGTCCTCTGCGTCGCCTTCGAGTGTTGCGGCTTGCGCGAGGTCTCTCGCTTCCTTACCAGCGGGTAGTTGCCAGCGACCCCTTCGAGTTCCAATTACGCCTTCAGTCTCACCCAATAGGCTCAAGTTGGGGCGCGCAGCAGCAAGCTGAAGTGCGTCGGGATATGGGTCAAGCTTGCCATACAGAAGCGCAAAACAAGCTGCCGTGGCGTTCCCTTGGAGGCCCTGCATCAGGACTTCATTGAGGTGCTGGTCAGAGAATGAGTAGCCACAGGTGATCAGCACGGCTGGAGTCTTCCGCATGAACGCCCGGAGGCGATCGATCATGGCCAGGTAGGGCATACGGCGGCTCTGGTCGTACTTGAGGTGGGACGGGTGGATCAACCGCCGTTCATCAGACTCTTCGAACTTCTCGCCCCGCGAAACGGAATCATCCACAGACGATTGGCGCCAGTTCACTGATCCGTGCATTTTCCAGAGTCGCGCCCAGCGGGGGGGCAGCTCGTCGAGCTCAATACTATTCGGGTCGAAGAATGCGCGATGCGATCCAACGAATCCGTCGAAGTATGGAACCCGATGCCGCTCAAGGGCTTGTTCTAGGAGCAAGTCGTAGTTCGTTGTGAAGACCTCGACGGCGTGGCTTCTCGGTATCGCACTGATCCAGCTAGCCAAGTGGTGGTAGGGGGTAGGGTCCTGCGGCAAACTTGGGCTAACGTGGTTGATGATCAGCTCGCAGATAGTCTGGTCCAGGCTCTTCAGTTGGGCGGACGTGAGCCCCCGGGCTTGGTCTGTTCCTGCTGCAATCACCAGCGATCGAACATGCCCGAGAATGTGCTCGATTGTCGGAGATCCCGTGCCGTCTGCCTTGAGGTGGCCTATGACGGAATCGTAGGAGTTCCTCGCCTCCCCGCCTTTCTCAGCAATCGCCTTTGCTACCAGGTCAGTCAGCCCAGCAATCGCAGGCGCGAGGGGTTCATGTTGCCCTCCCTCTACCTCCACCCTGACTGAGACTGGGCAGCCAGCCCCGAGGAACAATCCAATCGGGAGGCGATCAGAAGACAGAGCTTGCCTCAGTAGCTTGATCTGTCTGAGAATGTCATGCATTGCTGGGTTCCAATCGCCGTTGCCCCTAGAACGAAGAACACGGGGGATCGTTTCAAGCGATCTAGAGAATTCAGAATACAACCATGCACCCTCAGCGCGCTGCGCCCTTGGCAGCGAGAGACGAAGCCAGCCGATGATGGGTTCTAGAGCGTTCAACAGGTTGAACTGAACCGTCCCACGAGTATGAACTCTGTGGGGCATGAAGAACCCTCCCCCGTCGTCATTCCCCGCCCCCTTCAACCTCAGGCGCAGCCTGACAGCTCTCTGGCTCGCGGCCTTGGCCTTGGCGTCGCTTCCCGCGACCGCCCTCGCCCAAGAGAACCTCGGCCAACTCAACGACATTGACGAAATCGTCGTCGTGGGCGAGCGCGTCAAGCGCGACCGAATCGAGCTCACTGATTCGCTCCGCTTCTATGGAAACGCGCAAGCGACCTACACGAGCAACCTCGCAGATCCCGCCCAGCGCAAGGGCGCGAACCGCTTCCGACTGGCCCACCCCGACCACAACGCGCTCGGAGTCACCTTCGCCAAGATCGGACTCACCCGTCCGCTGAGCGGCTTCAACGAATTCGACGCCGGGTTCCGCTTCGAAATCGGAGCCGGGCGAATGGTAGAGGAAGTGTTCACGGACCCCGTCCTCGGCGATCAGGGGCTCACGATCCCGCAGGCATACGTCGACCTCCAGCTCCCGACGCCAATCACCCCCGTTCAGCTTCGACTCGGTCGCCAATACGGCTGGTTCGGGACCGAGAGCCTCGACCTCTACTCCAACCCAAACGTCTCGCTTTCGCTCATAGCCGAGGCCACGCCCAACACGGTGACTGGGGCGAGCCTCAACCTCGACCTGGGCAGCGGGTTTCGCTACACCCAGTTCCTCGTGCAGGGGTGGGACGTCGTCGAAGACGACAACGACGCCAAGACCTTGGGCGGCCAGCTCGCCTGGCAGACCGAAGGCCTAACGCTCGCCGCAAACTGGATCCTAGGGGCTGAGCGCCCTGGAGCCTCAAGCCTGCTTGAAGACGACCTGCGTTGGGCGGTTGAGCTGAGCGGGCGCTACCAAGCGACTTCAAGCACTGAAATTCGGGCGAGTCTGCTCTACGGCCAAGAGGACTTCGGTGACGACGTCGCCCGCTTTGGCGGCGCCTCGCTCGCTCTGACGCAGGGACTCTTCGAAGTGGAGGGCGCTGGCTATCACCGGCTGACTGCGTCCGTCCGAGGGAGCTTCCTTCGTGATCGCGGCGGGTCCCGCACTGGGTTTGACCAAACGTTGGGCGAAATGACCGGCACTCTGGGGATTCACTTCTCGCCCTATGCGTCGCTGCGAGCCGAATACCGCCACGACTTCTCGTCGCGCGACGACGCGTTCCTAGGGCACCGGGGCCAAAGCAGCCGCGCTGGCCAAGACACGTTCACCCTCGCCTTCGAATACGCGTTCTAGCCATGGCAGCGAACGCCAAAACAATCCTTCGCCTGGAAGCCCTCGGGCAGCGCCGTACGCGGTTGCACGTTGACCGCTCCTACCCCGGTCAGATCCTGGGCGTGTCCTTGATCACGACGGGCCCAGCAGCAGGTCACGGGTTTGACGTCGACAGGCAGACCGTTGAGCAGGTCACGGGCTTTGCCAACGGACTCAAGGGACGTTGGACCCACGGTGACCTCAGCGCTGACGGCCTGGGTCGACACCTTGGGAAGTGGAAAAACGTTACGAGCGAGTCGTTTTGGTTGTGCCGGGGCTGCCAGATCGAGACGGGAACCCCACGGTGCCCGGCCTGCCAAGCCGAGTCTTCGCTGGAGTGGCGCAGCGTCGGCGACTTCGCCTTCGACAAGAGCGCCTATCGGGTGCGTCCCGACGGCCTCGACGTCCCAGCGCCGACCTACCTCATGGATCGCGCTGAGGAGGACCCGAGCAGCCTGGGGATTTCGGTCGTGGCCCGCTTCGAGTTCGCCGAAGAGCCTGCCTTCGAGGACGAGGAGCCTGGACGCTTGGCGCGAATCGAAGGGCAGGGCGATCTGCTTCGTGGGGACTGGGTCGCTGACCCCGCGGCCAACCCAATCGGTCTTCATGCCGGCACACGCTCTCCCAGCGAGCTGACAGAGGGAGCCACCGCCGTCTTGGACCGAATCGTCGGTCGGGTCGGCAAAGAACATGCGAAGACCCGCGCCCTCGCGTTTCTGGCGCGCTACTTCGGCGACGCGTTCGAGGAGGCCGCCCCAGCCGAGGCAAATCGTCATGTCGACGAGCCAGAAGCAAGCGGGGCGCGGGTCGACGCTCTACACGAGGAGCTGGCAGCGCTTCGCCAGACGGTGTCCGCCTACCGGCAGGCAGAGGTCATTGGCAGACAGGAGAAGCGCCGGGCGCTTCTCCTGCGCCTGAAGACGGAAGCCAGCGAACTCAACGCGCCGATCCCTGCCGCTGACTTGGCGCAAGTCGAGGCGCTGCTTGACGCAGGCAACTTCGACACCGCGAGGGTCCTGGGTGAGGCCTTCCTTGACCGGAGCCGGGCTCAAGAGCAGGTCCCGTTTCGCCGCAGCGGGACACGCGCCCTCGCAGAAGCAGGGCGCGACCGGGACCCGCAACGGGCGTCAGTCGTCGCGCAGGAGCGAGTGCTCAAGCGTCGCGGCTGGAAGACGGAAGTTTCAGGCGACGGAACCGAGATCGCGGCGCGACCCCCGCGTACGGGAGAGTCAACGTGAGCAAGCTCCCAGGGCTCTACGAGCAAGACTTCGAGGATCGTCTCTACCTCGTGAACCACCAGGGCCTCGTGCGTGGTCAGGACGTGGTCCTCGACAACCGGACGAGCAGTCCGCTCACGCCTGCACACCGGATCCTGCCAGGCACCGTGATTGTGCGCGAGGCCGGGTCTGACCGGTTCACGCATGCCGGGAGCCCGCGAGGTGAGCGCAACCGCCACGCTTCAGTCAGCGCGCTCGTCGTCGCTGACGCGGCCTGGGGCGGGACCGTCGTCACCGTCAGCTTGGCGAGCGGACTCGGGTTTGCGATCCCGCTCCCCGCAGCCGCCGCTGACAACCTCGCGGTCACAGACGCCCTCAACATGAGCCCGGCATTCGCGTCGTTGTTCCTCGCAGACGAGGATCAAGCGGGCCTGGTGAGGATCCGCACGCGCGTCGCAGGTGCGCACACCTACGTCCACGTTCGCTCCTCGCTCGACACCGCATTCGGGCCCGACGGCGCGGGCGGCTTCGGGACAGACGCCGACTACCGCGTTACCGACTCACTCGGCGAGCTGCGCGACCTCAAAGGGGCACGAATTCAGGCCAGCGTCTCGACGCTCTTCGTCGGGCACTTCCACGAACACCGCCTCCTTCGTCTCACCCCTGAGGCTCGCGTCGTGTTGGCACGCCGCGGCTCAATGTTCAGGAACTAGCTGTGGCCATTACCCCCCTCGACGACCTGCTCTCAGTCGACACGCTCACAGGCCTGCTCAAAGCCTTTGCCGACCAGAGCGACAACCGCTCGTGCTCCGCTCTCTTCTCCCAGCACGCGCGCCCGCTACTACCGCTGGGCGACTCCGCGAGCTGGGACGAAGTGACCTTCGCGCGCCACATGGCCCCGGTATCAGGGCCTGATAGCCCACACACCCGCGCCAAGCGTCTCGGGAGGCGCAAGCGCTCCAGCACCATGGCCTGGGTCAAGGCCTACAAGGACCTCCCGGCCAGCCACCTGTTCTTGGATCGCGCCCCGGGGTCTGACATGGCCGACGCAGAGGCTGTGCTTGCGATTGAGCTTGAGGACCTCGCGAACCTGATTGCCAACACCCGCGAGTTTCTGGCGTGCGGCGCGCTCTTGGGCGAGATCGACGTTAACCCCCAGACCGTCCCTGGCTCCGACATTGCGTTCCAGGTCCAGTTCGGGAACGTCACCGGTCGCGCCATGAACCCCTGGTCTGACGAGACCACCAAGATCCGCTCACAGGAACTCAAGCGGCTGAAGCAGATCTACAAGGACGGCTCGGGGCTGCGGGCCGAGATCGCGATCACTGAACCCGACGTCGAAGGCCACCTCGTTTCTAACCTCGAGGTCAAGGAGTTCGCGAAGGAACCCTTTAGCGCGGCGATCCTCCAGCAGCTCCCCCTGACCGGTCAGAGCACGGCCTGGAGCAACCTCGCGGGGATCAACTGGCGCTTCACCGACGGGACCTACAAGCCTGAGGGCGGGCCTGTGACCCGCTACTTCCCAGGAGGCCAGGTGTTGGTACTTCCGGGAGAGCAGCGCCTGGCTCAGGTCCTCGGTTGGGCCGAAGGCAAGGTCCACGTACCCGCAGGCCCCGTTTATGGCGACGCCGCGAGCGCGGTCCGCTCGCTACGTGAGCTGCGCGGTGCCTACGCCTACGCCGAGATTCGCACCGACCCGGTCGGAATTCGGGTCTACGCAGGCTGGCACGGGTTGCCCGTGATCCTGAACCCGAATGCGGTGCTGGTCTACGAGGTCGCCCCTGGCATGGCCGGTCCTCCTACCCCGACCCCGACGCCGTAGGAGGTGCCTGTGCCATTTCTGCGTGACACGCCGCTCGTGACGACGGTCGAACACGTCGTCCAACTCACTGGGCGGACCGACCTGCGCAACCTGGAGAGTTCGGGCGAGCTGGACCTGCAGGACCTGCTCCGCTCGACCAGCAACACCGTCCACGACAAGTTGCAGGCCCGAGGTGTGGTCCCTGCCGAGGTTCAAAACGAACACGTCTACGAGAACGCAGTCGCATGGCAGTTCCTGGGCGTGCTCGCTGAGGCAGGCTCCCTCGGGAACGAAGATCCAGAGGCGCTCTTCGCTCGCTCAGACCGCTACTTCGAAGACGTCCAGCCGCGGCTCCTCCCAGGGGCCGCGACTCCCTCTGCAGCTGGCCTGCCCGCCGTACGCAACGTGACGACTCCTCCATTTCGTTCGAGCCATGGAGGCCGGGCGTGAAGTTCCACGTTCAGGCGATCTACGTGGCTTACGCCCAAGAATTGCAACGTGCCTACGCCCGCGTGATCGTGAGTGCGTCAGTTCGGGCGCCGCATTCTGGAGCCCGAGCTCGGCCGGGGGGATCGCTGCGCGACCAAGTCCTGCGCCGAGACCTCGTCAGCTTCTCGCCTTGGGGGTTCGTCTACACGCCGACGCGAATCGGGAGGAAGTTCCTCTGGTGGTGGAACGGCACGCGGCGTCAACCAGCCCGGGGGCGCCTATTGGTCTACGACGTCGACCGTTTCGCCGCTGAGCTGGAGGCGACCATGGCCCGGCAGGTGCAGGCTGAAGACCAAAGGACGTCCCGGTGAGCTTTCGCTCAGACTTCCTAGTTCAGCTCCGCGCGGATCTGGCGCAGGTGCTCTCGATCCCAGCCGCAGCGGTTTACCCAGGCCGCGCGCCGCAGAAGGTCAGTCGGGTCGGGCTCGAAGTCTGGATTCAGTCCCACGAAGACGAGTCCCACGCACAAGGCGGCGGGAGCCAAGTGCGCGTGCACCCCTTCGCCATTCACCTGAGGTTGAAGTCGCGGCGCGAGTCAAACCTCACAGGCGCCGCGCAGCTCACTCAGGTCCACGAGCTGCTGGAGACCCTCCACCAGCGCTATGCCGGGACGCGACCCTTCGCGCTCGCGTTGCCTGACCTGATCGCGATTGAAGTCGAGGAGGGCAGCGTGGACGAGGACCCGGAGGACAGTGACCTCCTGAACGGGAGCCTCGTGCTCCGCGTCTTGGAGCGCTGAGGTGCGTCAGCTAGCGACTCTCACCCTTTTCGCCCTGCTGGGCTTTGGCTGCGCCGCCCCTGGGGTCGACGTGACCGTCTCAGAGCCGAAGGTCTACGGCGACGATCAAGTCTTGCGAGCGCTGGCGACGCAACGCGGCCGCCTGCTTTCCCTCGCAGCAGGGATTCGCCCAGGGGACTACCAGGAGTCCTTCGGGGTCCGCCGCGAATCACAGGGCGCAACTGCCCTCGGAATCAACCTCGCTGACCCTCAAACAGGACCGCTACCTGTGCCGCCAAGCGCGTTGCCTACCCGGCCGCAACGGTGGTGGGATCCGGGGCGGTTCTACCCTCAGCCATTAGCGCCCGGTCTCAGTTTCCGCGACCAACTTCGCCAACGGGTAGACGGCGCGCGCTTGCTCTCGTCCTACGAGCTTCTCTTGGCAGGGGACACGACGCTCCTCGATCGCAGGAGCCGTGCAACCCTCATGCGGTTTGAAGTCGCCGTCAACTCCTACGCAGACCTTGGCAACAGGCGACGATTTGCAGTGGTCGAGTTCGTGGTCAAGGGGAAGGCCAAGACCACGCCAGCATTCGGCGTCTACCTTCTTAGCCCTGGTTACGCCGCGTTTGTGAGCCGCGAGCGGGCATTGAACGCAGCCCTCGACAGCTTCGCCGGGCGAATCCTCGGTTCGTGGGGCGGAGTTGGAGCAGGCAGCAGCTACGGGTCTCGCTCGCTGGAGCGCGAGGAATTTGAAGCCCTCCAAGAAACGCCGCTGCAGTTCGCGATCTACGACGCACGCCCCGTCGCAGGCGGTGGGAAGCGCTTTGCATTCGCCCTCGGCCCACGGCGACGGCTGCACGAGCGCGGGGCGCTGAATCCAGCGAGATGGTTCGGCTCGAACTACGAGATCGTCTACGAGTTGCAGCCCGGACCGCGGACATGCGAGGCCCTGCTTGTGTTTCGCGACGTGGACGAGCGAGCGTCGGTGGAGGTGGAAGTCAGCGTGTTCTGCGACGGGCGGTTGGTGGCGGAGGAAGACGTCGACCTCACGCGTGCGCTGCGGCGCGGACAGCGCCCGCTGGAGACGTTTGAAGTTCGCTGTCCAGCGCCAGCCACGATCGCGTCGACCCGGCGGGTGACACTCGACCCGCGCACGGGCGCTGACCTGCTCCTCGCCTCTGATTCGATAGGGCCTTCGTTCTCGCTCTTGAGTCAGGTGTTTGTGGGTCCCGTTGCAATCCCTGCGCGCGCTATTCGCCTGTTGGGGCGAGGGCGCCTCGCCGTGCGCGTATCTCCCAGCCAAGCGCTGGCGGCGCTCTTGGAACGTGGGGTCAAGACGGCTGTGGGGCGCGTTGTGACCCCAGACCAGCCTGACCTCTGCTTTGTGGCCGACCTCGTTTCAGCCAAGCCACGGAGGCGGAAGTGAGCGCGACCAAGGCCCTACACACGCTGCTCATGCTGTTTCTCTTCTTGCTTTCAGGTTGCCAGGGTCCCTACCGCTTGGAGTCCCGCTGGAGACCCCTGGTGGAGGTCGTCGAGCGACCTGACGTGTTCGGTCTCGACCCGACGGCGACGACCCTCGGCACGCGAATCTACGTCTCGAGCCTCAGAGACTTCCTGCGTCAGTTTCCCGCAGGGAGCACCGAGCACGAGGCGCTCTTGCTGCACGAGCGCGAGCACGCGGTACGCCAGCTCCAGGCCGGCCTGGGGGCTTGGCTTACCCGCTACTTGAACGACACCGAGTTCATGTGGAGCGAGGAGCAAGCGGGGTGGGCTCGTCAACTCACGCACCTTCAAGCCGCGGGTCGGCAGCTCGACGTCCAAGCAATTGCTCTCACGCTCTCTCGCTACCGAAACCTAAGCGGTCCCATGGTCACGCTTGCTGACGCACTGGCTTGGGTGCGCGAGGTGCTGACGGGTCGCTGGACTCCGGAGGCTGATCGTGGCTGACTTGCGCAAGTCCCAAGCCGAGTGGACGCGTTTCCTCGGCCGCGAAGTCGTGGGCATGTTCCTCGCGTCGCTCTCTGAGCTCCAGGCCTTCGAAGACCGCTACTCGAAACAGCGGATCGCAGTCTGGGTCCAAAACGACGTGAATGCGAATCACAGGCCTGGCAGCGTGCACCTCAGAGGCGTGAACCTCGGAGTCAACACGTCACCGGAAGGCTTGCTCTACGTTCGGATCACGGGCGCCACCAACCCCAGGACCGTCAGCGTCTACCGCGCCCCCGGAGGTGCTGCACAGCACCTCGTTGCGCGCGGGAGGGGCGACGCAGGCGCGGACGTGACCCTCGCCGAGCAGAAGGCCAGCGGCCTCAGCGGAACCTGGGGGCTCTCGCCGTCGGTGACCGTAGACGTGAGCGACTTGCTGCGCGTGTTCCCTGTCCCTGACTGGCGAGTCCGCATGAAGACGGTGTGGGACGGGTCAGTGGCGAAGGACGTCCGCTCTCAGAGCGACTTCCTTGAGGCGTTGGACGCCGTAGCCCTCCGGATTCGCGACGCGCGCTTGATTGTGTTGGAAGCGTTCGCCGCGTTCGCCACCCGCCCGGGGAGCCGGGGTGCCGACTTTCTGGGGGTATCAAACAGCGCCCTCGCTGCGGAGGGGCCGCTGCGCGACCCTAGCGGAGCGATCGGTCGTCGTCGGACAGGCTTCCTCGTGGACCTCGCCCGCGCCATGGAAGCTGACACCGTCGCCGGACCGCAGTCTGTCGCTCGACGTCAAGTCAAAGCGCAAGCAGCTGTGTTTGCTTCTACGAACCGCGGGCAGGGCCAGGTGGCTGCCCACGCGCCGCGCGAGTTCTGTCCTGCTGCACGCTGGACGTTCCGCTGTGTTCGCGGTCAAGAAACAGGGCACGGTGGACGCGAGGAATTTCAGTGCGCAGTCAAGGTGGTTGGAGAGGATCGCCAGATCAACTTCGGGGGCGTGCGGATCAAGCAGTCATTCGCAGGCCCAGAAGGGATCGGCCCCTTCGTTTTGGAGCGGGCCTACACCAAGGCCGGAGACCCAGGCGACCAGACCCTCGGGCCGGTCGCTGCGATCACCACCACGGGGGAGCGCGCCGGCAACACCGAGGCTGGGCTCTTGCACTGGCGGGCTGAGAAGCGCGGGGCCGTGTGGGACGTCTCCTTCTTTCGCTCGGCGAGCCGTGCAGTGGGCGACTTGGTGGCCAAGGCCGAGGGAATCGCCCCAGGAGCGGCATTTCAGGCAGCGGAGCGCAACGCGTCAGGGCTGGGGTTGACCTGGCAGCTCGGTCCGCAACCGCAAACCACGAGCGGCACAGTCGACTGCAACTTCTTCCGCGTCGAAGGGCCAAGCGGCGTCCCTGACGAGTTTGTGATCGAGACCTTCGTCGCAGACGAAGGAGCCATCCAAGGACTGCTAGCGCGGCATATCGGTGGGCACCTCGCGAGCAAGGTGGTTGGGCAAGAGACAATTCCAGACGCCCTGATCCGAGCGGGAAACCCGCTCTCCTTGCTTGAGCCTTGAGCAAGCTGTGAGAGGCGATTGCTAGGGTGGCGCTACCCGATCAAGTTCACGGCTGACGGGTGGCCGGGCGCCTTCGCCGTGAAGGCGCCGGCCTTTGCCCCCTCTCACTCTTGGGCGGGCTTTGGCTACGTGTTGTCGACCCCTGCGCCTTCAGCGACGCCCTTCAGGGCTGCGAGGCAACCAGCGATCAGGGGCTCCCAGTCCTCGCGCACTTGCGCTCGCCACGTTTCGTACACAGGCTCGAGCTCTTCGACAATGCTCTGGAACTGATCCTCGACTTCTCCCTGCGCCAGTTCGACGCCGCGCGAGGCGTTTTCCTCGTGGTAGTGGCGCTCCCCGTAGCCTGACATGACCGCGTCCTCGTAATTGAATTCGGCGAGCACGGCCAACTCGTCAGGGAGCTTTGCGATCGACTCAGCCGTGTCCATGAGCGAGTCGAAGAGATCTGCTTGCTCGGCGTGCGCCCCCGAAAACCACGCCCCGACCTTGTCGCGGTGGTTCGACCACACGTCGTCAACGTGCCCGTACCACCCTTCGATGGCTTCGACCAGCCACGTGTAACTCTCGTCCGCAGCCGGTCGGAATACGCGGAGCCACTCGCCGTCGACACCAGATACGTGTTCGTCATGAAGTGCGTCGTCGACTTTCTCCAAGATTTCGGAAAAGCTCTGATCCAGCTCCATGAGGTCGCCGACGAACTTCAATACTGCCTTGGATCCCTTGACGTAGGGGAATGTCAGAGGCATTTCCAACAGCTCAGCGCGAAGCTCCTCCCTCAATGCGACAACCTCTCCGGGCTCGTGCAGGAGCACTCCAGCCTCCAGGTTGGGACTCTTGGCGTCTCCGAAGTTTGCGGATCCGAGGTAGGCGAGGTCGTCGTCAACGACGACGGCCTTCGTGTGGTTTCCGAAGGCGAAGTAGACCTGAATGTCTGCGTCGTAGCGTTTGGGATTGAGTCGCTTGAGGTAGTCCTGAATCTGGGCTCGCGCGCGGCGCTCAGGACCTGGCCCCCAGTAGGAATCCCAGCGGTTGGGAATGTTGGTGAACACCTCCACCTGGCAGCCTTCCGGGCAGGTCTTCAGCGCCCGGACGAGGTTCCCGACGTGGTAGGTGGAGACGAATACGCGCTTGGCCGTCGAGAACGCTGAGACCAGCGCCTCCAGCGAGTCCCCTGAGCCGGTTTCAATGACGTAGTCCAAGGCAGCCTCCGAACGCCGCAGTTTAGCCACTTTGTAGCGAGCCGTTCAGGCGCGACCCCACAGCAGTCGCAGGTGTATCGACTCTGGAGGCATGAAACCCCCAAACGCAATTTCGCTCCGCGACCTCGCTTTCGTCCGTGACGTCTTGATTCCTAGAGCTTGGGTGCGCGGGGCCGAGGTCGACGACCTCGTCAGGCTGCGCGCGACGATCGAAGGGATCCTCGCCACGCTCGGACCGTCCGCGCCTGGCACGCCGGATCTGCCCGCTGAGCCCCAACCCCGCCAGGGCAAGAAGCCTCGGCACCCGAAGCCTGGCCGAAAGACCTCGCCGTCCGCTGAGGAGGCGTAGGCGTGGCTGCCGTTGCGTTGCAGCTCGAAATCCAAGGTGGCGCGAGCAGCTTCCGATTCGACGTCCCTGGCTCCTTTGAACCGCGTCTCGAACCTGTCTGGAAGGACGCTGCCAACCCGCCCGAGGTAACGGAGATCCGCGAGGTCTGGGAAGTCCCAGGCGCACGCCTCGTGTCGTCAGACGGGACGCAAACCACGTTCTGGCAGGAGTGGACCGCGTTCTTGGCCAAGCTCCGCGTCCGTGGTCAAGGCGCTCCGGTTTCCGTGCGCCTGATCCGCGATCCAGCCGGTGCAGCAGACGTGGTGTGGACCCTTGGCCCTCCTACCCACGAACGCTTCAAGATCGAGCAGCTCACGTCGGGGCCCGACGACCTCGCCCCAGCTGCCACCTGGCGCGTCCTCGCGCCTGTCACACTCGTCGTGTCTGCAGCGCAGCGCTTCGCCGACCCAAACGGAGTCGTGGGCTGGGACCAGGAGGTCAGCTCCAGCCATGACGCAGGCGGCTTGCACGTCCTCGAATGGCGAACTGCCTTGACCACCCGCGAGGGCGTGAACGCCGTTGAGAAGGCGAAGCGCTTCGGGCGGATTGAGATCGCCCCCTTCGGCGGGAGCTACACCTATACGACCAACGGACCCGACGGCGTCGAAGTCGTCTACACCGACGCCGACGAAGCCAACGCGCGGACCCCGACCGTGTGCCACGTCGTCTCGCGGATCAAGCAGTGGGGCGTGCACGTTGGAACCACGGCGCCCGGGTCCAGTCCGACCGAAGTCGGCCACTCCGTCCGCTCGCGCGTGGAGAAGGACGAGCGCTCGACGACGTTCCGCGCCTCAGCGAGAGGGCCGGGGGCCCTGGCCTGGGTTGAAGGCAAGCGCCCTGGAGGACCCATTCAAACGGCTGAGGTGTTCCACGAGGAGGCCACCCGCTTTGCCGAAGCCACCTGGGTCGTGAAAGAGCCGACCCCTGACCAACCCGACACCCCTGAAGGGATCCGCTGGCAGATCCAAACCGAGATCACGGGCGGACACGTCGACTTCGACTTCGAGCCTGTTGTGGGTGGCTTCGAGCCCGTCTTGTTCGAGGGTGCAACCTTCCCCTGGCGGCTAAACGTGACCCTCAAGGGCAAGCGGCGTGGCAGCGAGGGCAAGCTCAGCGACCTCAAGCTCCCAGGACTCCTGCCTGCCCCGTGGATCCTTGACCGCAACGCCTCGCGGGAGAAGGAGCCATTCGTCGCGGAGTTCGGTGCGGACCCGGGCTCCCACCTCTGGGCGCGCGAGGCGAGCCTGGTCTACTGGTCGGCGAGCAAACCGAGGTCGTCCCCGGCAGCGCAACTCCGTGCTGCGCAACCCGTTGCCGGCTACTACCTGTGACGGCCCCTGATCCCAACATGCGTGTCGTCGTCCTCGGGATCCGGCGCCAGGAGCGCCGTCTCCGCCGCTTGTTCCGCGAGCGTGCCCGTGCAGAGAAGCTCGCTCGCAAGCTGCTGCGCGACTTCAGGCGCACGGAGCGCCGTCTGAAGCGGCTCGAGCGAGAGGCCCGCCGTGGCTAGAGAGATCCTGCTTCGCTTCCGTACCAAGAACTACGAGCGCGCCAAGAAGATCGCAGAGCGTGTCGCCGAACGCGCCAAGAAGACGCTAGCCACGACGAAAACGCTCACCACGGAACTCAAGCAAAGCCTGCAGCAAGCACAGAAGGCGGCGGAACTGCGCAAGCGCGGAGCTGCCCTCGGCCGGCGCGGAGCTGCGGCGTCTGCCCGCGATCTGCAAGCAGGCCAGCAGCAGCGATTTGCCCAGCGCTTCGGGAGCGTCGGCGCGGCCCGCGAGAAAGGGGAGACGTTTGCCAACGTGCTCTTTGGCGGCCAGGAGATCACGCAGTCTTTGCCGTCTTTGATCAGCGGCGTTGGCCAGTTTGTTCCTGGCCTCGGGCCTTTCATGACCCTTCTCGCACCCCTCACCGAGAAGCTGCTCGGGCACATGAACGAGCGCTTCGAGCAGGAGCTCGCCAAGCAAGAGTCCTTGCTCACGGCTCGCCTGGAGGAGGAGCGCTTCCGACGCGACTACAGCCGCCGCTTGGAGGAGGATCCTCGCTTTGAGCGGGAGCAAGCGAGGGCGGCGTTCGAGTTGACATTGGCGGAGGAGGCCGTAAGGGGGAAGCGAATCCACAAGTCGACGGCTGATCTGCTCACCGACCTGGACCTGTAGCTCGTGAGTGGAACCGTAGCCACCTACCAGGGCTTTCCCGTTCGCGACGTTCGCTTTCGCCGCACGCGCGGCTGGCGGGCAGACACCACGACGCTGCTCTTGTTCGCAGCCGACTTCCCGCAAGGATTCGCGTTTGTGACGCCAGCCCCGGGCGACCTGGCCCGACAGCGCACGCAGGGGGAGCCTGACCTGAGCGCGATCCGGGGCCCACGGCGTGGTGGCGCCGCGCGGCGTCGCCCTCGCCCCCTGCCAGGTCAACGCCGACTGGAGTTTGCAGGGCCGCTTGTGCTCGCGGAGGTCGACTCGCTCGGCACGACCTACCAAGTCGTCGTCGACCCGCTTTATTGCGTCTCCTTGGAGACAGTCAAACGCAATGCCGATGGTTCGAAAGCAGTCGTCCAAGCGCGACTGGTTGACGTGCGCTACTTCTACACCCGCGGCCTGCTCCGTCGCTGGAGCTTCAATCGGACAGACGGGGAGGGGACGCCCTCCCCGGACAGCTTGAAGCCCGACGGCGGACTCTACGCTGTCGCCGAAGTCGCCCATGAGGCGGCTTCAAGCCTGTTTGGGACGCCGACCCTCGCACGCTCCCCTGAAGCCTGGGCGCGCCTCCAGCCAGAGCTTGAGTTCCCCCGCTTCTCGTCGGCGCTGGGCGCGCTCGCGCGCCTGAGCCAGGAGCACGGGTCAGACGAGCTGTGCCTCAACCTCGACGGGACCCTCGCGCTGTGGGAGCCCGGCGAAGGCAACGTGGGATACGCGCCTGAAGGCAAGGGCGCAGGCAACACGCAGGGCTTTCCTCGCAGCCTGCGCGTGCACCTCAATGGACGAGGGCAGACCAAGGGCGTCGAGGCGACGTATCCACCGGATTTCGTGGTCGTGGTCGGTGGGCTGCGCGTCGCGACCGTACGGATCGACGACCTCGACCCTGTGCTCGTGATCGACGACGAGTCGATCCCGCTGACCGAGGCCACGCTTCGCAAGCTGACGAAGGGCAAGTACGGGCTCACCTGGTTGCAGGCATTCGTGCTCGCGCCCCAGGCCTACCAAAACGCCGTCGACCTCGATCCGCGCGTCGTCCAGCTCCTTCGTGAACAGGCCTTCCGCCTGTGGCGGATTCCCGACGTCGAACGCGAGGTCCCACCCACCGAGGCCGAGCAGAAGCAGCCCAAGCGACATGCAGGGGCTCGAGGGCCAGTACGGGTCAAAGGACCCAACGCGCACCTCCTTCCGCTGCGGCCGCGGGCTGAGACTGCGGCAGGCAAACGCCTTCCTGTGCGAATCGACAGTTACCGATTTACCTCGGTCCACCGCGCCATGGCCGGGAGTGCGGAGGCCGAGAAGATTGCCACGATTCGCAAGCAGCTCCAAGACCTCAAGCGCCAGATCCAGACTGAGGCTTTTCGGCGTGCAGAGCCCGACCCATGGACGGGAACTGAAATCCACTACGGGTTTCATGACAAGCGCGTCAACAACCGTCTGCTGTTTGCGATCACGGGCGCGAGGACCCACGGGGTCTCCTACGAGCAGTTCCAGAACATGCTCGCCCGTGCCCGCCTCCTGGAGCGGATCTCCGAGGTCTCGCCTGGCCTGGGCGGTCAGTACGGTGCGCAGCTGAGCGAGCTCTTCGGAATCGACGCCAAGCAGGGTGGGACGTCCAAGGCACTCTTCGAGTTGGCGAAGGAGGCGATCGAGTTCGAGAAGAAGGTCGGCGAGTCGCGGGACACCTTCGAGACGCCAGACGAGGAGGCGCGCGAGCGCGCCGAAGACCTGCGCCAGCGGGTCAAAGACGAGCTGCGCGCGATCGACCGCGCGCGCGAGGAGCAGAAGCGCCGTTCCCGCACAGGGTCCGCGAAGCGCTTCAAATCCCAGACTGCCGTCTTCGTGCGCAACCTGCCGCGGAAGCTCGACCCAGGTGCACGGGTCTATTCCCGGGAGCTGGGGATCGTGCAGACCAGTGACCTCTCAGGACACGTCGCTGAGGAGGGAGTCCCCGTTGCTGAAGCCACGACTCTCGTCCCCAGGTCGCCGCTGGTGACTTTTGGGGCGGTGCTCCGCCCGAAGGTTGAAACGCCAAGCAAGCGCCCCGTCACAGGCGCCAAGGGAGGCGAGAGCAAGGGCGAAACCCTGATCCCGAGCGTATTGACCGACGCGGAGAGCTTCTACACCGCATGCTTCCGTCGCAGCGGCCAAGGCAGGGCCGAGCAGATCGACCTGAGTGCATTGCCCGCAGGGGAAGGGGTCCCCGTGAGCCGCCCGGACCTGGTGGAGCTGGTTCCGCTTGAAGGCCGGGGCAACAGCGGCACGCTCGACGCCACCGCGCACGGGGTGGCAATCGGGCTCTTTAAGCGCCCGGAGAGAGTGGAGTCAGCCCGGCACTCGATTGCACGCCCTTGGCCCGTCAACTGCGACGGAGTGGTCTCAGGCGTTGAGATTGCCATGCGCTCGGGCGGGAAGGGGTTCATAACGACCGTGTTCACGGGCTCTGAAGCTGAAGTTCTGCACCCCCTGGGGCGCACGCGAGTCCGCCCGCGACGAGGCGAGCATTCAGACGCAGCCGCCCGTGAAGGGTTGCTCCCGTGACCCGCAACCAACCTCCGCGCGACGCGCTCGCAGCGACCCACATGTGGGTGCCGGTTGACGCGACCGGGACCGACTTCTACGACCTTGGCTCGCGCTTTGGGACCCAGGTCGGTGTGTTGAGCGAGGTCAATGACGACACAGGCCACCCCTACGTCGTGGTGCAAGGAGCAGGCTTCTTCGACCCGCGCTCGCTGCGCTGGCACGTCCTCAAGCGCCAGGTCCCAGGCGGCTCTAACGACAACAGGCTCTCGGTTCAGGTGCTCAACGACTACGAGGCCGAATACGCCGACGCCGAGCCTGGGGACGCGCCCTTCGGGCAGCCCGAGTTCTTCACGTCGAAAAACCGCACCACCCGCGAGGCTGACAGCAAGGGACGCGTCGCGCTGCCCAGCTCGCACCGTCGCGTGATCGACTCGGAGGACGATCGCTACGCGTTGGCCCTCACCTGCCGCAGTCTTGCGCTGGGAGCCGTCGAGATCCCGGTGACGGCTGCGGACGCCACCGGAGAGAGCGACGGCAACGGGTCTGGCAGTCAGGTTCCGCCGGGGGTCGCTTTCCGCGAAGCGGGATCGCACACCGGTGGCTCGGGGTCAGTAGGCGGCGTCACGACCACGGCTGCTTCGGTGTCGGTAGGAGGGGTGACCTTCCTTGGAGGTGCCGCAGTCCAAGCAGCGAGGGAAGCTTTGGCTCAAGGCGGGAGCGCGGCTGACGCTGCCCGCTGGGCCAGCGCTGCTGCGCGGGGCGTCGGGCGACCGCCGCTTTTGGACGCAGACACCTCCACGCGGGAGCGCGAGCCTTCTACTCCAGAGCCTGACCCCGAGCCGGCGCCTGAGCCGGACCGCAACCCGGGTGGAAGCGTCCCGCTTCTCAACCATCCCAAGGGTTACGTGTGGTCGGAAGCAGGTCGGATCGGTCTTTTAGGGACATTGGTCGTGCCTGAGGGGGCCGGGGGCTCGTATTTCGCGGGGCGCGAAGGCACGCTGATCGGCCCGCTTCCGATTCGCCACGACGGGCAGTTCAGCATGGGACCCGATCTCGTGGGCCGGATCGTGTTCGTGAGCAACGACGCGTCCGAAGTTGACGAGGGGGCGGGGAAGCCGATCAAGGGCGAGCTGTGGGCTGATCCCACGCGCGCGAATCAAGACACCGAAGTCGGGCTGGAGACTGTCCAGTGGCGACCTGTGATTCGAGTTGACGCTGACTTACCTCCCAGCCGCCCACCGCCTGAGCCGCCGCCGCCGCCCTGGGAACCACCACCTGAAGAAGAGGAAGACGAAGAGGAAGAAGAAGGCAAGAAGCCCAAGGGCCCTCGGGGGGGAGGGAAGGGAGGGGGTGGTCATGGCCAAGGTTCCAAAGGTGGCAGCAAGCCCCCTCCGGCAGAAGGCCCCGGGACGAGCGGCGGAATCCTCGTGGCAGGCGGGACGTTCACGCCGCTCCCTCCGCGACGCGACACGCCGGACGGAGTGAAAGCTGGCGGAAGCTTGCAACCCGTGGGGAACGCAGGTTCTCAAGCGCGCAACTACGAGGGGCCCGGAGAGCCCTGCCCCAACGCAACCGCTGGGGTCTTGATTGAGACCGGGGGGAGTCGGGTGCTGACAGGGAGCCGCACGCGCTCAGGCGGGTTGCCCGTTATCCCGGTCCCCGGTGGCTACATTGAGTTCTTCGGGCACCCCGCAGTAACACCAGTTCCAGGTGGGCTGATCGTCGGTGGCGAGGTATCCCCACGCCCCGTGTTTGGACTCCCTACCCCGCCTGGCAAGGGGGTGCGCGTCGAGCCCCCCGGAAGTGGCGACGACCCCGGTCAGATTCCCATTGGCCTCCCGAGTCCAGAGGAGGGTGGCGTGTGGGTTGAACCTGCTCCTGAAGACGGCGTTCCTCGCGGCCGTCGCGTTCCCGGTGACGACCCGGGCCACTTGCCTCTCGGCCTGCCAGGTCGTGCAGGGCCTGGGTTTGGATTTGGGCCTCCGCTAGGTGGCGGGCGAGGCATTCCTCGCGGCTACGGCGAGCGCTTGGAGCGAGCCCAGCGTCGCGCCAGAGTTAGGCGGGCACGCGAAGACTACGAACGCAGGGAACAGGAGCAAATCGACGAGCTCAGCGACATGGAGGAATTGGCGGAGGCTGCAGGACGTAGTCGCTATGCAAAGCGCGTTCGCCGCGCTCGCGAGCGACTTGAGAAGCGGAGGCACAAGCGCGAGGACCGCCGCCAGCGCCGGGAGGACTACAAGGCTCGCAAGAGAGCGGAGCGCGAGGAGCGCAAGCGCAGGCGCGAGGAGCGTCGCCGCACGAAGCGAGAAAAGCGGGAGCAACGCCGCATGCGACGACGACGCGAGGCCATGGCGCGCCGAGACCGCGGCGAGCACCGCAGGCGCCCCCCGCAAGGAGGCTACTGGCTCAAGGGCAAGGGTCAGAGCCACTACCAGCAAAGCGAAGCTCGGTTCGGCGATTGGAACGCCGCCAACCTGCCATTGGCATTCTTTGGTTCTGAGGGAGGGCCAGGGTCACTGGAGGATTGGGCGCACCTCGCGACGTATCAGGTTCAGGCTATGCAGCGCGTGGTCAACGGAGCGTTCGGCGGGCCCAGCTACCTGGCCGCCAACGTCGGGGTCATGCACAGGAATCGGCTCCTGAACCCACCAGCGGGCTCCCGGATCGGCGCACACTGGACGGCGTTTCCTGGCGAGCCAGTGTTGAAGGTCGTTCGGGGGCAGACGCCTTTGGAGGTGATCTCGGTCTTGGAAGCTCCAGGCGGAACCCACGTGGACGCGTGTTCGGGGGGCGTGCTTGAGGTCGTGCGCGAGCACCGCGGCGACGGGTTGGTCGTCGACAACCGTCCGCTGATCTTGCTGGAGAACGCGCGCACGGAGAGCCCAGGCTCGGTTGAGGCCGACATGATCTCGGACGTCGCGCGACGGTTCTACGTGGCTGCTGGTGCAGAAGTGACGGGATCGAAGCTCCGTGCCCACTACCACGCAGGCGAAGAGGGCGGAGCTTTGGAGGTTGCGCGCACCGACCCTGAGAATGGTGAAGTCATTGAGCAGCTCATCACGATTGACCTCGCTGACGGGGTCCTCATGACCCGCCGCGGGCTAAGCTCCTACGGCGCTGTGCACCTGCTCGACGGAAGTTCACTCGTGTTTCACCCGCCTGAAGGGGAGGTCGAGCTGACATACGACGTGACGCCTGCGCCTGAGGGAGTGCTGCGCGTCGCGACCTCAAACTCTGAGTTTCCGATCATGCTTGGAGTTGAAGGCCACGTTTCTGTCACGGGTAATGCGTCCGTCGGCGGGAAGCTATTCGTCGCGGGCTCGATTGACCCGACGGATCTTCAGCTCACACCGCAGCCCCGCAACCCTGTGCCTGCAGCTGCTCATGGCCTCTGGGTATCAGACGGCTCGGAGCCAGGCACAGTCGAAGGGGCCCTCTACTACGAGCAGACTGGAAAGCGCGTCCGGGTCGCATGATCGTTGCCAAGGCTGCAAGAGCAGGGGACAGAGAGCAGGGCGCTGCAGACAATGCGGGATCCACGACCCGACCCAACCGGCTAACACTTCACGCCAGCGTCTGTGTCTTTCCAGCAAGCGTGCTCGGGCCCACTAGACGAAGGGACCCACCGCAATGAAGTGGCGCATCCCTCCGGGGATTATTGAGTCACTTGCGCGCTAAATTAAGGCGCCGAGGATTCGATTGCCAGATGTGGCTCACGGCAACCAGGCGGCTCGTCGGGCGCGCTCCGCCTCCGAGCGAACCGGGTCGCTACAAGACAGCCCAAGCAAGCCATACGCTGAGTCTCTTGAGCTGCGCCTGCCACCCAGTTGCTTTGTTCATGCAGGGCACCGCGCCGCCGAGAGGGAAATCTGGCAAGATCAAGGGCCACCCTGTTGGAAATGGAGTTGGAGATGACCGGCCGCACACTTAACCACGACAAGATCGCCACCCTGCTCGCTGTGAGAGGCGGTGAAGACCCCGTGATCAGCCTCTATGTTAGGGCTTGGGGGGATGTTGCCGAGCGCCGCGCGACGCTAAAGAACTTGACCCGCGAGGCGGACGAAGTGATTGAGGCCGACACGGGCTGGGATTCGGAGCGCAAGAAGGAGGCTCGAGGCTTGCTTGAGCAGGTTCGCCAGCGGGCCGAAGCCCTGCTGTCCCGACCGCCGGCCCAAGGCCGTGGCAGCCATGCTCTGTTTGCACACAGCGGCGGGAATGAAGTCATCAGCCTGCCTATCGACTTACACGACCGCTTGGTTGTTGACCGCAGTCCGTATGTTTCCCCCCTGAGCAGCGTACTCGATCAGTACGAGCGCTACGGCGTGATCTTGTGCGACGAAAAGCGCGCGATCATCTTCGAGTCCTACCTTGGAGAAGTCGAGGGCTGGGAAGAAGTCGTTGGGGAGCACGAGCGGCACCGCCGCGCGCCAGCAGGCGGACCTCAACGCACCGCCACCCGTACCCGGCCGGGCAACTACCAAGGGTTAGAAGAGCTGCGCCGCAGGGGGCACGCCAAGTACGTCCTTCACCAGCATCTCGCTGAGGTCGCTGACCGCACATTCCGCCGCTACCGGGTACGACCATTTGACCGGCTGATCCTGGCAGGAAACGAACAGGTCATCCCCCAACTCGAAGCGCACCTGCACAGCTACCTGAGAGAGCGCGTCGTTGCGCGAGAGCCGCTCTCCATGAATTTGGCCCTCAACTTGAATGATCTGCGCGAGCGAGTCGCAGTGATTGAGACGCGCGTGGAGCGGGAGAAAGAAGTCGAGCTGCTCGATACTGTTCGAGACCAACTCGGTAGTTCGGGGCTGGGCACAACCGGGTTGGACGAGACCTTGCGCTCACTCTTCTTTGGCAAAGTGAGCACTCTCATCGTGCTCGACGGCGAAGGGACACCCGGGCGCGAATGCCCAGATTGCAATTTCCTGTTCGAGTGGGCAAATGACGTGGGCAAAGAGCCGCCGACCTTGGTTGAGTGTCCGATTTGCAAGCGCTCCACCCGTCGTGTCCCGGACCTGATCGATTGCGCTGTGGAATTGGCGATCGTTTCTGGGGCCAGCGTCGAGCACATCGCTCACGAAAAGGACAAGCTCCGTGAACTGGGAGGGGCTGCTGCGATCTTGCGGTTCAAGTGAACCGTGAACCAACCAACCGTGAAAGAGGCCGCTCGAGAACCCCAAGCAGTGGAGAGGGCTTCGCGCGGTCGCCAGCCGACACGAAGATCCCCTTCGGCAGCTGCTTGTAGATTGAATCTTCGGTGACCTACTGGTCCCACAGACGCAGGCCCACTTGCTGATCCATGACCGGCCTGGAGCCGTACATGTGATAGCTGGGGGAACGAGGCGTGCCAATCGAACCGGGTAGTTTCATTGATCCGGCAGGGAATATCGTCGAGGCTGTGATTTGAGGGAAGAAGTAGGCTTGGTTCAATGACCTCTCGGAGGGCCAACTCCCCGCAAGCAACTGCTACCAGACTCCTTGGCTAAGAAGCTCATTGCCCGAATCTGCGAGTGCTTCATCACCTGTTTGGTTGCAACATGAAGCAAAGCCGAGCGACCTGGCAAGCACCCCTCTAAGGTGAGCCCCCTGAACCGGAAGGTTTTCTCGACATCTCTGAGCCCGGTTCACCCCGCTTTTCATCACTCTCGCGAGCTGGGCTAGCTCGCCATGCGTGGTTTGGATCGGGCATGAATGTCAGGCCTGCACGATTGCCATGGCAGTCTTCGAACAGCGCCAGCCACCCACCTGGAACTCTTGCCCGCCAGAGACGGTCTCCCCCGGGCAAACCTGTCTGGCAAATCGACTCCCACTGGATGGTGTCCGTGATCCCACCTTCAGCCCGTGTTGAACCACCGCTCTGCATCGCAGCCTCCGGTCTTGCCCTCGGCGACGCCTCGGTTGTACAGCATAAGCACAACTCGTCCAGGAGGCTTGCCTTTGCGCAAGCAGCAAAAAGGGAGCGCGCAGCGTGTGAGGCGAGTTGCAGAGGGTATGGGGGCTGGTCTCTGAGCGCTGTGTGCGCCAATGCCTGCTCGACTCTTGAAAATGCTCAGGAAAGTCATGGAACTCGACAATGTCAACGAACCCCTGGTGGCTCTATCTCAGAGCATTAAGCTACCGAAGGCCAGACGACAACACGCAGTCTTCCAAGTATCGAGCCAGTTCCGCACGAGCAGCGAAGGGGCCTGGATCAGTATCGGAAGATGCCCCGGCATTCACGTTGTCGGAACATCCACCTCGTTGGGTTGAAGCTGAGTGCTTCGGCAGTGGTGTTATGGACCTCGATCCGCGAAGCTACCTCAGCTGCACCAGGCTTTCGATTATTACCTTCAGCGACGCTGTTGATGCTGAATTGGCCGGCCGCGGTGCTCGCTTCTTTCTGCTTGCGACCGAGGTGCGCCAGGCCCGCTCCGCGCGCTTCACTCCAGTTGGTGGCGTGCGGGCAGGCCACCGGTTCGCTGCTGCAGTTCAAACAGGATTGCGCGCGCTTGTGCCCGGTCTTGGGGGGTGCTGTCGTCTCGATCCAACACGCGGCACACCTCTTGGTAGGCCGCCGTCGGCAGGCGATGGTCTAGATATGCCCTTGCAAACCCCAACTGCTCGGCGCCGGAGTATTCGGAGTGGTCAGGATGCCACGGCTCGCACCAACGCGCCCAGGCCCAGGCCATGACTAGCCCGGCGAAGAACCCGCCGAGATGCGCTCCGTGCGCCACACCGCCCGCTCGCCCCAGGAGGAACTCAAGCACGAGGTCGAACATGTTGTCCACCAGAACAAGGACCGTCAGCACCACGCGGGCAGGCAGCTCGAAGAACGCGACCGGGATGAGCACCGGTGGAATGAACACCACGACACGCACGCGGTTGTAAGGGAACCAGACGAAATACGCGCCAATGACGCCTGAAATCGCACCCGACGCCCCGACGCCAGAGAGGTGGGACCCCATGCGCAATCCGCCGTCCCCAAGCGCCGCTATTACGCCCCACCCCAGGTACAGCCCGAGGTAGGCGCCACGGCCGAGCCGTCGTTCGACGTTGTCACCAAAGATCCACAGAAAGAGCATGTTCCCCAGTAGGTGCGCTACCCCGGCGTGCAAGAACATGGAAGCAACCAGACCCACGACGGATGGGGCAGCTGGCCGAAACCCGTAGCGAAACAGTGTCAGGTCGTAGCGGGTGGTCTCAGCAGCCAACTCCGTCGCCTCCGCCTGCGACATGCCCACCTCCGTCGCGACCCGATTGACGAAATGATGCAGGAACGGATCTTGGGGATCGGCCAGCTCAAGCATTCGCGGAACGCATATCAGGAAGATCAACACGTTTGCCGCAATCAATGCATAGGTCACCCAGGGGGTGAACTGCTTCGGGTTGGGTGTGTCGCCGATCGGAACGAACATGAACCGCGCATTCTGTATTGCCGTGCACAGCCCGTCTACGCTATGCCAGCGCCAGATCGGCGGCAATGGCTATACGAAGGTAACGGTGTTGACGAGCGCTCCACTACGACGGGCGGTACCATGCCTAAGAGCCTCACGGAGACCAAGAACACGACCAGAATCTTGGCGGCCTGTTGATAGGTTCACAGCATGCATTCGTCATCGGGTCGCCAAGCCGCCAATGTCTGCTTCCTTGAGCCCTTGCAGCGGAGCGTCGATATGCGCGCCGCATTCGACCCAATCACCGGCTCCCGCGGCATTCGCCCGTCAGCCAGGGCTCGACGACGTCGCAGCTCAACTAGTTGGCCGCGATTAGCGCACATGCGAGCCCTCAAGCCACCGCTGAACGAGTTCTCATCATGCATGCGGCCCCGTGTGCCTTGCGCCCCTTGCTTATGCGGCTTTGGGGCTGCCCGGATGGCAGCCGAATCTAGGTAGCAACTGACTCTTCACTTCGGCGGAGTTTCCAGAGCAACTTATGGAATTCGAGCGCGACCGCTACAGACAGCGCGAGCGCCAGGAGCAGTGGCCACCTATCCAGTGCCACGGGCTCCGTTTGGAGGACCCGTTGGGCCAGCGGAAAGTGCATCACCCCGAGGTGAATCAAGAACGCAGTCAGCGTGCCTGCCAAGAGGACGGGGCTCACGAATGGGGATAGCCGGAACAGAGAGCGTGTCTCAGAGCGGCAGTTGCCGATGTGGACGTTCTGAAAGAGGACCATCAGGAGCAAGAGTGCGTTACGCGCGCTCACTTCCGACCACCCACTCGCCAGGAGCCAGTGGAATGTCCCGAACCCGACTCCACCCATGACGGCGGCCGCAATGAGCGTTCGCTCGATCATGAGGCGGTCAAAGATCCGCTCCGTAGGCGGCCTGGGCTTGCGCTCAAGGACCTCTGCCTCCTTCGGCTCGAAGGCAAGCGCAACGTCCTGGATTCCGTTGGTCACGAGGTTGAGCCACAGAAGCTGGACTGGCAACAGCGGCAACGGGAGCCCGGAGAGGAGGCACAACGCCACCATGACGACTTCGGCCGCGCCGGTGGACACGAGCAGGTAGATCACCTTCCGGACATTGGAGTACGCAACTCGACCTTCTTCAACACCAGACACGATCGTCGCGAAGTTGTCGTCACTCAGCACGAGCTCTGCCGCCTCGCGAGCGACGTCGGTGCCCCCCTTGCCCATTGCCACACCGATGTTGGCTGCGCGGAGAGCGGGCGCGTCATTGACGCCATCGCCTGTCACAGCCACGAAATGCCCTGCCTGCCGGGCAGCGTCGACGATCTCCAACTTCTGCTGGGGAGATACGCGCGCAAAGACGCGCACAGTTTGGACGAGCTTGGAGAGGTCCTCTCCGGTTGGTTGGGCAATGTCCAAACCGGAAACGACCTCGCTGGCTTCGGTCGCCATGCCGAGGTCGCGGGCGATGGCGAGGGCCGTCACGGGGTGATCCCCAGTGATCATAGTCACCGAGATCCCGGCGGACTTGCATGCCTGCACTGCCTCTTTGACGCCAGTCCGAAGCGGATCGATCATTCCGACTAAGCCGAGGAAGCGCAGCCCTACAGGTTCTTCAGGGACCCCGCTCTGCTCGATGGAATCGGGAGCTGCACCGTCTGCGAACGCCAGCACCCTGAAGCCTCTCCCAGCCAGCTCGACGGCAGATCGCAACTGATCCTCTTGCTGGTGCAACGAGAGCTCGCACATTCCCAGGACCCGCTCAGGGGCACCCTTGGCGAACACACGTACTGCACCCTCGACGCGGTTGTAGGTGGCTGCAAACTTGCGCTCCGGCTCGAAGGGGATCTGATTGATCTCTTGAAACCGCCCGAGGATATCCTCGCGCACGATGCCCAGCTTGTGTGCGAAGGACAGCAAGGCCACGTCTGTGGGGTCTCCTCGCCACGTCCATGCGCCGTCCCTTTGGTGCAAGTGCCCCTCATTGCACAACGCAGCGGCCCATGCGAGATCAGTCAAGGCAGGGGTGTTTTCCAGGGTGATACCTCGGCCCTCCTCCTCCACCACCCCTTCGGGGACGTAGCCTTCCCCAGAGACCGTCAGGACCCTGCCGGCCGCACACACGGTCCGAACAGTGATCTCATTGCAGGTCAATGTCCCCGTCTTGTCCGAGGCAACGAGCGTGCAACTCCCCAGCCCCTCAACTGCAGTCAGCCTGCGTACGATCACGCCGCGATCAGCCATCCGCTTGGTCGCGACTGCGAGGGCTACGGTCAGCGCGACCGGCAGGCCTTCGGGGATTGCTGAAACGGCGAGGGCAACCGCGAACATAAACATCTCGGAAGCTGGGTGTCCCTTCCCAAACACTCCGATCAACCCAATGAAGACAGCAGCCGCCAAGACTGCAACAGCGATCACTCGGGTGAAGCGCTCCATGCGCATGATCAAGGGGGGCTTGGCACCAGACGTGGCAGTGACCTGCAGCGCGAGCTCGCCGACCAATGTGCGAACCCCAGTCTCGACCACCACTCCCTTCGCGCGCCCGCGGACGACGATTGAACCGGCATGAGCCATGTTTTTCCTGTCCCCGACCGACGCGAGCTCCGAGCCAACCCAGTCAGGATCCTTCTGTACAGGCACAGACTCACCAGTCAGCAGCGACTCGTCGACTTCCAGCCCATGCGCAGACGTGAGCCGAATGTCCGCGGGGATTCTGCTCCCAGACTCCAACCAGACGGCGTCACCGGGGACAACGCGTTCACTGTCGATCTCGCGAGCCTCACCGCCGCGGATCACTGTGGCACGTGTCCGGACGAGGCCTTGGAGCGCCCTGCTGCTGCGTTCTGCCCGCCACTCCTGAAAACCTCCAATCACGGCGTTGAGCGTGAGGACGCCAAAGATGAACGCGGCGTCACCGCCTTCGCCAATGCCCAGCGACACCACGCCGGCCAGAGCGAGGATGTAGATCAGCGGGTTGTTGAATTGACGCAGGAAAATAGTCAGGAAGGAGATCGGTGCGGACTCAGGAATGGAGTTCTCGCCGTAGCGGGCGAGTCGGGAATCCGCCTCTGCCGAGGTCAGCCCGGAATCCGAGAACCCGAAGGCTTCGAGCACCTCCTCCTTTGGGCAGCTATGCCAACTGGTACTCACAGGGAATCGAGCCTGGGTGTTGGTTTCCGATATCTCATGGCAAGTATTCGTCGCGAGTGTGTGGGGGTAAGACTTCTATGTCGAAGCTGCGCGTTCAGCCTGACTGGCCCCTCAGTGGAAGGAGAAGAAGGGGGAGCGAACACTGGCGCAGCACTTTCTCAGCCACTGAACCGAACATCCAACGGTCCAGTCCGCTACGACCATGGGAAGTCATGGCGATTGCGTCGATCCCTTCCTGCTCGATTGCTTCCATGATACGCACTGCAGGGTCGAGCCCAAGAGCAGCTCTTGTCCGAGCGGAAACGCCGCCGCTCTCCAACTCCCGGCGGTAGGGCTCTAGCTTGTCCTCGATCATCCTCTGAGTAAGAACTGCAACCCCTCCGGTCTCGGCAGCTACGAGCTCTCCGCCTGCTCGAAGCCCAACGTGAAACAGGACGACCTCAGCTTCGAACGCCCGCGCAAGCTGTTGAACGAGAGGAATGATCCTGGCGGATTCACTCGAAGCATCCAATGGAACCAACACCCGCTTGATCTGTCCCTGAGTGCTGGGCTGGGCGAGAAACAGCGGCACATGCACCTGCCGCAGCACCTTCTCCGCCACGCTGCCACGTACCCATCGTGAAACACCTGACCTGCCATGGGTTGCCATGGCAACCAAGGTCGGCTGGAGTTGCCCTACATGCTTGAGAATCTGGGTTGCTGCCTCGCCAACCTCGACATGCTGCGCAAAGCTCACATTCCCCCGACTGGAGCGAGCCGCGACTTCACTCAGATAGCGCGTTGAGGTAGCTATCGCCTCCTCGACGAGGCGCTCTTGCCCCGTTCTAAGCGGACGAAGGGGGCTGGCCAGCGGCAGCGGAGATACCACGCGCAGCAGCTCAACGGGCTCCTGGGTGTGGTCGATCAGAGGCGTCGCCACTCTCAACACCTCCTCTGAGAGCGGAGATCCGTCCAGTGGAACGAGAATCCTTCTGAACAACTCCATCATGCCTGCTCCGTTCACTACGCGTCCCCTCGAACGAGGAGGACTGGAACCTGACTCGCTCTCATCACCTTCTCTGCCACGGATCCGAGGAGCCACCGCTTGACTCCACTTCGGCCAGTGGTCCTCGCGATCAGGTTGGAGTCGGTCGAATCAACGGATTCTAGGAGGAACTCGGCGGGATGGTCGCAGGCCATGGCGGTCGAAGCGCGGACCTTGCGGCGCTCTAGCTCAATTGCGTGCCGTTGGACGTACGCTTCTGCCGCGGCGCGCATGTCCCTATGTTTAGCGTCGCTGCCGAGAGTGTGGACATTGTGACTGCCGTCTTCAACTCCGATGCATACCGCACCCAACAATGGCAGCGGTCGCTCGGCGATTGGCGAACCGTCAAGTCCCACCAGGCTACTCCTAAGGACGGCCACGCTATCGACTCTCTGCCTCGGCGATCCTCTTCACGAGGAGGGGCGCCCTGCATTGACGAATCACGTGTTCAGCAACGGAGCCGAACAGCCAGCGGCTCATGCCACTCCGTCCGTGAGTCGTGAGAGCAACGAGGTCAATGGCCTGGTCTTCGACCGCAGCCAAGATCTGGGCGGCTGCGCCAAACTCGAAGACGACCTTGACCGTTGCCTGGACGCCTGCTTCTGCGAGTTGCCGCACATGTATTGCCGCTTGTTCGCGAAACACCTTATCCCTCTCGGTTTCCCGCCGTTCGGCCATAGGTGATTCGTGCAACTCAGGGTTTGCGACATGGAAGAGAGTCACGTGTGAGCTGTAGGCCTGTGCAAGTTGCGCTACTTCAGGAATCACGGCCGCAGACGTGGCTGATCGATCAAGGGGAACGAGGATTCTGCTGATTTGTGAGTCTTGCGCATGCGGCTTGGTAAAGGGGTTGACTAGGAGAACTGGTGTATCAGCGCTCCGAAGCACCCGCTCAGCGACGCTTCCTCGCACCAGCCGCGAAATGCCCGTGCGTCCATGGGTGGACATTGCAATCAGAGAGACCCCTTCCGAGCACGCCACCGCCAGGATCTCCTCTGCGGGGTCCCCTTGTCGCCGGATAGCGCTGACTGCCGCAGACTGCCGCTGAAGTGCGTCAACCCCCTGGGACCAAGCGCCGCTCGCCTCGCCTTGAGGACCAGGCGGCGGGTCGCTTTCCACCGACAATGCGACGATTGAAGCGCCCTTGAGTTCGATGATCGGCTCCAGGAACGTGAGGATCCTCGCCGACACCTCCGACCCATCTAGCGGGACTAGCACTTTGCGGAACATTTGTACTCCCTCAGCTGAGTGCACTGCCTACTGGTTGTGCCCGCACCAAAAGCACCGGCAGCGGGCTAATCCGAAGCACTGCTTCGGCCACGGAGCCTTGGAACCACCGGTGGATCCCAGTCCTCCCCTCGGTGGCCATGGCAATCAGATCGACCCCGGCCTCCTGCGCCACTTCCAGGATCACCTCGGCCGGATTCCTCATGGTCTTCACGAGGGACTTGGTCTTGACACCTTCCCTCTCCAGTTCTCGGACGCGCGGCAGCAGCACAGCCTCCGCCCTAACCCGGGATCGCTTCTCTTCTTCGCGAAACTGCTCGGGCTCGTTCCAAATCGCCGTCAGCAGGGTGGCCTCTGCCTGGAGGGGAATGCAGAATGCGGTCACCCATTCCAAGACTGAGTCTGCCGCTTCAGTACCGTCCAGCGGGACCAGCAGTTTACGGAGAGCCACAGCCTCGCGCTCGTGCTTGGGGTTCTTCAGGAGCGTGGGCACAGGGCAGCGTCGAACCACCTGTTCTGCCACGCTCCCCCAGACCAGTCGGCTCAGCCCCCCACGCCCGTGAGTCATCAACACAACCAGGTCATGGCCCCCCTTCGCAACTTCTTCAAGGATCGCGCAGGTCGGGTCTTCTGCTTGAGCAAGAACCGTAGTCGCCTTGCGCTCGAGGTGAGTTGCAACGTCCTCCAAGTAGCGCTGTGCTTCGCTCAATGCCTCAGGACTTTCAACTGCCCGAAAGAGAGTGAGCTCAGCCCCCGCAGGAATCACGCTGAGCATACCGAGGGCCCTCTCGGAGAATTCCGAGCCGTCTAGCGGCAGCAGGACTCGCGAAATGACAGTCACTGACTTCTCGCACTCTTCAGCCATGGCAGAGAACCCCCATGCTACGAATATCCCAAATGATGCCTGTTCGTCATTGCGGAAGTATCTTCACGACGCTTCGAGATTGCCGCATCGCACGAGAAGGGTCAACGGCTGAACCTGGCCAGCTAGCTGTTCCCTGATCTCTTTTCCACTCATGAGTTCTCGATTCTGCCGCGATCCGTACAGCAGAACATGAATGAACGGAGGCGCTTGCAGTGCTGCGATCCTGCTACCCAGCCGCGTTTCCACAATCTCTTCAGGTCATGCAGCCGACGGTGCTGTGGAGCAAGCCGATTCGATCAAGAGGCTGGGAATGCACTCGCCCTGCTGGGCTGGCGCGCGCTACCATTTCGCAAACACTCACCCATCCCATGGCTCGCCCGTGCACTACCTAGACGAATCCCACATTCAGCTCTTCCTTGTGCAACTGCTGCTACTGCTCGCGGTCGCCAGAACCCTGGGGGTGGCCTGCCAGCGAATCAAGATCCCTGCCCTCGCTGGCGAAATCTTGACTGGGGTCGTTCTAGGACCAACCCTGCTGGGGCGAATCAGCCCTGAGCTACAGAGCGCTCTCTTCCCGGTCGAGGTCATCCAAATGGCCATGTTGGACACGGTCTCGTGGCTGGGCGTGTTCTTCCTCCTGCTCTCGGTTGGGTTCGAGGTCGACGTTTCGCGTGCGATCTTTCGGCAGGGGAAGGCCGCCCTCTCTGTTGGGATCGTTGGCGTCCTGGTCCCGGTCGCGGTTGGGTTCCCCGTGTTCTGGTTCCTGGACCAGGAATACCACGGCCCCAATGCCACGCGCCTGGGATTCACACTATTCCTAGCAGTCGCAGGATCAATCACAGCCATCTCAGGCACCCCTCAGCCCCGCTCGGTTGGGCAATCAAGAGCGGCGTTGAGCAGTAGCGGAGAACGCGCTCTGCGACGCTTCCCCGCACCCAACGCCAAGGCCCTATCCGTCCGTGGCTCGCCATCGCGACCAAGTCCGGCTTAACCAACTCGATGCGCTCCAATATCTCTGCAGCGGGGTCGCCCTGTTGAAGCGCGCAGGTTGCGACCGTGCCACTTGCTCGCAGCTGTTGCGCCCTCCCCTCAATGTGAGCGCTGGCTGCCTCACGCTCTCCTTCGTCCTGGTAGACCCTGAAGAGCTCTGTTTGGGATCCACTTGACATGAACGGCGCCACGACCTGGAGAATGCCGTCCGCAAACTCACCTCCGTCGAGCGGCACGAGAATCTTCTTACTCATAACTCGCATTCCTACCAGACCACATCATCAACTTGGCCAAAGGTCCCGCAGCTCACGCACGTGTCCCGACGCTGGGTTGGTTGTCCTCGATCTAGGGTTCTCCTTGCGGCCATCCTTCTTCGGCTAGCTGTAGTCCGAGACCTAACCGTTGGCCTCCACATCTGGAGCTACTCGACGAATCAGGAGGGGGCAGTCGGCCTCGCGGAGGACTGCCTCCGCGACCGAACCGAAAAACCAGCGTGTGGCGCCGGACCGACCATGCGTGGTCATGGCAACCAGATCGACCTTCCTCGCAGCCCACAGGATCCGGTCGGAGGGGCTGCCGTGGGCGACCAACCGCCCAACCTTCACCCCAGCGTTCTCGAGAACGTCGCGTTGCGGAATCAAAGGAGCGAGCTGCTCCTCCACTCGCTCTTCGCTCCACCACTTCGACTGAAACACAGGCGAGGGTGGTTCGCGCAGCATGCCTTCGACCCGCATTAGGGTCACCTCAGAGCCGTAGGCTAGGGCAATCTTCTCAACGTCCGGGAGAATTCGATCTGCTAGCTCAGATCCGTCCAGCGGGACCAAGACGCGCCGAAACTGTGGATACTCGGCAACTGAGCCTGAATTCGGGGTGCAGAGAAGCACTGGTGCGGTACAGCGACGGAGCACCCGCTCGGCGACGCTTCCGCGCACCATTCGGGTGATCCCCGAGCGCCCATGCGAAGACATGGCCACAAGATCGGCTGAGATCTCCTCCGCAACCGCGAGGATGCGATCAGCGGGGTCACCTTCCGTCTCGAGACGGACCGTAGCGGGTAGGCCCCACGCCTTCAGGAGTTCTTGAGTTGCGGCCAAACCCTCGCTTGCAGATTGCGCGACCACCTCAGCCTGCTCGTCCTCAGGCACAACCACCCGAAGAAGGGTGAGCTCTGGCTTCGCCCCGATCACGAGCGATCGCAGGGTCCAGAGGATTGAGAGCGAGAGGTCAGATCCATCGGTCGGGATCAGTATTTTCGAGTACATCCTGCCTGCCTTTGGTGCTGCCTCATGGGTTCGCGATTCTTGCCAGTATCCACTCAGCGGATCCTTTCCTAGGTTCGAAAATACCGTTGGTCTGCGTCGGCTGATTCGTATGTTCCGAATGGTTTTGTCCGCGTAAACTGAGTCGAGTAGTTTTTCCTTATCCGTGCACTTTCTTTCTCGGGAGCAATTGAAGATGACATTCTCGCGGGCCCTACTCCCCCTTGACGGGTCGGATTTCTCCAAGCACAGCGTCGATCTCCTCAAAGCAGTTCAATCAGAGGGAGCGGCCGTCACCCTCCTGCAGGTCGTCCCCGGACCCGAGGCTGTTCGCGACGCTGAGCAATACCTTGAAGCGGTCGCAGGCTCTTGCCTCGGTGAAGCTACGACCCTTGTCAGGGTATCGGACGAACCAGCCGAGCAAGTTCTAAAGGAGGTCGAGCAGGGGAACTTCGACTTGGTCGTCCTCATGACCCATGGTCGCGGCGGCTTGAAGCGTTGGGTTTGGGGAAGCGTTGCAGAACATGTAGTCCGACACTGCCCTATTCCCCTCCTCCTGGGCACTCCCCCGCGGGAAGGGGTGAAGGAGCCCACGGCGAAGAAGATCCTGGTCCCATTGGACGGGAGCACATTGGCAGACTCGGTCCTCCAGCATGTCCAAGGGCTCTGCCTCTCACAAGGCGCCGAAGCCGTCCTATTCTCTGCAGCTTGGGTTGAGCCGAGTCACAACCCCCTCGCCTACATCAGGGAATTGGACGCCGCTTCAGCTCACGCCAAGGAGGTCTTGGAGTCACGCGAGGCAGCCTTGGCGAAGGAGGGGGTCAAGGTCAGCTCCCTCAGCAAGAGAGGAGAGGCTGCGAGCTCGATCTTGGAAGCTGCCGCCGAATCCGGCGCTGACATGATCGCCATGACGACGCATGGGCGAACCGGAGTCACACGTTGGCTCCTGGGTTCAGTAGCTGAGAGGGTCCTCCGCGCGAGCCCGCTGCCCGTGCTACTCATCCGTCCTCCCGGCCAAGAAGCAAGCAGGTAGAGTCGACGGTGAACGAAGCCTGGGCTGCTCACAATGTGTTGATTCCGCTGGACGGCTCCGACACGTCAGCCAACGTCCTCCATTTCATGGGACCGATGTGCAAAGCAGCCGGTGTATCTGCCACCCTCCTCAGGGTGGTTACTCCAACCGAGCGCGAACTGCTAAGCCAAGAGGCTCGAAGTTCCGCGGAGCGAGGGTTGGAAGTCTTTCAGCGTGACTTGGTGCAACAAGGCTGGACGGTCAGCACCCGCGTCGAGTTAGGTGATCCGGCGGAGCAGATTCTGAGCTGCGCTCGCAAGTCTGAGTTCGACCTCCTGGCCATGTTTTCCCATGGGCGCACCGGAACCGCCATGCTGACGCGCGGGAGCGTTGCT
>Ga0316204_10001040_pt1 | contig 83554 bp, 66 predicted proteins | sample 6monrhotite_MG_2_FD_205661 | JGI IMG/M metagenome (GOLD analysis project Ga0316204, IMG submission 205661) | Microbial mat bacterial communities from mineral coupon in-situ incubated in ocean water Damariscotta River, Maine, United States -... | ecosystem: Environmental > Aquatic > Marine >... | reverse complement strand
TCAAAAGATATCTTCTATAGAAAGCTAATTCTCGTATTGCCGGGCTTGTCCAACAATATGATAAGGTTGTGGTTCGCTTTGCTCACACAACCTATCCTTATTCGTTATGTAACTTTTTTTATTTCCGCTTTCAAATTAACAAACTCATCCGCAAATTCTTCAGCATGTGCACGGTTCTCAATTAGGCTTACCGTTTCATTATTGTATTGTGCTTTGTTTGTCCAGTTATAAGATCCGTGTATAACTCTTTTTAAGTCTATTACGCAGAACTTATGATGCATCAAGGTTTTCATATGCTTTGGAACTAAGTACGTTTCAAAATACCCTTCAAGCTTTTCAGAAATAGATGCGTTGATCTCATCATCGTTAAGGATAATCTGAACATTGACCCCTTGTTTGGACATTTTGTATAGGAGATTAGCCAAGTCCCTATCTGTAAACCACGCAACTGCTACCCATATAATATGCTTGGCCTTAAGTATTTCTTTTGTTATTAGATCTTTAATATCATCAAACTTAGATACTACATTAAGTTGACTTTCAGCACTTTTTATATCGTCCAAAATCACTTCAAGCTCGGTGTTTTCATACTTTCCAAGCATTTTACTTGCTATCTCAAGCGTTTTCTCTGCTGATAAATGAGCGGTTCTCGCATGTACGTAATTGCTTTTACTTTTGAATGCTTCTGATACTTCACCACTAGTCAATCCGTAATTCTCACAGATCGTTGGAAGAATATTCGCAGATTCCGACACCAAGTTAGCAACAACCTCCATCATTATCTTATTAGCTAATTTTGGAGATATTTCTGGGGTCGGATTTTCTCCTCCCTCAATATCATCAATTAAATCAACAATATTTATCAGCTCGGCCTTAAGGTCATATGCTTCCGTGATGAACTGAATATTAGTATCAAGCTTTTCCAGTTCATTTCTTAAAAACTCGTGTTCTATTCGTTTTGCGGAGCCTATAAATCGTCTTGCGATATCTAGGAACCCATATACATACGATGTTTGCTTGTCTGGATCATCAGATGGAGAGCAGTTACCAAGGGGGAAGTCTCGGATTTCTTCCGCTAGCTCTCGCACTCGATTTGCTAGAACATTCATTTAAATACTCAGACATCCATAAATTACATAACGTCGCAAATCACTGGGAAATTTAAGTTGCGGAACGAAGTGGAGCGGCTTAAATTTGTTCATGTGAATTTGCCTTGTTATGTTTTTTCGATCCCATTTAACATACCCCACAGCTTACCCCAACGCTTTAACCTTTCTTTGCTGCTCAACAACCAAGGTTGAATATGAAGAGGTTCACCAAAACGATAGTTTTCACCAAATAAACTAGAGCTAACAGCCCCGCGCAATACGTCTTCTATAAAACAACCTACTGCGAGTAAATCACCACAACTTTTGCAGCGATAGAACTTGGCTAGCCGATCACCATTTTGGTCGAACGTAAACTCGCCGCCGGTGAGGTCAATTTCCATGCTTGGATCACTTATTATGGCAGAAGGGTAGGCCCTGCAATAATCGCAATCGCAAATACGAGGGTTTAGATCATCTATTGGTCTATCGACTCTGACATTCACTTGCCACTGACCACAGCCACATGAGCCTTGGATAATACTTTGTTTAAACATAACAGTTTTATTCTAAAACCCCGATCACATATCACCCCGTCGCATATACCACCTCCCCAAAACAAAAGAGTCGCACAAATTCATCGTAAATACAACGGCTTATTAAATACTGATTTCTATTAGTACTGTAAAGGGGGTCGTGCCTGCGTTACTGCATATAAAATTCGACAGCTGGGAACTGCAGCTAATAAGAATAAAACCGACGATCAAAAAGGAATTTGCAACTTGGCATTTCGTTAATATTCTAAACAGGAAGCCCTAATAACGCTTGAATCGCTATTGATGTCGCTGCTGTACGATTATCCACCTGAATTTTTGGATATATCTGCTCCAAATGTTTGTTAACTGTTCTTGGGCTTAAGGAGAGAATTTCTGCAATTTCTCGATTAGTTTTTCCATGAGCTACCCATAACAATACTTCGGCTTCACGTTTTGTTATGGGTAGTATCTCCTCCAAAATGCTCGCATCAAGAATTGATTCATGCTCGACAATCCGAAGCAAATGCTCATCATCATTAACGGATTTAAAAAAGAAAAAGGGGTCAGGTCTCGTACCGTGCATCATTTTATTTTTGCCGAACTAATCACTCACTATAGGAAAATCCGCAGAAAGAGGATGTTGCACCAAACAAGACCTGTCCCCGTCACTTCTCTTTGACACAATATTGGTGTCCACAATATTGGTGTCAGGTCTTGTATCGTGCATAACTGATAGATACGTTCCCTCATAATTTTACTTATACACGCACGTGCGCGATAAGTATGTGAAAAGTCTCATCACCGTCAAGGAGATCGCCTCGGGAATCCTGCCCTCTCGCGAAATAAGGCCGTCCATGGCCAAAACTACGATTTTTCCCACTACATTATCCAAATCAATATCTCGCCTCAGGCGCCTACTTTTGATGCACTGCGTTCGAAAGAAGGGCCTTTGGGGTGAATCTGCGTCCAACTGAATTTTCTAGGCTAAACTAAAGTTGGGTAGATGGAGTAAGGCCCACTAATAAGCGGCTTCGGTTACCGGAAATAGTAGGCGGTGCCTACCCTACCTATCTAAATACATACTATTTAAGAATGGCGGTTATGCAAATAAGTCGGAAATAAAGGATACCTACTGAATTATACTGTTAGCAGCACGGACGCTGCCACCAAGCTTATAGGGAAATATTTACAGCGTGTATAACTCAGTAGGTATCGTTTGTTTACGATTCCTTAATTACCCTACTGACTCGTTGCACATTAACCTCTCGTTAGATGCTTGCTTTCCCTATGCAAATGCTTCAATTCTTGTTCTTCCTTCAAGAACAGTATTATTTCATTAACAGGCATAGGCTTTGCGATGAAATAACCTTGTATTATTTCACAGCCCATACTAACCAAACAATTTAAAGTCGCCTCGTCTTCTACACCCTCAGCTACAACCCTCAACCCCATAGCATGCGCCATTTCAATGGTTGCTTTTACGATAACTGCATCATTTTCGTTAACCAGCATATCCATGACAAAAGAACGGTCGATTTTCAGCTCGTCGATTGGTAGTTGTTTGAGATAAGCTAACGAGGAATATCCCGTTCCAAAGTCATCTAATGATAGACCAATGCCTTGCTCGTCAAGCGCACAAAGAATTTTTTTAGCGCGTTCCGCATCTTTCATAAATAAACTTTCAGTTAATTCTAATATGACTTTATCAGCGGCTACTTGATGCGCCGTGAGAATTGTCTCAATAGTTCCTGGTAAATCAGTGAACTGTAAACAATACACCGACATGTTAATTGCCACTGAAATATCAAAACCTTGATCACGCCAAACCTTCCAGTCTGTTAACGCTTGCTTAAACACCCATAACGTTAATGGTAGAATCAAGCCCGTTTGTTCAGCCAAAGGAATAAACTCATCCGGCGGAATGAAACCACGGCTCGGGTGATTCCAGCGAAGCAAAGCTTCAACACTGATTATTTTGCACCTGTTGACTTCTAGTTTTGGCTGATAAAACAATTGTAAGCTGTCGTTCTCCAACGCTTCTCTGAACTCTGACATTAGCGCCAAACGTCCAACTGTATTTTTGTCTTCATCCGATTTATAGATAGAATAACCCAGCTTGTTCTGTTTGGCGTTATACATTGCAACGTCTGCGCGCTGCATTAATATGTTTAACTCCTCTCCATGCGTTGGATATTCTACAACACCCACGCTTATACCAACATTCAGACTTTGCCCCTCAACGACAATCGGCACACTAAAGGATTCGATAATCTTATTCGCAATAATATCGCAAGCGTCCAAACTTGTATTAGGCAACAGCATGCCAAATTCATCGCCACCTAAACGTGCTACGGTATCATCTCTTCGTAAAGATTTTTGTAAACGCTCTGATGCCTGCTGGAGAACCTCGTCACCAATGTGATGGCCAAGAGTGTCATTAATTTCTTTAAATCTATCTAAATCACTAACCATTAATAAGAATGATTTTTTCTTGTAGCCGCTCTTGACCAGTTCCAACTGAACACGATCATTTAACAGTTTACGATTTGGCATAGTTGTCAGAGGATCATGCAAAGCTTGATGCTCTAATGCTTCAGTTTCCACCTTTACCGCATTAGCAAGCAGTTCGAACCGGTCTTCTAACTCAAGTAATTCATCTTGTTTTTTAAACGCTGGTTGTTGAATTTCCATGGCATTGGAAAATTCCACAACTTTTTTTGTTAAGCGTTGAATGCGTGATGTTACCCAGTACATAATGCTAGCAAATGCCAGAATATAGGCCAATGCAGTTATTACCCTGATCTGCCGATCGGCATTGAGCACCGCATCTGTCTGTTTCTCTACATCAGCGGTTGAAACAAAGGAGGCAAATTTTACTAGTAAATCAGCAGAGCCTGAACCTAAGTGCCCTGCTACAGTGGTTAAATAATCGGCCTTAAGCGTTTCCAATAATGCACCAGTCGGAATATTTTCATGGTCACTACTAATAATGACTCTTTTTCCTTCATCGTCTAATAATGCAATATTTTTATTACTGGCCAAACCTTGGGATGTCAATAAGAATTCTTCATCAACAGGAGATAAAATAAGCAGTCGTGGACTTTCATCTACTTCGCCAATAAATTCCGATGCAACAATATATAAACCACCTTCAATTTCGGCTAAATAGCTTTGACCAAAGGAGTTATCCAACAAATCATCCGATATATTGAGCAGTACGTTTGACGGCATCGGATTTTTATACCGATAAATCTCTCTAATTTGATTATCTGCGTCTAGCAACATGGCGTATCGTGGAATAACAAAGCGACGCATCATAGAAATTTTAGGTAACCATTTGGGCGACCATTTATGTTCAACTATTTCTGAAAATTCCCCCGAGTCCCAATCCACCTCTTCGACATAGTCTCTAATATCCGCCATTTTTGCATAGGTGCGCACCGCCGGGTAATACGCTTTAACGAATCGGTCAAATCGAATACGTTGATCTGCAACTTCTTCGTTAAAACGCTCCTTAAGGTTGGCATGAAATATATTGTTTAGTTCTGCATGTTGATAATCGTTAGAAATTGCCCACACAAAAAAACCAACGGTAGCCGTCAGAAGTAGCATGGACGTTGTTAGTGACAAACGTGCGAACATATATGTAAGTCTAAATTATGTTACTTTATTTTCTAGATATGTTCATGCTCATGAATCACGGGCATATTGTCTGGCTCAGCAATTAACTCATCGCTCTTGAATTTCCAACCAGCTTTTTTCAATCTTGAAGGGGAGATAAATCCGTAATTTTCACCATGAGACTCAATATGTTCTTTGATCTCCTGTACAAACTCGCGGGCCATCTCGTAGTTTTTACCTTCGCCTTGCCAGGTCGTTAAATTATAGGTCCGGTAAATCGGGTATTCACCATTGAGTAAATGGGTTTCTTGAGAGGGATGATGATCATCTATCGTCAATACTTTTAATTTGCCCTCTTTCTTGTGAGCTCTTAGCATGTACATCGTTTCAATCCCAATAGCCAACTCATTGTCGACAACTTGTTTGATCATATCTGGAATTACACCCACCTCAAAAAGACGCGGACTCATTAAGTCTTCATTCTTTAGCAAATGCCTCCAATGCCCTGGACGTTTCTTGCAATGCAGGCGTACTACAGGTTGTATGTCGTCCCCGGCGAAGTTAATTTTTTTCGCCGAAGGAACTTCAGACCACTGCACATATTCACCACGGAAAATATTTTGCGCTTCAAAACTGCTAATATTTTTTAATGGATTTGAAGGGTGCGTTACAAATACAATGGCTGCTATTCCGATCGTATGAAACTCTAGGCCAGGAAGTCTGTCACCCTTCATCGGAGGGCAACAAAATGCGCCTATGTCGATCTTTTTACTCTTAACTTTTTTTGCTGTTTTACCACAGCTACCTTGCTCTATCTTTACGTTAATTCCACGCTTTTCCGCCATCTCTTCGACCAGTTTGTGAAGTGCAGGATAAGTTTGCTGCCCTAAGGATATTACCAAATCGGCTTCTTTATTTTTCTCATCATAGGTTACTTTTTTATCAACCCAATCCTGTTTCATCGGCTTGACGTGGGTATGATCTGTAAATGTAGGGCCTTGTAACAATGCATGGTCAATTTCTGCAGCGTTGGTTTGCAAATTTACTAGAGTTAAACCCATAAAAATCAATGCGATTCTTAGTAAAAACTTTTTTGATCTTGTTGAATGTTGTGGCACACTAACCTCCCATGTTATCGATATAATAGCCCGCTGGAATTATCGGTAAACATGGCCATAAGCTTGAGGTATATAGGAAATAACGTGATTAGCTGTGAACGCGTTATTGCGCAGAATCACATCGACCCGATGCAAAGATAATCCTAGAGAAATAACGCTATCGTGATGTATAACCGCAGGACATTGCGGTAGAACACCAAAACATAACAATCCTCTGCTGGGCCATGTATGGACGTACTACTTTATAAAAATACCCGTACCCGGATCGTGTCTGCGCTATTGTATTAATGCTCGATAATACAATAGCGCAGCCTGACGCTGTTATGAGTAAATATTTTGCGCTGCCACCTCGAAGGCCTGAAAAATGCTTTTACTGGAGCTGCCCTAACTGCTTCATCATTGTCAAGTCGTCAGTCACCCGCCAATGTTCTGTCATTTTACCGTTTTCAATTCGTTCAATTTGCATTTGATTAACTTCGATCTTTTTATTCGTTGCTGGCATGCCGAACAAACTACCTGTATGAGTGCCAGTCATGACTACATGAACAGCAACTTTATCATCGCTTACCACCAGGTTTTTAATGATATAATTTAGATCAGGAATACCTTCGCGAATAGCATTAACAATAGGCTTTAATCCTTCAGGTCCAGGTGGCGGATTCGCTATTCCGGGGCTATGATTAATATATTCTGGCGAGAGCAATTCGTCTAATACCTCTAGTTTCCCCTGGTTCCAAACCTCTTCAAAATAACGTTTGATAATGATTTCATTTTTCTGTAGCTGATTCATTTTATCAAAATCCTTTGCAACTACTTTATTCATTACTAAACCACTTTATTAAACTATATGGTTGTGCATTGTATTCAAGAGAAAGGCTGCTTTCCTTGCCCTATGACAAGACTACCTAAAAACGAGTAAGAAGATGGTTAATATTAAATATCGACTGTGACCAAAAATCTGACGACTTAATTAGTTTTTACCAACAACAGGGAACCTTAACATTCATTAGCTAGTTCTTACTCGCTATGATTCGTGACAAAGATGATTCTGTAATACCAAAATGTGAGGCTAAATGGTGTTGAGGTATGCGAGATTTTAATCCTGGATTTTTCTCGAAATATCCTTTGATATTTAACTTTTGCGCTGTCTTGTAAAAAACTACGTTCTCGGTTCATTTTCATGATCAATAGCGATTCAATAATTTTTCGCCCCAGGCGTTCGATATTTGGATATAGATCATATAGTTTTTCAAATTGGGAAAAACTTCCAATTAATAGAACTGAATCCGCCAACGCCTGAATACCGTAAGAAGAAGCAGATCCAAGAAAATCGGTAGTAAACGATGTAGAAATCATATTTTCTGCAATGAAAGCTTTATTCCACTCCTTGCCATCATCCGAGAGATAGAAATATCGGATCAATCCAGAATTGACGAAAAATATAGTACTTAGCTGCTGTGAAAGAGTGGAAATGTACGACCTAAATGGATAATTCTATTGTTCGAATATTGATAACAGTGCAGCAACTTCTTCGTCATTTAACCTGACATATTGCTCTATAACTTTCAATAATTGTTGTTGATATATATTTTTCATAGATATCTTATTATATAATATAGCGTCCATTCGTAAATAGACAGTTAGCCATTTTATCTAACAATACAATTAGCCAGAAGGGGTTCGTGCCTCACCCCAACCCACATAATTAAATTTTATTCAATTTCCGCTATTTGCCGTTAGCACCAATCAAAATAGATACTAAACGACTGCAATGCACGAGCTGCATACTTTCAAAGATAACATTCTGAACAACTTAAAAGTCGGGAAAAATAATGTAGATACCCTAGTCCCTATTTAGTAATGTGACGATGATATTATTTCACTATTAACCGACATTGTGCAGGATTCCCTCCTTCACATTCACAAATTTTCCCAGGTGGGCAATAACATTTGCTCGGCAAAAATTTACAATTTCTTTTTACATTGCGCTCTTTTCCTGAGCCAGAGTATTGAAGATAATTTTGTTCGCAATGATTATTACAGGATCTACACAGGTAGTTATCGTTCTCTTTATCTAATTCCAATGTACAATGAAGAGAATTCAGACACTCGCGTAAGGGTCGCGTCTTGAATCGTGCATCTGTTACTTTAGGTTTCTATATTTATGGTAACAGGGGTATGGTTTCAGCGACTTATATTAATAAGCCGCTGAGTGAAATAAATCTGTGGATGTTTGGAAAAACTAGATCGATTTTTCAATCAGCTGTTTTTTCTCTTCGGCGGCACTTAATTTCGGCTCATCTCGCTGAGTAGCATGTGCTGAGTAGCCTTCTTTGTCTTTAAAATGTGTTAGGTCAGCCATTTTGTTTTTTGAGGCACATCCGCCCATTTTGCCTTCATGATGTTTACCATCAACAGAACCCGCGTGTGCTGAAAAAGCAAACAATGCGGTTAATATAAATGCAGGAATCGTTTTCACGGCTATTCTCCAATGTTTGAGAAATTGTTTATCTCTTATAGTAGAACCGAATATCTAATTTTTCAACAAAGAATCTTTTTTGTTTTACCATCCCCCTTCATTTGCAGGGCCTTTTGTGGTTGCAACGGAGGCAAATCCATTTGTTAGAAAAGCCTGAACTCAAAAGATTGTTTTGAGTTCAGGCTCTAGAATTTCGTCTTCGGTATTTTTATTTGTGTGGCGCTTTTAACAGCAACTCACCCATAAGCTCAGATACAACCCACTCTTCCGCTATTTTCTCATAGCTAAAGCGGGTAATTACCATATCCGTCCATTTTATTTTTTTGCCTGAAGCGGGTATTCTCTGCATATCTGCTTTGTGTGTGCCGGTATATGTACGTTGCCAGACGATGGTATTCTCTTCCTCGGCGAGAAAAATAATTTCTTTTGCGCATACATCTGGAATAGCGGTGCGAAGCTGACTGGCGAATCGCTTGATGAATGCATGCCCGGTGTATTCTTTTTCACCAGCATGAGCTACGTAATCATTCTCAAAGGATTTTTCCACAATGGCTAGATTACCTTTTTCAATTAGCTCTTCAACAGTGGTTCTAATTATCGCTTTTTTATCTTTATTCATCGGTCTTCACGTTTGCTGCAAGTTGCTATTTATCTGTTCTAGTATAGCCCACGGATTTTATTAACCGCAGCATTTTCGTTTTGCCTGCAACAAAAAGCAACAGACAACGTTTTATTCAGTTATTCCCAATAGCAGATGCGGCAACAAGAGATGAATTCAAACAGAAAAACGATTAGGTCTAATAAAATATGATCTGGCGTGGTGTTTTTTTTGAGTAACACCTAAATAAAGCTCAATATGTTATTAATACTCATGATCGCTAGGATAGTATCCAAGTGATTGTTGCTTAGCTTTCCCCCAGTTTGAAGCTAGGTAACGAGTTGAAGCACAATGTTCTTCAACTATGAAGATTAATACAAATTATTAAAGGCGATCTAGCCTCAGGGATTATTATGCCTGGTGGTTGGTTCCAATTTGACTATTTGTATTGTTCATAGTTAGGAGCGGATTGTGTGTAGCACACCTACCCATTCAAAATTTATCTTATCCCTATACATCTTAATGATGTTTATCTGTCTTGGTGTTTCTGTTTATTTAAGCATCAACAACCTTCCTAATGGAGAATACTTTCTACTTGCTAGCGGCTTTCTAGTAATATGGACTGCTATGATTGCATCACCAGCTACAATCACTATGAGAGATGTGATTGAATTGATTGGCGCTGTTTTATCTAAAAAGAAAAAGGAAAGTTCTTAATATGAGCAAGTGTTGTTATAAAAATTCAGTGGGCAATGGATGTCAGTTCGAATCTTTAGAAGAATTGGAATCTCATGTATTTATAAACAAAATTTTTAATACTTGTAAAGCTATTAGTGATCAAGCGAAAAAACCGCTTTTTGACCACTTTAATGGAGTTCGAGGCTATTATCAAAAATATCCATTTTACACCTCCGCCGAACAACAACCATACTGTATTTTTCATTTACCTTTGAAGTATAAGAATAATTATTCAGAAATAGAACTTATAAATTTTATTGGTTGGTACACTCATATAAAAGAGATATCATCGGATTTTTCTGGAACAGCTTTCGTTAGCCTTTCAAATCTAAATACCCCAAAGTTAACATACGATGTTTCAACACTAACAACCCTTAATTTTAATAATTGTATCTTTGATTCTGGTGTAAAAATTACCTCCAATCCATGTACAGGAAGAAAGAGTTTTCAAAAATCGAAATTTAAAGGAAATATAACTTTTTCGAGCGAAAAATTCACCAACATGTATTTTAATAGATGCATTTTCGAAGGAGTAGTTGATTTCTCGAATATTGGCAATAGATCTGATGACGATTATATATTTAACATTTCCTTTAACAAAGCAATATTCGAAGACCATGTAAACTTTACAGATAGAAAATTTACAGGTGATACTAGTTTCGAAGAAGCAAAATTTTTAAAATCGGTTGATTTTACTCGTTCTGAATTTGGTCAAAATACTAGCTTCAATAAAACAGATTTTCATCGAAACACAACTTCGGCAACATATGAAAGCTCTTTCCGCCAAGTACGCAACCAAATGGATGAAAATAAAGACCGTTTCCTCGAAGGGATGTTTTACGCACTCGAACAACGTTGTCACAGAAAAAAATTCACTTAGTATCACCCACGACGCTTACTATCCAAAGCCTATGATTTAGTTTCTGAATACGGATCAAATTACAATAAAGCACTAACAGCATTGTTTGTTATGCAACTACCATTTTTATTCTATTACTCTCAATATATAACTCCAATAAAAACCGAAAATCTCATACTAAAAGAACCGGAATCATTGGCAACCCCGATATACTTTTTGGGTAGCCAAATTTTTTAAACCATTTGAACTGTTTTCCATAAAAGGCGTTGAAGCAACAAAAAACATAATTGAATACGGAGCAGCAGTTCCCTTTGTAGCGGCGTTCCATTCGATCCTTACATACACACTATTCGCCATCTTCATTCTAGCTATACGTTGGAATTTTAGGAGAGCGTAAACTTCTATCTTGGTCGTTTGGGTGAAAACCCAAACGACCAAGCAACCGATATTTTATTTAAGTTTTAGCATTTTAATAATGATTTTTATCAACAACATAACGACAACCTTCAAGCGTGGTGTAAGTAAAGCAAGAACAAAAAGGGACAGACCACGTTTTACACAGTTATTCCCCCAATAGCAGATGCGGCAACAAGAGGTGAATTCAAACAGAAAAAACGACTAGGTCTAATAAAATGTGATCTGTCCCTGGCTTAGCTATTATTAAATATGATTAACCCCTTCTCCCTCTGAATTTACCTCGGCACGAGAACACCCTTGTTAGGCGGCACGCAATTCTCTCGGTTGGGCCTCAATCTCTGATCTGGGACACCCACCATTCAGGTCTCTCAGTATATCCCAGGAATCAACCGATAACACACGCGTCGTGCATAGTCTCGATAGCCCGGCAACTCTTCCTGTAAGGTCTGGTCTTCAAGTACTGTTCTAATTACCGTAATGATTATTGCTACCGCCGCAGGTATCAGTGTCCATACCGAGCCCAACGCAAGAACAATACCGAACAGTGGAAGAATATTTCCGGCATAACCCGGATGCCGAACAAACCGGTACGGGCCGGTATCACACACCACATGCCCTCGTTCCGTCTGAATACGTACCACGCTGGAGAAAAAACGGTTCTCTACCACTGCCCATGCAGCGAAGGCGTAACCGAACGTGATCAATATGAATCCAATTACACTTAGCCATAGCGGAAATTCGGGGGACCAGTTATAGCGATGGTCCAGCCCTGCCACAATAACCATAGGGTAACAGACACTCACCGCCATCAGTGGAGCAAGCACTTTATCCCAGGCCTTTGCGTTTTGGATACTTTCAATATTTTGTCGTTCGGCTGTCAATCCGGGGTGTCGTTGTTCCGCCCATATACGTCCCCCAATACCAGCGGCTAAGATCAGCAAGGAATAGACCCACGCTTGCGACCATCCGAGGTCCCCACCGCATATCAATAAAATCACCGGGATAAGAAGATACACCACAACTAATCCGATCCACTGGCGAGGGGATACTGTTTGAGCTGCCTTTTCACTAACCGTCTTCGCTGACATGACATTCTCCAAAAAGTGACATGAAACTTTCATCGAAACTCCTTTGCTGAAAAAAACCAGTAATTACAGACACATCGGAATCAGAAAATCAAAAATCCAGTTAATATAGACCCAATAAAAATTTAATATTGAATGTGCATGAGTTACTAATATATTTAAAAGGGCTCGAGCCTATTATTTTTTTTTAAAATATTATTGACCCCTTCTCACCGGCAAATTTATAGCGTAGTGGAAATTTGTCCGCGTGTAGTTAATTGTTATACATTGGCGTTATTCAAATTAGTAAAATATTCTTTCAACGTTTGTTTGCCATATTCAGGGGCAAGCATATCCATTGCCATGACTGTCATGAAAAATTCAACTGGTCCATAAACCTTGCTTCCGGTAAGCAACCTGATCAATTTAAGAATTGCAACTCTTACCCAATCTGGAATATGAGTTATTTTCGGTTTATTGCCCAAAACATCAAAGGCTATCAATGCAATATCATTTTGAGTAAGTGTTTCAGGGCCTCCTATTTCAACTTCTTTATCAGGCTTGTCGATAGCATCTACGCAAACTGTCGCCAAGTCTTCACCATGGATTGGATTCGCTCTCAGCTCTCCATTTCCGAAGAGATATACTCTCCCTCTTTTCGCCATGTTAAAAATATCTGAGATATCTGAGAAAAATCCATTAGGGCGAACAATACAATAATCTAACCCTGACTTCTTCAATTGCTCAACAAACTTCTCTTTTGCGTCGCATATTCTCAAATTACTAAGCTTTTCACCGTTTAGAACTGAAACATAAATAAATTTCTTAACACCACTTTTTTTTGCTTCTTTCAGCAAATTCATATTAGCTTGATAATCTACATTCATATAGGTAAGACCATCTTTTTGCCTTGTAATGCCAACAGTTGAAATAACGACATCGATACCTTTGCAGCAATCACTGATGGAATCTGGATTAGTCAATTCTGCCTTAAACACTTCGTTGGCTTCAATACTATTTTGCTTAAGTTTTTCTGGGTTTCGAGCAATCGCCCTAAAAAAGCAGGATCTTTTTTGAAGTTCCTTTGCAATATAGCTTCCCAAGTAACCCGTTGATCCAGCCAATATAATTCTTTTCATTTTACCCTCAGTTCCTGATGCAATTTCCAAACGCCATCACTATTTTTCCAGATAGCAATTCCTTTACCACCATCTATAACTTGACCATCTGTACTGCTGAGTGTGTATTTGCTCATTTCAATAACTGTATCATCGTGCTGCTCAACTTCTATAATGTTGAGTTTTATGCTCCTTATACCCATATCAATAGCTGCCTGCCAATATTCTTTGATTGCTTGTTTACCTTCTATAAAATCACATCCTGCAGGTAGGAGCATTCCATTTTCTGTATAAAACTCTGCTATATTTTTTGCATCGCCACTTTCAAAAGTCGATTCAAAGTCTTCTGAGAGAGCTAAGATGGTTGCGTGGATTTCTGATTTTTGTTGTGCTGTCATTACTTTAATCTCCGTAAGTTAGGTATTCTTTTTACATATAGCTGCTATCGATAGCTTATAAAAAGTATAAGGAAATTCGTCGGCTATTTTTTGTGCATTTTCTAAATTCCAACTCTTAACTTCCAATACTATTCTCCCTACAAATACAGCTAACTCATTAGCATTTAAACGTCGTGCGCTTTCCAGCATGGCGTTTAGTCTGTTAGACTGAGCCGCAAAGCCCCCGTTACTATAATATAAGAAATTGTATTTTATATGCACTAGCTTGTCGAAGGATTCTCGTGAACTGTAACCCTCGTTTGAAAGAACTTCTCAGGGTGAGTGTGTATTTATGTTGTTGATATATATTTTTCATGAATACCTCATTATATAATATAGCGTTCATTGAGAAATAGACAGTTAGCCATTTTATCTAACAATACAATTGGCCCGCAGGAGTTCGTACCTCACCCCAACCCACATAATTAAATTTTATTCACTTCCCGCTATTTGCCGTTAGCACCAATCAAAAGAGATGTTAAATGACTGCAGACATTCAAAGCAAACATTCTGAACAACTTAAAAGTCGGGAAAAATAATGTAGATACCCTAATCCCTATTTACTAATGTGATAATGATATTATTTCTCAATTAACCGACATTGTGCAGGATTCCCTCCTTCACATTCACAAATTTTCCCAGGTGGGCAATAACATTTGCTCGGTAAAAATTCACAATTTCTTTTTACTTTGCACTCTTTCCCTGAGCCAGAATATTGAAGATAGTTTTGTTCGCAATGATTATTACTGGATCTACACAGGTAGTTATCGTTTTCCTTATCTAATTCCAATGTACAATGAAGAGAATTCAGACACTTATTTTGATTGAACTCATTACATGAAACGTCTGATTCTATAACTTTAGTCTCCACACTATCCTGATTCAACTTAGCCATTGAAGTTTTTGGTGCAGCTGACATACGAAAATCCGACAATTCACCCTCTACAGTGTTAATTGATCCTTCTGTCTCACTTTTTAACTGCCGTTTTTCACTTAAAGACGTTATTGAAGCTAGCTCATTAACTGAGCCTTTTATAGCAGGTGACTTTGCTTCTTCCTCGAACACGTTAGATGCGGCAAACTCAGATACACTATCTGCCACTGTTGGCTCTGACAATTGTTTTCCCAAAGAGGAGATTGAGTCTTCTTTTTTTAATGGCACGATATCTTCAGAAAGGCTTGCAACACTTTCGCGCCTTGAAGGAATAGCTGGTGAAAAAGCTTTCTGCCTGTCTAATTGAGAAATTTCTACCGTCCCCACATCCATTTCTGGTTCTTTTGACATCATGAGCACGACTAAACTTGTACTGATCACTAGTGTTGCTGCAACGGAAAAAGGCACATACCATTTGTGCGTTCGAACTTGAGAGGGTGTTTGTCGGCCAGCTGCTTGTCTGGCTTGCGCGATTATCGTGGCGTCAAGTTGTGCTGACGGCTCTTCATTGGAAGCTTTATGATAGAGATTTCTAATAGCAGTATCACCACCATCATCGTCGGAAGTCAAATCATTGTGCTGTTTAGTGTCATCACTCATAAACAATCATCCGATAAACTATCTCGCAATTTTTGCATAGCATAACGTAGTCGACTTTTTGCAGTTTGCGGATTAACACCTGTAATTTCTGCAATCGCATCAATATTGTTATTACCTTCGTGGCGCAGGATAAAGGCTTCTCGCTGCTCAACGGGTAAATTTTTCACTAATCCCAACAACTGCTCGATGCAATTTTTCCAGTGAATTTGTTGTTGAGGCTCAATAAACTCTTCGGTTTGATCATCATCTACCGATTCATTTTGAAACTCTTGACGAACACTACTTCGTCGAAAATAATCAACCATTTTATGGTGAGCAATTTTATAAATATAGGTTGTAAACTTTGCACTCTCAACATAGCTGTGACGATTTTTGATTATACTTGCCCAAACATCCTGATATAATTCCTCAACGCTAGCATTTTGATTTCCCATATGGCGAAGTAAATATCGAAATACAGGCGCACGATGTCGAGTGTAGAGAATGTCAAACGCCGTTGCATGACCTTCTGCGTACTTTTTCATCAATTTCTCATCACTGAGTGATTGCAACTTTAAAATCCCGTTTTTATGTGTACACCATGGTTTCAATATATTCACTAAGAAACAGATAATACACGATAGACTAAGCATATAAGGTGGATGCGCTTTGCTTATCCACCCTACGACTACGACTTCCTCGATTTTAATATTAAGTATTAAAAGTGTGCCATGAAAAGAAGACAACGGCTAGTAATTACTAGCCGCTTAGCATCAGTCTTCAATCCATATTTGCAAGGCTATTCTCACCTGCAATAGAGCTTGCAAGATTAACCATCTGCAAAAATTCACCACGATAACCAAAAGGATCTGCACCACGAGAATTTCTTGCAAGATTTAACACATCGCTAAAATTGAATGTTTGTGTATATTTCCGCCCTTTAAGGAGTTGCCCAAAAGCAGCGACACTAGCAGAAAAACGAAAATCTTCACTGGCACGATTAGTATCTTCAATGATGTCACTTTTTAAGATTGGCTTTTCAATTAATGTACTACTATCACTATCAGGCAGCTTGTAACGCAAGCGTAAAAAAGCCAGCTCATTGCTTTCAGTGTTAGGAACGGTCTGCTTTTTTCCATAGCGTAATGCTTCAATTTGTTCGCCTGCTCCTTTCAACGCAATCTCATAAAGAGCAGTCACTGTATGACCTGCACCAATTTCTCCCGCATCAACATTATCATTGTTAAAATCCTCACGCTTTAACGCTCGGTTTTCATAACCGATCAATCGATATTCTGCGACAAGCTCGGGATTAAATTCGATTTGGATTTTTGTATCTTTAGCGATGGTGTTTAGCGTGGAAGCCATCTCATCCACTAACACTTTTTGCGCTTCATTGAGTGTATCAATATAACTGTAATTTCCATTGCCACTATCCGCCAACTGTTCCATGAGATGATCATTATAATTTCCTGTGCCAAAACCCAGCGTCGTTAAACTGATGCCGGTTTTACGTTTCTCTTCTACCAAATCTTTCAATGCTTCAAAATTAACAGTACCTACATTAAAATCACCATCGGTAGCTAACAAAATCCGATTGATACCTGAAGGAATAAAAGCTTGCTCAGCCAATGAATAAGCTAAGCGAATACCTGCCCTGCCATTGGTTGAACCTCCGGCGTTTAACTGATCAAGTGCTGTGAGTATTTTTACTCGATCATTACCGGGAGTTGGTTGCAATACCACGCCACTTGCTCCAGCATAGACAACAATAGAAATATGATCGATAGAACGCATTCGCTGAGTTAATAGTCGTAAAGATTTTTTCAACAAACCTAATTTATTTGAAGAGTTCATTGAGCCAGACACATCAAGCAGAAAGACGAGATTCGCAGCTGGCAATGCTTGCTGCGCAACATCAAATCCTTTGATTCCGATCTGCAAGAGATAGTGCTCAGGATTCCAAGGCGCTGGCGCTATCTCGCTGGAAACCGAAAAGGGCGTGGAAGCCAATTTGGGATCTGGATACTGATAAGAGAAATAGTTTATCAACTCTTCTACCCGCACCGCATTTTGAACAGGCAGCCGCCCTTCGCGCAACATACGTCGGACATTGGAGTAGCTACCCGTATCAACATCAATACTAAAAGTAGATACAGGAAACTCAACAACACGTTTAATAGAGTTATCTTCAAGATTCGCATAGTTTTCTCGATCTGTTGGCTCAAGAGGCATTGCATTAATATTCGAACTTCTCCTTCCAATTGGTACAACCGATGAGTGACCGAAGTGTCTTTTTTCCTCCATTGGCATTTTAGGCGATTCGACTTTTTTCATTAATGTTGCTGATTGCCCAATTAACGATTGTCCATTTAATTCTAGTCCTTCATCCAATTTTGGTTGAGTTCTGATTTCTTTATCTACCACGCTATCGAGCATTATATAATCAGCTTCTGCTTCTTCCACTGGTTGCTGCAAGTTTTCATTCTTTTCAACCTTGCTAATTATATTGATCTGTTGAGTATCAGCAGCCGCTGATTTTGTTGGATTAGAAAGCTGAGAACTACAGCCAATAAGAATAAAACCAGTAATCAAACAGGTAATTATGACGTCGCGTTTCATGAATATTCTCCTTATTATGTTTGAGTAATACTTATGTAAACGCAGAGGAGTGAGATTTGGGGTTAAAAGAAGAGAGAAATAATTTAGTTCAGCGATTTGTTTCCCACAAGGGGAATAATTGCCAATCGATAGAATGCTAAACTGGGAGTCCTAATAGTGCTTGAATCGCTATTGATGTCGCCGCTGTACGATTATCCACCTGAATTTTTGGATATATCTGCTCCAAATGTTTGTTAATTGTTCTGGGGCTTAACGAGAGAATTTCTGCAATTTCCCGATTAGTTTTTCCATGAGCGACCCATAACAATACCTCGGCTTCACGTTTTGTTATAGGTAACATCTCTTCCAAAATGTTCGCATCTAGAATTGATTCATGCTCGACAATCCGAAGCAAATGCTCATCATCATTAACGGATTTGAAATATCTCAGTGTCAGCGGTTTATCAGCAGCGGGTAAAACAAGGTCACTTTTTTTACCTGTAATGCTCAGCCATTCTTTCAAGGCTGAGTTCAGCAGAGTTATATTTTCAAAGCTGTCTATATTATTTTTTTGGAGTAATTCCTGTGTATCTGGCGTGGCCCATAATATTTCGCCGTGGGTGTTTATGGCCAACACATACTGCTTAGCCGTATCGAGTGCAGATCGCGCATTATTAATCATGTTAGCATTAGTAATATGTGACTTTATTCTTGCTAACAACTCTTCTGGCTTTATCGGCTTGGTAATATAATCATTTCCACCACATTCGAAAGCCTTTACGGTGTGTTCAACCTCGGTGAGTCCTGTCATAAATATAATCGGCGTCAAAGGGAGTGTTATGCGCATACGACGACAGCATTCAAAACCATCAACGATAGGCATAACTGCATCCATTAATACCACATCCGGTTGGATTTGTTCAGCGATGCTAAGCGCCTGCTCTCCATTCAAAGAAACAAGAACCGTATACCCGGCCTGATTTAACGCCGTATTAATCATTCCCAGAGAATCAGGAGAATCATCAACTACCAATACAATGGGATTACTACCTTGCAAGCTCATGATTTATTAAGTTCCTTAATCGCTTGAATTACTCCCGAAAAATCGCACAACTCCGCTCTTGTTTTCAGATACTCTAAAAAATCTGAATCGTTACCATTGTTCATCAAAGTTTCCAGTTTTTCTAATACACCATTGAGATAACCGATTTGCGCCAATGAAATAAGCTCATCCAAATCGTCTTGTGGTAGTCGCTGCGTTGGTTTAGGCGCTTTCATCATAGGGCGTTTTGGAGTATCAATTTCTGATTCATCATAAATCCAGACCAGATTCAATAAGGACCCAATTTTTTCTAATAATATTTCTAAACGAATAGGTTTTATAAGATATTCATCATGTAATCGACTGATCATTTCATCACGATGATCTTCAATTGCATTGGCGGATAACATCATTATTGGTGTTTTTAAATTAGCTTTTCTTATTCGAGCTGCCAACTCCCAACCATCCACACATGGCATTGAGATATCAAGTAAAAACAAATCAACTGAGATAGTGTCAATTAATTGTAAACCTGACTCAGCATTATCAGCTTCAATGACATGAAACCCTAGTGGTGTTAATAGATCGGTAATCAAACTACGATGTGATGGTGCATCATCAACAACAAGAATATTTCTCGTTTCACCTTGGTAACCCTTTATCTTTTTTCTGACGATAGATTGAATCCTGGGTTCAATAACAGAAGGCAATAATATTGTTAATGTAAAACACGAGCCTTTTCCATATTCACTTTCTAAAGAAATATCACCACCAAGTAAATGACAAAGTAAACGAGAAATAGACAATCCAAGACCAGTGCCACTGATATATTGAGTTTCCTGATTATTTACACGTTCAAATGGATCAAATATTCTTTCTTGATCTTCCTGTTTAATCCCAGCACCGGTATCAGTGACAATAAATTTAGCCACTTCATTTCTGTAGCTGACATGTAATGAAACTTTCCCCTGTTTAGTAAACTTCACTGCATTTGATAACAGATTCATCAGTATCTGACGTAATCTTTTTTCATCAACGAAGACATAAGCAGGCATTCCAATCGGACATTGATATTCGAATTCAATGTTTTTTGCCTGCGCCTGAACACTAAACATCTCTACGAGTTGCTCTATCAATGGGCCGATTTTCACCTGATCACGGTGAAGATCTAAACGTCTTGCTTCAATTTTCGAAATCTCTAATAATCCCTCAATAACGTCAGCAAGATGCTCACTGTTGCGTCGAATGACTGCCGCTGATTGGCGGTTCTTCAAAGGCAGATGATTGTCGCTTTCCAGTATCTGCGAATATCCATAAATGGTATTCAATGGCGTTCTCAATTCATGACTAACACCCGATAAATAACGGCTTTTTGCCTGGTTTGCTGCTTCTGCAACTTCTTTTGCGGATTGTAGTTGGCGAGAGGTTTTCTCATGTGCTTTCGCTTCAAGCACTAACAAATCAGTCTGTTTTTGTGATTCTTCAAATGCTTTACGTTTACTATTTTCCGCTAATACATATAACCAAACAAGCACACCAGTAACGATGAGAAGCAAAAAATAAGTTTGCCACAATGCATTGCTCACTGCATTGCTTTCGTCAATTGAAGTATTAGTTATCGAAAGGTTAACCAAGGCAAATAACGCGGCAACGAGGATACTGGTAAAAAAGAGTATGACTAAAAAATGCCCTATAACAGAATCAAGTTTGGCAACCATTTTTTGAGGAAAAATCATTCCTAATGCACCCAGTGTTTGCGACCGAATATTTGCAGAAGGTCTACAGAGATCATGGCAGCTCGAATCAAGCGAACAACATAGTGAACAAATGTTACTCTGATAGGCAGGGCAAGTCATCATGTCTTCACGATCAAAGGTATTTTCACATATAAGACATCGGGCTTCTTTGCCATGTTCCGGTGAAAGAATTTCATTCTCTCTCACTAAGTAATAGCGACCTTTTGTAAGATATGCTATGAGAGGTGCTGTAATAAAAGGAGTAAACAAAGCAATAAACGGTGACAAAGCTTTAAACGTAGGACCAAACATTTCCAATTGCCCACATATTCCTAGCGTAGAGGCAATGAGCATAGACAACACACCAACAGGATTAATATCGTAGAGGTGGCCTCGTTTAAATTCAATATGATCAGGTCTTAATCCTAACGGTTTATTAATGACAAGATCAGCAACAATTGAACCAACCCAAGCAAGAACCAGCGCTGAATAAGTGATTAAGATACTTTCAAATGCCTGGTATAAACCCAACTCCATTAATAACAAAGCAATTGCGACGTTGAAGAACAGCCATACAATCCGACCGGGATGATCGTGAGTGAGGCGTGAGAAAAAATTTGACCAGGCAATTGAACCTGCGTAAGCGTTGGTCACATTAATTTTTAATTGGGAAATTATGACAAAGGTAGCTACTAATATTAAAGCCACATCCGGGTTAGAAGTAATATAGCTAAATGCAACCAAATACATATGCGTGGGGTCATCAGCTAGCTCTGCGGAAACACCATGTTGCAATGCCAATACCGCTAAAAATGAACCTACCAATAATTTGATGAATCCGAAAATCGTCCAGCCAGGCCCTGCTAGGGTCAATGACAACCACCATTTTATCGATCCCTCTTTTTCATTAGGTAGAAATCGTAAAAAATCTACCTGTTCTCCATTCTGCGCAATCAATGGAAATATAACGGCAACAGCAGCACCGAATAAAAACAGATCGAAACTCGCAGTACTACTTTCTGTTAATCCAGTAAATTGTGTCCAGGTAGTTACCGCTTCTGCATGGTGATAAAGAATAAAAATTAGAGGGGCGATTTGCAGAACCAGCCAAATTGGTTGGGTCCACAATTGAAACCGACTGATTCGAGTAATGCCATGAGTCACTAGAGGTATAACAACAAGCGCACTAATAATGTAGGCAACAGATAAAGGAATGCCAAATAACAACTGTAATGCCATAGACATTATAGCTGCTTCGAGGGCGAAAAAAATAAACGTGAAGGATGCGTATATTAATGAGGAAATTGTTGAACCAATATAGCCAAATCCTGCACCACGAGTGAGTAAATCGATATCCAGACCTGATTTCGCGGCATGGTAACAAATCGGCAAGCCACTTAAAAAAATCAAACCACAAACCACCAATATAGCCCAAAAGGAATTTGTAAAACCATATTGAAGTGTTATTGCGCCACCAATGGCTTCAAGCGCAAGAAAAGAGACAATACCCAAAGCTGTATTAGCAATACGAGCACCCGACCATTTACGCGCCCGCTTTGCAGTGTATCGTAATGCAAAATCTTCTAATGTCTCATTAGCGACCCACTGATTATATTTTCGCTTTGTGGGAAAAACGCGCTGTTTAACAGTCACTGTTTGGCGGCCCTTCTCTTATTTGCAACGTTATTGGTGAATAAAAATTAATCATCTTTCAGCAATAATCAACGCACAACCTTTCATTATCTAATTATTCCAGATTAGACCATATACGTCATATGACGTATTTGCATGTGTTCATTGCCGAATGGTGGCATTGAAACCAATCAATGATACTACATTCATGGCAACGAACGTTTCCGTACCCAAGGTCTACCACGATTCTCTGGGATTATGCTCTCGTTTATAGAAATGACTGTCTTTAAATCAAGGCACCGAAAGATAATTTTAGTCGCCTTGCAATGCTAACCCGATCCCCAAGCCAATGCGGCTATAGGGTAAAACTACTAGGTTGAATATTATGTCGAAAAACAAACTCCAAACACCAATAAAATTTCTTCTGGCAGGCGTATTAGCAACTTCTGCGTCTTCTATTCTTGCTGGTGGCACTATCAAAGTCGGTGATAACAAATCAATCAGCGTTGGCGCAGGAATTAGAACTGCATTTACAGCAGTAAATGATGCGGCACCGAGTGGTGATGCATTTTCTAAAGATTTTGCCATACAAAACGCGCGTATTTACATTTCTGGGCAAGCTGCCAAAGATATTAAGTTCACATTTAATACTGATGAGATTTGGGGTGAGATGGGTGTGCTTGATGCCATTATCCAATATGAACCCAGTAAAGAATTCAACGTTTGGATGGGACGTCATTTAACACCGGCAGACCGTATAGAGATGAATGGTCCGTTTTATGGACTAAGCTGGAATCAATATACCGTTCCATTTTTTCCTTCAGATAATGATCCCGATGGTGCAGCAGGCTTATATGGCCGCGATGATGGTATCACTGTTTGGGGTAGTGTAAACAAGTTCCAATACGCTATCGGTGCATTTGATGGTTATAGTGGTCCGTCGAATGCCGATGATAATTTACTTTATGCTGCACGATTCGCTTACAACTTTTTAAACATGGAAGATAATCCAGCTTACTATACTAGCAGTACTTATTATGGCGGACTTGGTGATATTTTTACTGTCGCCGTTTCTGCTCAACAACAATCTGAAGGTGCAGGCATCGCTGGCGACTCAGCCGACTTTATGGGCGTTGCTGTTGATGTTTTATTTGAAAAGGTGGTAGCTAACAATGTTATTACTATCGAAGGTGAATATAAATCTTTTGAAGCCGATTTAAGCGCTGCTGCATTAGCTGACGACGACGCCTTTATACTCTTTGATGGTACAGCTTACTTCGCGACAATCGCTTATCTCCACGGTAGCCCAATAGGTAAAGGAAAAGTTCAGCCCTATGCCCGATACACCAACAAAGATCCAAGTGCCGGTGACTCAAGTGATTTAACCGAACTTGGTTTGAACTACGTCATTAACGGCCACAACTCACGCTTCAATGTCAACGTAACAGACGGTGACGACACTGCAAAAACAATCTCATTTGGTATGCAACAACAATTCTAAGAAATCATTTTTATTAAATAAAGGTTTAGGAGTAAGAAAAATGAAAAACATCAGTTTGAAAAAATGTGTGCTGCCAATGGCTCTTGTTTTAGCGGGAATGGGCAACGCACTTGCTGCTGATACCATTAAAGTCGGCGTATTGCATTCTCTATCAGGCACCATGGCAATTAGTGAAACGACATTGAAAGACACGATGGAAATGTTAATTGCAGAGCAAAACAAAAAAGGTGGTGTGCTGGGTAAAAAACTGGAAGCAGTCGTTGTCGACCCTGCATCTAACTGGCCCTTGTTTGCTGAAAAAGCACGAGAATTAATCTCAAAAGAAAAAACCGATGTCGTGTTTGGATGTTGGACATCCGTATCACGAAAATCTGTTTTACCAGTATTTGAAGAATTAAATAGTTTATTGTTCTACCCCGTTCAATATGAGGGAGAAGAGTCTTCAAAAAACGTATTCTACACCGGCGCCGCGCCTAATCAGCAAGCTATCCCTGCGGTTGACTATTTAATGAATGATATTGGCGTCAAACGCTGGGTACTGGCAGGTACTGATTACGTTTATCCACGCACAACCAATAAAATTCTTAAAGCTTATCTAAAATCAAAAGGTGTTAAAGATAAAGATATCATGGTCAACTACACACCGTTTGGTCATTCTGATTGGCAATCGATAGTTTCTGATATCAAGAAATTTGGAAAGACAGGTAAAAAGACAGCAGTAGTTTCTACAATCAATGGCGATGCTAATGTTCCTTTCTATAAAGAGCTGGGTAATCAAGGAGTTTCCGCCGAAGATATTCCTGTTGTTGCATTCTCTGTTGGTGAAGAAGAGCTATCTGGCATTGACACCAAACCTTTGGTTGGTCATCTCGCCGCGTGGAACTACTTTATGAGTGTTGATGCAGAAGAGAATGAAGAATTCATTGAAAGCTGGCAACAATACACAAAAAATGACAAGCGTGTTTCAAACGATCCCATGGAAGCGCATTACATCGGTTTCAACATGTGGGTAGAAGCGGTTGAAAAAGCGGGAACGACTGATCCTGATAAAGTTGGCGATGCAATCATCGGTGTTTCTGTACCAAACTTAACTGGCGGCACATCAACGATGATGCCAAACCATCACATTACTAAACCTGTGTTAATTGGTGAAATTCAAGATGATGGTCAGTTTGATGTTGTATGGCAAACAACAGGCACTGTAGCTGGTGATGCCTGGTCAGACTTCTTGCCCGGTTCAAAAGATATTATCTCTGACTGGCGTGCGCCAATGTCTTGTGGAAACTATAACGTTAAAACTAAAAAATGTAGTGGTCAAAACTTCTAGTATATTTTAATAAACTATCTCAATCTAAAAAAAAAAAAAAAAATAGGCACCCCCATTTTGAGGTGCCTATTTGCCTTATAAAAAAATATTATCTAACTAAAATATCACGAGCAATGCAAACTTTATAATACTTATATGCTAAGAATTCCATCTACCAAAAACATAAGGCCTCAGTTTATGCAGTACCTTGTCTTAATTATCAGCTTATTCTTATCTCCAATTTTATCCGCGAATTCGAGTGACCTATCAGCTTCTCTTGCGCAATTGAGCGATAGAAACAACAACGCGAAAAGTGAAGCCATTGAAAAAATCACACAAAGCAATGCGCCACAAACAATAAAAATCCTCCAATCACTATTAGATGGAAAAATCTACTATCGAAAATCAGACAAAACTATTTTTTATTTCTACAAACAGGATGATGGTTATCATCTAGAAGATGTGCTTAGTGGCGAAACATCCATTATCACAAAAAAACGCGGCTACAAAAAAGTAACCATTAACAACAAACTTAGAGGTAAGTTACGTCAATCAATTGCGAGCTTGCAACTTGGTAACGCTGATCCATCCGTTCGAAAATCTGCAGTTGAAGAGATTTTCAAAAAAATAACACTTGAAAATGTTGCATTACTGAAAGAATACCTACCCAAAGAAAATGATGTCAATATAAAATCATTAATGCAACTTGCTCTTACAATCAGCGAACTATCCTCCGACGATGATAGTATCGCGCTAGTGGCAATAAAAAAACTCGATGGAAATTTAGAACCGATTGTTCGCAATACATTGAATCAACTGGTTGAAGAAAGTGACAATCCCACGATAAAAGCTGCCGCTCAAGAATCACTAAAATCAATCAAGTCACAAGTTAAATTTTATGATCACATGGAAACCCTCTACTTTGGCTTAAGCTTAGGATCTGTATTAGCGCTTGCAGGATTAGGCTTAGCGATAACATTTGGCGTGATGGGCGTAATAAACATGGCCCACGGCGAACTTATTATGATAGGTGCTTACACTACTTATGTTATTCAGCTGCTTATGCCAGATTCTATTGGCACGTCAATTTTAGTTGCCATCCCTGCCGCGTTTATCGTTGCCGGGCTAGTTGGAATTCTGATGGAACGGACGGTGATACGTCATCTATATGGTCGTCCGCTAGAAACCTTATTAGCAACTTTTGGCATCAGCCTTATTTTACAACAAGCCGTTCGCTCTATATTTTCTCCACTCAATCGAACCGTCATTACTCCCGAGTGGATGAGCGGTACACTCGATGTTAATGCTATATTTTCACTCACGTGGAATCGACTCTATATCATCGTTTTTTGCATCATGGTGTTCATTACACTTATCATGATCATGAAAAAAACACCACTTGGTCTACAAGTTAGAGCAGTATCACAAAATCGCGCTATGGCAAGAGCGATGGGTGTGCGTTCTGATTGGGTAGATGCGCTCACGTTTGGCTTAGGCGCAGGTATCGCCGGGGTAGCAGGTGTCGCTCTCAGTCTATTAACAAATGTGGGGCCAAATCTCGGCCAGGCTTATATTATCGACTCATTTATGGTTGTGGTATTCGGCGGAGTCGGTAATCTCTGGGGAACTTTAGTGGCAGGAATGAGCCTCGGGGTAATCAATAAAGTTCTTGAACCTTGGGCGGGAGCAGTACTCGCTAAGATTCTTGTATTGATAGCGATTATACTGTTCATCCAAAAACGCCCGAGAGGATTATTCCCTCAACGTGGCCGCGCATCGGAGAATTAAGCCATGAATCGTTTAGCCTTTCTTCAAGACGACCGTGGCGGAAAAATATTCCTCACTATTTTAGCGATAGCGACAGTGACAATACCCATGTTCAATCTTCTGGTACCGGAAACCAGTGTATTTCATATCTCAATCTATACGGTAACACTGCTCGGTAAATATCTCACCTATGCGCTACTTGCAGTAGCGGCAGATCTGGTCTGGGGTTATCTCGGAATTTTAAGCTTGGGGCACGGTGCTTTTTTCGCACTGGGAGGCTATGCCATGGGCATGTACCTAATGTTGCAGATCGGTGACCGAGGCGTTTATGGAAATGCTGAACTACCAGATTTTATGGTATTTCTCAATTTCCAAGAGCTGCCCTGGTTTTGGGGAGGATTCGATCAATTCTGGTTTGCAATAATCATGGTTGTGGCTGTCCCCGGTTTGCTTGCCTATGTGTTTGGCTATTTGGCTTTCCGTTCTCGTGTAACAGGTGTTTATTTATCAATCATTACACAAGCACTCACCTATGCATTAATGCTCGCCTTCTTCCGTAATGAGATGGGATTTGGTGGTGCCAACGGACTGACAGACTTCAAAGAAATTCTCGGCTTCAGTTTACAATCCGATATGACTCGTAATGCTTTATTCATTGCTTCCGCCGTCGCACTTGCGCTCGGCTATCTAAGTTGCCGCTATATTGTCAGTTCGCGCCTAGGGCTTTTATGCGTCGCAATACGGGATGCAGAAACACGGACTCGATTTATCGGATACAAAGTGGAAAATGCAAAACTCTGGATCTTCACCTTTTCAGCGATGTTAGCTGGTATCGCCGGTGCACTTTATGTACCCCAAGTAGGTATTATCAACCCCAATGAATTTTCACCACTTAACTCAATTGAACTTATTATTTGGGTTGCCATCGGAGGACGCGCCACACTCTATGGTGCGGTCATTGGTGCTCTGTTAGTCAACTATTCCAAAACATACTTTACAGCAGCACTTCCAGAGGTTTGGCTTTTTGCACTCGGCGCTCTATTTGTTTTAGTGACTTTATATCTTCCTAAAGGTATTGCAGGAATGAAAAAAAATAAGGCGGCAAAAGCATGAAAAGCCAGAGCAAAAAAGACCAAAGCGCGAAGAGAAAAAACAATGTACAAAAATTTATGCAACGAGATCAAGTCTTCGATTTTTTAACCCCCAAGGCTACACCAAAGCTCGATTTAAGCCACAATGTTATTCTCTATCTCGAAGATATCTCTGTCAGCTTCGATGGTTTTAAAGCGATCAACGATCTCAACCTGTATATCGAAGCGGGAGAATTGCGCTGTATCATCGGCCCCAATGGCGCAGGAAAATCCACCATGATGGATATTATTACTGGGAAAACGCGCCCTGATGCAGGCATGGCATGGTTTGGTCAACGAATCAATTTATTGGAATTATCTGAGGCTGAAATTGCTGAGGCTGGCATTGGCCGAAAATTTCAAAAACCTACCGTCTTTGAGATGCTCAGCGTCGAACAAAATCTCGAACTTGCCATGGCGCAAGATAAATCAGTCTGGGCATTACTTCGCACAAAAATCACTTCAGAACAAGCCGATCACATTGACGAAGTATTACAATCCATCGGATTGATAGAGCTTCGTAACGATATGGCAGGAAAACTCTCTCACGGGCAAAAGCAGTGGCTAGAAATCGGCATGTTACTTATGCAGAAACCTCAATTACTTTTAGTTGATGAACCCGTTGCAGGAATGACACATCAAGAGATGGATCGCACAGCAGAGTTACTTACATCACTTGCAGGCAAACATTCTGTGGTTGTCGTAGAACATGACATGGATTTTGTTCGCTCAATTGCAAAAAAAGTGACAGTATTACACCAAGGTAGCGTTTTATCGGAAGGTACCATGGATCACGTTCAGAATGATCAACGTGTCATCGAAGTTTATTTAGGAGAATGAGTATGTTAAAAATCTCCGGTTTGAATCAGTTTTATGGTGAAAGCCATACTTTATGGGATGTAGAATTGGAAGTTCCAGAAGGTAAATGCACATGTTTAATGGGACGCAACGGTGTAGGAAAAACCACTTTATTAAATTGCATTATGGGACAACTTTCGCTGCAAAGTGGCATTATAAATTATGGTGAAACAGACCTTACCAAACTGGCGATGGAACAAAGAGCCAGACTGGGTATTGGTTATGTTCCTCAGGGCCGGCAAATTTTCCCCATGCTGACTGTAGAAGAAAATTTACGAATCGGTTTACCTATGCGCCCTGACAAAAAAAAGCATATCCCTGAATTTATCTATGAATTGTTCCCGGTGCTTAAAGAGATGCTAGGTCGCCGTGGTGGTGATTTATCAGGAGGCCAACAACAGCAATTAGCCATTGGTAGAGCATTAGTGATAGACCCAAAGCTTCTGATCCTTGATGAACCAACTGAAGGTATTCAACCCAATGTTGTTGCTGAAATTGGCGACGTCATTCGTAAACTTAATACTGAAATTGGTTTAACTGTATTAATAGTCGAACAAAAGCTCCCTATTGTTAGAAAAGTTGCAGATTCTTTTTCTATACTTGATCGTGGCCGTACCAAAGCGAGTGGGTTAGTTAGTGAACTGAGTGAAAAATTAGTTAAGGAATACCTAACGGTATGACTACCGCTGAAGAAATAAAGGAGACTGCTGGTTGGCGAGCAGAATTAAATCTCAGCTTTGCTTATAAAGCCAGAAAAACAATCCTTGCATCCAGTAAACACTTAGGGCCATTACGTGTACAACGCCCTTTTTATCCGGAAAGTGAAGTCTGCCATATTTATCTTTTACATCCACCTGGTGGTGTTGTGGGAAGTGATGTTTTAGATATAAATATCGAGACAAGAGAAAACAGTCACGTTTTAATCACCACACCAGGCTCCACCAAGTTTTATCGTAGTGCGGGAGAATTTGCAAAAGTTACTCAAACACTGAATATTGGTAACAACAGTACACTTGAATGGTTTCCTCAAGAAAACATTCTGTTTCCCGGTGCAAAAGTAAAACTTCAAACCCAAATCAATCTTGAACAAAATTCCTGTTTTATGGGTTGGGATATTAATTGCTTGGGCCGACCGGCTAATCAAGAACTTTTTGATTTCGGCAAATTAGATGCCTCCCTGCGAATTATGCGTGATGGCAAACCTATACTTATTGAGCGACAACGTGTTTTTGAACAGCGACAACTGCATTCAGCAGCCGGATTACGTGGCTATCCAATGAACGCAATATTTTTATGCACGCGCTGTAACGAACAACACTTAGAATTAGCACGTACAATTGTAGAAAGTATATCACCAAAATTTCCTGTTGGAATTACCCTGCTTGATGATATTCTTATATTACGAACATTGGGCAATAGTAGCGAAAAACTACAAGCTATAATGATTCCCGTATGGCAAGCACTACGCCCGCTGCTATGCAAAAAAGAACCAATATTGCCTCGTATATGGTTTACTTGAGAAGGAATAATTAATGGAATTAACCCCGAGAGAAAAAGATAAATTACTCTTATTTACTGCAGCATTGGTGGCAGAAAGACGCCTGGCTCGCGGCGTCAAACTTAATCATCCCGAAGCGATCGCATTTATCAGCGCTGCCATTATGGAAGGAGCACGGGATGGAAAAAGTGTCGCACAGCTAATGAGTGAAGGACGAGAGATTTTAACACGAGAAGATGTCATGGAAGGGATTCCTGAAATGATTCACGAAGTACAAGTCGAAGCAACCTTTCCTGACGGCACAAAACTCGTCACCGTGCATGACCCCATAGTTTAGGAGACACAAATGATACCGGGAGAGATGAAAGTTAAAGCAGGCGAGATTGAAATAAATGCTGACAGGGAAACCGTTTCGTTAGAAGTTGCCAACACCGGTGATCGCCCGATACAGGTAGGCTCTCATTATCACTTTTATGAAACCAATAACGCCTTGAAATTTGATCGTAAAAAAGCACTAGGCTTTCGCCTGAACATACCAGCTGGTACAGCAGTGCGTATTGAGCCTGGTCAAACACGAAGTGTTGAATTAGTCGCTTTTGCGGGTAAACGAGAAGTTTACGGTTTTCAAGGTAAAGTTATGGGGCCGCTGGATAAGATGGGAGAACAATAATGGCAACTATGTCTCGACAAGCTTATGCAGAAATGTTTGGTCCTACTGTGGGCGATTGTTTACGCCTGGCGGATACGGAACTATGGATAAAAGTGGAAGAAGACTTCACACAATACGGTGATGAAGTGAAGTTTGGTGGCGGTAAGGTAATACGCGATGGCATGGGGCAATGCCAGGCAACAGCAGATGAAGTTGTCGATCTCGTTATCACAAATGCACTAATAATAGATCATTGGGGCATTGTGAAAGCGGACATTGGCATCAAAGATGGACGTATCGTTGGAATTGGTAAAGCAGGAAATCCAGACGTACAAGTTGGTGTAAGTATACTCGTTGGCCCCGGCACTGATGTTGTTGCCGGAGAAGGTAGCATTGTTACTGCTGGTGGCATCGATTCTCATATCCATTTTATCTGCCCACAGCAGATTGAAGAAGCACTCTCTTCAGGTGTAACAACAATGTTAGGTGGTGGCACCGGACCATCCACCGGAACAAATGCAACAACTGTAACTCCCGGTCCCTGGAATATACGACGTATGCTGGAAGCTGCGGATAGCTTCCCCATGAATATAGGCTACTTAGGAAAAGGAAATGCCAGCTTACCTAATGCTTTGCAGGAACAGGTAACAGCGGGTGTCATAGGATTAAAATTACACGAAGACTGGGGAACAACACCAGCAGCTATTGATAATTGCCTGACTGTTGCCGAAGAGATGGATGTACAGGTAGCAATTCATACCGACACGTTGAATGAGTCTGGATTTGTTGAAGACACCATCGCAGCTTTTAAAGATCGTACGATACACACCTATCACACAGAAGGTGCCGGGGGTGGTCACGCGCCCGATATTATACGCGCCTGTGGTTTTAGCAACGTATTACCCTCTTCCACTAATCCTACTCGTCCCTATACAATTAATACAGTTGATGAACACCTGGATATGTTAATGGTGTGTCATCATCTTGATCCCAGCATTGCCGAAGATGTTGCCTTTGCCGAATCTCGGATTCGTCGAGAAACCATTGCCGCTGAAGATATTTTTCACGACCTTGGTGCATTCTCTATGATTGCATCTGACTCTCAAGCTATGGGTCGTGTAGGTGAAGTGATTATTCGAACCTGGCAAACCGCCCATAAAATGAAAGTACAACGTGGTAGTTTGGGAAGCGATCCCGCTGAACATGATAATCAGCGTGTAAAATGTTATATCGCAAAATATACCATCAACCCAGCAATCGCTCACGGAATTAGTCACGAAGTTGGATCAATTGAAACAGGTAAGCTTGCTGACTTAGTATTATGGAAACCCGCCTTTTTTGGTGTAAAACCCAGTATGGTAATAAAAGGCGGAATGATAGCCATGGCACCTATGGGTGATCCAAATGCTTCTATCCCTACCCCACAACCGGTACATTATCGCCCCATGTTTGGATCATACGGCCGTGCACGTAATTCAACAACCATGACTTTTATCTCCCAATCAGCACACAGTCACGGCATTGTCGAACAATATGGTCTTGCCAATTTAATTGGTATTGTTAAAAATTGCAGAGACGTAAAAAAGAGCGATATGATTCATAACGACTATCTACCCGAGGTTGAAGTTGATCCACAAACTTATCAGGTTCGTGCTGATGGTGAGCTATTGGTTTGTGAACCAGCCGATATTCTCCCTATGGCGCAAAGGTATTTTTTATTTTGATTAAGCTAACACAAAAACTCAAAAAAGCGTCAGCATTTGAAATGACCTTGAGCTTGCCCATCGAATTCCGAATTCGCAGTCGCGCACGCGTGAAACTGGATGATGGTCGAGAAGCTGGTTTGTTTCTTGACAGAGGTTCGCTGTTACGTAACGGTGATTTCTTATCAAGTACAGATGGCATCATTATAAAAGTGCTTGCCGCAAAAGAAAAAGTTTCAACCGTGTATTGCGATGACTCTTTACAATTGGCAAAAGCCGCTTATCATCTTGGCAATCGACATGTGCCATTACAAATAGAACAAGACTGGCTGCGTTATCAACATGACGCAGTGCTGGACGAAATGCTCAAACAAATGGGGCTAGAAGTTTTTATTGAACAAGCCGCATTCGAACCGGAGGCTGGCGCTTATCAACAACAAGGCCACGGTCATCATCACCATGAATAGAAGTTTTCAATACAGTGTATCAACCTCATTCTCAAACATACGCCGTGCGGTATGAATTCTTCTATTCATTTTTATTTACTGGAACACAATGACTTCAGATCTAGCTAACCTACGTCTATTTCAACTTATTAGCCCCACCCTACCTATCGGTTCCTTTACCTATTCACAGGGTATTGAGTGGAGCGTTGAAGCCGGCTGGATCAGCAATCCTGAAAATTTGTCCGAGTGGTTAGAGTCGGTTTTGAAAGATAGCCTGGTCTGGCTTGAATTACCGATACTATTACGCCTTTATGATGCCTGCAAAAATAATGATGCTATCGTGTTTAATCATTGGAGCCAACAACTCTTAGCAAGTCGCGAAAGCAAGGAACTTAGACAAGAAGAGTTAAACCGAGCTAGAGCACTGCTTACAGTACTCAATAAACTCCCTGAGGCTTCGTCCTGGCCTGAACTTCGTGAGTGGAGAGATGCATTATTAAATTCACAAGTATCAAGTTTTGCGTTGGCGGCAAAGTATTGGGGCATAGATCACCGCCAAACCCTATTAGGTTACGTCTGGAGCTGGTTGGAGAATGCAGTAACTGTTGCCGTTAAATTAATTCCACTTGGCCAAAGCGATGGGCAGATAACACTTCATAGCTTGAGTAGTTTAATACCTGATGCAATTGATGTCGCAATGTCCGTAGACGATGATGATATCGGCGCAAGCACACCGGCATTAGCCATTGCCAGTAGCTTACATGAAGCACAATACACACGACTGTTTCGCTCTTGATAACAAAGTAATCAATTTTATATCGTCAACGGGGTATGCACACCGCAGACGACCAAGGGGAGAGCTCCGTTTCTCCCCTTTGGAAACCCCATAGGTTTTGTGCCCGCCGCAAGCGGCGGGGAATTAATATTTAAATGATGAGAAAACTATGAATTCAGAAATAAAATTGCCATTGCGAGTCGGCGTCGGTGGCCCGGTTGGATCAGGTAAAACTGCCTTACTCGAAAACCTCTGCAAAGCCATGCGTGATGATTTTGAAATCGCCGTCGTCACTAATGACATCTACACTAAAGAAGATCAACGTTTGTTAACCGAAGCACAAGCATTGGATGCAGACCGAATTGTTGGCGTAGAAACTGGTGGTTGTCCTCATACTGCTATTCGTGAAGACGCTTCGATGAACCTCGCGGCAGTGGAAGATTTAACACTAAAATTTAAAACACTGGATGTTGTCTTTATTGAAAGTGGAGGCGATAATTTAAGTGCGACTTTCAGCCCTGAACTTGCCGACTTAACCATTTATGTTATTGATGTTGCTTCAGGTGAAAAAATCCCCCGCAAAGGTGGGCCGGGGATTACCAAATCCGATTTACTCGTCATTAATAAAATAGATCTTGCAGATATGGTTGGCGCATCACTTGAAGTGATGGATCGTGACACTAAACGTATGCGAGGTACAAAGCCCTACTTTTTTACCAATCTGAAAAAACAATCAGGTGTGCAAGACATTATTGAATTTGTTGTTCGCGAAGGAATGCTTTAGACATAAAGTAAAGTGTAAGTATATCCTCCGACACCCTACCCAACACAGAGAATGATATTTGTTACTCCGCTGTGTAAAAGTATTTACATGTAGATATTTTCAGAAAAACAATACACTTATTTTTCGTAACTACTCGCCCCTATACGAAACAATACGCGTTTAATACTATATAGGCCTCCAAAACACGCTGTAAACCCTTCCTTGGGCGCTCGATGTCCGCATCCATGCGGACAACGGTTTCTACGACCTACATAGCACCAAACGCTTTATCCTAAGAAACACCATGAGTAGTTACTATTTTTCCCATATTAGCTCAGTTCACAAAGCCATGTGACAAATTGTCACACGCGGCAATATGCCACACGACAATCTATGATTCTCAGAATAGAATACTTTCAGTTTAAAACCCACTGGGGTAGTTTCTAAAAAAAATGGCGAAAGGGGGTATTCGTGTACAAAAAAGTCAGTATCAGCATTTTATTATCGAGTCTTATCGTTGGCTGTAACAGCGATTCCAGTAATGAAGATGGAAATCCACAGGCAAAATCTGCTGTCATCAATCTAACAACCAGTCGCACCGGAACATCAGGTGATATTATCGACATTAATGCAGATGGAAAAATGGACCTCATTGTTGGCGCGCCAGAAGCAAAGCCCTCCAGCGCAAAATCTGGGGCGGCACTGATTTATCTTGATTATATAAACAACCCAGCTACGACAATCAGTAGTTATTTATCCGGTGAAGGTGCGGGTGATTATTATGGCTTTTCATTTTCTAATTTAGGCGATGTGAATGGTGATGCGGTTAATGACTTCGCAGTAGGGGCAATCAATGCAGAAGGAGATGCAGCTATCAGCGGTGCTGCCTATATTTATCAAGGTGGAGAAAACCCACCAAGGCTATTGGTGAAACTCAAAGGTGAAAATTCTTTTGACAAATTCGGGTTTGCTATTGCCGGTGGTGATGTAAACGGGGATGGAGTGAATGATGCCATTATTACTGCACCCCATACTTTTCACGAGGAGTTTCAAGCCGGTGCTATATATGTGTTTTTTGGCGGGGCTGCACTTTCAGACGAACCTGATGTAATCATTCAGGGTGACAAGATCAATGCCAGTGTGGGTATGGCTGTAGATACAGGTGATGTTAACGGTGATGGTGTAGCTGATATTATCATGGATGGTCATGCTAAGGTGTTTATATATTATGGTGACACAAATCTTAAAACTAAAATTGAAGCTGACCCAACACCTGATGTAAAAATCCGTAGCGATGGAGGAGCTCATGGCGGTTCCGGATTCGGGTACACGATTGCTTATGCGGGCGACATGAACGGTGATGGCTTTGGCGATATCGTTGTTGGGAATCCTCGTCGTAGTGCACCAACAGTTTATGATAATACCGGCAGCTTTTATATTTTCAAAGGAGGAGATGATCTTCCAGCCGAATATTTTGAAGATAACATCAGTTATCGATTGGTTAAAGTTGTTGGCGCAACTGCTAATGATAAATTTGCCTCATCAATAAAAGTTCTACCCGATGTAGATGGTAACGGAACGCATGACATACTCGTGGGCGCAAAATGGGCTGATGGCGGAGCAGATGGAAAATCACTGATTACTGGTAACGTATATTTATTCCATGGTGAAGATTTATTAGTTGAAGATGCCACAAAAGAATTAACTGTGGCAGATGCTGTTAAAGCTTTCCCTCAGAATATATCCAGTGCTGAATATGGTGCTTTTGTGGCGAGTGACGAACACAGTGTGTTTGCAGGTTCGCCAGGTTCAAACAAACACGATGGTGGCGTGGCGTTGAATGATTTACATGGCGGCAGTGACGTGATTATTGCTGAGCACGATCATGAATCACATGACTCAACAGATTCACATACAGGTCATCATTAAAAAAGAACAGCGGGAGAAAGATAATGCAACTCAGCACAAATTTTATAATTTTAATCAGCAGTATTTTATTTTTTAGCCAGGTGAATGCCGAAGATAGAGTATTCACCCCCAAAGGAATGCAGTGGGCTGAAGCACCAAGTGGTCATGTGGTTGGCAAGGATAATGGTGAATTAAGCGATGAAGCCGAAGCGGGTGAAACTGCCGGAAATGAATTTCATATGACTGGTGAAGACTGTGGAATCTGCCATTCAGAAACCGGAAAAGCTCATGAATCTGTGTTTACCATGGCTGGTACATTATACAAGGACCGAGCCGCTCGTGAACCATTGGTCGGCGCAGAAGTCATTTTGGAAGATGTGCAAGGCAATGTCATTAGCATGACTACCAATGATTCGGGTAATTTTTTCACTTACAGTAAAATTGCTTCGGACCCTCAAGCCTGGAATCCGGAAAAAAGTGAAGAAGAAAATAGAGCCAGTTCTTCCACATGGCGATATAAAGCCTGGGTAAAAAATGATGACTTGATTACAGCGATGATGACAATACCCGGTATCGGAGGTAGCAGCTCAACAACCTCCCGCATGAGTTGTGGTATGCATCACGCACCATTGAATAGCCGAGGTGCTCTGTTAGCAAGTGGTTTTCCCACTTTATCAAGTTATCCGGAGACTGGCGTGAGTTTCAAAAAGCATGTTATGCCGGTATTGAAGAATCGTTGCAAATCATGTCATTTGCCAGAAAAAGCAAGACCCTGGGTTGAATACCCCAGAGGAACCAAATATGCCTATGGTGGAGGCCTGGATTTATCCGCTTTTGAAAAAGATGAAAACTCAGAAAAAGGCATTCAAGATATCGTTAATCTAAACAATCCTGATGCCAGTTTAGTGTTGGCGACACCAATGTATGGCTCCCAACATGGCGGTGGTGCATCCTGGCGATCTACAGACGATGCGGACTATAAAGCGATACGGCAATGGATCGCTGAAGGCGCTAAAAATAATTAGTGATGAATTCAATAATGACACTCGTTTCCCCTTATCAGGAGATATTTCAATCCTCCCTTTTATTGAAAATACTTCTGTCATTTTGTCTGGCTTGGTCAACAGTTACTTACGCGGTTTCTGTTGACGAGCCAGCACCTTTTTTTAAACTTGAGGGTGCGGATAAAAATACTTATCAACTCAACGATTTTAAAGACAAAATTGTTTTCATAAATTTCTGGGCAAGCTGGTGTACGCCTTGTCGCAAGGAACTGCCCATGTTAGATCAACTGCAGGATAAATTTGAAAACTTAATCGTGTTAGCAATCAATATTGATAGTGAAAGAGAAAATGCAAATCAGTTCTTAAACGAATATAAAATCAACAGCCTTGTGTTATATGATCCCAATACCGAGGTTGTTTCAAATTATGGCGCAGTCGCCATGCCTTCATCATACATTCTGGATCAGAACGGAATTGTGCGATACAAACACTATGGTTTTAATGCTAAAAAAGATCCCATTAAATGGAGCCAAGAGGTTTCAAGCCTTTTGCATGAGAAAAAATGAAAATAGTCATTCTATTTCTGGCACTATTTATTAATGCATGTACAACTGTTCAACCTTTTCAGCGCGAAACCCTTTCCAAACCGGAAATGCAGTTTGATATGGAAAAAATAGAAATTGGTGCGCGGGAACACTTTCTGAATTCTCTGGAAGGCTCGACGGGTGGTTTTGGTGTAGGCGGTGGTGGTTGTGGCTGCAACTAGATCTACGTTTGTTTTATCAAAATTTCGTCGACGACGCTATTCCATAGCAAGTATTGTAATACTGCTTTTATGTACGCAATGGACGGCGTTCGCAGACAGCACTGTCGGCTTAATGACCCACTATTATAATCTAAAGCCTGGTTTAACCATTATCAAGCCAATTCTCTCTTACGAAAATATATTGTCCCTTGATACTACAATAAACGCCAAGTTCACCGTAGACCGGGTTGAAACAGACTATGACGGCATTGATTCCATTTCAGGCGCCTCACAATTCACTGGTGATCTGGAATCATCGGTCGATACCCGCCAGGAATATGTGGCAGGTGTATCTCATGTCAAAGGAAATTGGACTTTTAACGCGGGTTACCTGCAAAGTATAGAAAAAGATTATGAGTCCTTTTCACCATCCATTGCTCTTTCTAGAGATTTTAATCGACGCAATACAACACTGAGCATGGGGTATGCGCATAATTTTGATACAGTAAATGGTCGTTTCATGGAAAATAAAAAATCCAAAGACGTAGACAATTATTCGCTGGCTTTAACTCAAGTATTATCACTCAGTTCAATCATGCAGCTAGGTTATACGCTACAAAATAATGAAGGTTATTTGAGCACGGGGAATCGGCAGATCATATTGGAAAACGATTTAGTCTTTGATGAGTTCTTACCTTCCAGTCGAATTCGACAGGCTGTAGCTATTCGTTACGCACATTGGCTAGCGACGCGAACCGCCTTGCATTTCAGTTATCGTTATTATCAGGATGACTGGGATTTGAGTTCAAATACCTTTGAAGTGAAAGCCTATCAAACATTATCCAAACGCTTGCAGCTTCGCGGTGAAATGCGATTTTATGAGCAAAGTGCTGTTGAATTCATGAAAGCATCTTATACCGGAACAGAACAATATTTAACATCATCCAGCTCCCTGAAGGCTTTTACATCTCGTTTAGCTGGGCTTAAGTTGAGTTATACGCCAGCAAACCTAGAAGGATCACAATTTCATGTGAAGTACGAACGTTATAGCCAAAGCAGAGGGCTAGAGGGTGATGTTTTTATGCTTGCCGCAGAGCTGGTTTATTAAATTCGATTAAACTTTCACAGTTTACAAGGCATGAGAAGTAGCCAATATAAATGTATTGTAGTATCACACATTTTGTTTGACCCTATCTTCATTCTCGTCAGTCGTTCTTACTCTGCGGGCGAAAGTGACTATTCCCATTTTCTCAAACATTTCTATAACGACTAACCCCAGATCTTTTTCATTTTTCTTTTGTGCAAAATTAATATCTTTAGGAAACTTATGATGGTTATTTTGATACAGCTCACCTAAACAGAGAAAATCAATCGCTAAGGTATTTCGGGAATGATCTTTCACATCCTCATAATTCACATAACCATACTTGTGCCCAAACCAGTTAACCAATGCACCTTGCAAAGGGCCAATGAAAAGATGAACAGGGAATAGAAGCCACAACCAGGGAGATGTTGCAAAATTCCAATATAACGCGAAATAAACGCCAATCAGCACTATTCGCATCAGACGTGTATTGTTTATATTTTCAAAAAAAGGCCAATCAACACATTCACGTTTGATCGGGAAATTCTGATGAATACGACGTTTGCGAATATCAGTGTAAATATTGAAGGTTTCCCAAACCATAGTCAGTGCATTTTTTGTATGGTGTGGAGAATGTGGATCTTTTTCTGTATCACTATAGCCATGATGTAGTGTGTGTAAAATTGCATAAGCACGAGGATTTAAAAATGAAGGGCCTTGCACAACGGTGGTAATTAAATAGAAAGTTCGTGACCAGAAGAACGACATCTCCATCATGCCATGCGCTGCAAATCTATGCAGATAAAAACTCTGCATGAATACTGACACATACCACTGCACAATAAATAATAGGATTATTACCATCGTTTAAATCTCTATTTTAAGATGTAAATGTATCGTGATAAATACTCACAAAAACACATACATTTTTAGTGCTTTTTTCATCATCACTGTTAGAATTCATTATAAATTGATAAATTAAAAGATAGCAAAGAGAAGTTATGTGCTACCCCACAAAAAAACAAATATTTTCAGCAATTAAACACTCAATTCAGACGCTAATTTAACCAGATTATTTTACAACCATAATACTGACTGGCTCTCATTTTGCAGAATTTTCAAGCAATATAGTTATAAGCGATTTGCCGCTAAACACGTTCTTAACCCGGATAATTCATCAAAAAACTAATTTATGTCGCTTAAAAAGAAAACACCACTCATTCTCGCCATTGGTGGTGGTAACTCAGAAAATATCCTTTCTGTAGAAAACGATATCATCTTCGGTAACAAGCATCTTGCTGAAGTAACGGAACTCTACGGAGGAAGTGCCGTTAATTATGCGATGCGTCTACTTTGCGCAGGCTTAGATGTATTCCCCATATTAACGATTGGAAACGATGAAATCGGTAAAAAAATTCAACTCACGTTCACCTGTTTAGTCAAAAATAGCTCAGCGAGTGAACGTGTTTTGGCATTTATTGAATCTGATAGCACGACGTCTAGCTTTCTTGATCCAGATATAAAAACCTCAAATACAACAATCCTTGTGCACGGCTCCAACCGAACGATATTCACTCAAAAACTCCGTAACGGAAAGTATTTTATCAAACAACTGAAAAATCGCGTTGCCTATGCCGAAGAGATTGCTCAAACCAGTCCTGACATGATAATGATTGGGCATATACAAAGTGACGGAAAAGATATCAATGAGAAAAATTGTGGTGAAAGCACAAAATATCTTATCAACCATTTTTCTGGCAATAGTCAATTATTTTGTAACTTTGGCACGAGTCAAATTAATCTGGGGTATGATTTTTGGAAGAGTGAGCTAGCAAAAATCGATGTCTTTCAATTAAACCTCGAAGAAGCAAAGCGTTTCTTTTCTTCCAATAGCGAGAAGAAGAGCTTAAAGGAAATTGTTGACGTTATTCATCAATTGAAAATAAATGCTGTCATCACGCTGGATAGATTTGGTGCTTTGGGGATTCACAAGGAACGCCAAAACTCATTTATTCTAGCCTGGCCGATAATCGATGTGCATGAAGTGATTGACCCCACTGGTGCTGGAGATGCATTCGCGGCGGGTGTCGTCTCTCAACTCTGCAATAAACCCAACTTCACACTTGACGAATTTCAAGCGTCTATTCGCACAGGCCGACTTTGGGCTGCAATCGCTTGTAAAACTATCGGTGGTGTAGGTGATTGCCCTAGCACTCAAGAACTCCAGGATTTTAATCAGTGGCTCGAAGAAAAAGGTGCCAGAGAGGTTGAGATCAGAGAGAGTGAACATGCGATTGAAATAATGTCTTTGCTGGATATTGCGTTCCAATAGATGTAATCCACTATTAGCAAACTCCCATTACCTCTCTCTTGTAAAACCATTCATATCAATAAACATTTAATAAGTGTTATCTGCTGGGTTAGAACTGAACTTGACCAAATTCCACAGGATTATTAATTCCCAATATTTCTTTCTTTTTCAAAAAAATAAACCATAATTAAATGTATAATAGTAGTTTTTTAATGGAGGGCAAAACCATGTATTTGAAACATAAACTGAGTGGCGATTTAGTTGAGATTGTCGATATCTCTTCTGCTATTGATCCTATGAAAAATAGTGTAGTTGCACGTTTTCATCGTGGCGAAGAATTACAAGATGAGGAAAGCATTTCAAAAGATCAGCTTCAGTTTCCATCTGGTGAAAGTTTGCCTCGCTGTTGGGTAGATGCAGATTATAGAAGTGCTAAATAAACTCTCTTCTACAAGCTAAATGTTAGGGTGAATTGAAGGGAGATATTGAGTATGAATGACAAAGACGACAATAACGAACTCATTAAATGCGATGTTTGTCTAAAAGAAGTTCCGGCATCTGAAGCTAAAAATGCTGAAGCATCAGACTATGTCGCACATTTTTGCGGATTAGATTGTTACGATAAGTGGCTTCAGAAATCGGGAGAGAAAAAAGACACTATAAATTAGTGCTAAAAATTCCCATTAATTAAACTCACTAATAAATTCACGCAATCTTTATTTGTGGTGTTTGGAGATGCAATCACGGTCTCCATAACATCGCAATGTGCTATTGCATTTATAAATCCGTTGTTAAAAACTGGCTCAAGGTGATCATTAATTGTAAAATGCATTTTTCGCCCCTTTTTACCAACAGGCACAAAAATGCTACGTAAACTAGATCAAGTTACTCGTTTAATAATCCCAAAAAACGCCTTATTTCTCATACTTTTCTTTTTTATCGCTAATAATTGCTTTGCATTAACTGCATCAGATGTATTTGTAAATACTAATCAAAATAGTACCATTACTATTGATTTAAGTAGCAGCATCTCAGCTTTAGATAGTGAAGGTCCTCTTAATATTTCAATTTCCTCCCTTCCTTCCAATGGAACAGCGGTCATTAATGAGGAGCAACTTTCCATAACTTATACACCAAACACAGATTATACAGGAATAGATCAAATAACGTACTCTGTTACCGGCAATCAAAACGAAACAGTTAATGCGGTGATAAGCATCACTGTTGGCTCAATTATCGTACTTCCAACAGAAGCGTCAGCCCCTATCGAAAAAAGTATTGCAGCTGTACTTGAAGATATATGTGCATCTTCAATCAGCAGCGAATCTTTTGCAACACGTTGTAGCGAACTAAGCCAAGCAACTGAGGAAGAGGTTGAAAAAGCGATGCGAGAAATTGCGCCTGAAGAGGTCGCAACACAAAATAAAGTGGGAGACACATTCGCACATAACCAATTGAGAAATATTGGAAGTCGTTTATCAGCACTGCGTCAAGGAAGTCGAGGAATCTCGTTAGGTGGTTTGTCATTTGGTTTTCTCAATAAACAGCAATCAAAAAAGAATAAACAGCATCTATTTTTCAATAATAATGAAAACGGTGATAGCGCTGAGCCATTCGGATTATTGAGCAATAAGCTGGGAATATTTGCCAGCGGCAATATTGGCGATGGTAGTAGATCGAGCACTCAGCTAGAAGACGGTTTTAATTATGACTCACAAGGAATAACAATTGGCGCTGATTATCGATTAACACACCAAATGATTTTAGGTATAGCAACAGGCTATGCAAATACTGACCTGGATATATCTGATAACGGTGGCTCGCTTGCAGCGCAAGGACTAAGTTTAACTGCATACGGAACTTATTATCTAGCCGACAGTTTGTTTATTGACATCATTATCAGCCGTGGAAATAACGATTATTCATCACGAAGAAACATTAATTACGACGCAGCAGGTAATAGTATTAGTGAAAGAGCAAAAGGTGATACAGAAAGCTCATTGAATGCAATAAGTCTTGGCGCAGGCTATACCGTCTTTCAAAAAAATAGTTTCAACGTGATACTCACTGGTAAAGTTGAGCATTTGTCCTCAACCATTGACGGTTATAAAGAAACCGGTGCAAATGAATTAAACCTTGTTATCGATAAACGAAACCTTGCATCAACACTCGGTGAACTTGGTTCTCAATTAAGCTATCCTATTAGTCAAACATGGGGAGTTTTGATTCCACAAATCGATATTGCATGGGTACATGAATTTAATACTGGAAAAGACAAAATAGAAGGCAGCTTTGCAGATGATATCAATGCAACCAGTTTTAGTTTTCAAACTGATAGGCCTGACTTAGATTATTTTAGGACGAACATTGGTATATCCGCAGTTTTACCACATGGATTTAACGCATTCATCATGTACGAAACTATTCTTGATCAACGCTACACATCAAATCAAAATCTTTCCTTTGGCGCGAGAATGGAGTTGGCATTCTAAACCCCAAAGATTAAAAAATTATTGTGTGTAGTTAGTACATCCGATTTCCACATGGGAGAAGGAGCTTTTATGCACCACAACATCTTCGCCTAAAAAAGATCTCAATTCCGATAGTTCCCAACAATCCATATTGGGATTAAATCCTAATTCAATTTCTTCAGCAGACGTCAGGTCCTTTAAGTGAATAACATTTCCATTTGGGTTAAATCCAATTCGATTATCAAAAAGGCCCAACCTTAGCATCTGAGTTAGCGCTGAGAATGGCCTTACGTCTTCTATCCTATTAAAGGTGAGAGTTAAATATTGTAATTGACTCATATTAGAAAACTGTGCGGCATCAGCTATCCAATTATAACTGAGATCCAATTTTTGTAGCTGAGCCAACGCAGTTAACGGCGTCACGTCGGAGATTTGATTGGAACTAAGATTCAAGTCTTGCAACTGAGTCATATTAGCCAATGGGCTAACATTGTTAATACTATTATTAGAGACATCTAAGTGGGTAACACTATTTAAGATGGGAATTAAGCTCAGATCACCAATATTATTCCCCATCAAATTCACATAAGTTAAACTATCTATCGCTGCTAACGACGAATAATCCTGGACAAGATTAAATGAAAGATCCAAGCGTTCTAGTTTTGAATAATTCTTTATAGCATCAATATTTAGAGGATCTCCTTGATTCGACATAGAGCTGAATCCAAGATCTGTCAAATTTATTAGATCAGGTAAATCATTGAGATCAACCCAAACCATCCATTCAAAATAAAGCTTTTGTAAAGTTGTCAAAGTATTTATGGGTTTTGCGCTTAATAATTGATTATTAGATCCAAAAATTAGCTCAATGATCGAAGGCATATGGGCGGTTAACAACCCTTCAGCACTACTAATATAATTCCAATATAAATTTAAATAACTCAAATTTGGAAAATATGAGAACTCAAACCCATTAAGATCTGATAAATTATTGCCGGAGAAATCCATACGACTTACGCCAGAAAAGTGATGAACTCCTGTCAAATTTTCAATTGCAGATTCACGTGAACTACAATTTAATTCATCCACTTCATGTGCATACATCCACTGTCCTGTATCGATCATTTCGTTGACACAATTTTGAAAACCAGGATCTAGCTCCACTAATTCTGATAACAAGACAGGCTGCGGCGTCAGAGAAATTTCGCTTGTCCGAATACTTTCTCCATTCACATTACTTGCTGATATTTGATAATAGTGAGACAAACCACTTAGTAATTGTTGATGGACAAAGTCATGTGTCACTTCAGGGAATTCAAACACCATACCCCCAGAACCAATGGGTTCGTTTGACCAATACACAGTATAGGAAGTCGCGCCTAAGGATTCGTCCCAAAGAAATTGAACAAAATCAGCTCCAGCTCTGGTGATGACATTTTTTGGTGATAATGGAATAGAATCCTTTGTAATTGTACAGTTCGACTCATTTATTGGTGAATCGGGTATCTTATCAACCCCACCAAGCGAATGAAGAATCGCTTCTAATTCTGCACAATCAATATTTATATTTTGACTTATATCAAAATATTCAAACACATTGTTTGACGTTAATGGAAGTAAAGAATCAAGATTGCCAATATTAACACCCCCAACCTTATTATTGTGTAAGTCCAGCTTATGAAGTGCTGTTAAATTTGATAACGGAGAAACATCAACCACCTGATTTTGAGACACAGATAAATCAATTAAACTTGTTAGTGAAGAAAGTGCATTCAAGTCTGATATATTATTTTGATCTAAATTTAAATAATATAGATTAGGGGCGATTATCCCCCCAAGACCATCAATATTCTCGATACCATTATTTGCCAACAGAATACGTGTTAATGCAGGAAATAAATGCCCCGAAAAAGCATCGAGATTTTGTATTTGATTACCAAAAAAAGATAATTCTGTTATAAAAAGGAACTGATGAATACCATCGAGGCTTTGAATAAAGCCTCCTTCATCAGAACTGCATACCAAAGATGATGCTTCACTGACGTTGCTCCACTGATTTTCTGAAGCCATTAAAGCTATACAATTTCGAAATGTTTGGTCAGGTATCAATTCCAATACATCGGAAATTAATTTATCTTCAATGACGCCTGTTACTTGTTCCGAAGTAGCACTTTCCCCTGTAGAACCAACACTGCTAATGCGATAATAAAATGTTTGCTTAATAACAGGAGAGTGATGAATGTATTGAGGCGTATCCACAAGAATAGCATCCAATCCTTCAGTAGAAATAATAGGGTTTGATGAGCGATATATCTTGTACGACAGAGCATAGGGAACTTTAGACCAATTCAGAACTAAATCACTCCCCGCTACAGACACAGATATATCTGCCGGTGTCAATGGCACAGGCGCTAATGTCTTAACTGTTCGCTCAATCGACGGAATGCTTTCACCACTCAAATTTACGGTCGACACTCGGTAATAATAATCCGTATCACTATTCAATGACTCATGCACAAAACTTGTCGCATTAACATTGATAACTTCCATGTTCGCCAGAGGTATTGCTTGTGACGTTGACCAATATATTTTATATGAGCTGGCAAATTCTACATCCCCCCATGAGAGAGAAACACTGTTTATATCAGGTGTTAGCGTCAATTCAGCGGGAGTCCCCGGAACTGGTGGCATCGGGGTTGCGGAAACAATCTGGGAAGCGTCACTTGTTAGCAATTCATTGGAGGCTATCACCAAATAATTATACTTTACGTCGTTTGTTAAATTATTATGTATATATCCAGACGTTACATTCTCTAATTTATTATCTAATTCCGCATTATTGACTGACCAGAATATGGAGTAAGATGTTGCACCTGTAACCTCGCTCCAGGTTATTATATTTTCTTCATTCCCTTCCATGACAAAAACATTTGACGGAGCTGAAATTGTTATCTCATCATCAATCGCAACAACTAGTTCTTTGGAACTAATACTCTCTCCCGCTTCGTTTTCAGATGTAATGAGATAGTGATACGTTTGACCATATGTAAGATCAGTATGAATATATCCAGGATCGACATTTGATATATGATTACGCTCCTCTAAGTCAACTCCAGGCGATGCTGACCAATAAAGATGATAGTTTTTTGCTCCGGCAATTTCATCCCATTGAAGTGTAACTGAGTTATCATTTGTTTCAGCTTTTATATCATTTGGAGCATTTGGCACCAAGGTAACTTTAATGACATTGGATGGTAAACTTTCACCTTCATTATTGGCAAAAGTTATAATGTAATAATATGTATTGCCATTTTCTGCTTCAAGGTGTGCGTAAGGAGACGTTACATTTTTTATCACTTCGTCTTCAGTAGTAACATCTCCCGTTGTATTCCAATATAAATTATATACAATTGCTGCCTCATTTGGCTCCCAGGCAAGTAAAACTCCTTGTTGAGATTGAGTATGGGTGACAGCAACTCCAGCAGGCGCAGCAGCAGGCTGCGGCAATGGTGTTACCGTCACTTGCGCGGATGGTAATCCTTCAACACCATCGACGACAGCTGCAATTCGATAGCTGACTTCTACATTAGGAGATAAATCATTATGAATAAAGGGAGATGTAACATTTGGATTTACGTTAGTTACAGTGCCATCGGTATACCAATATAGATTGTAAAGTGAGGCGTCCTGTACTGCGCTCCATGTTATTGTGGTTTTTTCTACACCTGCAATGACAGAAATTCTTTGAGGGGTGTCTGGTAATGCAGTCGCAGGCCTGGCTGACACTTCTCTTGAAAATGAACTATTGAACGATGAACCATGAGCCATCACTCGATAAAAATATGTATTACCATTCCGTAAATCTTTGTGGTTAAACATCGGTTCCGAAACTTCAAAAAACTGATCAGACAATCCAACATTACCAGACGTATTCCAGTATACCGAGTATGAATTTGCAAACTCGACAGCTTGCCACTCAATCAAATTTTCACTCACATCTGCTGTAACAGCAACATTGAGGGGCGCCAATAGTGGTGGGATGTGTGGCGCTGATGAGACTTCATTAGATAAACTCCCTTCCATATTATCAATAACAGTAGCTATGCGATAATAGTATTGCTGCCCATTCTGCAACCCAAGATGCACAGCAAGTGAAGTTGTGGCAACTAGCTTTTCGTCATCAGTTGTGACATTACCTGATGTATTCCAATACACGTGATAAAGTGGGTTCGCTTTGGATAGATCACTATTTTCTACTGACCAAGTTAATGTTAACCGCTCATGACCCGGAATAATTTTCAAATTAGCCGGAGTACCTACCGGAGGGACTTGAGGTGTTACCGCGACTTCATTAGATGCAACACCTTCAACTCCATTAATCACCACAGTATAGGTATAATAGAAATTAACATCATTTTTAATATTTTCATGACTATAGAACGGCGTATCAAGTGTGATTGTATCCGCTGTTTTGGTATCAATCACAGGCGATGAAGACCAATATAATTGGTAAGCCGTTGCACCAGGAAACTCAGGCCAGGAAAGTTCTGCTACTCCATCCGTTGTTGTGACAGTAATTCCTGCAGGAATAAAGTTATTCTCTTTACCTGAAAATGCGGGAGGATCGTCTTTTCCGGGACTGTTGGAGTTTTCATTGCTGCAGCTTATCAGCGCAAACATTACGATGAATAGTGTAATAATTAAATTTATTTTATTGTTCTTCATTAGTATAGTTGTTGCTTAAACAGTTATCGGGCATTGCTGAAATAGACAGAGATACTTGAAGCTCCACCCTATTATTTGGAAAATTCATTCAAAATCCAATAAACTCTTAGAGCACTTAGCATTTTTTCAGCAATAAGAAATATAAGTGTATTGTTATTAGACCATTTAGTGAGATAGTACTCTTCCCAAAGAAACCCAATTTTACGGTTTGAAGATAATGAAAACAATTAATATTTGGTTTATTTTCACACAAATATCTATTAATCATAAAGAAGAGTCACTGCGAGAATAGCGATAGTGATGGAAGCAACTCCGAAACTTGAGATACAAGATCCATTTGACCATCTGATTAATCAGAAACTTACCTTCCTCTCTTTAATTTCTTAATCATAAATCTCGCCGGATGCATTGATTCTATAATTTCATTTTCAAAACAAAGCGGAAGCCCTGAAATCATTGAAAATAGCAGTTCAGCGGCGTTGTAGCTTGAAACCAATCCTCTTGAACCATGGCCGGTATTCAGGAAAAGACCAGATTGATATTGTGCGTCAGGAAAATTTTCTACAGGCTTACCATGTTTTAACTCAACATATGAATTTCGATAATACTGCCAATCAGGAACTGGACCGATAATAGGAAAGCGATCATGCGTCGTGCAACGATTTGAAACTCGACCTTTCGTCAATCTTTCATCTCTAAATAGATCACCAAGAACATTTTTCATTTGTGACACAATTTCTAAATGCTCACTATCCCTTAATTCAGTCGTCAATTTTTCCCTGTCATAACTTGCACCGAGTATCACTTCACCATTGACTTCAGGAGTAATGTAGTTTTCACAAACTATAGGCAAATCGAGATTAAACTTCAGCTGTGCTTTTGATATCTGACTCACTTGACCGCGGACAGGAATGATAGCAATATGATCTTCCGAAAAAAAATGGCTGACATCATTTGCATTTGCGACAACAACGTTTTCTGAATTAATTATTATTCCATCATCACACTTTAGTTGCCATTTATCTTCAACTTTGACCAATTCATTAACTTCTGTTAAAAATTGAAAATCGACTTTATCTTTAAGTATTTTATACAAAAACTGGCAAAGCTTAACGGGTTCCACATAACCTGCCTGATGAATCAAAAGCCCACCAGAACTGGCTTTAATTTTATAATTTGTGTGTATTTCTTCAATATTTAGCTCAGTGACAAAGTCTTTTGGAAAGTTGAGTTTTCGTAACTTTGACAACTTACTTTCTGGTATTAGATGTAAAACACCTGATTGATGCCAATGTTTAAAATCAGTTTGTTTCTGCAAAAGATTTAGCCAGCGAACTGTATTAAAAAAGCTCTCCGTATAAAATCGAGCACCATGATTCATATCAGAAGTAAAACGTGGCATAATCAACCCAACCGGATTACCAGAAGCACCACTTGCAACGTTAGAATGCTTATCAACAACAGTAACTTTCCATCCTCTTTTAGAAAAGACATAAGCAGTTGTTAATCCAGCAATCCCGGCACCGATAATACAAATTTCTTTTTTATTATCTGATAGAGCCTTTGAAGTATTAAACCATGGCCTGGAAATTCTTGAGATTGATGGTTTAGATATCACCCCATATATCATCTCACGTTTTTTCCCAAAACCAGGGCTTCTATTAACATCAAAACCTACTGCCTGTAGTGAACGACGAACGTCACCTGCCGCAGCATACGTGCTAAACGTTGAACCTTGTTTACTTAACCGAGAAATTTGAGAGAACAATGAAGGCGACCACATATCTTTATTTTTTGCCGGAGAAAAACCATCAAGAAACCATGCATCAACTTTCGCGATCAACTGTTGATACATCTCAGTCGCGTCTCCGATGAGTAGCAATAAACTAACACGACCATCAAACAGCTCCATTCGATGAAATCCTGAAATGTTTACTGGATATACCTCAGTTAGTTCCTGAGAAAGATTTTTAAGACCCGGCCACTTGGCAAGTGCTTGCTGAAGATCCGCTTTTGCCAGTGGATGCATTTCTACTGAAATGAATGTCAGTTTTTGAGGACTCTGAGTTGTTGCCAACCAATGCTGACAAGTGACGAGAAAATTGCGACCAGTACCAAATCCCGTTTCAGCAATCACAAAATCGGTTTTATTCTTCCATCGCTCGGGTAGTCCATTATGTTTTATAAAGACATATTCAGTTTCCTCTAAACCGTTAGCTATGGAGGAATACGGATCTCCATACAAAACACTTTGAGGCTGACCATCTTGCCAGTTTAATTCTGCTTTGCTTGTTTGTTTATATCTCAAAGGAAGCATTTATAAACACTTGTTAACTGGGTTGTCAAAAATAATTGATAGGGGGAACTACTAGAAAAAAGAAAATATATAAAAGATGGTGCCCGGGGCCGGAATCGAACCGGCACGAGGTTTCCCTCGAGGGATTTTAAGTCCCTTGCGTCTACCAATTTCGCCACCCGGGCTAAGGGCGTGGCTGTTAATATTCTACGCTGCCAAACGTTAGAATTACAACATACAAAATGTATGGAGGCTAGGAGCGGAATCGAACCGCTGTTGACGGCTTTGCAGGCCGCTGCATCACCACTCTGCCACCCAGCCAATGCTCGTTACTATAATAACAGAATCATCTGCTATTTTTTCAATCGTGTTTTAAGAATTAAAAAACCCCGACTGTACAGCCGAGGCTTTAGAATTTGGAGCGGGAAACGAGGCTCGAACTCGCGACCCCAACCTTGGCAAGGTTGTGCTCTACCACTGAGCTATTCCCGCCTGAATGAGCGCGCTATTTTACTCATTGAGACTTTACTGTCAAGCATTAGCTTAAACTTTTTGAAATATTTTTTTGTTAATGTCGTTTATCATGAAAGTCAATGATTACTCTTTATAATCAATCAAATAGAACACTCAAAGCAATATAATTGAAATTAAACAAATCACGAATCGCGGAAACTTGGCCAAGCAGCTTTCAAATAAAGCGCCATAGACCACAACGTTAAAAATGCCGCCACATATAAAAGTACCATCCCAGTTTCATAGGCAGAGAACGCTTTAAAAGGCTCATGATAAAGCAACATTAAAATTGAAAGCATCTGCACTGTGGTCTTAATTTTACCGACAGCAGATACTGCAACACTTGCTCGCTCGCCGATTTCTGCCATCCATTCACGTAGTGAGGAAACCGCTATCTCTCTTCCGATAATAACTGCCGCAGCAATTGCGATCCAGGGCGAAGGATTCGCTTGAACAATCAACACCAACGCAACACCAACCATTAACTTATCCGCAACAGGATCTAAAAAAGCACCAAACTTTGACGACTGATTAAGTACTCTGGCGAGATAACCATCCAGCCAATCTGTCACGGCTGCCAAAAGAAAAATGATGACTGTTGCTTCATTAGACCAGCTAACCGGTAGGAAAAAACAGATAACAAACACGGGTATAAGTGCTATACGCCCCCAGGTTATTAGTGTTGGAATGCTATTCATATTTCTTTACAATATTTTAATATCGATTGTTTTTTAATCATTTTCAGAATGAGAAGATACTTTATAGTTCAATTGCTAAAGTTTATTCAGTAGAGATACTTTAACATATGCATTGATCGGATAATAAGCTTTTGTCTATTGCAACTCAATTATTCAAAACAACTTCACGCAAAATTTGTTCGTATTTTTTTCATTCTGCATGAAAAACAGCATAGATTTTTTCCGCTAGCGGCAGGCTGATTCCTTTCACATTGGCGATATCTTCCACACCTGCTCGACTAATCCCCTGCAGACCACCAAACTGCTTGAGCAACAACTGCCTGCGCTTTGGCCCAAGACCTTCGATATTTTCCAATGGGGATTCTTGTCTTGCTTTACCTCGACGATTGCGATGGCCAGTAATTGCAAAACGATGAGATTCATCCCTGACAAATTGTATGAGATGTAGTGCCGGAGAATTGGGTGGCAAAGAAAAAGGCTTATCCTTTCCCGACAAATGAAGTTTCTCTAATCCTGCACGACGATCAGCTCCCTTTGCCACGCCGATTAATATAACACCGTCAATTTGTAACTCTTCCATAACTTGCTCTGCCTGCGATAACTGACCTTTTGCGCCATCGATTAATAAGATATCAGGTAACTTTCCCTCCCCTTCTTTTATTCTCTTATAACGTCGAGTCAACGCCTGTAGCATTGCCGCATAGTCATCACCAGGTGTAATACCTTCAATATTGAAACGACGATAATCAGATTTTATCGGGCCAGAAGGATCACACACCACACAAGATGCAACTGTTGCTTCACCCATAGTATGGCTAATATCAAAGCACTCTATACGCTGAGGTAGCGAATCGAGCTCAAGCACTTCCTGAAGCGCCTCAAAACGTCCTAACATATTTGCCTTGCCTGCTAGATGAGCATCCAGTGCTGTTTCTGCATTCGCCACAGCAAGGCGAACCCAGCGGACACGATCACCTCTAACATTAATATTCAATCGTACTTTTCTATTAGCCTGCTCTGATAAAACATCTTCCAGCCACTGGCTATCTTGGGGCGTTTCGTTTAGCAAGATTTCCGGCGGTAAAATTCGCACACCTGCTTTACCGATATAATATTGGGCAATGAAAGCCGAAAGCATTTCATCAACAGTCGTATGCTCCGTAAGCTTCGGGAAATAGGACTTATTCCCTAAATTCATTCCTCCACGAACATTAAAAACTTGAATACTTCCCATGCCACCACGAATTATTCCTGCGATCACATCAAGGTTTGTCTCATTCTCGCCAGTGATGTATTGTTTCTCTTGCACTTTACGTAGCGCTGTTATCTGATCACGATAAATTACTGCACGCTCAAATTCCAATGATTCAGAAGCTTGCTCCATCTGTTTTACCAATTCATCAATTACCGCACTGTTTTTCCCCTCCAAAAACATGACGGCATGGCGTACATCTTTCTGATAAGTCTCTTCACTCACTAAATCAACACAGGGAGCTGTACATCGTTTTATCTGATATTGCAGACAGGGGCGTGATCGGTTTTTAAAAAAAGTATCTTCACATTGCCGAACGGGAAATATCTTTTGCAAAAGATTTAAACTTTCTCTCACCGCACCGGCACTGGGATAAGGACCAAAATAACGTCCTTTAGCCTTACGAGCTCCCCTGTGATAAGCAAGACGTGGAAATTTTTGTGCTGTTGACAAATAAATATAAGGATAACTTTTATCATCCCGATAAGTCACATTGTATTGCGGTTTGAGCGATTTAATTAAATTACTTTCGAGAATCAATGCTTCATTCTCGGTGTGCGTCACTGCAATTTCAATATTAGCAATATGTGACACCATGATTTGAGTTTTTGGTGTTTGATCTGAACGAGAAAAATAGCTCGAAACTCGCTTTTTTAGATTTTTAGCTTTACCAACATAAATAACTTTACCATCCTTGTTTATCATACGATAAACGCCAGGTTTGGTTGTGAGTGTTTTTAGAAACGCTTTAGGATCAAATGCTGAATCCGAAGTATCACTCATGTTAACCGACAAGTTTTTTTGCTTTTCGAAAAACCGCTTTAAACATCGGTGTCGTTAAACGCTTGGTTTGAGTGTTGTAACGGCTGCAATGGTAAGAGTCCAACAAATATTTACCGTTTTCAAGCTTATGCAATTCGTTATGCCCAAATTTAAATGCGCTCAGCTTTAACCCTAATGCTTTTAACGTTGCATTATGCGCAATACTCCCCAGAGCCAAAATGACACTGCCTTTGGGCAACTCTTCCAATTCCTCAGCAAGATATTTATTGCATTGATTGATCTCAGCGCCTACAGGTTTGTTTTGTGGTGGCAAACATTTTACTGCATTAGTTATTTTACAATTAATCAGCTTCAATCCATCTGTTGCAGAAACAGATTGAGGCTTACTGGCAAAACCAAATTCATGCAAAGTTTCGTACAACAGAATACCTGCGTGATCCCCAGTAAATGGCCGACCAGTTCGATTTGCGCCATGCATTCCTGGCGCTAGACCAACAATTAATAACTTTGCTTTTTTAGCGCCGAAAGGAGGTACGGGCAAGGCAAAATAATCGGGATTTTCAACCTTAACTTCGTCCAAAAAAGTGGCTAATCGTTTACATTCTCTACAGGATGTATCAAAACTTGTCATGCGTATTCCTACTAGTTTCATTAGACAAGAATTGTATCAAACATTGACATGGGATTCTGCGACTTTGATAATTGAGTGATAATAGAACTGAAGAAACAAAAAAAAACCTTGAATAGACCTACTCAAGGGGTTATGGGCGAAATCTTCTTGCGCATGATGAGCTTTTTGAAGGTTTCCGTTAATAATTTATCAACACAGGCGAAGTGCCAAGCATTGGATCTAGCCAGTTTTGCGGTAAATAAGAGTCACTACTTTGCCCAGCTATGCCATCTCCTGTTGTAAGGTTCTCGTAGCTTTGAAATCCAAAATCTCGGTTTCTGCTAGAATCGCTAGTACAGTCATCACACCGATTACCAATCCAGATTGCTTGCAGTTCATCACCAACACTCCAACTTATTGTGCCATCACTCGCTGAGCTATGCATTGAGCCTCTTCTCATACCGCCACCACCACCTCGACTCCGATATCTATCAACCAAGCTTATTGAACCAGCAACACTGGTATACACACCAATAGCTTTTCGATTTATAAAAGTATATCTATCTTCACCGGTAGTAACTTGGTCTCCTTGTAGAAGCGTAGAATCAAGTTGTCCTTGATTAATATCAACATACTTACCGATATTGTTTTCATTGGTATCGCGCTTCACAAAATATTTAAATTCATCTTCGTAATAAACACTTGTCTGCACAGGATTTCTTGAGTCCAGAAATTGATGAATATCCACCGAATCCTCACCCTGATTAGCCCAACCAGTAGTAATATACGTCGTGCTATTGAAGTTATTATCGGTAATATTATCTTCAATATATTGCTTGGATGCTAACCCAGTAGATCCTGCATTTGACGAATAAACAAAAGCCTCTAATTTCATTAAACCATCTCTGCCACCAGAGTCTGCGATAATTTGTTGATAATATCTCTCACCACCTGCACTCGTCATCAATTGCTGAAACATCCCAGTGCCTGAAATTTCTTCAGAGCATGTGAATCCTAAAGGACAACTTATCGTGATTATTCCTGCCGATTCTGACCAAGAATCAAAAGCAATTGGGCCTGCTCCGTAAGCGGTAAAGCTCGGCAGATAATTCACTATTAAAATAGGCAGAGCAAGATACCAACGACCTTTATAATTTCTAACCATAATCTCGTAATCCAGTCTTTAAAAAGTCAGCATTCTGACAATTTTCATTTGATTTCATTACTCCTACATATTTGTCAACTGTAGAAAGCAGGACGTAAGTCACTGTTTTACCCAACTTTACAAAAATAGTATTTGAAATAAAACAAATCTGAATCTATACACTTTATAGCCGTCTGTCAGACTGAATCTAGAATAGAATATTTTTGGGTATATAATAATTTAATTAATTAGTTTGATTCTAAGTCTTAGATTTGGGCTAAAATGTGATGAGAAAGGCACATATCGGATTAAACTTTTAGAAGAGACCGTAAAAACAAACAGCCTCACACCTTATGTCCGCAGACATATTTTTTGTATAAATAACAACCAAGACCCTCACAATAAATTTCAACGAGAATTCTGTTAAGCGTTATACTCAATCAATAAATCAAATTCACAAAGGGAGGAAATAATGAGCACAACAATCGATTCCACTTTGAACGAAAACCGCACGTTCACCGCTTCATCTGATTTTGTTTCAAAAGCGAATGTTAATGCTGAAAAGCTCGCTGTATTAAGAAAAGCTGCCGCTGAAGACCACGAAGGTTTTTGGGGTGATCTTGCAAAAGAACATATCAGCTGGCACAAACCCTTTTCCACACTGCTCGATAGTAGTCGTGCTCCACACTACAGCTGGTATGACGATGGAGAACTAAACGTCTCTTATAATTGTTTGGATCGTCACCTAAATAATCGTGGCGATAAAACCGCCATTGTTTTCGAAGGCGAGCCAGGCGATACCCGTCACATAACTTATTCTGAACTGCATAAGGATGTTTGTGTTTTTGCCAATGCTTTAAAAAACCAGGGCGTGAAAAAAGGCGATCGAGTGATCATCTATATGCCTATGATTCCTGAAGCGGTTGTCGCCATGCAAGCCTGTGCGCGAATTGGCGCTATTCATTCAGTTGTATTTGGTGGCTTTTCGGCAGAATCATTAAAAGATCGTATTGAAGACACAGCAGCCAAAATTGTTATTACTGCTGATGGTGGAAACCGGGGTGGTGGTGTCATCGATTTGAAAAAGGCGGCTGATGCTGCGCTTGATAAAGGCTGTGCTTCGGTAGAAAAAGTTATTGTTTACCAACGGACAAATACCGATGTAGCAATGAAAACAGGTCGCGACATTTTTTGGAATGATGCCGTTGAAGGTATGAGCGAGATTTGTGAACCTGAATGGGTTAACAGCGAACACCCATTATTTATTCTCTATACGTCGGGTTCCACAGGCAAACCCAAAGGCATTCAACATTCCTCTGGCGGCTATCTATTAAACAGCATTGTGACCATGCAATGGGTGTTTGATATTCAAGACAATGACGTTTTCTGGTGTACCGCCGACGTTGGCTGGATTACTGGTCATAGTTATGTTGCCTATGGTCCATTAGCCACAGGAGCAACCATGTTAATGTTTGAAGGTGCTCCAACTGTTCCTGACGCAGGGCGCTTTTGGAAAGTTTGTCAGGATCACAAAGTTACAATCTTCTACACCGCGCCAACGGCAATTCGTGCACTAATGAAAGCGGGAGATGATTTCCCCAATGCATACGATCTTTCTTCACTACGTTTATTAGGCACGGTGGGAGAACCTATCAATCCTGAAGCTTGGATGTGGTATCACCGTACCATCGGCAAAGAGAATTGTCCGATTGTAGATACATGGTGGCAAACAGAAACAGGTGCCCACATGATTGCACCGATTCCAGGTGCGATGGCAGCCAAGCCAGGCTCCTGTACGCTACCACTTCCCGGTATTGATGCTGATATTGTTGATAATGACGGAAACATTATTCACGAGCCTAATAAAGGTGGATTTCTTGTTATCAAAAAGCCGTGGCCTTCAATGGTGCGGACTGTTTGGGGTGATGATGAACGTTATCAAAAAACTTACTGGGCCGAGTTCGATAACAAATATTACGTTGCTGGTGACAACGTCCGTAAAGACGATGATGGATATTTCTGGATAATGGGCCGCACCGATGATGTTCTAAATGTCTCTGGACATCGATTGGGTACAATGGAAATAGAATCCGCACTGGTTGCACACCCACGTGTTGCAGAAGCAGCTGTTGTTGGCCGCCCTCATGAAGTGAAAGGCGAAGCGATTTTTGCTTATGTTGTATTACGAGGAGAACGACCAGAAGGCGGTATTGACGAAGTGTTAACGAAAGAATTGCGTAACTGGGTTGGCGAACAAATTGGGGCAATCGCCAAACCTGATGATATTCGTTACGCAGATAATTTACCGAAAACACGGTCTGGTAAAATTATGCGTCGTTTATTAAAAGTTATTGCCCGTGGTGATGAAATTACTCAGGATACATCAACGCTGGAAAACGAAGCAATTCTGGATCAGCTTCAAGGAAAATCATAAGTAAGAATATATGCGTGAGGTTATGAATGCCTCGCGCATATTTTTTTACAACGTTAGGGTTCAGTTAAAGAACCTAATTCGGGTTAATCCTCCAAATGCCTCTCTCACCTTCAAATCCGTCGGCAAGAACACGCATCCCACTCACATAAATTTTCTCTTCATTGTTAGCATCAATGTAAGTCAAAATTCTTCCACTAAATCCTGATCGATAAAGCACACCATCCGCTTCAAAGGAGGTATCAAAGCTACCATCCGCATCATAGCGAATAACATAGAGACCAGTATTCTGATTGATTGAGCTAGCTAATAGATAAATTTTCCCATCTCGGTCGATAGTCATGGAATAAGCAAAATCATCTGCACCACTATCATAACTAATTCTACCTTCAGTCGCACTTCCAGATGCAAAATCAGAATCTAGTATTCCATTCTCATCTAACCGCCACATAACGAGATCATGACCGGTTAGGTTTAATTCATATCCAAATACGACATAATGCTGCATGTGCTCTATTTGGACCATCTGAACTGAAACGCCGTAGGTCGTATTCCCTTCATTATTTTCTTCAGCAGTATTTACCCCATCGTATAAATAACCGAAAAGCTCAATACCAAGTGGAGAGACCTTTAACAACAGCATATCGGTATCACCTGCAGAATTAATCATATCCCCAGTAACAATAATATTATTATCATTGTTATTCTCAATAATTACACTGGCTAAACTGCCTGATGTATTACCATACGATAATACGCCGCCACCATTGAATGAAGGGTCAAGATCACCTGAAGGAAGATAAACCCAGAGTGTCGGGCGAGAATTACTTTCACCAGCAATAATTATTCTTCCATTTGAATCTATAGCCAGTGCATATCCACCATTATCTGTATCAATGGTTGTATAGGTAACATACCCTTGATTATTAAATGTCGTATCTAACTTACCATCATCCGTTAATCGCCAAAGTGTCATATCATAAGCTAAGCCATTGTAACTATTTCCCGTTACATAGATCATTCCCGAATTAGGGTCCACAACAACAGCTTCAGCAGCATCATGATTATTTCCACCTGCGGCATTATGATGAGTCGTTAATCCATCAACACCAAACGTTGTATCAAGATTTCCATCTGCAGTAATTCGCCATACGGCCATATCGAAGGTTTGAGTATTATCAACTTTTGCCGCCAGTAAAATACGCCCACTGGCATCAATCGTCATCGCACTGCCATCACCAAACCAATCAGTGACACCACCAAAATAGACACCTCCTCTAAGTCCAAAGGAATTGTCGGGGCTTCCTGGTCCGACAGTGTTAGGATAGTTACCAGCAATATTATCGTCGAACCCTATGCCATCGCCTTCCCCATCATCATCGGGTATCAAACTGTCAGTGTTGAAGGTCAAATTTAGTAGATCGCCAATAGAATTTGATAAAATATTGTTATCTGTTAGTGAGGAAGATAACCATTGATCGATAGCGCCTGAAAAACTCAACAACCAAGTATATTCGTCAGTTGACGTAGAATAATTCGGAATATTTGTTAACAATAGTTCACCAATAACGGTGTAGGTACTGTTATCTATTGAATGGGAGATTTGAAGTTTATCATTATAAATATCGATGCGATAGCGACGCCATTTATTGGGTTTGCTTAGCCAATAACGAGAATCGTTGTCTGCCAATTCCAGTTTTGTTTGCTGAGCGCCATTTGCAATGATAATGTCATCACCTAAAAACTTGAATTGCAAATCATGGGAGTTGTTAACATTATACGATTCAGAGTACTTTGTTTTATTCCAAAGCGTTAGCTCAAAGGTATTACTACTAACGGAAAACTCGTGACGAATATTTCCTTTTACTGAAACTCCAAGATCATATTTAATCTCACTACAGACACTTGCACAAGGAGCTTGTGCCAAAACCATTCCTTCCACTAGAGAAGACGAGGCATCACCTATTTCTCGATTAAATTTCTCAGCACTTGCCAAATAGCTTTTACCATCCGAAATCGTTGTAAACGTTTTGCTGAGCGGATAAGTCGCAATATCAACATACTCCCCAAGGCTACGACCATTATATGCTAATGCAACAGCGTCAATATTCAGCGTCAATTCTTGAAGTGGTAATAGTTGTTGTTGATTAACGATTATAAACTCATTATTTTGAAGCAGAACTTCATTGTTAGTAAAACCATCGATATCAACAAGAAGATGAAGTGTATTCCCCTGCCATAATGGGAGATAGTTTATGTTTGATAGTGTAGAGTCTTGGAAAGACAAATTTTCAAGAATCGAAGGAGTATCCATAATTTGTGAAAAGTCTACGCTGATGGAATTTCGATTTTCAGCCAACATGTGAATTTCAGAGATATATGGTGCCGCAATACTTAACTCTGGTTCATCAACACTCACTACTGATTCAAAGTCGACAACAAAAAATAAATTTTTACCGACATTTGCAATAGTACTTGATCGCAGAGAAGTACTCTCATCTATCGAAAATTCACCGACAACAAAGGTATTATTCACTTGATCTGTTGCAGAGAATATTAATTCCCCTCCATCTATATTCCACTGATTGACTAACCAGATTTTATCACTCAACAATATAGTTTCACGATCTTTTTCAATATCGTAAAGAACAATATGATGTTTCAATATTTCATTTTCCACTACTTCTCTGAGATATATGGCTAATCCATGAGAAACTAGCGCAGGTATATTGTTTATCGATATAAAAGGAGACTTTGCTTTTACTTGTGGTGGTAATAGTTGAAATAACAAATCATCACTTTTCACATATATGCGCCCGTGGTCCACTAAGACTTCACCGGCAGGAACAAGATGTGTATGAAGAGAAGAAAATTTTACTGTCACATCACTCCAATTAACAATCTCTGTCATATTCCACAGCATTGTTTGATCGTTGAAAATCGAATAATTTGAAATGCGACCCTGTTTCTTATTGACTTCTATTATTTCGGTTTGAGTTTTTAAATTCAGCGTTTCAGTTTCGGTTTCGGAATTTAAAGAAACATACGCGATCTCCCCTTCAGGAAAAACAATAAATGAAGAGATTGTTTCATCCGCTTTAGCGATTGTTTCAATCTTACCGTCTGAGGCTAAGTAATAAATCTTGGAATTATCAGCATAATTAATATTTTGTTGGTTATCTGCACATACTTTGTCACCGTTGTCATAATGTGTCGTGTTTAGTGTTGCAAAACATTCCAGGGTGTATGACTTTCCTAAAAAATAGACGCCACCATGTTTATCAAATTGAACCGGTTTAACACTTGATGTAACTAAATCCCATGCATTCTTATCAAACTGATCAATGGCAATATCTTCTAGTGCACAGCTAGACGAATTTTCCTGCAAGGACACTTTAAAAATCGTGCAATTATTTTTCTCAATTAATCGATAAATACTAGCATTGCTTTTAAGCTGACTTAAATCGATAGCTATATAAAGATAGTCAGTGTTAGGATTTGCTGTGGTAAATACAAAAGGAAGAGGCTCACTGCCCACTTGTGCCGGATACACTTGATCTAAATGATTTACAGCATAGAGTCGGCTTGAAACAAATGTTGGGCTAGATTCATTGCCTGGCGGGATATATTCATTGAGAACAAAAACCGTTTTTGCTTTGTTTACATCAAAATCCATTAAGACGTCAGCTCGAGTTTTCGTTCCCGAAGAACCATATCCCAATAGATCACTACAACCACTGAGCAATAGTGACAATAAACTCAGTAAAAAACACAAAGAAGCAACTGGTCTCATATATCGACTCGAATAATGATACATACCGTTATATCAACGACTAACGGTAAGATATTATTGAGGATATTTTGCTTAGACTATGACTAAAGTCAGATAATTATTTCAGACTACCATCACGTTTCATTAACGCATGTTTTGGTCGAAATGCTTTAATAACATGCTCATTTGTCTCAATAAATGTGCCATCTAAAAGATCAATACAGTAAGGTATGGCTGGGAATACAGCATTCAAGCAATCATCAATTGCGGAGGGTTTTCCAGGTAGGTTAACAATCAAACTTTGGTGGTAAATTCCTGCAGTCTGACGAGATAGAATAGCGGTAGGAACCACTTTTAATGATTCAGCACGCATCAACTCACCAAAGCCAGGCATCATTTTCTCACAAACAGCTTCGGTGGCATCAGGAGTCACATCTCGCGGCGCAGGCCCAGTTCCTCCTGTTGTAACAATGAGGTGACAGTTTTCTTCATCAGCGAGTTGCTTTAATGTTTCTTCTATCAACGGTTGTTCGTCGGGTATCAATCGTTTAACTGCATGCCAAGGAGTAACCAGGGCTCTATCAAACCAGCTAATTATCGCTGGCCCTCCCCTATCTTCATATTCACCGTTACTGGCTCGATCGGAGACGGTAACAACACCAATGAGTAGTTTATTTTGATTAATCATTATTTATTTCAATTATCGCGCGGGATAAAGTTCCTAAACGATTGATATTACTTCGTAGTCAATAATTTTATCATTTATTTTTATATCTACAACATCTCCAACTTTTGTTCCTAATATTTCACTGCCCAGTGGAGATTTCGAGGTAACAATAATAACTGGCTCATTCAAATAACGAATTTTAACACCACCCGCTTCATGTCCAAGAAATATCGTAATGTGATCGCCGCTATTATTTTCCAATCTTACTAGTGAAAATAGTGTTACTTGTTGATGATCAGCAGATTCGCTTAATTTGACAGCCTCATAAGCTTTCAATGCCGCTTCAATTTCCTCTGCTCGCTTGGCTTCCCCTTCCGCTAAATAAGCCGCTTCCAAACTCAAGGTATCATATTTACTGTCTGGAATATTCTCTTCATCTGCTGCTGTTTCGTGAGCAAAATTGGCTGCGTTTAATGCAACAGCAAGATCCTCACGAAGTTTTTCACAAATAATTTCAATAATTTTTCTATCTGTCATATTCAAATCCTGAAATAAATTATCACTAATCATCATCAATATTGTTAACTACAATCGTTGATGTAACATTTTCATATCCAGTCGTATCCAGGGTTAAAATATTATTCACCGCAAGAGTAATATTATTAGACTGAGCTCCATCATCAATATCGTCGCCAATACCAATAACATACACAACTTGAGGAATTGACCAATCCCCTGGTGTAAACGTCATTGATATTCTAAAAGAAGTTTGATTACTTAAATCTTTGGATAGCTGCCCTTCAGTTGAATCACTTACAGAAACATCTACAACAACATCAGCATCAGGTTTAGTCGTTAATGCAAATGAAAATTGGGACATTTTTCCAGAATCTGAGGTTTCCAGCGATGAGATCGGGGTAAATATAAAATCTGGGCTGTCATCATCAATATTTATGACATTAATATTTTCCGGGTTCAATCCATTGAAATCACTGTCGGCACTAACAACTAACCCAGTCTCAATAATAAACGACTGGTTGTTATCCTTTGCATCATCATTCTGCCCCTTAACAGTGACGATCTGATCTGTTGACCAATTATCGGTTGTAAATTCTATCTCTATTTCTTCAGCCTCAATATCCGGTGAATTTCCACCGATCAATAGTCCCTCAGCAATTGCTTTAGACTTTAACTTAAAGGCAACTGCAGATAGTGGTGCTGATGTTAAACGCACACTGAACTCTGCATCTCGACCATCTTCAGAAGTTATCAAATCTTTTGTCGGATTGATAAATACGCCTGGATCATCACCAATATTAATAACCTCAAGATCAGGTTGCCTTAATCCTTGAAATTTTAGATCTATAGTTGAAACGGGGTGAAATATGATTGAAAAATCTAACACATCGATATTCGATGCGTCATCTTGTCTGTCTATTAAAACAGACTTTGGCGTATTCCAGTCAGAAAGGGAAAATTCAACAGGTACTGTCTGATAACTTTCTGCTGTATCTCCCAACTTTAGCTTACCTATTTGTGGATCACTCGATGTCATCTGTATTTTCACAGACTGGGTAGGCTTGCTATCAAAATAAAGATAAAAGGTATTTTCACCCTCTTCTGAAATAATTAAAGGTGATGATTTATCATTACAAACTTTTTCAGATTCAGCTAGCACTATTGGCATACTAGGGCAAACTGTATAAGACGGAACATCATCATCAATGTTATTAACAGACACATCCAGCGGTTGAACATCATTATAATCAGTGTCACCACTTCTAAGTAGTGATGTGAATATATTGTGCCTTCGATCGCCATCAACAAGAAAATCATTTTGACCAAATATATTTATCGCCTGTGGAATATTCCAGTTTGCTTCTGTAAACGTTATTGTTGCTTCACTGGATGCACTACTGGCAGAAGAATCTAAAGATAATAACCCCTCGAATTTATTTGGAATAATTAGATCAAGCGTAACGTTTTCTTTAGGTTTCGTATTTAAAGTGGCAGTAAACGTAGTCATTTCACCACTCTCAGAAGTTATTAAATCATTTAGCTTTGTCAGAACAAGATCATTAAGAACAACATCATTCAAAGCGATATCGTACACTGCAACATCTTTGAGAATACGATCTTTCAAAACTATTTCTGTCAGAACATGGTCTTTCAATATGAGTTCTTCTAAACCAAGCTTTTTCAAAGTAGTTTCTGTCAAAGCAAGGTCTGAGAGAGCATAGTTTGCTTGAGTAATATCTGCCAGGGTTAGATGCGCCAAGGTACGTTTTTTCAAAGAACCATCTGCTAAAGTAAGATCTAACAAAGTAAGGTCGGCAAGAACGAGATCAGCTGGTTTGTCGTCAGTCTGAGTGGCATCAGTGAGAATAATGTCTGTCAGAGTTAGGTCTGCTAAAGTAAGCCGTCCCAGTTCTAAATCTGCCAGAGTAAGATCGGTCAGCGTAATTTCAGATAAAGTAATGCCCGAAAAATGGATACCAGCTTCATCATTATCTTCATTTATTGCTTCATAATCGCTGGGATCCAATCCGTTATACCTAGCATCATCACTAAGTGCCGGGTGAATAATCACAGTGACATCTTGGTTACCATCGAGATCCTTATCGTCCTGTCCATAAAGAATCAGCTTTTGGGGGTTGGACCAATTTTCTGTTGTAAAAATTAATGATGTGGTTTTATTTTTTTCACCTTCCGGCAGCTGATCACTGCCAAGCAATACCTCAGCAGGATTACTACTTTCAACGGGAAATGTAACATTTGATGTTGGTGCAGTTGAGAGATAAATTAACAGAGAAGCTTCAGACCCACTTTCCGATGTAACAAGGCTATCTCCCCCTCCAATAACGTTAATATCTACTTTATGTTTTAGATCGCCCTGCGGTACACAACTTATCGACAATAACGCCCAAAAAAGCACCGCTATACTGATGATTACTGTATGTTTTCCCGTCACGAATATACTCCCCGTACTTCTTTTTGCTCATTAGTTTTTTTATTTATCGATATCTTTGAAATTATATGGAGATTGTATAATATTTATCCAAAGCGACAAAAGCGATTATGTTTTGGTAATATTAACCCATAGAAGAATAATTATCTTAAAAAACAGAGAGCTAAACCAGTTACGATATTCTTATATTGGCAACTATCGTCAAATCAAATCGATTAAACGGCAAGTTCCCTGTAATCAGTCAATCTAATAGGCTGCCGTTTTGCTCCCCACGTTCCCATTTGGTTTTCAAATACACCGCTACATTTAGTACCGCATTTTTGACAATGGCCATTGTTTTCCATGTTCCACTCACTCAACACATACCAGTCTCTACCAATCAACCTTTCTCCACAAGAGTGGCAATAAGTGCTCTCGCCTTTTTTATCGTGAACATTACCAGTATATACATATCGAACACCGTTCTTTATCGCAATCTCTCTTGCCTGGGTGAGTGTTTTCATGGGAGTTGGAGGATAATCTAGCATCTTCCAATCAGGATGAAATGCTGTGAAGTGCATGGGTACATCCGGTCCGAGTTTTTCGACGACCCACTGGGTCATTTTTTCTAACTCATCGGCAGAATCATTTTCCCCTGGAATTAATAAATTCGTTATCTCAAGCCACACATTGGTTTCGTGTTTCACATATTGCAGAGTATCCAATATATTGCCGAGATGTGAACCAGTGATCTTACGGTAAAAACGTTCAGTAAACGCTTTTAGATCAATATTAGCGGCATCCATGTGTTTAAAAAATTCTTTACGGGGTTCTTCACAAATATAACCTGCAGTCACTGCCACAGATTTAATATTTTTTTCTGCGCAGGCGATTGCAGTATCAACCGCATATTCCAAAAATATGACAGGATCATTGTAGGTATACGCAACACTTCGGCAACCAGTCTGTTCCGCAACTTGCGCAATCAATTCAGGAGAAGCCTGATCAGCCAGTGTATCCATTTCACGAGACTTACTCATATCCCAATTTTGACAAAACTTGCACGCTAAATTACACCCAGCCGTGCCAAATGAGAGAACGGGTGTACCCGGTAAAAAATGATTTAGCGGCTTTTTTTCGATGGGATCGATACAATAACCACTTGAACGACCATAAGTTGTACTCACTATTTGATCGTCATGATTTGCACGAACAAAACATAATCCTTGCTGACCTTCATGCAGCTTGCAATACCGCGGACATAAATCGCACTGTATTCTTCCATCATCAAGCTTATGCCAATACTTTGTTGCCTTATATTCAGAATTCATCTAGCCACCTCGCCGATAACATTGATAAATAGCACATTAGCCATATACTTATATGTAGTATTTAAAAGAGAACATTACAATGCCTACTGTAAGAGAACCTGCTGTTGCCGGGCTTTTTTATCCCGAAAATGCGAAAATTTTAGGAGAGTTGTTGAATGATATACTCAACAATGCCCCCGCCAGGGATATCACTCCACGTGCTATAATTGCCCCTCATGCAGGGTACATCTATTCAGGTGAAGTTGCGGCAAGTGCTTATAAGCTATTAGAGCCATTAAAAGACAAGATTCATCGTGTCGTAATACTTGGACCAACGCATCGTGTAGCAGTTCATGGTTGCGCAGTCAGCAGCGCAGACTATTTTCGAACCCCACTGGGGGATATACCCATTGATACAAAAGCAGTGCAAGCACTTTTAGCCAATCCAAACGTACAACTCAGTGATATGGTACATCAAGAGGAACACAGTTTAGAAGTCCACCTCCCTTTTCTACAAACTGTATTAGATGAATTCAATCTGGTTCCGATCGCTGTAGGTGATATGAGTGCCAATGCGGTAATGGAACTATTAGAATTTTTCGGGGATGATCCAGCGACTTTTTTTGTCATCAGCTCTGATTTAAGTCATTTTCATAACTATAGAACAGCACAAGAAATTGACCAACAAACGACGACTGCCATAGAGCAACTCCAGTTTGACACAATTACGGGGGAGATGGCATGCGGCACTTACCCTGTCAACGGGCTTTTAAAATTTGCAAAGAAGCATAACTTGCATTGCAAAACCCTTGATCTTAGAAATTCTGGAGACACCGAGGGTGATAAAAACAGAGTTGTTGGATACGGTGCTTATGCCTTCTATTGATATCTCTTATTCGAAGGAGCAGCAGGCCCTGCTTTTATCTATTGCAGCGAAATCCATTGCATCGGGTCTAAAAAAAAATGAATCGTTGTTTCTTGAATTAAATCACTATCCAGCTTCACTTTCAGAGATTCGTGCAAGCTTTGTCACATTAGAAATTAGCAAGCAACTACGAGGCTGTATTGGTCAATTAATTGCCTCCCGACCTCTCGCTGAAGATGTGGCAGAAAATGCATTCTCTGCTGCATTTAACGATCCTCGTTTCCCGAAACTCTCAAGCCACGAATTTGACAATCTCGATATTCATATTTCTATATTATCGAAGCCTGAACCCATCTTCTTCGAAAGCGAGGATGATTTATTACAGAAAATACGACCCAATGTTGATGGATTGATACTGTCTGAAGGTTATCAAAGAGGCACATTTTTGCCGAGTGTGTGGGAGAGTTTACCCGATGAAGAAAGTTTTTTACGCCACCTGAAAGAAAAAGCCGGCTTCCCATTTGATTATTGGTCAAAAAATATCAAGGTTGAACGCTACACAACCTTTTCATTTGGCGCACAGATTGCAGAAATTGAGGCTTAACCACCTTTTTTAATGGCCGATAATTTTCCTTTTTGGTTGGATAACACTGCTAAACTCATATGGAACTCACACCAACCCAACTCGCTGCCTTGCAAACACTAACCGTTTCTTCTGGGAAAATGCGTGCTGATAACCTGAGCGTAGGACAGCAGTTACTCGCAAAAGTCATTGCACTTAACTCAGCGTCTGGCGAAGTCACATTAAACATTAATAACACACTGCTAAATGCAAAAACGACACTTCCGTTACAAACCAATCAAATATTGCAACTCCTTGTCGCTCAAACCGGAAAACAAATCACACTCAAACTACCCGATAAACTCATCAGTTCACTAGTGACCGAGCAAGCAATGCGACAAGTGCTGCCCCAGCAAAAACCCATTGGTTTTGCAATTCAACAGATTCAGGATGTCATCAAACAAAGCAATCCAATACAAATACCACAAAGATTGATTCATATTTCAAAGAATTTTATTAAACAACTGCCAACGAGCAAACAGCTATCAACAGCTGAAGGTGTTAAATCAGCTATAAAAAATTCAGGTTTGCTATTGGAAAAAAACTTAAAAGAGATTATTACAAATAACGCACCTCCGATAATCAGAAAAGACTTAAAATCATTACTCATTAATTTAAAAAGTGCATTAAGTACTGAGCAGCATACAACGCAACAGACGACAAAACCTCAAAACAGTATAACGCAACAGGCTACAAAATCTCAGGGCGGCGTAGCACAACATCCACAATCGAATAAGCTGCTCCCACAACAACCTTTAATCAAAGCAAGTACGCTAAATACACTACCAAAAACACCATTAAATAGTCAGCTGATACAATCAAGCATAATTAAAAATACAGAACATGCAAAACAGGATGCAGCGATACAGATAAAAACATTTTCTGATAATAAAACAGCAAATACCACACAAGTTACAACAACAAAATCTGTTGAAAACATCACTCAACAAATTAAGAACGAACAAACTCAGCATGTTATAAAAATTATCAGTCAGCAACAAAAAACGATACCCAATGAGCTAACCAGAGCAACAACTCAAAAACCGCCGACACAATCGCTACTTCAACAGCCAATAACAAACACACCACAAATTAGTAAAACAATTCCCAGCTACAACAAAGAACTCAGCAGTGTTAGACATGCACTAGACTTTGTAGCGACTAAAGCAGACCCTAAACAATCAAATGCAACGCCTCGCATATCAAACCTGGTAGACATGATTGACAATCTTATTAAATCTGTCGACTCTGCAATTTCCCGTACCCAGCTTCATCAACTCAACACATTGCAAGAACAAGATAATGGAAAACTTGCCTGGAGCATGGAAATACCCGTGCAAGATGGTGAAGATATACATCTCATACAAATGCGTTACGAAAAAGAGCCAGCAACAGAACAGGACGGTGATGCGGTCGTAACGGTAAATTTGGCGATTGAACTGGAATCACTCGGCCCCGTACATGCCCGAATAACGTTAATTAGTGAAAACATTGGTGTGGTGTTATGGGCTGAGCGAGATGACACCTACGAAATAACTCGCCAAAATGTAACCGAGCTACAGGAAAATCTTCAAAAATCAGGGTTCAAATCAGAAAACATAGCTTGCCACCAAGGCAAACCACCTGTTTCTCATAACCGTGAAACAATTAACTCCAATAATCTTGTGGATTTGAAAGCATGAGTGACGATGATAAAAAACATCTTCAAGCTGTCGCGTTAAAATACAATCTTGAAAACGCGCCCAAGGTTGTCGCAAAAGGTGACGGCATTATTGCAGAAAAAATCGTTGAGATAGCAGAAGAGCACGGCGTTACGCTCTATCAGGATAGCGAGTTAGTTAAACTACTTTCACGCATTGAAATTGATGAGGAAATACCCTCCAACCTCTATCAGGCCGTAGCCGTTGTTCTCTCATTTGTATTTCAACTCAATGGAAAAAGCAAAAATATTGAACCATCATCCAAAATCGACTCAAAATAAGAACAGACTCCATCCAAAAAGCTTGCAATGTCACATGATAACATTAGACTCTCTGACTAAAATAGCTAACCCTAAATAGCGTACACAAATAACAATAATTAGATAAGCTTTTTCATTTTCTCATAAATAATTTTATTTGAAGGATCAAATGCTTTACATTATTTATCGCATCATATTTGTTGCATTATGTATTCAGCTTATCAGTGGCTGTGGACTATTCCCCAAGAAGCTTAGCGATGATTTTAAAATTATCGAAGCTACCATTGATGATGTTCATAATGGGATAATTTCCAAGCAAATCACCTGTTATCAACTCGTCGAGCGCTATATCGAGCGAATCATAACTTATGAGCACTACAACAAACTCAACGCCATCACCAAAATCAATCGCCAATCAAAGTTGAGAGCAAGTGAGCTTGATAAAGAGCATCAACAAACTGGCGAGTTGAGAAAACTACATTGCATACCGGTAATTTTAAAAGATAACTTTGATACTGCAGATCTGCCAACCGAGGCCGGCTCCATCGCGCTAAAAGGTTCTATTCCTCCTAATGATGCCTTCGTCGTCAAAAAATTAAGAGAAGCCGGGGCAATAATTATTGCAAAATCCAATATGGCTGAGTGGGCGTTCAGCCCCTATGAAACCATTAGCTCTACTCATGGTGAAACAAAAAACGCTTACAATCTAAATCGGGTACCTGCCGGTTCCAGCGGCGGAACAGCATCTGCTGTCGCAGCTAATTATGGCATTATCGGCATGGGAACCGACACGGGCAACTCCATTCGCGGCCCAGCATCTCATCTCTCTTTGGTAGGTATACGAGCGACTATTGGTGCAATCAGTCGAGATGGTGTTGTACCACTCTTGTTTAATCGCGATGTCGCAGGGCCAATGATGCGCAATGTCAAAGATACTGCAAGAGTATTTGAAGTGATTGCAGGATATGATCGAACCGATCCAGGAACAGAAGCAGGCAAAGGAAAAATCGAGAAAAGCTACCATCGTTATCTGGATGAACGTGGACTTGTCAATGCTCGCCTTGGCGTCATGCGAGAACTATTCATGGCAGACGATGCCGATCCTGAAATAATCGCGTTGATGGAGGCAGCTATCGCAGATCTATCTTACTATGGTGCAGTAATCATCGACAACTTTACCGTTCCTAATTTTGAAGAACTCGCCAAAGCAACCGGTTTCTGTAGTCGCTTTAGATATGACATCGATGAATATTTAAAAACATTAGGTGACAAAGCCCCAGTAAAAAATCTCAAGGAAGTTTATGACAAAAAATTATTTGGTGAAAAAAGTAAAGGCGCTATGCGATGGGCGATGAATGTAGATACCACACCTGATCGACAAGAACCACCTTGTATTGATGTAGAAAACGACCCCAGAAGAAAAGCATTAAAAGATGCGGTATTACAAGCTATGCAAGATCAACGCATCGATGCAATTATTTATCCCTCCTGGTCAAATCCGCCAAGAATGATTGGAGATAGTGAATCACCGCATGGAAATAACAGTCCCAAAATAGCGCCACACACTGGCCAACCGGCGATTACAGTTCCAATGGGGTTTACATCAGATGGATTACCCGCTGGATTACAATTTCTAGGAAAACCATTTTTTGAAGGAAAACTTTTTCAATATGCTTATGCGTATGAGCAAGCAACTCTGCATCGTAAACCGCCGCTTAAGTTTGGGAGGTTGAGTGAAAGGTAAATTGAATTCTTAATAACTCCATCTTCTTACACTTTGCCCTAGCTAATATATGAGCATCATATCGAACATCTGAGCCTCCTCTGTGTGACTTCAACCTGCAATAATTCAGCATGCTTGCAGTTAATCCCCGAAAAGGAAATCACCAGGAAAGAACTCGATAAGCAACCGAAAAGCTTTGTGAAAAGTGCACACATAGGTCAGTTTAAATATGATACAAAACTTTTCTCAATTCCTCATAGCGCTTTGATTTTATCCAGCACTGCCTGCGCATGACCATCGGCATTAACGCCATATTCCACATCAACCAGATTACCTTGTTTATCGATGATAAAAGTGGAGCGGACAATACCCATCTTTTTGATTCCATTTTTCTCTTTTTCCTGCCATACCTCGTATTTATCACAGAGCTGTCCATCAGTATCGGAAATCAATTCAACTTTCAGATCATATTTATTAATAAAACTCTGATGACTATCATAGGAATCTTTACTAACACCAATAACAGCAGTTTCCTCGGCAGCAAATGCTTCTATAAGCGCACTGAACTGTTGAGCCTCCAGCGTACAGCCTGATGTATCATCTTTTGGATAGAAATAGAGCACCACATTTTTTTCATCTTTATAGTTTATAAGGGAGATATTTTTTCCTGTTTGATTAGACAATGTAAAGTTCGGGGCTGGCGTATTTACTTGCAACATAAAATCTACTCTTTTGCTTGGTTATTAGGATGAATCATTACTCAACTGAAAGTCATTGGCAAGTGATTAATTTGAATTTCATTTGGCAGGGAAAACAGAGTTTTCGAACCTAGTAGTGAAACCCTTCCCTTTGGTAGTTGGTGGAGTGCGTATCCCGTTGACGATATTATATTGATTCGACCTTCGCAGTAACGGAACCCACATAGAAAATATTTCAGAGAAATATAAATTCGGAAAGATGCTTATCCATTCATGCACGCACGCACGCACCTTAAAGAAAATTGTTGAAAAAATTCAGAAGTGGCTACCATAGACATAATAATCACACAGCTATAAAATGGTAATTTGAAGAATAATTAAACGGCAACATAATGATACGCTCTATTATTTTATTACTGACCTTAGTTACAACCAACCTGAATGCAGAATGTGTTTCAGAGAACGCACGTTATAAAGATATCGGCAACGGAACTATTTTGGATGAAAAAACAAACCTAACCTGGATGAAATGCGCACATGGAATGACTTGGGAAAATTCAATGTGCGTAGGACAAAGCACACGAGTAGATTGGCAAAAAGCAATTTTTGTAGCTAATCATTTCAATGATTATGAAGGGTTTGCAGGCTATAAAAATTGGCGCTTACCAACGCAGAAAGAACTGGAAAGCATTGTAGAGAAACGTTGCTTTCAACCTGCAATAAATCAAGCTAATTTTCCACACACGGTATCTACCGGTTTCTGGACCATAACCGAAAACTCCACATCAAAATATCATGCAATGCTAGTATTTTTCCTACACGGGGAAAGTTATTTGAGCAATAAACAAGCTGAGTGGTTTGTGCGATTGGTTAGGGATTAGCGCTCATTTCTCACCAGGTCGCGGAATAATTGCATAGGACGTTGGATTCACAAGAGAATTTCCGAAGGCATGAAATACTGGTTGTATTTCCAACTGAATAAATTTTCTTGTGGATTCAAGGAGCAAGCAATTGTCCGTGAATCTGGTGAGAAATACGGGTTAAAGATTATTTCTAACGGAACATAAACAGACGAAAAAAAACTCTGTTAGCGAAACTAACAGAGTTTTTAAATAGTGGCGTCCCCTAGGGGACTCGAACCCCTGTTACCGCCGTGAAAGGGCGGTGTCCTAGGCCACTAGACGAAGGGGACACAAAAACCTTCAATTCTCAGTGTACTACAAATCTTCTACTACTTACTTTGTGAACAAATAATCTACGAGATCAATATCTATTCAACATTTACATCTATTAACACCAAGAGCACTTGATCATTAAAAAAGGCTTAGCCTTAGCTAAGCCTTGGAATAGTGGCGTCCCCTAGGGGACTCGAACCCCTGTTACCGCCGTGAAAGGGCGGTGTCCTAGGCCACTAGACGAAGGGGACATAAAACCTTCAATTCTTGCAGTTGGAACTAAATCCTGGTGGAGCTAGGCGGGATCGAACCGCCGACCTCTACACTGCCAGTGTAGCGCTCTCCCAGCTGAGCTATAGCCCCGAAAGGAGTTGCGCATTCTACGGATAGAGAGTTATATCGTCAAGAAAATATTTGAAATATTTTAGATTTTTTCCTTAGCTTAGCCTAATTCTCCAGCGACATCAGAACAACAAGATTTTGAATGAAATTTGACAACAATGATCATAAAATAGTGATCAAGACTTGGATAGTTTTTTTAGATATTCCTGAGGCCTTACCCCCACAAAAAGTCTAAAAGTGTTACTAAATGCGGTAATACTTTCATAACCCACTTCAAATGCAACCCGCGATACACTTGCACCAGATTCATTAAACATTTCCAAAGCTAACGTAATACGTGCTAAACGAATATATGTACTAAAACTTATTCCTAGCTCCTGCTGAAATAATCGTGTCAAAGTGCGTTTTGACATCGAACAAAATTTGGCAACATCGTCCAGAGCAACATGAGCCTGAATATTCTCTCGCACATAGCTTAGAGCAGGGCTTAGTTTTGGGTGGTTCGACGCTGGTAAGAGAAGCGGAATCTTTGCTTGCACCCATTGAGGTATTAGCAACCTTATTACAAGGAGAGAGGCTGTTTCCAATTCAGACATCTCACTTGATAATTGCTCCCATTCAACAAGTTTAAGAATGAGTTTCTGCCCCAAGCTTTGCATTGGAAATATTTCAACGTTCTTTATCGGCTCGTCCAGCATTTGCTCGTTATCGAAACTCAAAATATAAAGTTTGATTTCGGTCGTTTTGGATTCCAGTTTCACTTGCTGATTCAAAGGAATCCAAATAGCATGTTTCGCAGCAACAAGTGTTGTAATCGATTTTGATTCAAGATATAACGCACCGCTATCTATATATATTAGACGACTATCTTTATTCGCATGCCAATCTCTAGAATATTTTTTGTTTTGCTCTATCGCTGTTAAATATGTTTTTTTAGGGGCATTACTAAGTGCTGCTTCTTTTGAAGCAGTAGAAAAGTCACTATCCATAGTTTCCTTACTATTATCCCAAAAAATCAGTTAAACTGAAGCAAAGCATAAACTTCAACTCCCCTTTTAACCGACTCCTTTAGAATTATTCCTTTACAGTCGAGGCAGCAATATAATAATTTAGCCTGTAAAATCAAAACAACTTAGCAGAGGTTTCAAGATTATCTGACTAAACTTTTATATTCAGATAACACTAACTTCCAGAGTTATTCTTAATATACTTTATTGCTTTAGATATACGTTCAACTACTCGGTCTCTTCCGATGAGTTCCGCGGTAATGTCAATTGACGGAGAAACTGCACCACCCGTTATTGCGACGCGCAAGGGCTGAGCGACTTTCCCCATTTTTAAATCCAATTTCTCTGACACAGAAGTGATGACTTTATGAATATCTTCAGCTTTCCAACTTTCTAACTGGCTATACTCGGCTTGCATCTTCTCCAGAGGAATTAAAGCGTCTACTTTAAAATTTTTCTTTGCCGCTTTCACATCAAATTCATCAAAGTCTTTATAAAAATAGACGATACTTTGCGCCAACTCTACCAAAGTTTTAACACGTTCTTGGTGAATCGAAATTACGCGATGGATATCTGATCCTACGGTGGGGTCCACATCTACATCTGCCAAATGTGAAGATAAATGACGTGCAATATGTTCAGGCGAAGAATTTTTAATATACTCCTGATTTATCCACAATAACTTTTCAGTATTGAAACTGGATGCGGCTTTATTAACGTCTTCAGTTTTAAAGAACTCAATCATCTCATCAATTGAGAAAATTTCTTTATCCCCATAAGACCAACCAAGTCTTACCAGGTAATTTAATAACGCTTCAGGCAAAAAACCTTCTTCTTTATATTGCATGACGCTCACTGCACCGTGCCTTTTTGAAAGACGCTTACCATCATCGCCCAGAATCATGGGGACATGTGCATACAACGGCGCATCAACGTTGAGAGCTTTTAATATATTAATTTGACGAGGAGAGTTATTTAAATGATCGTCCCCACGAATTACACAGTTGATCCCCATATCCATGTCATCAACAACAACGGTAAGATTGTAAGTCGGTGTACCATCTGATCGAGCTATAATTAAATCATCCAGCTCTTTATTATTAAATATCACTTCACCTCGAATAAGATCTTTTACAACAACACTGCCTTCTAACGGGTTCTTAAACCGGATGACAGGATCGACCCCTTCCTTTGCTTCAGTTCGATGCCTGCATCGACCATCATAACGAGGCTTTTCTTTGTTCGCCATTTGAGCTTCACGCATTACTTCAAGCTCATCTTTACTGCAATAACAATGATAGGCCTTACCTTCTTTAAGTAATCGATCAATGATCTCATCATAGCGCTCAAAATGTTCAGTTTGATAAAATGGTCCTTCATCATAATCCAGCCCAAGCCATGTCATCCCTTCGAGAATAGCGTTAACAGACTCTTGAGTTGAGCGTTCTCTATCCGTATCTTCTATTCGCAAGACAAATTTACCACCATGTTTACGTGCGTGTAACCATGAAAATAGCGCAGTACGAGCACCACCCACATGCAAATACCCTGTTGGGCTGGGGGCAAAGCGAGTCTTGGTTGTCATAAATACAGTCCTGTGAAATACATAAATTATTGAGCGTTATTCTATATCCTCACTCACAAATGTACAGCCTAATTCAATAGCTATTTATCCGCTTAGATTAAACCTTGTACGTTATGAATAACAATAAAAAACCTCTGCATTCATTCATCATCAGGATGGTAAATAACAGAGGTTCTGTGTATCTATTTCTAGATTGGAAATTAAGTTGTTTCGAGCAACTCCTTAGCTTCTGCTTGTTGCTTGCTATTTCCTTCGCCCATCACTTCAGATAGCAGATCTTTTGCACCATCATAATCACCCATTTCCATATAAGCTTTAGCAAGATCCAACTTAGTCCCGACTTCATCAGAGAGTAAGAACAAGGATGTGTCATCTGTAAACTCTTTATCACCCGTTGATTCAGCAGAAACCGGTTTGCTTACAGATTCAAATACATCATCTACTGTAATTGACTGTTCATCGTCAGGAAATTCATATTTATCGTTTTTGCCTTTATCAACAACATCTTTTGCGACAGCTCCGCTAGCCTGACTGTTTTCGATTCCGGTAGTTTTTTCTGGTTTTAACTCAATATCTTCATCAAAATCTAGCTCTAAATCATCAAACGAGAGTGCGCTTTCAGGCTCTAACTCTTTAACTTCTTCCAGCTCTGATAACATCTTGCTAACTTCGGGCTCGTTTTCAGTTTGTATCTCATCAAAATCTGTAAATTCGAGCACTTCGTTATTAGATTCCAATGAATCGAGGTTTAGTGCATCTAGCTCCGCCAAGCTTTGCTCAGTAACTTTGAGTTCATCAGAATTAGCAGAGAAACTTTCAAATAATTCACTATCAGGCAGTTCGTCGAACTTATTATCAACAACCGAGAAGTGTTCTCCACTATCAGTTGCTTTTTCTGAATTTTTTGTTACAAATGATGGAGCATCATTTTCTTTGCCTGCCAGAAAGTCATCATCTCCAAACGAAAGATCACCATTTTTATCTTTTAATTCTTCATCTTTCAACTCGGCTGCGTTCGCTTGACTTGTGGCAAATAGAGGACTTTCAGAACCAATCTCCATCGCTAATACACAGGCTTGTTGCCAGATAGGATGCTGATCGTCACCCGATATAGATGCATATAAAATATCTGCAGCGCTATTAAAAGCACTGATATTATGAGAAAGTGCGTGCACTTCAAGTAACTTAAGTTTTAGCTCCTGGCGACCGGGTTCCGCTTGTATTGCATGGTTTAGCAGCACTTCAGCTTTGTCATATTTCTCATAGGTCAAATAAACATCGGCTTCAGCAATCGGGTCAAGTAACGGCTCTTTGTTTTCAAGCAGCTCGTTTTCATTCGTCTCAAAATTGAGCTCAGTCAATGGCTCAAGTGAAACGTCTGTTTCTTCTTTTTCCGAAAAACTATCGTTAAATTTGATAACCTGTGTTTCATTATTGGATCTTTCAGGCTCTGCAAACAACTCCTCTAATGAAGCATCTTCATAATCAATAGCCTCAGATTCTTGCTCTGCCAGGCTCTCTTTTCGCTTGCGCCTAACAACCATAACGATAAGAACCAATAGAAAAAGAACACCTGCTGCCGTTCCGAGCGTGACAGGATCTTTCCAAAGTTCAGCGATAGATTTCTTTTGATCCGCCTCATCCGTATTGGCTTTGACCGGTGGAATATTTTCTACTGCTGTATCACTTTGAGTATCAAGTTCAACGGAAGGTAGAATTTGAGAAATTGCTTCATCTTCAACACCCGTATCAAACTGTTTCAGCTCATTATCTTTTAACTCAATCAGATTTTTAGCTTTACTCATTTGGTCTTGAAGAGAAGATAGGCGATCTTTTAAATCTTCATTCTCACGTCGTTTAGCTTCCACATCTTCTGATGCCATAGCTAGCTCAACACTTAAGCTTTCAAGTGAGGATTCACCGGCCTCCATCGTGGCATTGGTTTGCGTAGCTTCACTTGAGTCACTTTGCTCATTTATGGGTGATACAAGTTTCAGTAGCGAAGTGTCTTCCTCTGGTGCAGATGCAATACTTTCCTCAAACGAACTTTCACCATCGCTGATTTCTGTATCTGCTGAATCTGCAGCCACTGCATTTCTTGCCTGACGCTCTCGTTTATAAGCCAACCACTCCTGATTTTGTCGCGCAATTTCAGCAATCGCCTCAGAAACATTAACGCTATCAAGTGACGAAGCATCATCGATTCGTAAAACTGCACCGGCCTTTAATTGAGAAACAGTATCCCCAAAAAATGCTTCCGGATTTGCTCTTTGCAGGGCGAGCATCATCTGCTCTACACTGATATTTTGCGGGCGCATTTCGTTCGCAATTTTCCAGAGATATTCATTTTTCTGTACGGTATGTACCATCGATGATGAATCTGCTACACCCTGAATATCTGTACTATCCGATACCGAAGAAGAAGCAGCATCACTTGACGGGGTGGTCTCCTCAGTTGTAGACGGCTCAAATACATCTACATCATCAACTGGTGGTGCTTCCACCATCGGTGCAAATGTTTCAGGCTCTTCTTCCGTCTGAGTCGTCACGCTAAACGATGGGGGTAATTCAGTTTCTGGTGCAGTAACTGGTGCTGCTTGTTCTTCTAACAAAACAGGGGGATCTAAAAGTACGGTAAATTCACGCAATAAACGTCCATTACGCCAATTGACCTCAATAAGAAAATTGAGAAACGGCTCGGTAACAGGACTGCGAGTAGAGATATGGATGACATGTTTGCCGTCATCTTGTTCTTGAACGGTAAAAATGAGCTGGTCAATTAGCGCACTACGCTCAATGCCCATTCGCTCATAAATTGCATTTGAGGCTAACTTAATTTCGATTTCTGACAATTCATCAGAGCTAACACCGAGTAATTCAATATTTGCATCAAGAGGTTTATCAAGTGTAGAACTTAATTTAATACCACCTATACCCAACGCGAATACATTTGAAGAAAGAATAAGGAAAAATAGCAAGACGGAAATCGCGCTAGTTTTTGTTGTTTTTTTGTTATAAGCGATATTCTGCCACTTCATGATAGTTAAAACTCATTCAAGTAATTGATTCGTCATTATTATCGAGCATTCTTAAAAATTTATTTAGAACTTACAATGAAATAACAACGAGCTTTGCTATTTGTTTGGTAATCATGCAAATAGATCTATTCTTACAATCGATGATTTAAAAGCAACCAAAATTTCTTTAATAGTTTTACATAAAATTACAACACATTTTGGTGCAGTGTTTAATTTCGAATACTCTTCATCACAGAAAACCTGTTGAAAGGGGAAACCGCCACAGCAGATTACGAAATGAGCTTTCAAGCATTCAATTTACTATATTTCATCGCTTTTAAAGCTCAGAATAGCTCACAGCGCACACTTTAACATTGAAGGGGATGATTAGACCATCCCCTATTCCCACATATTACTTACGACAGATGTTTTTCGATGAGCACTTCGGCAATTTGCACACTATTAAGTGCTGCACCTTTTCTTACATTATCCGCAACTACCCATAAATTCAGGCCTTTTGGGTGAGAAATATCTTCTCTTATTCGACCTACCCAAACTGGATCTTTTCCTGCTGATTCTGTTACCGCAGTTGGATAACCGCCATCCTTACGTTCATCCAATAGTGAAACTCCTGGCGCATTTTCAAGTAAATCTCGTGCCATAAGAGTTGTCATTTTTTCTTTGGTTTCTATATGGACAGCTTCAGAATGACCAAAGAAAACGGGAACACGAACTGCTGTTGGATTCACCTGGATATCTGGATCCTCAAAGATCTTGATGGTTTCCCAAACCATCTTCATCTCTTCACGGGTATAACCGTTGTCCATAAACACGTCAATTTGTGGCAAGACATTAAAAGCAATCTGCTTGGGATATATTTCTGTTTTAATATCTTTCATATTCAAAAGCGCAGCTGTTTGGCCTGCAAGTTCTTCAATTGCTTCCTTTCCAGTTCCCGATACCGCTTGATAAGTAGCGACATTTATACGCGATATGCCGACTGCATCGTAAATGGGTTTCAGGGCCACAAGCATTTGGATGGTTGAACAGTTTGGATTTGCAATGATATTTCTATTTTTGTACTGAGCAATTGCATGTGGATTAACTTCAGGAACCACCAATGGAATATCATCATCGTAACGAAATTCTGATGTGTTATCGATTACGACACAACCCGCAGCTGCAGCTTTAGGTGCATATTCTTTTGAAATGCTTCCTCCGGCTGAAAACAGACCAATTTGTACCTGACTAAAATCAAAATCGGCAAGATTCTGAACTACAATATGTTTACCGTTAAATTGAATTCTTTTACCTGCAGAACGCTCACTAGCAAGCAGGTATAGTTTATCGACAGGAAATTTTCTCTCCTCTAATATGGAGATCATTGTTTCACCAACTGCTCCCGTCGCGCCGACGACAGCTACATTGTATTTTTTACTCATTCAGTTTTTGTCCCTTAATAATCATCGTTGCTCATCCCACCACTTCGAGCACACTCTTCAAGGTTGTTTATACCACCCGCAGAGTCCCACATGTTTTTCTTCATAGCTGCAACAATGGCATCACCCATCTCTTCAGTACTAACCTTTGTTGAGCCTTCCGTGTAAATATCTGCTGTGCGCAAATTTTTATCCAACACGTCATTAACTGCTTTATCGATATTATCGGCAAGGACCGCCTCATTTAAGGAGTAACGCAGCATCATTGAAACGGATAAAATGGTTGCAATCGGATTTGCAATTCCCTTACCGGCTATATCTGGCGCAGAGCCGTGGATAGGCTCATACATCCCCTGATTCTCAGCGTTGAGCGACGCAGAAGGTAACATACCGATTGAGCCTGTCAACATAGCGGCACAATCCGATAAAATATCACCAAACATATTAGTTGTGACCATCACATCGAACTGTTTAGGTGCTCTTACCAACTGCATTGCAGCATTATCCACATACATGTGACTCAACTCGACATCAGGAAATTCTTTACCAAGCTCGGTCATCGTTTCACGCCAAAGCTCCGTACATTCAAGTACATTGGCTTTATCTACTGAACAAAGTTTTTTGTTCCGTTTTTGTGCAATTTTAAACGCAGAACGACCAATACGCTCAATTTCTGACTCTTTATAGATGAGTGTGTTATAGCCTTGTTTTTCCCCATTTTCCAGCGTTCTTACGCCGCGTGGCTGACCGAAATATATACCACCCGTGAGTTCGCGAACAATCATTAAATCCAAACCAGAAACCACTTCAGGTTTTAAGGTTGACGCAGCGGCCAGCTGAGGATACAAAATCGCAGGACGAAGATTTGAAAAAAGACTTAACTCAGATCGTAGACCAAGTAATCCTTTTTCAGGACGAATGGAAATATCGAGTGACTCCCATTTATAACCGCCGACAGCACCGAGTATAATTGCATCCGCTTCTTTGCTTAGCTTGAGTGTACTTTCGGGTAAAGGACTGCCGGTTTCATCAATTGCAGCACCACCAATCAATCCCTCTTCAATTTCAATATTAAAACCATAATCGCGTCTTAGACATTCTAGTACTTTTACTGCTTCCGCAACTATTTCTGGCCCTATACCGTCACCTGGTAAAACCGCAATTTTTTTCGTCATCAATGTTTCCTGTTGATTTTATTGTCTCTAACCCGGATATTTCATAAATTCACGAATTTATGAAATATCCGGGTTAACTTCTGAATTTTTGAGCATGAGCTGTAAACACGTATAGGCCCAACATTTTACCAGAATGTTGAAGAAAAATATGGCGCTCGGATAGGAAAAATTTTTTCTATTCGAGAACACAAAGTTACTAACTCAAGTTTCGGAGTTCAATTTTTCTTAAATAGCTGCAATAACCACGGTATATGTTCAATATGGTTATTGCCTTCTATATAGATT
>Ga0316204_10001038_pt1 | contig 83575 bp, 87 predicted proteins | sample 6monrhotite_MG_2_FD_205661 | JGI IMG/M metagenome (GOLD analysis project Ga0316204, IMG submission 205661) | Microbial mat bacterial communities from mineral coupon in-situ incubated in ocean water Damariscotta River, Maine, United States -... | ecosystem: Environmental > Aquatic > Marine >... | reverse complement strand
CCGGGCTTCGCCGCGCCATCATCGTCGAACGCAACAAGGCCGAAGAACGAAAACAAAATGACAGGGTCAAAAACCTGACCGCCCTGGGCCCGGGCCTCGACGCCCTGGAACAAATTCTACAACCCTTCTGTGACGTGATGGCCGAACCAAACGTCGGCCTTGGCGAATTGCTAAAGGCACATACGGCCTGCATGGAAAGCCTTGCCGCGACGACCCTGGACGGACACAGCACCAGTGGCGCCCAACGGTTATGGCGGGGCGATGACGGCGAGGCGGCGGCCTCCTTTATCGCCGAACTGGCGGACAATGCCGCAATGCTGGGCGACGGGATCGCGCCCCGTCATTATCCCGCCTTGCTCGATACCCTGATGGCATCAAGAATGGTTCGCCCCCGTTATGGCCAGCACGCCCGCCTGCACATTTGGGGAAACCTGGAAGCCCGTTTGCAAAGCGCCGATGTGATGATTTTGGGCGGTCTGAACGAAGCAACCTGGCCCCCGGAAGCCAAACCCAGCCCCTGGATGAGTCGGCCCATGGCGCGGGATTTCGGATTACCCCTGCCGGAACGACGGATCGGCCTTTCGGCCCACGATTTCGCCCAGGCCGCCAGTGCTGCCAATGTAGTGCTGACCCGCGCCGACCGGGTTGGGGGCACACCGACGGTGACATCGCGCTGGTTACAGCGTCTGGACAACGTGCTCCGCGGTGCCGGATTGGAAAACACGCTGACCCCTGAAGATAACTGGCTTGCATGGGCCGATGGCCTGGATCAGCCGGACGGCCCGCCCAGGCCGGTTGAGCCCCCCCGCCCCTGCCCGCCCGTCGGCGTCCGCCCGCGAACCCTTCCGGTAACCCGTATCCGGACCCTGGTGCGCGACCCCTATGCGCTTTACGCCGAACGAATCCTTAAACTAAGGCCACTGGACGCCATCGACGCCGACCCCGACGCCCGCCACAAGGGCATCGTCATTCACGACGTCCTTGATCGCTTCACCCGGCAATACCCGGACGAGTTACCCGACGACGCCGAACAGCGGTTGCTGGAACTGGGGCACCAGGCCTTTAACGACCTGATGGCATGGCCAACGGTACGAGCCCTGTGGTGGCCGCGTTTTGAACGGATCGCCACCTGGTTTGTCGATTGGGAACGCAAGCGGCGCGAAGCCGGAATCAGCGTATTGAAGACCGAGGTAAATGGATATCTGGAGTTTGACCTTCCCGGCGGCCCCTTCGCACTGACCGCCCGGGCCGACCGCATTGACCGACTGGCCGACGGCAACCTGGGAATCATCGATTACAAAACCGGTGCCACCTCGACAGGGCCGCAAATGGAAAGCGGCCTCGAGCCGCAATTACCGCTGGAAGGTGCCATCGCCCGGGACAACGGATACGTCGATATCGGTGACGCAGAAGTGTCAGACCTTATGTACGTGCAAGTTTCAGGGGGACGCGAACCCGGCAAGGAAAAACGACCGAAACTTGAAACCAGCGTTGCCGAGGTCATCGACAGTAATCTTGCGGGTCTGCAACGACTGCTTGCCAGATATGACCTTGAACAGACACCCTATCGGTCACGTCAGCGGTTTCAGTTCCAACAGCAAGACGGCGATTACGACCATCTGGCCCGCTTCAAGGAATGGGGCCTGGGCGGCGGGGACGATGAATGACCGCTAACGACACCAACAACCCCGGGCGCGACACCATCGAAGGTATTTCCAACCAGCGCATGGCCGCCGACCCCCATGCTTCGGTCTGGGTATCTGCCAATGCCGGAACCGGCAAAACCCATGTTCTGATCAATCGCATATCCCGCCTGTTACTGGCAGGTGTCAGGCCCGAACGCATTCTGTGCCTGACCTTTACCAAGGCGGCGGCGGCAGAAATGTCGAACCGGCTGAACAAACGTCTGGCCGAATGGGCCCGAACAGATGACATGCAACTTAAGGAATCACTGCTGGATCTAACGGGCAGTGACAAGACCCCCGAAGAACTTGCCGCCGCCAGGCGCCTGTTCGCCCAGGTGCTGGACGCCCCGGGCGGCCTGAACGTGCGCACCATTCACAGTTTTTGCGAATCCCTGTTGGGCCGTTTTCCGCTGGAAGCCGGTGTATCACCACACTTTGACGTACTTGATGAACGCACGGCGGCAGAACTTCTCGAAGAAGCCCGCGACCGGTTGCTGTTCACCACTTTGGGACCCGGCGGCGAAGCCACCGCCAGCGCTCTGAAAATGCTGGCGGGTCTGGTCAGCGAAGACGGTTTTGTGAACCTGAAAAAGGAACTGTCCTTCAAACGCGGCCTGTTTGCCGAACAACGTCAGCGGGCCAAGGGAACCGAACCGCTGATTGAAATAGCTTACGAAACACTGGGCGTGCAAGCGGGCGAAACTGCCGCCCACGCATTGGACGAGATTGTCGCAAATGACGCCTTCGACGGTGCCTCCTTGCGGGCCGCTGCCGACGTGCTTGCAAGCGGTCTGGTATCAGACAAAAAAATAGCCGATCCCCTTGGCCGCTGGCTGGCATCCACGACCAACGGCAGGGCCGCATCTTTTACCGATACATATGCCCCGTGCTTCCTGACCCAAAAAGGGGAAGCCCGAAAATCGCTGATGACCAAGAAGATCGCCGAGGCCAACCCAGACTTGCTGGATGCCTTGCTTGACGAACAGCAACGGGTGCTTGCCGCCAACGATCGATTGGCCGCCATTGCCGATGCCGAAGCGACCACAGCCCTGTTAAGGTTCGGCTGCGGATTGCTTGATGAATACGAAAACCTGAAACAAAATCGCGCCCTGCTCGATTACGACGACCTGATCCTGAAGACCACCGCCCTGTTGCAAACAGATGCGGGTGTATCGTGGGTTCATTTCAAGCTGGACGGGGGGGTCGATCATATTCTGGTCGACGAGGCCCAGGACACCAGCCCCGATCAATGGACCGTGATCCGCAGGCTGGCCGACGATTTTTATTCAGGGCTCGGGGCCAGGCCGCCGGGTGAAAGAACCATGTTTGCCGTTGGGGATGAAAAACAATCGATCTATTCCTTCCAGGGTGCCGACCCGGAAGGCTTCCGCGAGATGTCGGAATATTTTGGGACCCGTGTCAAACAGGCCGAATGCCAGTGGCGGGAAGTGCCCCTGACAGTTTCATTCCGTTCGGTTCCCGATGTTTTGAAAATAGTCGACCGGGTGTTCGACAGCCCGCTGGCTGCCGATGGGGTAAGGGCGACCGAAGAATTATTGATCCATCATTCCCACCGCGCCGGACACGGCGGTACGGTCGAAATTTGGCCGACCATCAAACCACCCGAACGCCCCCAGGAAACCGCCTGGGACGATCCCATCGACAAACCCGGATACGATGCCCCGCCACTGGTTTTGGCCGATCGCATCGCCGCGACCATTCGCCGCTGGCTGGATGAAAAAGAAATACTCGCTTCTGCCGGACGTCCCATTCGCCCCGACGACATCATGATTTTGGTGCGTCGCCGCGGAGTCTTCGCCGAAGCCATGATCAGGGCCCTGAAGGTGCGAGATGTTCCCGTTGCCGGAGCCGATCGCATGTCACTGATCGATCAACTGGCGGTCATGGACCTGGTCGCCCTTGGCCGTTTCGCCCTGCTGCCGGAAGACGACCTGACGTTGGCCGAAGTTCTCAAAGGGCCGCTGATCGGGTTTGACGATGATGCCCTGTACCAGCTGGCCCATGATCGTCCCGCAAGCCTGTGGCAATCCCTGCGCAACGCCGCCGCGTCGGATCCAAAGTTTATCGCCGCACAAGAATACCTAGGCGATGTTCTGGCCCGAGCCGACTACGCGCCACCGTTTGAATTTTTCATTCATGTTTTGGCAGTTCGCGGTGGGCGTAAGGCGATTTTAGGTCGCCTGGGCAAGGAAGCCGCCGATCCCATGGATGAATTTCTTAATCTGGCGCTGGATTTTGAACGCACCCATACGCCATCGTTGCAAGGCTTCCTGCATTGGTTGGAAGCCGGTGAAACGGTGATCAAACGGGACCTTGAAATCGACCGTGAAGAAGTTCGTGTGCTGACCGTGCACGGGTCAAAGGGACTTCAAGCCAACATCGTATTTTTGCCCGACACCTGCAGTGAACCCGGCATGGGTCAGGAAAACCGGATATTGTGGAGCGACGATGCCCCCTTGTGGCAGCCGGTAAAACGCGATGCACCCGACATTTGCAAATCCTTGCGTGATGGCATCCGTCGCCGCACCGAACAGGAATACAGGCGGCTGCTGTATGTCGCCATGACGCGGGCCTGTGATCGTTTGTATGTGTGCGGATACGAAACCATGAAGGGGCGGTCTGACGGGTCCTGGTACAATCTTGTCGCCCAGTCTTTCGACGCCCTGGACGACGCGCAAGATATATCCGTGGTCGGGTTTGATGAACCGGGTCGGCGAATTTCAAGCGCGCAAACCGCAGCAACCAAAGACGCCCGCGCGAACCAACTTCCGCCACCCGGTGCCGCCTCGCCGCCGGACTGGGCCAGCAAACCCGCGCCGCCGGAACCCGACCCGGTTTTGCCGTTGACCCCCTCGCGACCGCAAGAAGAAGACCCAGCGGTACGGTCACCCTTCGACGGTGATGGTGGTGAGCGCTTCAAACGCGGAGCACTAATCCATCGCCTGCTGGAAAGCCTACCGGCATTGCCCCCCGGTAGTCGCATGAATGCCACTCGTGGATTCCTGGCCCGGCCCGTGCATGCCTTGAGCCCTGAGCAACAGTCCGAAATAGCCCATGAAACCTTGCGCGTACTGGATGATCCCGAATTTTCCCCTCTGTTTGGCCTCCTGTCGCAAGCGGAAGTTCCCTTAAGCGGAATGATCGCCGGACGCATTGTGTCGGCCCGCATCGATCGTCTGCTGATTGACGCTGCGACAATAACCATCGTCGACTACAAAACCAATCGTCCGCCGCCAATTGATGTCGCAGATGTCAGCCCGGCCTATGTATCGCAAATGGCCGTATACAGGGCCTTGCTGGGAGAGATCTATCCCGACCATACCATAACCTGTGTCCTGGCCTGGACCGACGGCCCCCGCCTGATGACCTTGCCGGAGGCCATGCTGGATGCCCATATGCCCGGGCAATAGGAAAAGTCCTATAAGCTGACACCTTGACGGAGGCCATCGCCGTCCCTAGATTCAATGCAACAAATGAACACTGATTCCGCTTAAACCCGATAGGATAAATTTCATGACAATAGCCGTGAGCGATGCTTCTTTTGACGCCGATGTAATCAATTCGGCCTTGCCTGTCATCGTTGATTTTTGGGCGGAATGGTGCGGCCCCTGCAAGCAGATCGCCCCAGCCCTTGAAGAAATTGCGACCGAAATGACCGGCCGTGTAACCATCGTCAAAATCAACATCGACGAAAATCCTGGCGTTCCGTCCAAATACGGTGTGCGGGGTATTCCCACATTGATGTTGTTCAAAGACGGTCAGGTTGCCGCCACCAAGATCGGGGCATTGCCCAAAAGCAAACTGGTCGAATGGGTCGAATCCGTTATCTAACCCATTCGCCTCACAGTCCTTTTTAAAAACCCCGCCCTAACAAGCGGGGTTTTTTACGTCCCACCCCAAGAGGTGGTTTTCGGAATGCATTTTCCGCATCATGGAAAGCCAATTGTCCCTAACAATAAACGGGACTATATAACCGACCTCTCCATCATATGCATTCAGCCTCCGCACTTAAACGGGGGCCCACAAAAGGAACCATCAGATGAAACACATTTCGTCTTTCACACCACCGCAACGGATTCTCATGGGTCCTGGGCCATCTGATGTTCACCCGCGCGTTCTATCGGCTATGGCCAGACCAACAATCGGCCATCTGGACCCTTCCTTCGTGACCATGATGGATGAAGTCAAAACGCTGCTTCGATATGCCTTTCAAACAGAAAACACCCTGACACTTCCGGTATCGGCTCCGGGTTCAGCAGGTATGGAGACCTGTTTTGTCAATCTGATCGAACCGGGCGACACAGTTATTGTTTGCCAAAACGGCGTCTTCGGCGGCCGCATGAAAGAAAACGTCCTGCGCGTCGGGGCAACCCCGGTTATGGTCGAAGACGCATGGGGACAGGCCATTGATGTGGCGAAAGTCGAAGATGCCCTGAAGGCAAATCCCGGCGCCAAGGCGCTGGCCTTCGTTCACGCTGAAACCTCGACCGGCGTTCTTTCAGACGCCAAAACCCTGTGCGCCCTGGCCGCCAAATACGACGCACTTAGTATCGTCGATGCCGTCACGTCGCTGGGCGGGGTTCCTGTTCTGGTCGACACATGGGGCGCCGATGCGGTTTATTCGGGCACCCAGAAAAGCCTGTCCTGTGCGCCGGGCATTTCGCCGGTGACCTTCAGTGAACAGGCCATCGCGGCCATCAAGGCCCGCAAATCACCCGTTCAAAGCTGGTTTTTGGACTTAACCCTGGTCATGAATTACTGGACCGATGGTGCGGGCGCGCCCCGGTCGTACCATCACACGGCCCCGGTCAATGCCCTGTATGGCCTGCATGAATCGCTCGTCATGCTGCAAGAAGAAGGCATCGAAAATTCCTGGGCCCGGCATCGCCGTAACAGTGACGCCTTGCGCGCAGGCTTCCAGGCCATGGGACTGGAACTGCTGGTCAGTGAAGATACGCACCTGCCGCAACTGACCACGCTTAAGGTTCCAGACCAAATCGAAAAACCGGAAATTCGCCGCCTGCTGCTGGAAAACTACGATATCGAAATCGGTGGTGGACTGGGCAGCCTGGCCGGTAAGGTCTGGCGCATCGGCCTGATGGGTCAAAGCAGCACCCCGGCCCATGTTATCCTGTGCCTGACCGCCATGGAAGGTACCCTGCGGGACATGGGGGCCGATATCAATGACGGCGCCGCCCTTCCCGTCGCACAGTCTATCCTGTTCGATGGCTCTACCACGGCAAGTGGCTGACCCCAAACTGCCGTTCGGCCCTTAGCCGTTCGCTTGTAAAACCGTACCGGCGAGATAAAGAGATCCGGCGATCAGGATTCGGGCCGGCGGGCCACCTGATTTTTCTGAGCCCGCGACAATATCGGTCACCGCCTCGGCAACATCCGTTGACGGTGCCGCGTCCATCCGCCACGTGATCGCGGCTTTGCAAACCTGCTGGGCACTTAAGCTGTTGTCTTCGCCGGGAATGGCGACGCCTCGGAACAGGCCAATTCTGGCTTCCAGGGCTTTAAGATAATCTTGCGGGTCTTTTGAATTCAACATACCAAACACCAAATGCAAGGGCTTATCCCGCCATTGCCGGGTTTGCTTGGCAATGGTCTTCGCCGCCGCCGCGTTGTGCCCACCATCCAGCCACAATTCCCAACCTTCGGGAAGTAAATCGATGAGAGGCCCGTGCTTCAAATGCTGCATACGGGCGGGCCAGTCAGCACTTTTCAAGCCCAGAGCGGCGGCTGAATCAGGAACTTCGATGCCCGGCAACATTTCCAGCGCCGCCAGCGCCAGTGCCGCGTTTCTTTGCTGATGAATACCACTTAAGGATGGCAGCGGCAGACGGCGCGTTTTTGCAGAGCCATTGGCGCCGTCAAAAGAGCACTCGAACACCATGTCTTCGCCCGCCATACGCACGAACCAATCCTTGCCTTCGCGCAATAACGGTGCCGACACTTCTTTGGCCCGTGCCGCGATCGCCTTATCGGCCTTTCGTTCCTGCTTGGCCAGAATGCAGGGGACCCCGGACTTCAGGATTCCGGCCTTTTCCCCGGCGATTTCCTCCAGGGTATCGCCCAGAAATTGCTGATGATCGATCGATACCGGCGAGATAACCGTAAGCGCCGGTTTGTCGATAACGTTGGTCGCATCGAGCCGCCCGCCCAGGCCGGTTTCCAGCAATACGATATCAGCGGGCGTTCTGGAAAATGCCAAAAAGGCGGCGGCTGTGGTGATCTCGAAAAAAGTGATGTCGTCCCCGACATTGGCCGTTTCGCATTCTTCAAGCAGCGCCGATAGGGCATCATCGCGGATCAATTGCCCGGCAACGCGAATGCGTTCGTTGAAATGAACCAGATGCGGCGATGTGTACACATGGGCCCGGTAGCCCGATGCTTCGAGCATGGCGCGCAAAAAGGCGATGGTCGAACCCTTGCCATTGGTTCCCGCAACGTGAACCACCGGCGGCAGATGCAGGTGTGGGTTGCCAAGGCGCCCAAGCAATGAAACCACACGCTCCAGGGACAGGTCGATGACCTTTGGATGCAGGCTCATTAACCGCGCAAGGATGGCATCACTTGGCTTATTCAGCGGGAGCCTCCTGCCCTGGGTCCGGGATCAGGGTGTGGGGCATGGCAAGAATGTCCGCGGCGGGCCCTTTGTTAACGAGCAACCCGGTCACCCGCACCAGGGCATCGCGCAGGTCGTGACGGCGAACCACCATATCGACCATACCGTGGTCAAGCAGGTATTCAGCCCGCTGAAAACCTTCGGGGAGTTTTTCGCGGATTGTTTGTTCAATTACCCGCGCCCCGGCAAAGCCAATTTCGGCACCGGTTTCGGCGATCGAAATATCGCCCAGCATGGCAAAAGAGGCCGTCACGCCACCCGTGGTCGGGTCGGTCAGCACTACAATATAGGGTAGCCCTGCTTCCTTGACCTCTTCCACGGCGATGGTCGTTCGGGCCATTTGCATCAATGACAAGATGCCTTCTTGCATGCGCGCCCCGCCCGATGCCGGAACTACGATCAGCGGCGCGTCTTGCACGATGGCAAGCCTGGCCGCGGCGATCAGCCCGTCCCCGACGGCGACGCCCATGGAACCTGCCATAAAGGAAAAATCGAATACCGCGACAACCACGTCGATGCCGCCCAAGCGACCGTGGGCAACGGTCAGAGCGTCTTTCAGGCCGGTCGCGCTCTGCGCTTCTTTCAGGCGTTCCGTATACTTGCGGCGGTCGCGAAATTTAAGCGGGTCAGGGGCTGGCAAGTTCAGCTCTATGGCCTGATAAGCCCCTTCATCGAACAGCATTTTCAGGCGGTCAGACGACGTAAGGCGCATATGGTGCCCGCACAGGGAACACACCCTCAGGTTATTCTCAAGATCCCGATGAAAGAGCATTTCCTCGCATTTTGGACACTTGTGCCAAAGATTGTCCGGAATTTCCTTCTGCCCGCCGACCAACTGTTTCAGCTTCGGACGAACAAAATTCTTCAACCAGTTCATAGTGCGTACTCCATACTCATTGCACGGCCCCGTTTCGGGCATTCCGCACACCTTGGGACAAAGCCCCCACAGCCGTCAAAAAATTCGACACCAGACCCGGCAACGGGGCTCCTTTGTCATCCAGATTATCGGCAACGATGGCAATCAGCGCAGAACCAACAACAGCGGCGTCGGCGATGGACGCCACGGCGGCAGCCTGTTTGGGCGTCGTGATGCCAAACCCGACGGCGACGGGCAGGTCCGTATGACGCTTCAGGCGCGCATAGGACGTGGCGATATCAACCGCCGATGCCGATGCCGTTCCGGTAATACCGGTGATCGACACGTAATAAACAAAGCCACTGGCATTTTCCATGACCCGGGGCAGGCGGGCGTCATCCGTTGTCGGCGCAGTCAGGTAAATAAAGTTAAGACCGGCAGCAAGGGCCGGACGGCAAAGTTCATCTTCTTCTTCGGGCGGCAGGTCGACAATGATGAACCCATCGACCCCGGCGCTCTTGGCATCTGCGAGGAAACGGTCGACGCCGTAAACATAGATCGGATTGTAATATCCCATCAGGATGATCGGGGTTTCGTCATCGTCTTCCCGAAAGGCCCTGACCATATCCAAAGTCCGGATCATGGTATGCCCGGCCGCCAACGCGCGACCCGACGCCAGCTGAATGGCCGGGCCATCGGCCATGGGATCGGAAAACGGCATGCCCAGTTCGATCAGGTCAGCCCCAGCCCCCGGCAGGCCTTTCAAGATCGCAAGTGCCGTATCATAATCGGGATCACCGGCCGTGGTGAAGGTGACCAGACCGGCGCGCCCTTCTTCTTGTAACTGCGCGAACCGGCGGCCGATTCTGGTTTCTACATCAACACTCATCATTCCACCCCGAAGGTCATGCCGGTAGCGGTGGCGACCGTGTTTAAATCTTTGTCACCGCGTCCGCTCAGGTTCATGACCAAAATATGGTCTTTTGGTAAATCACCTGCGATCTTCATGATATGGGCGATGGCATGGGATGATTCCAGTGCCGGGATGATTCCTTCGAGGCGGGTCGTCAATTTAAATGCATCCAGCGCCTCCTGATCGGTAATCGAGACATAGCTGGCACGGCCGATATCGTGCAGCCAGGCATGCTCCGGACCAATGCCTGGATAATCGAGGCCTGCGGAAATGGAATGGGCTTCCTTGATTTGGCCATCATCGTCTTGCAGCAGATACGTCCGGTTGCCGTGCAATACACCGGCGCTGCCGGCACTTAACGACGCTGCGTGTTCGCCAGTTTCGATGCCCTTGCCTGCCGCTTCGACGGCGATGATATCAATATCGGCATCATCAAGGAACGGGTGGAACAGCCCCATGGCGTTTGAGCCACCACCGATACAAGCGACCAGGGTATCAGGCAACCGGCCTTCGGCTTCCATAATCTGTTCGCGCACTTCTTCACCAATGACCGACTGGAAATCCCGCACCATGGCGGGAAACGGGTGCGGTCCGGCAACGGTGCCGATGATATAGAAGGTATCTTCCACATTGGTTACCCAGTCGCGCAGGGCTTCGTTAAGGGCATCCTTCAGGCTTTTGGAACCCGCCGTTACAGGCCGGACTTCGGCACCCAGCATTTGCATGCGAAAGACGTTGGGCGCCTGGCGTTCGATATCCTTGGCCCCCATGTAGACGACACACGGCAGGTTAAACAGCGCACACACCGTTGCCGTGGCCACCCCGTGCTGACCGGCCCCGGTTTCGGCGATGATCCGGGTCTTGCCCATGCGCTTGGCCAACAGGACCTGGCCGACACAATTGTTGATCTTGTGCGCCCCGGTATGGTTCAGGTCTTCGCGCTTGAAATAAATCTTGGCGCCGCCGATGTGATCCGTCAGGCGTTGGGCCAGATAAAGCGGGCTTGGTCGTCCCACGTATTGCGAGAAGTAATAGGCCATCTCACGGGCGAATTCAGGATCCACCTTGGCGTCTTCGTAAGCCTGTTCAAGTTCGAGAATCAAGGGCATCAGGGTTTCAGCAACGAAACGCCCGCCGTAGATGCCGAAACGCCCGTTTTCACTGGGTCCGGCGCGATATGTGTTTGGTTTTTCCATGTTGGCGACAATAAAGCACAACGGGCTTCGCTTTGGGAGCAAAAAGCAACCTGCTGCGACGGTTTCCGGGGTGGTTTTTAAAGGGTCTTGGTCAACGCGAGGAATTCGTCGATTTTTGCAACGCTTTTAAGCCCCGGCGCGTCTTCCACACCGGATGATACGTCAACCGCCGTTGCCCCGCTGATCTGCACCGCTTCGGTCAGGTTTCGGGCGCTCAATCCCCCCGCCAACAGCCACGGAACGGCCCAGGAAACGCCCTTGATCAGCTGCCAGTCAAAAGCCAGGGCGTTGCCACCGGGGCGGCTGGCCCCTTTTGGTGGGCGGGCATCGAACAACAATCGATCAACCACGGGCTCATAGATTCTCGCCGCATCAAGGTCGCGCGCATCAGATACGGCAATGGCTTTCATAACGGGTAGGCCGAACCGCTTTTTAAGCCGGACCACGTCATCTGGTGTTTCGCCACCATGCAATTGCAGCATATCGATGCCCCCGGTGGCGACCACGCTTTCGATGGTTTCTTCACCGGCATCGACGAACAAACCAACCCGCGTCACATGTGCGGGAACGTCTGCAACCAGGGCACTTAGTTGCCCGGGCGCGATGGCGCGTGGCGAAGCCGGAAAAAACACAAACCCGACCATGGCTGCACCGCCCGCAACGGCGGCGGTGACAGTTTCGGTCGTACTCAGGCCACAAATTTTGACCGCGACAGACACCCTATATCCCCGCTGCGATTTCTGCCGCCACCTTGTCGGCGGCCTCTACGGGCGAAGTTGCTCCCGTGATGGGGCGGCCTATAACCAGGTAGTCGGCCCCGTCGGCGATGGCTTTTGAAGGCGTGACAATGCGTTTTTGATCGTCACTTGATGCCCAACCAGGGCGGATGCCGGGCACCACCAGTTTGAAGTCGACCCCGTTTTGGGCTTTCAGCGCCGCCACTTCGCGGGCCGAACAGACGACACCGTCCAGACCGCAGGCTTGCGTCAGGTCGGCCAGTCGTAAGACCTGATCATGGGCCGATCCCGAAACCCCCATCGTGTGCAGATCTTCGTCATTCAAAGATGTCAGTACGGTGACGGCGATGACCAACGGGGCAACGCAGCCAAGGGCAGCTGCGGCATCGCGCGCAGCATCACCAGCGGCCCGCATCATTTGGGCACCGCCAGAGGCATGAACATTGATCATAAAGGGCTTGAGCGGTGCAGCGGCCCGGATGGCACCGGCCACCGTATTGGGAATATCGTGGAATTTGAGGTCGATAAAGACCGGCATGCCACAGACGGAAATGCGTTCAACCCCCGCCGGGCCATTGGCCGTGAAAAATTCCTTGCCCACCTTCATGCCACCGACATGCCCATTCAGGCTTTCGGCCAGATTTACGGCGTGGTCCACTTGGGTCGTGTCCAGCGCGACGAAGGTTCGTTGATGGGGGTGCAAGAGGGTCATAGCTGACTATTAACCGCCCAGGCGACCAAAAGCCAGCTTCGCAGCGGCCAAGTCTTCCAGCGCCGTACCTGCCGACTTGAACAGGGTGATCTGATCATCACTGGTGCGGCCCTTGCTGCGCCCACTGGTCAGTTCGAACAAATCGCCCAGTACGTCTTTGTCAGAAATGACACCGCGACCGATGGGATCTGTAAAGTCGCCTGCGTGCAATGTGGCCCCATCCCGCGTATCGCAATAAAGATCAGCCCGAACGACGCACCGATCATCACTTTCGCGCATTTCAGGCGTGAAAGCGCCGACCAGGTCGAGATGTTGGCCGGGAACCAGCCAATCGCCGTTGATCAAGGGTTGGCGGGACAGCGTCGCGCACGAAATAATATCGGCTTCGGGCACTGCTGTTTCCAGGTCGGTGACGACGCGACAGGTAAAGTCATCACCTGCCAATTCAGCGACAACGGCAGCGGCCTTGTCGGGATTCCGCCCCCAGACCATGACATTTTTGATCGGCCGGGCGGCGGCATGGGCCCTGATCAGGTGCGGAGCCAAAACGCCGGTACCAACCATCAGGATCGTCGTGCTGTCTTGCCGCGACAAATACCGCGACGCCACCGCCGAAGCCGAAGCCGTACGCCGGGCCGTCAATTCCGGGCCGTCGAGCATGGCCTGCGGGGTGCCATTGGTGCCGTCCATCAGCATGTAGGACCCCATCACCGCGGGCAGGTCCTTTTCACCATTTTCAGGAAACACAGTGATGATCTTGACACCGATTACATCGCCCTGGGCCCAGGCGGGCATCAGCAACAGCATCGGGTTCGGGCCATCCGGGGTTTCAATAGGATGGTGATGACGCGTCGGCACAGTGCAACCTTCCTTGAACATCCGGTCGATGGCGTCGATCAGCGATGGATAATCCAGGTGGTGTTTCAGGTCGTCTGCGGAAATCAGTTTCATGGAATTTGTATTTAGACCTCAGGCCGCATTGGCTTTGGGAGCCGACAACAGGTTTCCTGTCGGCGCGGAAGCTGATGCCAGCGACGTTTGCGCCTGTTCCAGTTTGTCTATCTTGTCACGAAGCAGGGTTTCTTCACGCTGTGCCGCTTCAAGCTGTCGCACCAATTTACGATTAACCGCTCGCCTGCGCCCGCCGGAAAACCAGGCAATCACTGCACCGGCCAAAAACCCGACGAAGCAGCCAACCAACCCAAGGGCAAACACGGGTACATCGATGGCAACGGGCATGGGCCACAAGTCGAGGCTTACCAGGCCACGATTGGCGATCGTAAACACAACGACGACCATGGCCAGGGGAAGCATAATCAACCAGGAAATCAGACGCGCCACGTTATCAGCCTTATCCCACGATAATTCGTTTTATGCCGGGGAATTGAGTTTCTCGCGAAGCTGCTTGCCGGTTTTGAAGTAGGGAATATATTTTGAATCCACGCTTACGGATTCACCCGTACGCGGATTACGTCCGATACGAGATCCCCGCTCTTTGACCGAAAACGCCCCAAAACCGCGCAACTCGACCCGGTCCCCGTTTGCAAGAGCCTCTGTAATTTCGTCAAAAATGGTGGTGACGATCCGCTCAACATCCCTTTGATAAAGATGCGGATTAGATTCTGCTAGTCGTTGTATCAGCTCAGATTTGGTCATCGCCATATCCTTCCATCACGGAAACCCGCTCTTTTCGCGCGTTACCAGCCCTCAGGGTGCCAAAGGGAGACCAAGCCGTCAAGTCTAAGTCGTTCTGAAAACAGAGTTTTTCCGACCATCCCGCTAAACACTCTTTGCCACGTTTCTTCTTCATGGTGAATTTCCACATCATGAATCGGCAAATCCGTTGAAATATCCTTGTTTCTAAACAGCCACTGCCGGGCTTCAGCCTCGCCGCCAAGCGTATCTATCAGGCCATTGCTCAATGCCTGCCTGCCGGTGTAAATGCGCCCGTCGGCCAGGCTCAAGGCCACATCGCGCGCCATTTCCCGCCGCTGGGCGACCAGGTCGACAAACATCGCGTGCATATCCATGACGACATCCTGAACAGCTTTGCGCGCCGCTGGCGAGGTCTGTTCAAATGGATTGGGTTGCGCCTTCAAAGGGCCACTTTTGATTGATTCAGGCTCGATGCCCAATTTGTCAAGCAAGCCCGTAATATTGGCCGTTTGCATAAGCACGCCGATGGATCCGGTGATGGACCCTTCGCGGGCGACGATATAATCCGCCGCGATTGCCGTCATATAGGCCGCCGATGTGGCGGTCGTCCCCATCACCGCAATTACCGGCTTCTTATCGGCGACGGCGCGAAGCGAGCGATACAGGCTTTCACCGCCGACGACGGTACCGCCGGGACTGTCTATCCGGACAACCAGGGCGCGTACGTTGTTATCTTCGGCTAATTCCAAGAGCGCCACATCGCGATCGATATCCTCGACAATAATGCCGCTGACATTGAGGCGGGCGATGGAATCGCCAAATTCAGCTGTATCGAAACGAAGAGCAATCAGGGTCGCGACCACGGTCAGCGACAAGACGGCAAACAATCGCCAGAACAGGAGGCGTCGTTTGAGACGCCGGCGATCAACGATATAGTCCGCGTCAAGTGACATCGCCAAAGCACCCTATAACAAAAAAAACGGCGCCGCCGGAACGGTGATGGAATTACCAATCACCGCCCCGGCAAGGCCGTGTGTGTCAGAGCAACGTGCCCTATTCTTCTGTGTCGTCTTTAGCCTTTTTTGCGGCGGCTTTTTTCGGCGCTGCTTTTTTAGCAGCCGCCTTCTTGGCCGGTTTTTCTTCCGCAGGGGCTTCTTCTTCCGTTGCTGCTTCTTCTTTCTTAGCCGCAGCTTTTTTCGGAGCGGCTTTCTTTGCCGGTTTCTTTTCTGTCACAGCTTCCTGCTTTTCCTTCAAAGCGGCACCCAGGATATCCCCCAGCGATGCGCCTGAATCCGACGAGCCGAATTCCTTCATGGCAGCCTTTTCTTCGGCTGCTTCAAGGGCTTTGACCGACAAGGTCAACTTCCGGCTACCGGCATCGATCTGCATGATCTTGGCGTCAACCTTCTCGCCAGCGGCGAAACGGTCGGGACGCTGTTCACTACGTTCACGCGACAGGTCAGATTTACGGATAAAGCCCGGAACGCCTTCACCCACTTTGACTTCGATACCGCCATCAACAATGGCAGAAATCGTACACGTGACGACATCGCCCTTTTTCAGGCTCTTCAGGTCGCCCTGCAACGGATCTTCCGTCAACTGCTTGATGCCCAGGCTGATGCGTTCCTTCTCGACATCGACGTCAAGAATTTTAGCTTTCACCATGTCGCCCTTTTTGTAGTCAGCCAAGGCGTCTTCGCCCGACTTGCTCCACGAAAGGTCAGACAGATGGGCCATGCCGTCAATATCACCGGTAAGGCCGATGAACAGGCCAAATTCGGTGATGTTCTTGACTTCACCTTCGACTTCGGAGCCGACCTGCGAGGTTTCAACGAAAGCCTCCCACGGATTGGCACCGCACTGTTTCAGGCCAAGCGAAATACGGCGTTTTTCCGGATCGGAATCAAGCACCATGACTTCCACTTCCTGGCTGGTCGAAACGATTTTGCCAGGGTGGATGTTTTTCTTGGTCCAGCTCATTTCGGAAACGTGAACCAGGCCTTCGATGCCGGGTTGCAGTTCGACGAATGCGCCGTAATCGGTGATGTTGGTAATACGACCAGTGAACTTGCTGCCAACCGGGTATTTCGCAGCAACGCCATCCCAGGGATCAGCTTCAAGCTGCTTCATACCCAGGGAGATACGCTGTGTATCGGGGTTGAAGCGGATAACCTGAACCTTGACCGTTTCGCCAATTGTCAGGGCTTCCGACGGATGGTTGATGCGACGCCATGCGATATCGGTAACGTGCAACAGACCATCGACGCCACCCAGATCGACGAACGCGCCGTAATCGGTGATGTTCTTGACCATACCTTCGAGAACCTGGCCTTCGGTAAGGTTGGAAATCAACTCGCCACGTTCTTCGGCGCGGGTTTCTTCCAGAACGGCACGGCGGGATACGACGATGTTGTTGCGTGCCCGGTCCATCTTCAAAATCTGGAACGGCTGAGGCGTGCCCATCAGCGGGGTGATATCGCGAACCGGGCGAATGTCGACCTGGCTGCCGGGCAGGAAGGCCACGGCGCCGGCAAGATCGACGATGAAGCCACCCTTGACGCGACCGAAGATAACGCCATTGACGCGTTCATTGGCCTGGAAGGATTTATCGAGTTCACCCCAGGCTTCTTCGCGACGGGCTTTTTCACGGCTCAAGCGAACCAGACCGTCCCGGTCTTCATAACGTTCAACAAAAATGTCGATAAGGTCACCCACCTTGATGGTCGGGGCCTGGCCGGGATCGGAGAATTCTTTGATGTCAACGCGGCCTTCGGATTTCAGGCCAACATCGATGGTCGCTGCGTCATCATCGATGGCGATAATCGTGCCTTTAACGACAGTGCCTTCGAACGCGCCATTAGCGCCCATCGATTCATCGAGGAGATCGGCGAAATTTTCGCCCATATCAAATGTATATTCTTCACTGCTGTTCATATTTGCAGGAGCCATAATCTGGTTTCCTTGGTTAGTGTTGTTTCCGGCCAACCGGTTGTTTCCGGCGGTCTTTTGAACGGAAAATAAAAACCTTGCCCGCACCATTGCGGAAAAGGCGGCTTCAGGTGTTCTGGGAAGAAATGAATTCAAGCGCCGCGGCGAAGACCTGATCAGCATCCAGATCACTCGTATCGATCTGGAGCGCATCTTCAGCGGGCGTCAATGGCGAAACGTTTCTTCCCGTGTCACGGGCGTCACGTTCCTTCATATCGTTCAGAACGCGGGCATATATAGACACCTCGCCGCGTTCCTGCAACTCTTTATGACGCCTTTGCGCCCGGACTTCCGTCGTCGCGGTAATGAACAATTTCACATCTGCAGTCGGACAGACCACCGTACCGATATCGCGACCGTCCAAAATGGCTCCCGGTGCCTTGTTCGGCGGCGTCTCGGCAAAGCTCCGCTGAAAGTCCAGCAGGGCTTTCCTGACGGCCGGAATGGCAGAAACTTTCGACGCCGCCTGGGCCGTTTCATCCTTGCGCAGGCCCGGCACCTCCAGGTCGGCGGATACCAAGCCCCGTGCCGCCTGACCGGCGGTCTCTTCATAGCTCTCGGGATCGGCGCCAATTTCGACGCCCATATCCAGGACCTTGCGGGCAACGGCCCGGTACAACAAGCCGGTATCAAGCAATTCCAGGCCATAATGGCGTGCCAGCCCCTTCGCAAGGGTGCCCTTGCCAGCAGCGGCCGGCCCGTCGATGGTGATAATTTTTGGTGTTCGGTTCATGAGTTCGCCTCTGTTATGTTGCAGCCCAGTCCGTTCATCAGCGTTGCAAAGCCGGGAAAGCTTGTCTCGATTGGGGTTCCGTCATCAATGGTGATCGGCGCCGCTGTGCGCCCGCCCAACACCAGGAACGACATGGCCATACGATGATCCAGTTCCGTCGCGATGGTAGCCCCACCCGGCGGTGGTTGGCCGGTGCCGTGAATGACCAGATAATCGGTGCCCTCCTCGATCTGGACACCCGACGCGGCCAGACCGCGTGCCATGCCGCCCAAACGGTCGCTCTCCTTGACCCGAAGCTCGCTTAAACCCGTCAATCGCGTGGTCCCGTTGGCGCAGGCTGCGGCAACCGCCAGGATAGGGTATTCATCGATCATCGAAGGTGCGCGCGCGGCAGGAACGTCTACTCCGTGCAGGGACGATCCCGTCACCAACAGGTCAGCAACCGGCTCACCGGCTTCAAAGCGCGGGTTTTCAAGCCTCAGGTCAGCGCCCATTTCGATTAGTGTATCAAGCAACCCGCTGCGCAGCGGATTGACGCCCACGCCAGAGATCGTGATTTGGGATTGCGGGCCAAGCAAAGCCGCGACCATGGGAAACGCGGCAGAGGAAACATCTCCGGGGACAACCACATCCTGGGCGCTCAGTTCCGGTTGTCCGCGCAAGGATATGGCGCGAGCACCTCCGGGCAATTCCTCGACATCAATTTTTGCACCGAAATACCGAAGCATCAGTTCCGTATGGTCCCGGGTCGGTTTTGGTTCAACAACGCGGGTCGTTCCCGGTGCGGCCAGACCGGCCAACAGAACCGCCGATTTGACCTGGGCCGAAGCCACCGGCAATTCGTAATCAATGGGCAGGGGTTGGCCAAGGCCATCAATGCTCAGCGGCAAACGGCCACCGGACCTGGTTTTAAAAACAGCACCCATTTTTGAAAGCGGTTCGATCACCCGTCCCATAGGCCGGCCCTTGAGGGAGTCATCCCCGCTTAGCATGGCACTGAACGGATGCCCGGCCAAAACCCCCAAGAGCAGGCGCGCCGCGGTTCCGGAATTTCCCATATCAAGCACATCTGCGGGTTCACTCAAGCCCGATACGCCTCGCCCTGACACCCGCCAGGTACTGTCGTCGGGGTCCACCGCGATATCGACACCAAGAGATTTAAGCGCCGCAGCCGTCGCCAGAACATCTTCGCCTTCAAGCAATCCCTCGATACGGGTTTGCCCGACGGCCAGGGCGCCGATCATCAACGCCCGATGAGAAATCGACTTGTCCCCAGGAACTTTTATGTCACCGGAAAGTCTGTTATTAGAGTGGGCAATAAGCGGAATCACGGCACAGCATCCAATCTTCGGAATTAAAAAACATAATCAGGACAATCGTTTCAGGCATATCAGGCAAACAATCATCAAAGGCTCTCTAGCATAAAACGCCGATGGGCAGATAGCCTTGTCTTACCGTATAAATGTTGCCCGGTTGATTTTTGCTTTTGACAGAACCGCAGGAACATGGCAATTGGCACATGTTGGGTAAATTTTCGACCGCCGGAGGATAAGAGTGACCAATCCAAAACTTGGAAAAAAGCACATCTGCAAAGAATGCGAAACGCGTTTCTTCGATATGAAAAAAACGCCTGCCGTATGCCCGAAATGCGGCCTGGAAGCAAAAGAGCCTAAGCCTGCCAAGATCAGGAAAGCCGCAGCTGAAGTTGCGGCTGTTGTTCCACCCGTGGACAAAGCCGATCCAACAAAGGCCGCGGCAGCAGAAGATGGTGAGGACAACGATGATGAAGACGACATCGACGAAGACCTCGCCAGTCTGATTCCGGCTGATGACGATGATTCGGTCGAGGATATCCTTGAAGAGGACGAAGAGGATGATAATCTGATCGAAGACGCGTCGGACATCGGCGAGGATGAGGATGACCTGATGGAAGTGCGCGTCAACATCGACGACGGATCGGGCGACAAAGGCTGAACCGGCATCCGGAAACGGCCCGGCGGCAAGGAATCGGCCTTACCCGGTTTTTTTCCTTGCCATTGGAGCCCTAACCTAAGTATGTATCCGTCGCGTTTGGCAAATCACCGTTCCGGTCCCAACCGGTAGCGGTCAGCTTTATGCTTAAAATAGTTCGGGGCCATAGCTCAGTTGGGAGAGCGCTACAATGGCATTGTAGAGGTCGTCGGTTCGATTCCGTCTGGCTCCACCATCAAAACCCCAAGGGAAACCTTGGGGTTTTGTCTTTTCCGGTTTGGTTTTTTTGGCCCAGATAAAGTGCGTGCACCATCCACGCGCCAAACTTTCTTTCACCTTATGCTATTGCTTCATCCGTCAACGAAGCTTTGATCAGGCCAGATTTATGCTGATCATGTCCGTTTTGCCGCCTCATAGCAGACGTACTTTAAATTTGTGTCTGGTATGCTTGGAAAAGCAAGCGTTTTTGGTTCGTGTCCGAGGCTTCCGTTATTAACCAAAAGTAGACATAATCGGAAGAAACGACCATCCAGGGGAGACGTTCCATGACCGATATTCAAGCTCCGCAGCAGAATTCTACGCCGCCGCCAAATTTGCTGCCCTATCAGAGCCTCATAAACAGCGTCACTGTTGCAGACGTTTTTGGCTGGCTCACGAAGGGTTGGCTCGATTTCAAGGCGGGGGGCATGGTCAGCCTTGGCTATGGCCTGGTTTTCGTGGTTGCGGCTCTTGCGCTGACGGTGGGGCTGTTCCTGACCGGGTTCGAATACCTGATCGTGCCATTCTTGGAGGCCTTCCTTTTCATCGGCCCGGCGCTGACGGTAGGCTTCTATGCCATCAGCCGCGAACTGGAACAGGATTCCAAACTCAGTTTGGCGGGCGCACTGTGCGCGTGGTGCCGCAATACCAAGACCCTCCTGACGTTTGGTTTGGCACTGGTCATTTTCATGGTGGTCTGGATGCGCCTGGCGGTGGTGATCTTCGCAGTATCATTCCCGCACACGCAGTTGAAACTGCAACCCATCATCGAGGCCGCGTTCCTTTCCGTCGATGGTTATATATTCCTCGCTCTGGGTTGCGCCGTCGGTGGGGTGATGGCAATGCTGGTATTCATGGGGTCCGTAGTATCGTTGCCGATGATCCTCGACCGGGGTGTTGACTTCGGCCAGGCCGTGGTCATCAGCTTCGTCGCGGTGATTACCAATTTTCGCCCCATGATTGTGTGGGCGGCGATCATCGTCGTGGTCACCGGCACAGGACTGCTCGCCGGATTCATCGGTCTTGCCGTCACCCTGCCCTTGATCGGCCACGCCAGCTGGCATGCCTACCGGGGACTGATCAAAACGGAATAGGAAAGGTATGCAGATATAGGCCTTCCACCCAAAAGGAAACCTTGGGGTTTTGTCAGTTCTGGTCGGCGACGTGCAGAACCAGGCCATCCAGTTCCGGTGACGCGATTAACTGGCAGCTAAGTCGGCTTTCCGTGCGGCGATCCGTCACGGCGATCTCCAGCATGCCGTTTTCGACCGCTCCTGGCGCGCCAACCTTGTCTGCAAAGGCTGCATCGACATAAACGTGGCAGGTTGCGCAACTCATGCCGCCACCACACTGGCCAATGATGCCATCAATCTTGTATAGGACAGCCGCATTCATCAGGCTAACGCCGTCCGGCACCTCATACGTCTGCTGTGAACTATCGGCCAACACCCAGGTAACTTTCGCCGCACTCATCTATTTAACTCCACAAAAAGCCGTTGAGGTCCTCGAAAAACGATCGTCCGGATCCAGTCGATCTGCTGATTGTCGACAAGGTACATGCTGGTGATGTTGACCCGCAAGCCCAATATCCCGTGCCCGGTTTGAAAAGAACGGACTTGCCCTGGCCAGCGTTCCGCAAAATAATGAACGAAGGTGCATCTGGCGCCTGACCGAAAAAAGCCACGCTTTGCAGGATGAAATGCTGAAGGCCTCGTTGCGTGTACATCAAGCCTTGCTGCAGGGGTCCACAAAAGATGATGTCGCCAGCTTTAACGGCTATCTGGGTCTTTTTATGAATAATATCGAAAATCTGGAAAATCTGGACATCAACACCAAAACGATTGCTTCTGGTGTTGCCCCGGATCGCGACTCAAAGAAAATTAAGGGAATTTGAATGCTATTTCGCACCAGATCGGCGCACCGACCATACGAATTAGGAACCTACCCGCTGGAAATTCTGGACCGGGATGATTCTGTCGCCGCGGTCGAGGCCGCCCGCCCCCGTGTTGCCGCCCCCACCCAGACCACCGCCCCCAAAGGCCCTTTGGCCAAAAGCCTGCGTGATTACCTGAATATTTTCATCGAGAATTCAAAGGGAGAACCGGCGGAAAAACAGGCACCCATCCCGGATGACCCGCACCGCAGGATGATTGACGTTAAGGGTTACAGCTATTTCATGAATGCCTCGCAAGTCGGTATTTGCCGTATTCCAGCCAACGCCTGGGCAGAAGGAACCGCCCCCCTGGATCATGAATATGCCGTGGTTTTGTTGCATGAACATGGCCGAGTGCCAGAACAGGGCAATCCTGCTCGCGACTGGGCGGCACCCGCCATCGAGGAAGCGGCTGATTGCAGGATTGGCGGTATCGCCGTTTGCCTGTCGGGCCATATCCAGAAACTGGGTTACCCGGCAACCCCGCACGTCATGGGGGCGGGCCAGGTCGATGCGCACCGCCTGGCGGTGATGGCGGGCTTGCTGGTTCGGGACGGCGACACGCTGCGCAACCCGTTCCTGGAACAAGGCTTTTCAATTTCCGTCGTCACGACGAATTACGTGATGGAGACTGATCGCCCCCTGGCCAAGACGGCGTTGCAAGCGAAAGGAGTGGGGTACTGGTTCGGGCAAGGCGGGGCAACATCCGGGCGTGAACGCAATCGCCGCACCGCACGGGCCACCCACCTGGGGGCCTATCCCATGGAAACCGTTAAACGGGTCGAGCGCCCGACAACACTGATTCTTGATGATGAGGTGCCACAAGTTCCCAAGCGTGCCGCTTTTTTCGATCGGGCCTTGCGCGGTGATCTTGGAGGAAAAAGCCAACGAGAGCGCACCCGTTTCGCCTTCAAACAACCCCATACAGCAGGCATGATGGCTTCCATGCGTTCCATGGTGGCGGTGCAGGCTGGCGAGGTTAATAAGCAAGCCGATACGGCCCTCTATGGCGACCCTGTGGCCAACGCCCGGGCCCTTAAATCGCTGGCTCATTTGCTGGGTGCGGATATGGCGGGAATTTGTGAAGTACCGCCCTATGCCTGGTATTCCCATGGCGCCGACGGCATGCCCATCCAAACCCGGCACAAGTTCGCCGTCGTCATGTTGATCGATCAGGGATTCGAAACCATGGAAGGCGGCACGGGGGACGACTGGATTTCTGGTACGCAGTCCATGCGCGCCTATTTGCGCGGTGCCGAAATTGCCGGCGTTATGGCCGATACTTTACGGCAGCTGGGGTTCGCCTCACGTTCGCAAACCAATGTCGACAGCGATGTATTGCAATTGCCCCTGATGTTATGGGCCGGGCTTGGCGAATTATCGCGCATCGGCGAATTGGTCCTGAACCCCTTTGTCGGCCCCCGCTTAAAGACGGTGGTACTGACCACGGACATGCCATTGCAAGTCGATAAACCCATCGATTTCGGCCTCCAGTATTTCTGCACCAATTGCACAAAATGTGCGCGTGAATGCCCATGTGATGCGATTTCGTGGGGTGACAAGGTCATGTTCAACGGGTACGAAATGTGGAAACCCGACGCAGAACGTTGCGCCCGATACCGACTGACCAATGCCAAGGGATCGGCCTGTGGACGATGCATGAAAACCTGCCCCCTGAACAAAGTGGTAACCGCCGACGGCCCCCTGCTGGAACGGCTGGCCAGTTGGTGTGGCATACACGCCCGCTGGTTAAAACCACTGCTTGTTCCCATCGCCGTGCGGCTGGATGACGTGCTCGGCAAGGGCCGTCGCAATCCGCTCAAGAAGTGGTGGTTTGACCTGGAGGTTGTTGATGGTGTCTGCGTCGAACCGCTTAAGGGGGTTAGCCAGCGGGATCTGAACCTCGATCACAAGATAGATCCTGCCAAACAGAAAATGGCCTATTACCAGGCACATATGATGCCGGTGCCCAATGATCTCGGGCCACAGCCAGTTGATCGCAAGCGGGCAATGGCCGAAGCCCAAGCGTTGGAAACCCCCATGGACGCGGCGTTGCGCAAAGCCAGGGGAGAACCGGCGCCGCCCCAGTACACGCCCACACCCGCCGACCCGAATGGCCCGGTCGGGATTAATACAAAGCCTGCGGTTTACGGTGGCGGAACGGGCAGCAAGAATCCAGGTTGAACCCCTTGAATTCAAATATTTCTGCTGTTGTATGACGCTGCTAGTTTTTCAAACGCCATTCCCATGGGGCTAAAAAGTCACCGCGCCAAAGGCCTTCCTTGCGCCTTTTGGCAAAAGTTTCGGCCCGGACAAATTCTTTTCCGTCCCGAGGGTCGGCCATGGCCCAGCCATCGGCAACCATGTTTTCGTTGATGTTGATCGGGCCGACATAACAGATGGCGGCCAACGGGTCCGCTGGTCCGGGCTTGATGCCCTTGCAAACAATCTTACGCCCCCTGATCAGGCCAGCGAGGGTTTGCCGGGCCAAATCACCACATTGCTGGGTCTTGCCCTTGCGGGTCTTGCAGGTTTGCATCAGTTCCGGGGCGTCAATCCCGTACAAACCGATTTCCCTATGCCCTATACGCAAGGTATCGCCATCAAGTGCGGTGGCTGTTCCACTCACATCTTCGCCCCTCGCGCCCGATGTCGGGGCCAAGAACAAAATAGCGAGAACAACGAGCGAAGCCGGTTTCAGAATTGTTGAAATAATTTTTTGCCCCCTGTGATGGCGGTCACAGCATATAGCCTTTAAAAGTGTTTTTATAATCAGGTCGGAGGGCCTCCCCTCCTCCCTTGCGCTTCAAGCGCACCTCCGACATCCCCTGTTAAACTCGCCGGTCCCTTTTTAGGGGCCGGTTTTTTTTGTCCGCTTACAACTCAAGAAGGCTCGGCGCTTTTTCGATTACTTTTACCAGGATACGCTCGGCCGTTTCCAATTGCTTCTTGGTTTCAGTTGGCACCTTTTCTTTGTACGGGCTTGCCGAAAGTTTTACCTGCGCCTCATTGAGTGTCCTGAGTTCACGGGTAAAAACTTCTCGCGACCCCAACGGCAGGTATTGATCTTCCGAAATGACGACAAAAAAGCTCAAGGCGCCCTTAAGCAATATGGACCAGATGGCAATAACCAGATCATCAAACCTGTCAATCAGTTCGCCCTTCGAATTTTGATCCAACCCCTGCAATTTTTTGTCGATGATAATCAGAAATGTCAGCAGTTCCGATGTCAGGTTTTGAAAGTCCAGATAATCCTTGAACTGGACATCGACGCCCTTCACTTCCAGAACCGTGACACTAACCCCAAGCTTTTCCAGTCGCTTGGCAAAGACTCCCATAAAGCGTTCGACATCTTTTCGATCGACAGCGTTTTGTTCGGCAACGCTTTTTTCGGCGATCCTGGCGCTGGGCCTTTTATTCTGCTGTATCATTCCACTTGAATCCATAGTCGGCGTCCTTAACCACGTTGACTGATGCCCGACATCCACCAACGAATCGAGGGCTTCATTTTAAGCCTGTTCAAGCCAATACGCCATGCCGTTGCATCGTCACACGCCGGTCACATAACACCCTGATAATGAAGGTTTACTTGACATTATAAACTTTCAGACCATCTTAGCTGGAAATGTTAGTGACGCCGTTTGGGTCGCTAACGAGGTGCCCGTGAAAATTGGGGCCCACGATGACTGCCACGCTCGCTCAAAATTCAGGAGGAGACGCTCCATGCCACGCCTATCCGGGTTCAACAGCCCATTGTTACTAGGGTTTGACCATTTCGAAAGAGTTCTGGACCGAGCCTCGAAGGCCTCGGCAGAGGGTTATCCCCCCTATAACATAGAACAAACCGCCGAATACAAGATGCGCATCACCGTCGCGGTTGCCGGTTTTACGATGGATGATTTGAACGTTTCAACCGAAGACAATCAACTTGTCATTCGCGGACGTCAACAAGAGGACGAATCCGAACGGGTATACCTGCACCGCGGCATTGCGGCCCGACAATTCCAGCGTAGCTTCGTGCTTGCAGAAGGGATCGAAATTAGAGGTGCCAGCCTCGACAATGGCTTGCTGCACATTGATCTGGAACGACTGGTTCCGGAGCCAGAGGTCCGGAACATCGAAATCAAGGCGGGAAATTCCGGCAAGAAAAAACCCAAAACCATTGATCTTGATCAGGAAGAATAGAGGCGCCCCTCGAAGGACCCGTCAGGCGGCCTGAATTGCCGCAGATTCGGTCAACAGGGCGTACAGCGCCTCTTTGCTGTCGGTGCCACGAAGCTTGTCGCACACCGATTTATCGCGCAGCAATCGTGAAACACGGGCCAGGGCCTTAAGGTGGTCAGCACCGGCAGATTCAGGTGCCAGCAAAAGGAAAATCAGGTCGACAGGCTGCTCATCGATGGCCTGAAAATCAATCGGTGTTTCCAGCCTGGCAAACAGGCCGTAAAGCCGGTCCAGGTTTGCAAGCTTGCCATGGGGGATGGCGATGCCATTGCCGACCCCGGTTGTTCCAAGACGTTCCCGTTCCATCAAAACATCGAACACGGCGCGTTCATGCAACCCGACAATTTCTGCCGCCTTGCGGGCCAAATCCTGAATCGCCTGCTTTTTTGATGAGGCACGAAGATTGGCCTCAACACTTTCCAGGGTTATGAGTTCGCTAATTTCCATCAAATCGTCCTTTGCCTAGCATCACCTGCTTAAGGCAGCTTTTATGCTCAGGCCTGCTCGGAATTACTGGGATCGATCCAGCCGACATTACCATCGGAACGGCGGTAAACGACATTAAATCCGCCGTGGGCACGATTGCGGAACATCATGGCCGGGGTATCGGCCAGGTCCATGCGCATTACCGCCTGGGCAACCGTCAAGGTCGCGATTTTGTGCGGCATTTCAGCGACAATCGCCGGCATGCCTTCTTCGGGTAATTCGTGTTCACCCTCTTCAGGTTCGATAACCGAATATTGGGCCAGAACCAATTCATCTTCCGTCGGGCCGTTCTTGTGGTGATCACTGATCCGGCTTTTATAGCGACGAAGCTGCTTTGATATTTTGCCTAGGGCGCTATCGAAACTGGCATACGCATCGTCAGCGTTGCCGCCGCCCTGCATGACCATGCCACGACCGGCATGAACGGATATTTCAGTACGAAAAAGATGGCCGTCCTTGGAAAAGATCACCGTCGAATCGAGGGCGTTCTCAAAATATTTTTTGACTGACGACTGAAGCTGAGTCTCGACATGGCCGCGAAGCGCGTCGCCAACGTCGATATGTTTACCTTTAACTGATATTTCCATTGATACATGCCGCCCTGCCTTATAACGGGCCGTTTGGCTTCCTTGGTCATTTCACAAATCGGTTATGTTCATAGGCCCAATTACGGGCCGCATTATCACTTTCCCTAGCTATCTTATGTATTATAGCACACATGCCGGGGAGCGGCGAACGCCGGAACCTAGAGGCCCCTTCACCCGGTGTCAATAGGTTGCTTGGTGTCGGCTCGCAATCGACGAAATTCCCATTGTTTATTTTGGCTAAAGCAACGATTTTTTCTCGCGTCGCCGCTGCACGGAAGACGAAATCCCAAGGGATTCCCTATATTTTGCGACCGTCCGCCGGGCAATATCTACGCCCTTATCCTTCAATGTCGTAACGATCTTGTCATCGGACAGAATTTTATCGGAAGATTCCGCATCAATCAGTTCCTTGATCTGATCCCGCACGGATGCAGCGGAATGGGTTTCGCCGCCCGAAGAGCTCGCAATTGCCGCATTGAAAAAGTATTTAAGCTCGAAAATACCCCGGGGCGTGGCGATATACTTATTCGACGTAACCCGCGAAACCGTGCTTTCGTGCATTTCAATAACATCGGCTATATCGCGCAGGATCAGTGGTCGCATGTGCTGCACCCCATGAGCAAAAAATGCATCCTGCTGGCGAACGATTTCACCCGCCACTTTCAAAATCGTCGTCGCGCGCTGATGCAAGGATTTGACAAGCCAATTCGCCGATTGATGGCATTCATTAATGTATTGCCGGTCGTTCTTTGATGTCGTTTCTATGCTTACTTTCGCAAAATAACTGTTGTTGACCAAAACTCTGGGAAGGGTCGCCGCGTTCAATTCGATGATCCACTCGCCACCCTGTTGCCCCCGCATGATAACATCAGGCACGACCGGTTCACTGACAACGTCATCAAATTCCTGCGCCGGTTTTGGGTTAAGCTCTCTGATTTCGGCGACCATTTCAGTGATGTCTTCGGCATCAAGTCCGCAGACTTTCATCAAGCCATCCAAATCGCGCTTGGCCAACAGGTCAAGATTGTCCAGCATCGCTTGCATGGCGGGGTCCAACCGGTCGCGTTCCCGCAACTGCAAGGCCAGGCATTCCGCCAGATCACGAGCAAAAATCCCCGGCGGGTCAAACGTTTGCACGACGCCGAGCACGTCTTCAACTTTTTGCAGGGAACATCCCAACATGTCCGACACTTGTTCCAATTCGCCAGCGACATACCCTGAATCGTTGAGCAGGTCGATCAACTGCACCCCGATCATTCTGTCGACGGGATCAAACAGCGACATCGCCACCTGTTCGTTTAAATGGTCGCGCAGGCTTGTCTTGCCCGAGACGGTTTCTTCCATATTGGGCATCGCGCCATCAAAACTGCCGCCAGACCCCCACTCGGAAAACGCCGTATCGCCAGAACCGCCGCTGGCCAAATCAGCCTCGGACGACCCGTCAGAATTCCAGTCATTATCGACATCGACATCCATACTGTCGCTTCTGACTTCGACATCTTTGGTGGGATCATCCAGGTTTACAGCTTGCAACTCACCGTCGGATCCAGAATTTTCTCTGCTCGAATCACTTTCGTAAACATCACCGTCGCCACCGGCACCATCGGGTCCACCCAGGCCGTCCTCTTCGCGTCCGGGTCCCTCGGTGCGCTCTAGAAGCGGGTTTTGTTCCAGTTCCTGTTCGACATATTCGACCAGTTCAATGTTGGACAGGGCCAGCAGCTTGATCGCCTGCTGCAATTGCGGCGTCATTACCAGAGACTGGCTCTGGCGCATGTCGAGACGCGGGCTCAGCACCATGATGCGCACCCGCAAAACCCGACCGGGAGGTTGTGGTTAAAGACTGAAGCTGTCACCCAAATATACACGCCGGACATCTTCGTTGCCGACAATGTCGGACGGCGCACCTTCCATAAGCATCATTCCGTCATGAATAATGTAGGCACGATCAATCACATCAAGGGTCTCGCGAACGTTATGATCGGTGATTAAAACACCGATGCCACGATCCTTAAGGTGGGCGACAAGTTCGCGGATATCACCAACGGCGATGGGATCAACACCGGCGAAGGGTTCATCAAGAAGGATAAAATGCGGGTTGGAAGCCAAGGCCCGGGCAATTTCGACCCGGCGGCGTTCGCCACCCGACAGCGCCAGGGCCGGAGTCCGCCGTAGGTGCGTTATGGAAAATTCGGCCAACAAGGCGTCAAGAATGGCTTCCCGACGGTCCCGCGAGGGTTCGACCACTTCAAGTACGGCGCGAATATTGTTTTCCACGTTCATACCGCGAAAAATAGAGGCTTCCTGAGGCAGGTATCCAATGCCCAGCCGTGCCCGGCGATACATGGGCAATTCGGTGATATCGTTTCCGTCCAGGGTGACCGTTCCGTAATCAAGCGGAATAAGCCCGGTGATCATATAAAAACAGGTCGTCTTGCCGGCCCCGTTCGGCCCCAGCAATCCAACCACTTCGCCCCGGTTGATTGACAGGCTGACGCCACGCACGACGGGGCGCTTTTTAAAACGTTTTCCCATGTTGGATGCATATAAACCGCGGTCGCTTTCGGCGATCAGCTTTGGTCCACCCGCCGGTTGCTGTGCTGAACCACGCGGCGGTTTCACGGTCATATCATGAACCTTGTCGTACACTCCTGCGGCTCCACCCGAATTGTTCGTCGGGCGGCTCTGCGGCGGTATGGTCGGTTTATCGGTCATAGTCTTTTCTGTTTTCGGTTCAACTTGGCTTTGCCAGAAGTGAGCATCTTCCCTGATATATAGGTAGCCCATGTTCCTAAAGATACGGTTTAAGAAATTTTAATACTAATTCGATTTCGCCTTCCCGGAACGGAAGACACCGCCAACCTGACCGCCCCCCTGATCAACACAGCCAAACAATTTGCTGACACCGGTGTTCAGATTGACCTGCGCCCTGCAACCGTCCAGCACATTGCCGTCCCGGGTCAGTTTGACGGCCTCGCTCAATGTCACCATGCCGTTACCGACCGTATAAACGGCTCTGTTCGATGACACCTTTTCGGCCCCTGAATCGATTCTGACATTGTCAAAGGCCTCGACACGATGGACGGCGGTTTTCCCGGCGCGATCTTTAGTGAAATAAGCAACCAGAACATCCGCGTTCAACTTCTTGCCATCGCTTACTGCCGTGGCATCACCGCGCGCCACCGCCATTTTTTTGCGTTCCCAGTATTCCAGCTGTTCATTGGCGGTAATGACATCGGTGTCGGTAACCATGCGCACCTTGCCGCCGCTTAAAACCAGAATGGCATTGTCCACATCATAAACGCCATGGTCGCCATATGCCTTTTCACCGGGGGTTTCGATGCGCACATTGCCAACCGCGTCGAGCCGCCAAATTTCCGTGCCGCCCTTGGCCAGCTTGCGATAAAAGGCCTGAAGTTCATCGGCAAAGACCGTTACTTCGCCCCGCACGGCACGGGCGTTTCCGCGTGCCAGAAAGGTCAGTTTTTCCTGCTGCCATTCGATGCCGTCATCAGCAAAGACCTCAATGGGAACATCGGAATCACCACTGGCAAAATTAAGGCCCTGGGCATTCCCAACAGTTGCGGCATCCAAGGCAACCAGCCCAACAGTCAGCAAGGCGACCAGCCCCATTTTCCTGACTGCCAAATTGAATTTTTCAATCATTTGTGTTCGCCACCATCTGCCGCTGTACTTGCGCCGGGATATATGATTAACCTGGATTTACCGGTAAAAACCACCGTTTTTCCTTTGTCGAGCAGCCGGAACCCTTCGGCGACAACCTGACCAAACGGCCCTTGCCCTTCGACCGGTTGGTCACCTGATGCCGTGCCGCTGGACAGGTCGATATCAAGCTTGTCGGTGCGGAATTCATATCCTGAATCATGGAACAGGTTGACCCCGCCTTCCAGCGCCAGTTTCTCGTCCTGACGCGCGAAATACCCCATACTGGCCGTCACAACCAGCCACGACCCGTCTTCAAGCGAAATGTCTGCCTTCGGCTTTTCAAGTTCCACACGGCGACCGTCTGCCAACAAATTTTTTGCCAGATCGGCGGTAATTGAAAATGTTTGTTGGCGTTTATCCGTACCAAAATAGCGCGGGTTGATCATCGAAGGGTTAACGCCATCGCCGATTTTCACTGCGGAAAATCCAAGCCCGAATTTGGTATCTTGCAGCTTCAGTTTCGGCCAGACAACAACCAGCACGATCAGCAACAAGGCGATAAAGGGAAGCAGAACCTTCATCAGGGAGACAAAATGACTGTACCCGGTGCTGTGCTCGCGCGGTACTCGTTGTTCCAAGCCGCCAGCCACCCCTCCGAACACGCCAAGTCGTCGATACCCGGAAGCATCTTTGCCCTGCGCACCACCGTCATCCTTTGGCAGCACGCCGGTGCCAGGGCCGATCATCAGGCGACGCCCGCGCGCAGGCAGTCGTGAATATGAACAATCCCGACAGGAATATCGCCATCCATAACGAACAATGTTGTAATCGCCATTGAATTCATTATTTGCAGGGCTTCACTGGCCAGAGTTCCCGATGCCGTGGTACGCGCCCCCACTGTCATAACATCAGCAGTCGTCCGTTCCAGCAGATTATCGCTCATGTGACGGCGCAAATCGCCATCCGTGATAATGCCCCGCAACTTGCCATCGCCACCGACGACCCCAAGGCACCCGAAACTTTTTGCCGTCATTTCCAATATGGCATCCGACATTTTTTCCAAATTGCCGATCAGCGGCACGGCATCGCCAGCGTGCATGATGTCATCCACTTTAAGAAGTCGGCGCCCCAGCTTGCCACCAGGATGGAAGACCTGAAAGTCATCCAGGGAAAATCCTTTTTGTTCCAACATGGCAACGGCCAGGGCATCACCAAGGGCCAACATCATGGTTGTCGACGTGGTTGGCGCCGCCGTTATGGCGCAGGCTTCCGTTAGCGGCGGCAGCACCAGGGCGACATCGGCGGCCCGGGCCAACGTACTGCCAGCTTTGCCGGTGATACCGATCAGGGGAATTCCAAAGCGCCTGGAATAAGCGACGATATCGCCCAGTTCCGTCGTTTCACCGGAATTTGCCAGGGCAATGACCAGGTCGTCTTTGGTAATCATGCCAAGGTCACCGTGACTGGCTTCGCCGGGATGAACATACATCGCCGGCGTGCCCGTGGATGCCAGGGTTGCCGCAATCTTGCGCCCCACATGTCCGCTTTTACCCATGCCCGTAACTACGGCGCGGCCGTTCATCGCGCCCAACAGGTCAAGCGCCGCAATGAAAGATTTGTCCAGGTTGGCTGATAAAGCCTGCAGGCCTTCTATTTCCAGGCGCAGGACATTTTTCGCGGTTTCGATCAGATCAGGCATCGCAGGGGCTTATTTCCGGAGTTGTTTTTTGCGTCATTGTGGCCATCAAGCTGTCTTGAAATATTGTCAGAAATTAGAGGCTTTAGGCCAGCGGATCACCAGCGCGTTAAGAAGGCCAATTCGCGTGCCTATGCAAACACCGTGCCCACGAGCTGTTGAGTATGCGGCGAGCGGGGCAATTGGTCAATAAAATCAAGGCTCACGATGTTTTTTTTAAACGGCCTGGCGTTAACGGCAGCGGCCAATCAATGGCTGAAAATATCCAGCTCACCCCACCCGTTCAAATCCAACTGGCAGCGCGTGGGGATGAAGTCGAAACACGGACCAAGCAGCCCATCGCGCCCTTCACGCACCAGCATCTCGTCCAGCTTTTGGCGCATGGCGTGCAGATACAACACGTCCGAAGCAGCATACCTGATTTGTTCATCTGAAAAGGAGGCAGCACCCCAATCCGAAGATTGCTGCTCTTTGGAAAGCTCCACTCCCAGCAATTCCCGGCACAGCGCCTTGAGGCCATGCGCATCGGTATAGGTTCGCGCCAATTTCGAGGCGATCTTGGTGCAATAGATCGGCGTACACACAACCCCCAGATACTTGGCGATTACGGCAACATCGAACCGGGCGTAATGAAACAGCTTGGTTTTTGATGTATCCGAAAGCACTTTTTTCAGATTGGGGGCCTGATACTCGCCAGGAGCAAACTTGACCAGATGGGCGGTACCGTCACCGCTTGACATCTGGACAACGCACAAGCGGTCCCGATGCGGCTTAAGGCCCAGTGTTTCGGTATCGATGGCGATGCAATCACCGAAAGTTACATCTTCGGGAAGATCACCGAGATGGACTTCTATCTGCGCTTTCCGTGCATCGACAATTTTCATCCAACCATTTCCCCCTTGGGTTTTCATATTATTTTATTTCAATAAACGAATATAAGGGAAAATGGTGCCCAGGAGAAGACTCGAACTTCCACGACCTTGCGGTCACTGGCACCTGAAGCCAGCGCGTCTACCAATTCCGCCACCTGGGCAAGTGGGGTAAAATTCCGCCAATTCACTGCGGAGGAACAGTGCGTACCCTCAGCGAATGGCATTGTCAACAAAATCGGTATAATTCATGGATAATACCATCAAGATTGTGCCATTGTAGGGACCTGATCAAAACTTCTATTTTGGAGATTGCCCTCGTGTCGCATCGCATCGTTACGGTCTTCGGCGGATCCGGGTTTATCGGACGGCATTTGGTTCAACGTCTGGCCCGGCAGGGTGCGGTCGTACGCGTCGCCGTACGCGATACGGAACAGGCATTGTTCCTCAAGCCCTTGGGGAATGTCGGGCAGGTCGTTCCTGTCTACGCCGATGTTACCGACCCGGTAAGCGTCGCCGCTGCCGTGGCTGGTGCCGACCAAGTGGTCAACCTGGTCGGTATTCTGGCCGAAAAAGGCAAACAGACGTTCGAACGTATTCACGTCGAAGGAGCCGCCAATATTGCCGCCGCCGCCGCCCGCGCGGGCGTTGGCAAACTGGTCCAAATGTCGGCGCTTGGTGCCGATGCCAAGGCGGCATCCCGCTACGCCAAAACCAAGGCCAACGGCGAACAGGCCGCCCGGGACGCATTTGCCAACGTAAGCGTTGTCAGGCCCGGTGTCGTTATGGGAGCGGATGACGGATTCTTTAACCTGTTCGCAGGGATATCCAGATTTTCCATGATCTTACCGGTCTTCGGTTGCCCGGTTATCCCTAAAATTATCCTGTTCGGACCGGACGGCCCCGTTGATTTTGAATTTTACGGCGATGGCGGAACCCGCCTGCAGCCGGTCTTCGTTGGTGATGTGGCGGGCGCCATCACCGCCATTCTGGACGATCCCGACGGCGTCGGACAAACCTATGAACTTGGCGGCCCCCGGTCATACAGCTTCAAACAAGTGATGGAACTGCTGCTGCAGGAAATCGGGCGGGCCCGCCTGTTGGTCCCTGTTCCTTTTGCCGTGGCGTCATTTATGGCCTGGTTTCTGGAAAAGATGCCAAGCCCTTTGCTTACCCGCGATCAGGTTACTTTGTTAAAATCTGATACCGTGGTTTCGGGGGATTTCCCGGGCTTTAGGGAATTGGGCATAACACCGGCTTCGGCCGAATCCGTGCTGCCAGCTTACCTGCACCGCTTTCGTCCTCCCGCGCGGCGCAGCCTGCGGCAAAGCTGAAAGAATGCGTCGTCAGCCTTTCAGTTGACGACCCGCAGCGACAATCAGTTCACCATATTCCCGCAAGAAGACAGACCCGCGAACGGTGCGCTGAATAAGCACGCTGCGACGGTCTTCCTCATCGGGTTTACGACGCAGAAGTTCCAGTTCGCTCAAACGGTCAAGGGCGCGGGTAATTGCCGGTTTTGAAACCTTCAGCGCTTCTGCCAGCCCCCGAACCGTGTGCGGTGGCGGCATTAAATAAACCGTCAGCAACAACGCCATTTGCCGGGCAGAAAGATCGGGCGCATCGCGCCTGACGCTTGTCACGCTGGCGCGTCGCCACAGGTCCAGCGCCTGCAATTCTTCCAGTTCAATGGCCATTTTGGCCCGCCCCCATAAATCATTCCGGTTTCAAAACTTCTAACCGATAAAGGCCCGCAAACGCAACAAAAAAGCCAGAAAAAGTAATAATTCCGGCTCTGGAAAGATCAAGCGGCCATCAAAAAAAGGCGGTAAATGGCCGTTAGTTTGATCAATTTCAACAGGTTAAAGCAACTTACGCGCCCGCCACATGAAAACAGCACACACGACGATGTTCAACTAACGAAATGATCCGCCACAAAAGCAAACAATGCCCGCATTCCCATGGCTTCCCCCCCTTCGGGTCGACCGGGGCGAGAACTCAGATTCCAGGCCATCAGATCGACATGCATCCACGGGATGTCGGGCCCGACAAAAGCTTCGAGGAACAAAGCCGCGGTTATTGCCCCGCCATAGCCCCCTTCCGGTGCATTGGTCAGGTCGGCCACTTTGCCTTCGACCTGTTTTTTGTAGCCCGCCCACAAGGGCATGCGCCACAGGGGGTCATTCTGTACATTGGCGTGCTTTAAAAGCGATAGCGCAAGCCCGTCATCATTTGAAAAGAGCGCCGGTAAATCAGTGCCAAGGGCAACCCGGGCCGCCCCCGTCAGGGTCGCACAATCAATGATAAGGGCGGGGCTTTCTTCCGAGGCCGCCGCCAGGGCATCGGCCAGGACAACCCGGCCTTCGGCGTCCGTATGGCCGATTTCGACTGTCTTCCCGCTGCGCATGCCAATCACATCAAGTGGCCGCAGGGCGTTTCCTGAAACACTGTTTTCAACGGCGGGAATCAGGGTGCGCAATCGGACCGGCAATTTGGCCGCCATAATCATTGACGCCAGCCCCAGAACCTGGGCCGACCCGCCCATATCCTTTTTCATCAGCTTCATGCCTGCCGCCGATTTTAAATCGAGGCCGCCGCTGTCAAAGCAAACGCCTTTGCCGATCAGGGTCAATTTCGGGGCATCCGGATTACCCCACGTAAAATCGATCAGTCGGGGCTGGCGGTCGCTGGCCCGGCCAACGGCATGGATGGCCGGAAAATTTTCCGCCAACAGGTCTTCACCAACGATGACGCTAAAATCAGCCCCGTGCTGTTGGGCAAGACTGCCCGCGGCGGCAGCCAACTCTTGCGGCCCCATATGGGAGGCCGGCGTGTTAACCAGATCGCGAACCAGGAAAGTTGCCTCTGCCGTTCTCGTCACGGAATCCCTGTCACATTCAGGCCAGACCAATCGAGCGAAGGTGATACCGTCCCCCGATTTGAAACGACCGAAGGAATAGGTCCCCAGGGCCCAACCAAGCGCTGCGGCTTCCAGGGCCGCGCCGTCATTCTGCCCGGTAATCACATATGTATTGTTGGGCAGGGCAGCAGGCAAAGCCGCCCACGCCCAAAGATCAGACAGATCATCCCCCAAACCGGCCACGACCTGTTCGACCCGGCCATCGGGGCCCGGAATCTGACACCAAGTGCCCCCGCCGGCCTTAAAGCCCGATGTTTCAAGCCGGGCGCGCACTACATTTGTTTGCGTCTTCAGCCAATCGGCATAAGTCGCCTCAGTCAATGCGGTCAGGGGGATCGCATCAACGTCCGTCTCGATTAAATGTAGCGTCACTTGGTTTCAAATCTCCGCATACTGACTTTGTAGTGTTACTTCAAAAAGACGACGGTCAGTTGCCAAGCAGGTTTTTCAACGCGCCACCCGCTTCTTTCAAAGCACCTTCCGCACCAGAAGTGCCTTGTTCCATCGCTTTCTTGGCGGCATCCGTACCACCCGATACGGCACCGCTAACGGCGTCGGTCACGGCGCTTTTCATGCCTTCTATGTTTAGCGCACCAACGGCCGACCCTGCGCCTGCTGTCATTTTGTCGATCAATTGGCTGGCGATTTCACCCGGGCTGGCGCCGCCTTTGTCCTTGCCGATATCCGTCAGATGAATATCGGGCAGGGGTGTCGTCATTGTCTTGCCGCCCAGGAACGTGGCGCTGACACTGATTTCACCACCCCTTACATACAGGTGTTCAATCACCAGCTTGGGTCCCTCGCCACCGCCTGATGACGACGACGACCCGCCGCCGCCATTTGCCTTCATGAAGGCCTCAACATTGCGCTGGATAGCGTCGATGTTGCTGCCCGAACCACCCAATTCATAGGTCACCTTCGGACCGGCAATGACGATTTCCTTAATCACCACCGGGTCGGACGTCACCGTCGCGGTATCCAGGGTGACACTGATTTCGCCCAGATTGAAGGCCCTGTCGGTTTTAAAGCCATCGGGATTACCCACATTAAGACCGCTTAAAGCACCCATGCCTGACGTTGCCGAAACCTCTGCCTTGTCCAACGTGACGTTGACCCCGGCGACTTCCGTTCCGACCGTTTCCACGGCCGTCTTGATCAGGGAATCAAGCGATGACAGTAGAGTGACCACGCCAGCAACAATAATGACGACCAGCAGGCCGCCACCAATGAGTAATCCTTTTTTCATGATCTTCGAGTCTCCCAAGGGGTTAAGGGGTTTTAAACGTCAGGAAAGTTTCGCAGAGTCGATTTTCTTGTCGGTGTTGTACTGGCTCAACGAATAAACGGCCCAGATTGCCGCTGGCACCCAACCCACAAGGGTCAATTGCAGGATCAGACAGATGATTGCCGCGATCGGGCGACCGATGGTGAAGAAAAGAAGCGGGGGTAACAGCAAGGCTATGAGCAGGCGCATGATATTTTCCTTGGGTCTGATTATGTTTTTGATTCAGTGCCTAAGACTAATCCCTATTATGCCTAAATCAAACACGATTTGAGATTTCCTGACCGCCGTTCAATTGCCAGGGGGCGTTTTTTCAAATTCAGGCAAGCCATCGCCCAGATGGACCCAGGGCAGGCGCTCGCCAGCAAAAACATGAACCTGGGGGTTAAACCCGGCAGGCGCATCAAACGCCCCGACAAACAGGTGAATGTCTTCAGGCCATCTGCCCGAGGCATAGTAAAGCGGCGTGCCGCAATTTGGGCAAAAAGAACGCGTGGTATTCGGCGTTGATTCATAGCCGACAGGTTTGTCACCTTCCCAAGTGACATTTCGTTTTTTAAAACCCGCGTACGTGGCAAAAGCCGACGAAGTCGCCCCACGGCAGTCCCCGCAATGACAATGGGCAACCCATAGAGGATCGCCTGTCACCGTAAAACGGATTTTCCCACATTGGCACCCGCCCGATTCGCTGCTCACTTTGACCTCACCCCGTTTTCCTTCCCGCTTCACCGATTTTTTTTTACATCTGCGGCATATCTGCCGGACTTAACGTTAAGCGCACGGCTCCGGCCAGGCTGTCAACGACACGGGCGATCTCGCCCCCTGTCAAAAGATCTACGGGGATCGCCTCCAGGGTCTCGCTGATGCTGCGCAACCATCGCCGCCGCACATCCGTACTGTCGCTAACCCCATCCAAGGATTTGTGCAAGGCAACGACAAGCTTCAGCTTTTCCAGCGCCTGCCTGGGGAGTTCTCCAGGACCCGTCGCTCGCCACTGAACCAGGTCAACTTCATCCAGGCCCGTAATCGCCGCCTGTTCTGACGCGCTGAGCGCCAAATCATCAACCGCGATCAGATAATGGCGGAAAAACTGGATCAACCCGATGCGCTGCCAGACAGCCTTGCGTTCGCTTGTCGAAAGCACCGCACCCAATGGTGAATGGGCCCGAAGCAAGCCGCCATCCGGCGTATCGGCCAGCACCACCGGGGTTAGGTCGTCGAGTGATTTATCAAGCAACGCCGCCCATCGGTCCCAGATACTTTCCTGATCAGGGGCCGACAACCGCTGCTCTTGTAGCTGATCACGGGCCCGCACCAAAAGATTGGGATGCTCGCGCACCAACCCAATGATCGCCCGGTGAAACAGCAGTGCTTTTTCTTCGCTAAGGGTAAAAAGTTCCATACCCCCAACGTAAGGGCGGTGGGGTCATATTCCAAGAGGGGAAAGTAAATCGCGGGGCGACAGAGGTGGAATTAATGGCGGAGGGAGAGTCCGCCTGTTCCACATTCGCGACAATTCGTTGATGCCCTCTGATGATTTAAAAACTCAAGGCTACCCACTGGTTTTGTTTCGTTCGTCTTCGTAAACGTTCGCTGGTCTTTTTCTAAATCCGGTTTTAATATATGGGTTGAAGTATGGGTACAGGGTTAGGCGGACGACCTTATGGCGCGAAGCATCAATCGATTGTCGGCTCGAAAAGTCGCCACGGAAAAGAAGCCGGGTCTTCATGCCGATGGCGATAACCTGTATTTGCAGATCAGCACCGGCGGTGCGAAATCATGGATCTTCCGTTTCACCGGTTTCAAATACAATAAGGACGGCAGCCAAAAGCTGGACCAACATGGAGCCCATGCCAGGGGCCTCAAGGATATGGGGCTCGGTCCGCTGCGCGACGTGTCGTTACTTGAAGCCCGGCAGGAGGCTGAACGGTGCCGGAAATTGATTCGCGATGGCATTGACCCTATCGATCACAGGATAGCCGAACAGAGCCAGCGGCGGGTTGAAGCTGCGAAAACACACACCTTTAAGGAATGCGCCGAGGCGTACATCAAGTCTCACAGCGATGCCTGGAAAAACGTCAAGCATGCCAGTCAATGGACGAACACTCTCAAAACCTATGTCTATCCGGAATTCGGTGATCTGCCGGTTCAAGCGATCGATACCGGTCTGGTCATGGAGGTGCTGGAGCCGATTTGGCGCACCAAGACGGAAACCGCCAGTCGGGTGCGTGGTCGGATCGAGTCGGTTCTGGATTGGGCGACGGCACTTAACTACCGCGAAGGGGAAAATCCCGCGCGATGGAAGGGGCATTTGAAAAACCTCCTGCCTGAGCGAAAGGATATTCAAAAAGTCAAACACCATGCCGCGCTGCCATACGATGACGCGGCCGACTTTATGAGTACGCTACGCTCACACGACAGCATTTCCGCTCATGGCCTGGACTTCCTGATCCTGACGGCGGCACGTACTGGTGAGGTTATCGGAGCGCGGTGGGATGAAATCAATTTTGCTAAGAAGGATTGGACAATTCCCGCTGACCGAATGAAGACCAAAAAGGAACACCGGGTGCCTTTGTCGCTTAGCGCTATGACAGTTCTCGAGTCCTTGAAGGGAATCGCTCAAAATGAGTTCGTGTTTCCCGGAACAAAGTCTGGAACGCATCTTTCCAACATGGCCTTCCTGCAACTCTTGAAACGCATGGGGCGGGCCGATCTGACGGCGCACGGTTTCCGCTCGACGTTTCGGGACTGGGCGGCGGAGCGGACTGCATTCCCTGATTTTGTTGTCGAAAAAGCTCTGGCGCATGCGGTCGCCGACAAGGTGGAAGCGGCCTATCGACGTGGTGACCTGTTCGACAAGCGCCGGAAGCTGATGGATGCCTGGGCCGGGTATTGCGCCCTGGAGTCTTCCGACAATGCCGGAACCGTTGTGTCAATCCGGCAAGGACAGGAGGGCGGGAAATCGTGACAGGGAAAGATCATGCATCACTATTGGGAGGGCTCGCGCTCACGATCAATCTTCCCCTCGCCAATATGATCTCGGACGGAAGCATTGAGATCGATGGGATTGATGCTGACGATCCTTTGGCTGGAAAGCGGAGAACAGTTCCAGCAGATGTTCGTCAATACGTTTGGCCGGATTTCGTCACAAACTCGATAGCCGTTGTGACAGGCTCGAGCATCGCATCAGGCAGCCGCCTGATATCCATACAAGTTCGAGGCGGTAAACATGATGGACTCTCTCTTGGCGACCTGGCGGAGCGGCTGTTTCCCGGCGAGGCTCAAGCATACACAACAGCCCGTGAACGAGCTCTACGAGGAGCGAGCCCCGAAGAGCGAGCCCAGACACTCGAGAAAGCGGACGACGACGAGCTGTATGAACGGTATCGGGCAGCACTGAACGGCCTGAATCCAGATTTGATACCGACGCTGGAAGACCATCCGGATCCTGACGATTGCAAGACGGACAAGGAATATGAGGATCGCGCCAAGGAATACCTCGACACCCAAGGTGATCGGGCCACGGACCACATGCGCGAAGTGATTGCGGCAAAAATTATGCAAAGGAAGGGCATAGTCCTTTCGAAGAATTTTCATGCAATCGGGACGGCCCTTCTGAAAAACCAGCGAGCCCCTGCCGAGACGGAACACGTTGAACGAATCGAGACGCCTGGAAAGGCTGAACAGCATAAGGACCGACCTCACCCGGAGGTCGAGTCTCCCGAGGCGCCTATTTCGAATACTGCCAAAAAGAACAAGAGGGGCAGACGACTCGGCGACGGAGAAAAGGACGACACCGTTGCTCTTGACTGGATGTACGACCAGCTCGAGGGGGACAGCACTATTTCGAACAACAAACTGGCTATTGGAGCAGTCGATACGTTGGGTCATGGGCAGAGCAGACAAGCTGATATTGATCGCCTGAGAAAAAAGTTTCCAGGCTGGGCGGAAAAAAAGAAAGCCAGCGCTTGAGTTGGTGACGAAATAAATAAGTTGGCGTCGAAATGAGCGTGATTTCGCCACCAATTTAAATCCAATTCAAATCCAAACATCTAAGGCATTGAAGTTGATAGACCGTCTCCATCCGTTGGCGAACGCGACACATCGCCGACGCATAGAAATAGGAGATTGCAATGCCCCTCGAACATGCCCCCACGGAATCCGCGACCGGCTATGTCACTGCGCCAAAGGTCGTTTGGGCTCCGAGTGAATGGTGCCAGGAAGCCGGTATCGGCCTGACCCGTTTTTACGAAGAACTGAAGCTTGGCCGCATTAAGGCTAAGAAAAGCGGAAAACGGACGTTGGTTTTGACGCCTCCGCTCGTGTGGCTTGAAAGCCTTCCAGACGCTCAATCGGCAGCGGCCTGATCCCCGTGACAAATCCCCAAGCCACACCGAGCCTGACCCCCGGCGCAAACATCAAACTTTTTGAAAAAGGAGGTTCCCATGTTCGTCGAACATATCGGGCAGAAAAAATCCCCGGCGCTGGCAGGCGTCTCCGGGGACTTCTCAAAATCATTTCAAACGAAATTTACCAAACCGCGCCCTGTTTTGCAACTGGTAACACCGACAGCGGACACCATCAACCAGGCGCGTTACCCAATTTTATTCCGGCATTGGCCAGACCCAGTTTTCGAAAACGGGTGGCCGTTATGACCGGGCCTCATCACATCGCCGACGAACTGGACGCAATGATGTTCGGAATTGGAATGCGGGCGATCGGTTACCACATGGCCCAGGCGCGTCGTCTGAATGGCTCCAGCCGGTTCCGAACACACGGTCGCTCCCATGTTCGCGAGGCCGTAGGTATTTACTTGTCAATGAAGGCGCGGGGGCTTCTGTCCGGCTTTCAGGGGGGAAGTACTTCCGCCGCGAATGGCGAGAGAGAACCGTTCAGGGTGGCGTCATGACCGATCAACCTATTCCCATCGAAGAAGCCCGGCAGCGCGACCAAGAGAAGAAAAGGCGTTTCAACGCCTTCCGTACACTGCCCTACAATATCGAGGCGGAAAAATCATTACTCGGGGCCATTTTCGCGAATAACAAGGCATATGAAAGAGTCGCCGATTTTCTGAAACCTGGGCACTTCGCCATGGTTGAAAACGGATTGATATTTACTGCCATCGGACGCCTTATCGACAGTGGTCATGTTGCCGACGCGGTGACTTTGAAGCGCTATTTCGAGCAGGACACCGGCCTCGCGGATATCGGCGGTGGTGGTTATTTGGTCGATCTAGTCGGCAGCGTCGTTTCAATCGTCAATGCCGGCGAATATGGGCGTATCGTCTATGATTTGTTCCTCAAGCGCGAACTGATCGGACTGGGCGAGGATGTGGTCAACCGTGCCTATAGCGGTGACGTCGAGGACAGCGCTGCGGATCAGGTCGAGGCACTTGAGGCTGGGCTGGCTCGGATCGATGATTTCGCTACCGGCAGAGACCATGATCCAGGTCGCCAAATGGATGAAACCCTACGCGGCATCGAGCAGGCCTTTCGCAATGACGGCCCGCCGCCTGGTGTGACAACTGGGTTGATCGACCTGGACAAAAAAATGGGGCGATTGCGCAAACAGGCTCTCTACATCCTTGCCGCCCGGCCATCGATGGGCAAAACAGCGCTGGCCCTGCACATAGCGGAGGCAGTGTCCAAGAATTTCGCCGTGGCGTTTTTCTCGCATGAAATGTCGGCGCCAGAAATTCACACCCGCCGACTAGCTGGCGCAACCGGCATCGCGGCGAGCAAACTTGACGAAGGATTGCTGGAGCGCGAAGAAATGGACCGCACCATCGTCGCCAGTGGCCCCCTCCGGGACAAGCCGCTGCTGATCGATGACACTCCGGCGCTGACGGTTCGGGCAATCACCCGCCGCGCTAGGAGACTGCAACGCAAGCAAGGCGGCCTTGGGCTGGTCGTTGTTGATCATCTTGGCCTCGTTCGTCCGGAAGATTTAAAGGCGCAGAAAGTTCACCAGATTGAGGCCATCACCGGTGGTTTGAAGGCGATGGCGAAAGAGTTGGATGTTCCGGTGCTGCTACTGTGTCAGTTGAACCGGGCGCTCGAACAGCGGGACGACAAGCGCCCGATGCTTTCCGATCTTCGTGATTCCGGGGCCATTGAGCAAGACGCCGACGCTGTGATTTTTTTGTTCCGAGAGGCCTATTACCTGGAACGTGAGAGGCCGAAAAGCAAGAGCGGCGAGACCAGGGAAACATTCGCCGGGCGTGTCGCAGATCACGAGACTAACTTAGCGGTTGTCCGCAATCAGGCCACGGCCATCGTCGCAAAACGGCGGAACGGCCCAACCGGATCTGTGGAGCTGCACTTCGATGGACCGACCATAGGCTTTGACAATGCCGCCAGGGATCAGGAGGCCACGCTATGAGCCGTCGCCCTTGGTACAAACGGTATCCCAGCGATTTTATCACCGGCACTATAAACATGACGCTCGATGAGAAGGGCGCCTACTCGATGGTGCTTGATCTTATTTATGATCGAGGCGGACCTATTGCCGATGACAGCCAGTGGATCGCCAGAGTGTGCGGGTGCTCTACACGAAAGTGGAATCAACTTCGAAACCGCCTCATTGAACTAGGGAAAATTCACGTCAATGACAGCCTGATTTCCAACGAAAAAGCAGCGACAATTTTGAGCTCCGGAAAAATAGAACGAGATTATCTCGTCGAAAACGGCGCGAAAGGTGGAGAACAAACGAAGATAAACCACGCGAAAGTCAAAGAACAAGTTGATGAAAATCAAACGACTTGCAATGAAGCCAACAACTTAGCCGAAAAAGGGCTGCTTTCTAGCGGGCAGCATTCACGCAGGTGCGCGCCCGCGTTCCAGAAGCTAGATAGTACCATACCTAAAGGTATGGAGCCGGACAGGCTCGAAGGGTCGGTTGATTTGTTGGGAGATATGCCCCTTCCGACTGAGCGCTTTGATCCCTTGCAGGTATTCTTCGGAAAACAGTCCGGAAGTGCCCTGAGTTATCTGACGGCGAACGGGGTGATTGAAAAACAGGCCCGCTCCATGCTCGGCAAATGGCGAAAGGCGCATGGCGACGATGCGGTGGTCGCTGCGGTTAAGCGGGCCAGCGAGGCGACCGCTTCCGAGCCGATACCGTTTATCGAGGCGACACTACGCGGAGGCGACGGCCCGACCCTAGGCCCGAAACTCACTGTGGTTGAGGAAGAACGAATTATCGAGCAGGTGAAACAAAACGCGCTGGCCCAAGCTGCGGGTGGCAGAGCATGACGAAAAAACCTGAAATAACAGGAAATAAACAGGAAACTAAATTCAAGCCTGGCGAGTCCGGCAATCCGACTGGACGCCCGCCTGGTGCCCGAAACAGAGCAACATTGGCCGCAGAAGAGCTGCTGGACGGAGAAGCGGAAAACCTGACGCGCAAGGCAATCGAACTCGCGCTGGCCGGGGATAGGCAGGCTCTGCGGTTGTGTCTGGACCGCATCCTGCCGCCACGCAGGGACCGACCTGTGACCATCGATCTGCCGCCGATGGCAAATCCATCCGATGCCGTGAAGGCGCTCGCAAAAATACTAGAGGATGTTGCTTCCGGAAACCTCACGCCGACGGAAGCAAAAGAACTCGCCGGGGTCGTCGAGGCCCTGCGCAAAACATTGGAAACCGAGGAACTTGAGCGGCGTATCGCCATCCTCGAGGGAAAAAGGAAATCGAAATGAAAAACACTGACAAGCGCCTTGAAAAACTGATGAGCAATTTGCCGACGGGTGAACGAGTGGTTGCGATCCTCGACGCCCTGAGAGAAGGAAGCCGGGAAACTGCCAATGCGTTGATGAGGTCCGCGCCCATAAAATCTTACGACGCGACTGATGCCGACGTGACCGCAACCGTTGACGCCATATTCGATATCGGCGGTCGCTTCGATGTCGCAATCTACAAGCTGCTATCCGAATACAATTTCATGCTCGGCATGCGCCTTGTCGGCCAGGTTCGAGAGGCCGGCACCAAGAGCTACTCCAAAGAATATCAGGCGCGGATCGGGCTTCTTGAAGAAACTGAATTGCGATGTCTCGACGAGATATCTTCACTGATTGTCGGGGCAGAAACCCTGGCAGACTGCGTCGGTCTTTCCCTGGAAAAGATACTGGTCTGCTCGGTTGCATTCGAAGACGACAACGTGGCCAAACATTTCGACATTAATCCAGCCACCAGAGAAAGGATTTCGGATCGTGCGAAAAAGTTCGCCGACGTGATGGATGTCATCTGGTGCCAGGACGGACATTCGCTCAGGAAGGTTGCGTAACGATGGCGAGAAAAACGCAAAAAAACGGGTTACAAAACGTAACAGTCTGGGAGCCCTCAAAAAAACAGGCGGCAGTGCTGGAAGCCGCGCGCACTGGGCAACACCGCTCGGTTACGGCCATCTGTTCTCAGGCAAGTGTGTCACGTAAATCTTTCTACGCCTGGCTGAATGATGATCCCGGCTTTGGCGACGCTTGGGCTTCCCTGTGGAGAGAGCACGCGCAAAAGTCCATGCCCTTGATTGTCGCGGCGATGGTGCGCAAAGCGGTGAGAGGGGACGTTCCGGCTGCTCGACTGATTTGCGAACTGGCCGAAGCGACGCGGACAAGCGACCCAGCGGTGTTTGAAAACGTGTCCATCGAGGTGACTTTTGTGGGTCCCGATGGAGGGAGGCAGTGATGTACTCAATCGTCGATGATTTTGTCGAGCGCCGCGAGAGCCGATATTGCGGACTGACAGGCTTGCTCGAGAGCCACAAGGCAGCGGACACCGACAAACCCGAGATCGAGAGCGCTTTCGTACAGGATTATATTCGAGTGAAGGGCCGCGATTTTCTTAATGGCATCAAGCGGCAACAATCCGAGTCGATCGACAAAAGCGTTATAGATCGTCGCCCTAGGAAAACTGATCGCACTTTTTATTCCATCGTAAATTTTTTCGGGTTCCTTCTGGGCATCCGGATATATTTTTTGAATTTCGTCGATGTTGTGTTTAGCAGACATCAACAGGTGATCAACTTCAACCCGCAAGGCGGTAGCAATGGCTTTGGTCTCCGCGATCCGGTTCGCATCCCGGACACTCTGCTCGTTGGTTCTGATTTCTTCGTCCCGCCGGCGTTGATGGCGTGTGCTCAGCATGTGAGCGACGATCAAGCCGACGACACCAAACACGGCGGCAAGCAAGGTTTGCCAATCTTTCAGGTCGTTGAACCGTGCGGCAAAATTGAAATCCGCGGTGACTTCTTCACTGGGCCCACCGAGAAGGGTGAGAATGCCAGAGATGGCGCCCAACGCCGACAACGCGGCTGCGAGCGCGAAAACGGTGTCGAAAATTATTCTTGTCTTGTCACGAGGTTGTTTCGCCATGCCGACATGATCGACGAAATCAACCGGTCGGGCAAGTGTGGAGGCCATCATGCTGCGCCCCGGTGAAATCACCCTCGTCAACCAGATTGATGACTCCAGCTGCCATCATGCCACCTGCGCCATGGTAACAGGAACGTCCATCAATGAACTCATCGCTGAGTACGGAAATGATGACGGTCTGGCTGAACGGGACGCCATCCGAATTCTGATGCGTCACATGATACTTCCCGTTCCGATTCACACGTTCATGCAGGGCTCTTACCCACTCTGGAATCCCGGACTTTATATGGTTACTACCCCGAGCCTCAATGATTCGGGCCGACTGCACAGCGTCGTCGTCGTCAGCACAGTCGTTTGCGGTCTTAGCGTCCTCGATCCGCAGAACGGACGTTCGGGCATGAAGTGGTGGCCAAGAGATTCCCTTACCGTAGGCAGCGCCGGGCCCGCGTTGCAATACCTAGAAATTCTAAAATTGGAAGACATGGCGAAAGGTTAAATCGATGCCGTTTGAAACTGATAAAACCGAAGCTCCCGAAGATTACTGGATCGACTGGATGGCAAGGGAGGCGACCCGCGACCGTACAGATCAGCCGATCGATGAAGACCGAACAATGCTCCTCGCTGCAATCGAAGAAATCAACACCGGGCGCGGATTTCCCCTTGATGCCGTGAAAGTCATCGTTTTTGAGAGGGCTGCAGCAATCGGTTGGCGATGCTCGTTTATCGATGGCCCGATTCCTTTGATCATCGCCGACAGGCCGATCCTGACCCGCGAGGCTCAGATAGCCGAGAACGCCATGAATTACGGAATGAATTGCGCCGAATACCTGTACGGCACCGGCACCGCATAACACCTAGAAAGGATACTGATATGCAAGATATTCAAAAATCAACGCGCCGGTTTTCGCGGCAGTTTCACGAAATTGGTGCAGGTCTTGAGACCCAGGCGCCATCCCGCAAAAACCCGAACGGTCGTAAGTCGCCGCTCAAATTCTCCCGCAAATTTTACGAAATCGGAGCGTCCCTAAAAGGCAAGCGGTCATTGGCCTCGGTAGGAGCACAAGAGGGGCCTTTCGCCGTGGCGTTCGAAGCGTTGAACAGGGTTGGCGACTCTCTGCTTGAGCGGTCATACGATGAACAGAAGAAAACCGCCGTGGAGACTGGCACCCGAGAAGGTCTGGAAGAAACTGAGGCCGCGCTACGCGAGAACCGCATGGTGCAGTTGCGCCAAGACGATACGCTGTCGGCGCAGGCCTTTAACAAATCCTTGCAGTCGTCTTACCTCGCCCGCTTGGACACGTCCATCGACGGATTATCGAAGTTTCATTTGGCCCAAAACTCGAACGACAGCGAAAAGTTCACCAGGGGTTTCGATGCTGATGCCCGCAAGCTGCTTGAAACACTACCGCCTGAATGGCAGGCGACGGTGAAGATGGAACTGGTCAAGCGCAAGGGGCGGGCGCTGAGTAACATCGATGTGGCGGTCATGAAATCAGAAAGCCAGCGGGCAGATACCGAACTGTTGGGAAAAATGGACGAGTCGAGCGGAAGGTGGCTTGAGGCAATCCGCCAGTCCTACTCTCTGGATGAGTCCGACCCTGCTTACGGCCAGGCAGTGGCGGACATGGCTGAAAACCGAGGCAAGTTCATCGGCGCGCTGGATGGCCTGTTCGGTGTCCCGCCAGAAACCAAGAGAAAGGCCTTGGCGGTCGCAGAAAAAAAATCCCGGACCGAGCACGTGAAGGGTGCATTTGGCCGGGCCTATCGCGCGGGGCACGGCGACAAATTCATTGCCGAATTCACAAAGTCTGGACTTGATGACGACGGGTTCGATCCGATTGAGCGCCGGGCCATGGCGAAGACCTTGGAAGATGCAAATCAACACGGCAAGGAGCAGGTAATCCTCGTTCAGTCCCAATCCATCGCCGATGATGTGACGGAAAAGTTCGACGACGAGGCGGAGGCGCTCGCGTTCGTCAGAAAGGCTTACAAGGGTGATTTAGAAGCCAAGGCAGTTGCCCAGGTGAAGGGCCGTTTTGCCGATATCGCGAAGGCGGCAGGTGCCAACGATGAAAGCTTGTGGACGCAGCTTGAGGCCGCCGCTGCTGGCGGGGCGACATCCGACAAGATGGGTGATCTTCGAAGCCAGGGATCGACGCGGGCCGTGCGCAAAGCGATGGGCGATTTTATCGATAATGCAGCGGAGCGCAAAAATCCTGATACCGATTGGGCCGAATATGACCGGCTCGTCGCCATGTCAGGGAAAGACCTGATTGCCGAAAACATCTACGAAAAGCGCAACGTTCTGGCCGATGCGCAATTTAACGAAATCAAGAATCGGCGAAACGGCTTTCGAGACAAGGCTGCCGAGGGTCTGGACCTGTCCGAGCCGGGCACCTTGAGCCAGCAAATCAGCGCCGCGACGAACGAATTCAAATGGACCGGAAATGGCCATGCCGAAAAACGGGGCAGATTTTCCAAGAAAGTCCGAGCAACGGTGGACGCTGAACAGCAGCGCACGAGCAAAGATCTCAATTATGCCGAACGCCAGGAAATCATCGAACGGTTGTCAAAATCGGTGTTCGTGGACGACTGGTTCAGCGATAGCAAACTGCCTGCCGGTGTGGTCGATGATGCCTCTTCCGGTGGTAATCGCGTCTACGTGCCCATGAAAGAGATCGACGGTACCACAGTCAAAAATGCGAAAGCGGCGCTGGTGAAAATGGGCGTCGATGATGCCGACGATCATGTCGAGGAACTGGTCGCCGCTCAGCGTCGGAACGGGCTGCAGGGGGTGACGGAGTGGTTCAGGTCGATGGGGGTAACGGGGCAGAAGGCGATGACGGATGAGGAAAAGCGCCGCTCGATTGAACAGCAAGAAACGTCAGGCGTTTCCCGATGAACACTGCTCCAGTTTTCCCCACTCTTTTTGCCGGGCCTCCTCGAGCAGCGCACGGATGTCCTGAGTTAGAGGGGGGCGGAAGACGGATAACAGTTTGCCGTTTTTCCATTGCTCGGTCGAAGGGGACCATACCAGGCGAACACACATATCGGCGGGGATCAGTTCCGGCACAGGTCGATCAATCCACGGCAACCGCTCCCCGGCGCTGGCTGGCAAGGCAACGAGTAAAATTAACAGGGCAAGTATCGCTCTCATAATCGAAGGATACACCAAATGACTGGTTTTAACGAGTTTCTACCTGATTTCGACAATGACGACGCTGAAAGCCCCCTCGGTGACTCCCATCCTGCTCAGGAGCGACGCAACGCCGTTTCGGGTGGTCCAGTGGCCCGGAACCCCTTCATGCCCGTTTTTGACTCATCTGAGGTCGATCAGGAACGCGACCGGTTAGGTTTCTCCATGCGAGAGGCGGCAAAGGTTGACCCCGACCGCCACGGCAAGGTGTTGGACCTGTCGAAACGCGCTAACATTCCAGCGCCTGTCGTTGATCGAAATTATGAAGACGTGGTGAACAAAACCCGAATTACCGACTTCGATCTGGACGGCATGGCTGACAAATCACCGGCGACGGCTTCATTTCTGTCAGTCCCCGACAACGCCAAACTGGCTCACGATGATGTCGAAAATCTCACCGCGATGGAGTCCTTGCTGAAATACAGCACCAACGCTTTGAAGCGCGGTGTCCTGCGTGTCGAGCAGGGATACAACCAGTTTGTTGCGGAGGAATCGGCGGAACAGTCGCTGGATGCCGGACGATCATTCTCCGACATTCTCGACAGTGAAAAGGGGCTGGTGAAATCCATTCCCAATCCGATCGATCTGCTGATGGCCGGGGAACGGTTCGCCACGTCCAGACTGTTTGGCGGTGCCGACGAGACCGCTGCTGGGCGGTTGCGCAATGTCGGGCGGCTGTCGGAACGCATCGCCAAAACGCCCATGTCGCCGCCTGCCAGCGCGGCTCGTGATGCTATCAGCGCGGCGGGGAAGAGAGGATTGCTCCCGGCCATCGATGCGGCATTGAGTGACCCCGCCGGCTCGCTTGCCCTGGCCGCCGAGGTGGGGGTGGAGTTCGCGCCGCAGATCGCCGTCGGTTCTCTGGCCACCGTCGCTACCCGCAACCCCATGGCCGGCGCTTCAATGATGGGCGGGTTATCCGGATTGACCGAGCGGTTTTCGTCGCCCTCTGAATTCCTCAGCAAGCGCGGGTACGACCTGACGGACCCTAAAACAGTCGAAGGGATATTGAACGATTCCGGACTGATGCAGGCCGCCGCCGAACATGGCTACACCCGGGGGATGATTATCGGGTCCATCGACGCGCTGTCCGGCGGTTTGGCGAGTAAGACCCTGTTCCAGGGGCCGCTGCGCAACATGCTAGCGCAACTCGGTGTGCAGTCGACCTTGGGGGGTACGGGAGAAGCCTTGGCACAACAGGCGACAGATGGTGAAATCGATTGGGGCGAGGTCGTAATGGAGGCCCTTGGCGAGTTTGCGACGACACCGGTCGAAGTGATCGGCGTCGGTGGCAGGTACATCGGCGACAAGCGCAAAGTGAGAAAGGCGAAAGAAGCCCAGGGTCTGATCGATCAGGGCGCGGCCTTGGCAAAGACGTCAAGGCTGCGTGAGCGGGCTCCGGATGCGTTCAAGGAGCATCTGGAGCAGGCGGCACCTGGTGCCACGGTTTTTGTTTCGACCGATGCGCTGAGCGAACTGTTCCAGTCAGCGCCGGATGCCGGATCGGCGCTGGCCGAAAGCATCGAAGGTTTCGAGGGTCGGTTCTCAGAAGCCGCGGCTGCCGACGGTTTTGTTGAAATCAAGGTCGCCGACTATGCAGCGCACATCGCGTCACTGGAAGAACACGATGCCCTGATCCGCGAGAACGTGAAAATAAACTTTGACGACTTCACATCAAATGAAGCGCTAGCATTCGAGAATGACGTTAACGAGCTCGTCGCCGCCGAGACCGATCAATTGGCCCGCACATCCGAGGTCGAACAGACTGCCGCCGGGGCTGCTCAACGCGCCGGCGATCGAGTACAAGAACAGCTTACCCGGGCCGGTCGGTCAACGTCTGTCGCGCAGGACGAGGCCGCCGCGCACCGAGCGTTTGCTAAGGTTCTGCAAGAACGCTATGGACTGGCTCCAGATGAAGTGGATGGACTGTATGGCAACTTGGCAATCAAGGGCCAGTTGCCGCAATCGCTCCGCGCCCTACCGGTGGATCAACTCGATTTGCTGCTGGATCGGGCTCGCACCGGATCGCGCCGTTCCGATACCCAGGTGCTTGGCGAAAGCCTTCTCGATTTCGTGCGTCGGTTGGGTATCAAGGATGACCGGGGTGATTTGAGGGCGCTCGATATCGACGCGGACTTGCCTCCGTTCACGCTGCGTGCGCTGCGCGAGGATGGCATGAGTATCGACGATGTCGCCCTGGCCGTTCAAGAGGCCGGCTATTTCCCCGACCTTCAATTGTCCGAAGGCGAACGCGCGGACATAAACAAATTGATTGACGCCATCGGGCAGGAACTGACCGGCAACCCGTTATTCCAGGAAAACGGGCCCGACCAGAACGAAATCGCCCGTCGTGAAGCTGCTGAGGATCTGGCCCGCGAGCTCGATCGGCGCGGGATCGATATTGACGACGACAACGAAGCGATCAAGGCCGCCTTGGCCGATCAGGAGCTCGACGATGGAGCCGAACTATTCCAGCCGGACGGGGCAGCAAGTTCTCGCGGTTCCATTCAATTCCTGCCCGGCGATCAGGTGATCATCAACCTCGGGGAAGCGGCAGACCTGTCCACCTTCCTACACGAGAGCGGCCACTATTTCGTCCGGGTATTGGAGTCCGTCGCTCCCCATAGCCCGGAGGCCCAACACGACCTGGACGCGATGATGGCCTTCGTCGGTGCCGAGAGCGCCGAACAGTTCGCGGAGGTGGAAAAGCAGGAGACGTTAGCCCGTGGGTTCGAAGCGTATTTGCGCGAAGGCAAGGCCCCGTCGGTCGAGCTTCAATCGGCATTCCGGCGTTTCAAGAGTTGGCTGGTGTCAGTGTATCGCGAGCTCCTGAATTTGAATGTCGAACTGACGCCGGAAATCCGCCGGACGTTTGACCGGATGCTGGCGACGGACGATGAAATCAGCGCCGCCGAGGGATTTAACCGTTACACGGTGGATCATGGTCTGGCCGATTTGTTGACGCCCACCGAACGCCAGAAGCTGGAAACGGCGGCTCAGGCTGCTTCCGACACGGCGAAAGAGGAACTGCTGAAACGCAAGATTGCCGAACAAGAGCGTGAGGCGACGGCGACATGGAAAGCCGAACGGGCCAAGCTGCTGGACGAGATCGGGCGCGATGTGGATGCCCGGCCCGTGTACCGAGCGATCGACATGCTGCGAAACAAGGAAATCGGCCTGAAATTGAGTCGGGCGGTCGTGACAGATTTGTTGGGTGATGAGGTCTTGAGCAGGTTGCCGCGTGGACTGGTCGGCAAGGATGGTATCCACCCTGACGTCATCGCGGATCTGGTCGGAATAACGTCCGGCGACGCTCTGTTGCTTGACCTGATGAACGCGGCCCCCAACAAGACCAAGAGGGCCGAACAGGTCACCCAGGAAGCCGATACCAGGATGACCGAGCGCCACGGTTCATTGAGCGAGAATCGGCGCCAGGCTGCCGAGGCTGCGAACGAGATTGTATTGAGTGAGGATCGGGCGAAGTTCATCGCCATGGAGATGCGCTTGCTTGCCGAAAAGGCCGGGGATGCCCTCTCCAAGGCTGCCGCCCGCGACGTCGCCGATCAGGGTGCTCAAGGCGCGTCAGATGACCGTGCGGCCATTCAGGATGCCCAAGAGCGCACCGCTGTTCATGAGGGCGCTACCGATGCGATTGTCAACGAGACGTTCGAGAAGGAACGGGCAGAGGCTTCAAAGATCGGGCGCCGTGCACAGCAGGCAGCGACCCGTCAGACCCGTGCAGCATTGAACGTCAAGCCGGCTGTTGTGCGTGAAGTCGCCCGGCAGATCATCGCCCGGAACAAGGTCAACGATGCCATCAAGGCCGGTCGGTATGCCACGGCCTCGCAACGTGAAGCGAAGAACGCGGCACTGGCCATCGCGAGGCGGGATTATCCATCGGCGGCTGAAGCCAAGCGCAAGCAACTGCTCAATCACTATTTGGCACTGGAGGCGACAAAGGCGAAGACGGAAGTCGATGCTGGTCGGGAATACCTGGACAAATTCAGCAACCGGCGTCGCGCCTTCAAGGGGATTGATGCCGACCACATCGACAAGATCCGCACTATCACGACGGCGTACCAAGTCGGCCCCAAGCTGTCGAACCGGCGGCGGGTTATCCTGGAGTTGCGGGCGATCAATGACTGGATAAAAGAGCAGGAAACTGATGCAGGGGCGTTGCTGAACATCCCGCCCGAAATCTTGGCCGCCGATGAAAAGACGCACTACCGCGACCTGTCGCTGGATGACTTCCGGGCGCTGCGTGATACCGTCAAGAACCTTGAAGCTCAGGGACGGCTAAAAAAGAAATTGCTAATCGGCGGCGAAGAAAAAGACCTGGCCGAAGCCGTTGCCGAGATAGTCAGCGGAATGGACAGGCTGCCGCCAACCGGGCGGGCCAGGCGTCGGGCCATGGAACAGAACCCCAGTGGAGGCGACAAGGTGCTCGGCGGACTGGCGACGGCGGACGCGGCCTTGATGAAAGTCGAATTCATCTTGGAAGCGCTCGACGGTAAACGGAACGGGCCTTTCCACAAGCTGCTGTTCCAGCCTTTCGCAGACGCCGCCGCCCGCTCTGCCGACATGACCAAGGAAACCACCAAAACCGTGATGGACGCCATTGACGGGCTGCCCAAGAAAACCCGCAAACGGTTGCACGAAAAGGTCACGGTGCCATCGATGAGCCGCACCTTCCAGCGCAGCGACTTGATTATGATGGCTCTGAACACTGGCAATGAAAGCAATCTCACAAAAATGATTGAAGGATCGGCCAAAGACGCCAGTCCGGGCGCGGTCGCCTGGACGGAACAGTCGGTCAATGAGGCCCTGGAAAACTTGACGAAGGAAGAATTCGACCTAGTTCAAACGATTTGGGACACCTTCGAAACTATGTATCCATCTGTCGAGGCGATCCATCGGCGCGAATACGGGGTCGCTCCTGAGCGTGTCGAGGCCCGCACAGTATCGAATAAGCACGGCGATTACAGGGGCGGCTACTTCCCCATGGCCTATGACACCGCCCGCACGTCCCAAGCCCGCGATATCGAGGCCAAGACGGCGCTGGAGGCGATGCAATCGGAAGCCGTGAAGGCCTCGGTCAACTCGTCCATGACCAAGGGCCGAACGGGTTTCAGCGCCCCGGTCATGTTGCGCCTGGACGCCCTGCCGAACCATATCGCCAGGACGGTGCATTTCGTGACGCACTATGACGCGGTGCGGTCGTCCCGCAAGCTGCTGGGCAATGGTGAAATCAACAAGGCGATCACAAACAAACTGGGGCCTGAATATTTCGACGCCTTGAAAGATTGGATCGGCGCCATCGCCACAAATGGCCGGGAAGAAGCCGCGACAACGCCCATCGGCAAGGTGGTCGAGGCAATGCGGACAAACGCCACGGTCGCCATCATGGGTTTGTCGTACACGACCATGGCCGCTCAGGTGCTCGGTTATGCTAACTCGGTCGATGCCCTGGCCCGGAACGACGACGGAAGCTATTCGCCGGGCCGGGGGACGCGCTGGCTGCTCTCGGGACTGGTCCAGTACGCAAGCCATCCCGGCAAGATCAAAGCCCTGGTGTTTGCCAAGTCCGGCGAGATGCGCCACAGATTCGAGAACACCGATCGAGAGCTCCGGCATTCCATGAAACGTCTGCAAGGCAAGAAGGGTACATGGAAGCAAATGCAACGGTTCTCGTTGATGGGTATCGCTGGTATTCAGCTATATGTTGTCGATTTTCCGGTGTGGTTGGGGGCCTACAACAAGGCGATCAGTGAGGGCATGAACGACGGCGATGCGGTCAATCGGGCCGATAGTATCGTGCGGACCTCGCAGACTGCCGGCGGTGTCAAGGACCTGGCCGCGATCCAGAGGAAAAAGGGCGTCACGACGGCGCTCACGATGTTCTATTCGTACTTCAACCTCCTGTACAACATGGAACGACAGGCAGTCAGTGAAACCAAGAAGGCGCGCGATATCCCCCGTTTGGCCGCGCGTGTGGCATTGCTGATTGCCATCCCAGCCGCCGCCGACGAACTCATGCGCCAAAATGGCCCCGAAGATGACGAGGATCCTGCTGAATGGGTGGCGCTTAAATCCGCCATTTATGCCATGTCGTCGGTTCCTCTTCTGCGTGATTTCGTCGGCCTGGCTTCCGGGTTCGGGTTCTCGCTGTCGCCCATTGACGGTCTTGGAGAAAGCCTGGGGCGCTCAGTTAAGGCTGCGGCCAAGGCGTTTGATGAGGACGACGAAAACGGCTTAAGCGCGTCAGATATGAAAGCCCTGGTGACGGCCTTCGGCTTCGGGGTGGGCGCTCCTGCCACTCAAATTAACCGCGTAATCGACGCCGCCGATGCCGCCGACCAAGGATACGACGTAGGGCCCTATGATTTCCTGACGGGGTACAAAGATGATTAGGGGTGCTGGAACACGTCATGGGGCCGAAGTATCGACGGTAAGATGATCTCATGAGGGCCCTAGGCTTAACCAATATTAAAAGTAAATCACTTTAAAATATGGAGGTTTTCGAAACCTCTGGGGAAAAATTATGAAGCCAAACAGCCAGAAAATAGATTTTTCATCGGCGCTCGAATCTAGGCGCGACGAAATCGCGAAATGGTTAAAAATGAATGGGCCGGAGTGCGGGGAAGAACAGCGCCACCTTGATGAAGGCACTGACGAACGTACCTATTGGCATTTTGGTTATCTTGTGGCGATTAGGGACGTGCTCGAGCTACTTGGTGACACGAGCACGTCCCGTCACTAGCCGAAGACCTTACAAACCGGGCACTCCCATCCGCTTCCGGAGGGCCGGGCTGGGTGGATGTCGTTATCTTTCGGCGAGAAGTCATGGTAAAGGCGACATTCTTTTTCAAAAGCCGCTTTGGCCGTCGAAAAATATCCGTACTTAAACCTTTTGTATTTACCGACATGATCCTTAAGTCGTTTGGCCAGGTCAACGTCTGAGCGACCCACATAGTCGATATAAAACGTGTTGTCCTTGGTGTAACCAAGGGCGTATGCGCCGGACGACACACTTGTAACATTCGCATCGATGTCGGCATTAGTGAGGGGATACGGCCCCGTTAGTCCAGAAGCAGCCATTTTGGCCTCCTTCAATTTGGGCAACCGGATAAGCCCGGAGCCCGGTGAAAAGAGCCGCTTGACTAAGAAACGAGACCTCTTGTACAAGAGGATTGTTATTACGTTTTTCCGCACGGCTCTAACCAATAGCGGGAAGCAGTTACTGGGAAGGTCGTTGGGTTGCACCCCTTCGACCTTTTCTGCTTCAGTCGCAGACAACCTACAACAAAAATCATCAATCAACAAGTTGTGCTGCGCGGTTTTCTACGCACTAAATCCTGTGGATAAATGGGATAATGGGGACAAACCCAATAGAAAGGCCTGAGTGATGATAGGCCCGACTGTGGAAAAGGCACCGAAAGAACCCGCGTCCTCGCCAGTGGACGGTCGCAGTGACGAGATACCGGCCGGGGGGTCTCCTATTCCCACACCCAGCGGGCGGGCTTCTTCGGCGCCGTGGGGGAGTGTAACCAATCAAATTCACTTGGCGCAAGATTCATAATCCGGAGGTCGGGCGCGGAACTTCTAGGGTTTTGAAATTGACAACGCGGGAAAAATCCCGCATATAATCTCCACCTAGTCCTTGTGATGCGAACCGGCTCCGGATGGAGTACTTGTCTGGTAATCGCCAGACTAGCTCATGAGGCCGCACCATACCTCGCCTCGGCGGGGTTTTGTGTTATTGGAACTCCCACACGTTTTCGACCTTCGATTCCAGCATCTGCCGCCACCGATCATGATTGGCTTTGTCGGGGTGGTAGGAGCGGTGAACTGCGCCCGAAACCATGTCAGCTAACTGGATAAGATGGTCCGAGTGTGACCTTTCAAAAGTGACGCGGCCCAAGGCTCCGTCGGCTGTGTGACGCCTGAGGTACGAAACCATCTCTTTCTTGAACTTCCGGGATCCGCTGCCATCGATCTTGACCCGTGCGCCTTTGAGTATCCCGCCATCGTGACTCATCATGTTGCGCATGAAAAACGAATAAAACCGTTCAGTATGGGTTTTCAGGTGAGGACTGCGAATCCGGTCCTTCTGAACGACGACGGCGCGCACCGTGAAATCAAATGGGGTTACGGCTTGAAAGAAGGCGTCCTTGACCCGGTTTTGAGTGCCGCTGAATTTGAACTCGGGAAAGATGCAGTGTTCGTCCTGCAGGGCTTTGATCGCCGCACTGGCCCGTTCAGCTTCCTTGGTTTCCCGGAATATGACCATGACGAGGGAAAAAACGGGAGACGAAGCGCGGTGCGTCTTGAACCCAGCGTCGCCGCTTTCATCTATCAGGACGAGCAAGTAATTTCTCCGCTCCCACACATTTCCTCAGCCCTCTGCAATATACCGTCCCGCTGATCTTCGGCCAGATGCGGCCAGGCTGCGATCAATCGGTCAAGTCCTGATGGGCGCCGGCGTTTAACCGCCCGTCTAGCCGCCCGGCGCTGTAAGAGCGAGAGGCGCGGCATTAATCTTTTTTCCTCAACCGCACACCCGGCCCGCCGTCCACATTCATGCCATCGGGCAGGAAGGTGATGCCGGCGGCTTCGAGAGCAGCTTTCATCGCCAGCAGGGTGCTTTTTCTCGGCGCACGAACTTCTCCGGACTCATCTTTCGCTTCCCGCTCAAAGTCCGTGATCGTTCGTTCTGTAATCCCTGCTCCGGCGGCCAATTGCTTGCGTGACCACTGGATCGTCGCTCGGGCTGCGCGGCATTGACTTGGCGTTATCGACATAAAAACAACCTTTATTTCCTAAATCATGTTGACTAAATGAGCATGAAAGCATATTCTAACAACATGAAATAGGAAATACAAGCGGGAGACGGCAATGCAAATCTTCAAAGACCTCCAGACGGAACAAGGCCAGGCCGAGTTCAAAGCCCCCATGTCGGCCGAAACGGCCCGGATCATCGCCGAAATGCGCACCGACAAGGAAGCCAACGGCGGCTTGAGCAAGTCCCAGCGGTCACCGCGCGCCGATTGGCAGTACACAAACGGCAATTTTGGAATGGGAATATGACCATGCACAAAGCAATCACCAACGCACTACGCCCAAAGACACGGCGCGAGTTCTTAAAGGCTTCTGGAGGCGCGGCCGTCGCGGCTACCGGTGTATCGACGTTGGCCATTGGCTCTGTGAATGCGGAACTGCCCGATCCGATACTTGACCTGATCGAGAAGTTTGAAGAGGCCGAAAGGGATGCTGCCGTTGAATCCAGAAAAATCAGGGAACTGATCACAACCATGACGCAGGAAGAGGAAGCGGCTTATTGCCTCGCCAAAAATGAGCGCCCGGCATGGGATCGGCGGCTCAATTTGCTGGACCATATCTGTGACACACGGGCCACAACGGTCAATGGCGCGGTAGCAAAGTTGCGGATTTCAAGACGGCGCGGACGCGCTGCAAATTCAGCGTTGGCAGATTTTGAAGCGCTGATCGCCTGAACAACTTCAAACAAGAGAGCGCACTTTGGCGACGTCAGCACATTAGGGAAGGGATTGGCTATGTCGAGCGATACATCACATGAAGGAAATTCCGGTAACGATTCGGGCAACCCCAGATCAGAGGGCGGAACCAATAATAGAGAGGATGCCAAGACAATGAACATGATTGCCAACAGGGCCGCCGAGCCCAGCCATGACAACCTGTCCGAGCCTAAGAAAATATCAACGGTCGGCGCCGAACTGCCATCGACAATCGACCGCCTGCTAATCGATCTGGGGCAAGCGGTCGAGCGAAGTGAGCGTGCCGAAGATGCCCATAACGAGGCCCGCGCCTCCCTGCCCCAATGGTTGAAGGATATCCGTGAAGGTAGAAACCGGTGGCCGGATTATGACGCAGATACTGAAGCGTTATGGGTTGCGTTCGAATACACGCGCCGTATTGATTTCCCTGAGTTACCGCAGGACATCAGCCACCTTCCGCAAATCGAACAAGGGAGAATTGGAGCGAGAGTGGCAAAGGCGCAGCGAGGGAACCTCATGGCGGCACGCATCGAACGTAAACATGTGAAACGACTCATGAAACAGGCGAGCGCGCTCAGGACGGCGGCGGAGAATGAGTATCAAAAAGTTGGCCTGTACCAATCCCGTGATGCCTGTGATGCAGCGACCCGGGTGGAAAGCGAAATACAAGAAAGAATCCTCGATGCCCCTATCGAAAAACCGTCGGACCTCCGCGTCAAGATGGATATCGCCAGCCGTTACATGGATTTTTATTTGGATGAAGATGACGACGATGTAGAAGCCTGGGCCTACAAGAAGCTATTCGAGAGCATCTCATCAAGCATGGTGCCCGCTGGCCAGGCTGGCAGGGCGCTGAAAAGCCGCACCCTGCACCAAACCGCCGCACCGGGCGCAGAAGGGGAATAACATGCACCGGGCAATCCGCAGCGCCCTGATGTTCAAGCCGCAGTTGCTGGAGCCCCTACGACGGGGTTCTGGCGATCTGGCGGGGGAAGGATTATCGGATGGTCAATCGGCCACGAGGGCGATGGAAACGAGCCTGGTTGAGGGCGGGGAGACGGTGACGGCAGTTATCCGGAATATCCGGACAACTGAGGGAAACCCTGGGCTTAAGCGATTTTTGCGTTTGGCGTGAAGGGATGTTCGGAATATGGGTAGAAATATGGGTAGAATTGACAAATACCCAAAAATCCCAATGTTTCTGCGGGTTGCTGGCGGAGGGAGAGGGATTCGAACCCTCGATACGGTCTCCCGCATACACGCTTTCCAAGCGTGCGCCTTCAGCCACTCGGCCACCCCTCCGCATTAAATCCTCAAACACCGTTGGAACAAGTGCTCAAGCGGGCGCAAATTAACCGAGCCAGCCTGCTGGCGCAACGGTTATGATGCATCTATGCGAATCCTTTTTTATTGCGGCATGTTTTTGGTCGCCCTGGGGCTGCTTGCAGCAGCAGTGGAAACCGCCGCACGCGGTCTGCCTGGGGCCGATCGGAGCTTCTTCATGTCGGCTTATGACCTTTGGTACACGCTGCGCCCAAAAAGCCTTTTGGTCTTTGAAATGCGGACAGAAGGCTTGGCACCGTGGCTGTGGAATCCGTTAATGACGACGATTCTGGCCTTTCCGGCCTGGTTTGTTTTTGGCGTTCCGGGTAGTATTTTTGCCTGGTTTTGCCATCCAAAGCGCAATAATCAGGCCGATGATGACATCAATGAAGTTCTTGAATCCTTCACCCTGTTCGACGAGTTGACCCGTCAGGCGCGCAAGGAGAACCCCATGGGGGAAGAACACGGCCCCCGCGATATGCTACCCGATCACCTGATGGGCGAAGATTTAGCCCCCGACGCCAATGGGCCCGGTGAATTCATCGAAAACGCGACCCTCACTGACCCCGATGGCGGGCATGGTGGAGACAGCGGGCAACGGTAACGACCGCCACGACGCCGAATTTTCTTGTAAAGATTGTAAAACGACCATTGCGGACGCGTGAGTAAAGGAGTATGACCCCCTCCTCCCACGCTGACCTTGTTCCTATCGTCTTTAAGTTTTCTGACAATGTACATTTACTTGCCGATTGCCGCCGTATCCCAAAATCTGTTCGTCCTGCTTGGACTGGGCGGAATGGTCGGATTCCTGTCGGGCTTGTTCGGCGTCGGCGGTGGTTTTTTGCTAACCCCGCTGCTGATCTTTCTTGGCATCCCGCCTGCCGTCGCCGTGGCGTCAGCGGCCAACCAGGTTCTCGGCTCATCCATTGCCGGTATTTCTTCGCATTGGCGGCGTAAGGCAGTTGATATCAAGATGGGGACCGTGCTGATCATCGGCGGCCTGGCCGGGTCCGGATTGGGTATGGTGCTGTTCGGATTCTTGCGTGATTTGGGCAACATCGACCTGACGATCAGCCTGTGTTACGTCACCCTTCTGGGGGCCCTTGGCACGCTGATGCTTATTGAAAGCGGCAGAACCTTGTACCGCCAGTCCAAGGGCACGTATGTCAGGCGCAAGCTACATCGTCATTCGTGGATGCATCGCCTGCCGTTCAAGACCCGTTTCCCGCGCTCGCGCCTTTATATCAGTCTCCTCGCCCCCCTCGCCGTTGGCGCTGTCACCGGCGTGCTGTCGGCGATCATGGGCGTGGGCGGCGGGTTCATCATGGTGCCTGCGATGATTTACCTGCTTGAAATGCCAACGTCGGTGGTCGTCGGGACGTCGCTGTTGCAGATTATTTTCGTTACCGCCAACGTCACCCTGTTACAGGCCGTAAACAGTTATTCCGTCGATATCGCGCTGGCCATGATCATGCTTGTGGGCGGTGTTGTCGGGGCTAATTTAGGGGCCAAGATCGGCCGCAAGCTGGAAGCCGATCAAATCCGGTTCCTGCTGGCCCTGTTGGTCCTTGGAATGGGAATAAAGATGGCGTTTGACCTGGTCACGCCGCCTGAAAATATTTATTCGCTGGCGGCACACGTCTAAAAATATCGCTTTGGCAACGCAGGCTCAGTCGTCGCCCATTTTCAGGGCTGCGATAAACGCCGACTGCGGAATTTCCACCTTGCCGAACTGGCGCATTCTTTTTTTGCCCTTCTTCTGCTTTTCCAGAAGCTTTTTCTTTCGCGTGATATCACCGCCATAACATTTGGCCGTAACATCCTTGCGCATGCCGCCGATCGTTTCCCGGGCAATAAATTTACCGCCAATGGCGGCCTGGATGGGAATCTTGAACAACTGGCGCGGGATCAGGTCTTTCAGGCGTTCGCAAACCATGCGCCCGCGGGCTTCGGACTGGGAACGATGGCAAACGAAGCCAAGCGCATCCACGGGTTCGGCGTTGACCAAGATCGACACCTTGACCAGATCGCCTTCCTGGAGCCCGTCCATTTCATAATCGAAGCTGGCATAGCCGCGCGAAATGGATTTAAGCCGGTCGTAAAAATCAAACACCACTTCGTTCAACGGCAATCGGTAAACGGCCATGGCCCGGCTGCCGGCATAGGTCAATTCGATCTGCTCTCCACGCCGCTCCGTGCACAATTGCAGGATCGAGCCCAGATATTCATCAGGCACCATGATCGTCGCCTTGATCCAAGGTTCGGATATGGTAGCAATGCGGGTCGGTTCGGGCATATCAGCGGGGTTGTGCAGTTCGAGCGATGTGCCGTCGATCATGTTGATGTGATAGGCGACACTGGGGGCCGTGGTGATCAGGTCCAGATCAAATTCCCGTTCCAGTCGTTCCTGCACAATTTCAAGATGCAGCAACCCCAGGAAACCGCAGCGATATCCCAGGCCCAGCGCCATGGAATTTTCCGGCTCGTAGTCGAAACTGGCATCGTTCAGGCGCAGCTTGGCGAGGGATTCACGCAGGTCTTCAAAGTCGTTGGCGTCGGAGGGAAACAGCGAGCAGAAAACCACCGGCACCGAAGGCTTGAAGCCAACCAGCGGCGCATCAGCGCGACGTTTGTCTTCGGTGATGGTGTCACCCACATTGGTATCGGCGACGGTCTTGATAGACGCTGTCATATAGCCGATTTCGCCTGGCCCCAGCCCATCGACCTTGGTTGCCTTGGGCGTAAAAACGCCAACCTGTTCAACCAGATGAACCGAATCGGCGGCCATCATGCGGATCTTCATGCCTTTTTTAAGCACACCGTCCTTGACGCGAACCAAAATCATCACGCCCAGATACGGGTCGTACCAACTGTCGACCAGCAGGGCTTTCAAAGGTGCGTCGCGGTCGCCTTGTGGGGCTGGCAGGCGTTCGACCATGGCTTCAAGAACGCCATCCACGCCAACGCCGGTCTTGGCGGAAACTTCCAACGCGTCAGAGGTATCAATCCCGATCACGTCTTCGATTTGCGCCTTGATGCGATCGGGTTCCGAAGCCGGCAGGTCGATCTTGTTCAAAACCGTGATAATTTCGTGATCGTTGCCAAGGGCCAGGTACACATTGGCCAGCGTCTGCGCCTCAACCCCCTGGGTTGCATCGACAATCAAAAGCGAACCTTCACAGGCGGCCAGCGAACGGCTGACCTCGTAGGCGAAATCCACATGGCCGGGGGTATCCATCAGGTTGAGCTGATACGTTTCTCCGTTTTTGGCCTTGTAGGCGAGACGAACGGTCTGGGCCTTAATGGTGATACCGCGCTCGCGCTCGATCTCCATGGAATCGAGCACTTGAGCCTTCATCTCACGGTCTTGCAAACCGCCGCATATCTGGATCAGGCGGTCGGCCAAGGTCGACTTGCCGTGATCGATGTGCGCGATGATGGAAAAATTGCGTATGTGGCTTAAATCTGTACTCATGGATCGGCTTTTATCATTGCCGCACGTGCTTGGCTATCCCTGAATTATCAGCATCAGTTCCGGCGGCAGGGGCGCCACCCCGATCACCGCTTCGTGCGCCGCCAACAAGACCGCAAACAACACCAGCCCGCCCAGCAACCGCAGCCAGCCGATTTGGCCGGGAGTGACCCGCGCCTTACCGCTTAAAACGGCGACAAACGGCACAAAAGAAGACTGGGCAACAAGTGCTTTCCAGTCCGCATGACCTTCATCATGCTTGCGCTGATCCAGGAAAAAGCCGCCCAGCAGGGCCAGAACCGCCAGGGCACCAAAGAAAATCCACTCAGCAACCCGGGGATTGGCCGCCATGTGCGACAGGAAAAACAGCCCGACCCCCCACATCGCGGGCTGGCGGGTAATTTTCAAAATACCCGGAACCGGTTTATCCTTGCCCAGACTTTCCAATCCCAGCGCCGAGGGATTCCCAGTGGTATACCCGCAAAAAATCAGGATACACGCCAACGGCATTACGTACACCGGCACCAAGGTCAGCGCCACAAAAGGCAGGGCGACATCGGGGGTCGCCTTGAAAGCCAGCAGCAATTGAACAAAGAGAATGACCGCGACGGTCCCGTAAACCACCCTGTAAGGGCCTTCGCGCCAACGGTGAATCAAAAATTTACGCACCGGCGGATGCGACATAAGAAAATGGCTGCCGACAAACATCACGGACAGCAACACCAGTTCGTTGAATGCTTCGTTCATGATTCCCCTCCCCGGTTTTTCCTGATCAAGGCAGTGGCGAAACGCCGATGACGGCCTCGTGCAGGAAGACCAGTATAGTAAACAATCCAAGCCCGCCCGCAAGGGGAAGAATACCCACGCCCCGAAGTTGAATTGAGCCCGATACCCACGCCAGCAGGGGAAGATTGGACGTTGGTGCGGCAAGCTTACGCCAACGCTCCTCGCCCAGCCGCGCCCGGCGCTTGGTATCCAGGCTTTTTGCCCCCGCCACCCCCAACAACAGCAGCAGTGAAAACATCATCAAAGCCGCAAAGTCACCATTAACCGGCATATGACTGATCGCCCAAAGACCGATAGCCCAAACCACCGGATGGCGGGTGATGGCGACAAGACCAGGGCGTTCGGGGTCAAATTTTGCGGGCTTAGCGAACGACAGCGACAACGGGTTGGGTTGAACAAGGCCGCCGACCAGCAAGACGCAGGCAAACGGCATGACCAACACCGGCCCCCAGCGAGCCCAGGGGCCCAAGGCCCAGACCTCCACATACGGCGCGCCAGCGTAGGCAAACCCCAACCAGACCAGGACCGCCACCGACATTAGGGAATACATCGTCATGTACATTTTTTCGCCCATGGCCCGCACCAGCTGGGCGCGCAAGGGCTTCAAGGCCGGAATGGTGTGGGTCAGGATAAAACACAAGATGGCGACGAATAATTCTGTCATAATCCAAACCTGCCCAAGAATCCCTCAAATGCCGGAACCCTGATCATGCCGCCAAAAAAGAACCCCCTCAAGCTGAATAAACTGCAACTGAGGACGCTCCTGCTTATGCAAGAGCTGGCCCGCCACCCACAAACCGCGGCCACCAACCCCGCCACCGGCGAAGTCACCCTGACCGCCCTGCCCCAACCGCACGGCAATCATGTGCACATCGGGGACTTCGTCGTCGCGTCCAGCGACATCAGCGGATTTTCCAACGAAGCCGTTTGGCGCGCCCTGGAACGCAAGGGCCTTGCCCGGTCAGGCTTTCCAGCCGCCATTACCCTGACGGCCGAAGGCGTCGGTTACGATACCGGCCTGCGCGACCAGTTGGCCCACCCATCTGACCACTAGAACTTAAAGGTCGGGTGCCGCCAGGCCGTGCTGCAGGCAAGCAGCAACGACGGTATTGCGCAACAAACACGCAATCGTCATGGGACCAACGCCACCCGGCACCGGCGTAATGGCACCCGCCACCTGCATCGCCTCATTAAATGCCACATCGCCGACCAGGCGGGTTTTGCCTTCGCCCCGTTCGGGCGCATCGATGCGGTTAATGCCCACATCGATGACCACGGCGCCGGGTTTTATCCAGTCGCCCCGAACCATTTCTGGGCGCCCCACGGCGGCGACCAGGATATCTGCGGCGCGACATTCATCGGCCAGATTCTGAGTTTTCGAATGGGCGATGGTAACGGTACAGCTTTCGGCCAGCAGCAAAGCGGCAACCGGCTTGCCGACGATGTTTGATCGACCCAGCACCAGCGCCTTCTTGCCCGCAAGATCACCCAACTGATCCTTCAGCAGCATCAGGCAGCCCAGCGGCGTGCACGACACCATGGCGCGCGCATCACCCGTGGCTAATCGCCCGGTATTGATGGCGTGAAACCCGTCCACATCTTTTTCGGGCGCGACCGCATTGATCACCGCATCTTCATTGATGTGATCCGGCAGCGGTAACTGCACCAGGATGCCGTTGACGGCTTCATCGGCGTTCAAGTCATCGATCAGCTTTAAAAGCGCGGCTTCGGTTGTTTCCACCGGCAGTTTGTGTTCGAACGATTTCATGCCGGCCTCGAGCGTCTGCTTGCCCTTGTTGCGCACGTAAACCTGGCTTGCCGGGTCTTCGCCGACCAGCACCACGGCAAGGCCGGGTATCAGGTTGTGATCTTGCAACAGGCCTGCGACCACAACGGCAATGCGCTGGCGCAAGCCCTCGGCAAAGGCCTTGCCATCGATGATTTGGGCGTCCGCCATAATGGAGTTCCTTCTGCTAGAATTTTTCAAGCCATTGATGCAGTCGTTGCATCAGGGTGTCTGTTTCTTGGGCGACGAGCAGTGTCTTGTTGCGGTCTGTGGCACCCCTGATCACGGTGATCGTCGACTTGGCCACTTTCCATTCAGCAGCCAACAGCTTTATCAGCGCGGCATTGGCCTTGCCCTGTTCAGGCACGGCCGTCACCATCACCTTGATCAGTCCGGCGCCATCGGCATCGATTTCAATCGCGGCAATTTTGTTCGCCGACGCTTTTGGCACCAACCGAATACGAACACGCACTCCGCCTTGGGCGGCGGCGAAGGGGTCGGGATGCCGGGCCGGGGTCACGTTATACCAGTAGGCCGATCAATAACCGTTCCACGAACATCAACAGCAAAATCAGCGCCACCGGCGACAAATCAAATCCGCCCATGGCGGGTAGCAGGTTACGAATGGGCCTGAGCGCCGGTTCGGTAATCCGGTGGGTGAAATCGCCAACCATATAAACGAACCGGTTGGACGTATTGACGACGTTGAAGGACACCAGCCAGCTCAAGGCAATATTGATGATCAGAATCCACACGAAAATACCGATAACTTGTAAAAGCAGCCAAACTGTGGCCCCGAGAATGACATCCATGGCGGCGAGGTATCCTTAATTGGTTTCAGCCAGCCTAATTTAGTCTTCCCACCCCGGCGGCGCAAGGGCGTGCGAACCCGCCAAATAGCGTGGGAACAGCCCTCGGCGCAGAACCTTGACAGGCAGCGGCAACGGTTTCATAAACGAGTCAAATATGATGGGGCCGTAGCTCAGTTGGGAGAGCGCCACGTTCGCAACGTGGAGGTCAGGGGTTCGATTCCCCTCGGCTCCACCATCTTTCCATGATTTACCGGATATCCGGCTTTGGTTCATGCCACGGGGTCGACTGTTCGATGGTGTGGGCGATGCGCAGAACTTTTTCGTCTTCGAAACGGTGGCCCGCAAGCATCAGGCCGACCGGCAAGCCCTTTTCTGTGAACCCGCAGGGAATTGAAATCGCGGGCTGGCCCGTAAAGTCGAAGATGACGCAATTTTTAGACGACAGCCGGGCATAATCCCCGGGCCGGTCGGCGATGGGCGAGGCGGTAATGGTTGAGGTCGGCACGGCGAGAACATCACACGCCGACATCAGGTGTTCCATGCGCGCCGTGAATTCCCGGCGAAAATGTTGCGCGTCGATATATTCCGTCGCCTTGATAACCTGGCTACTTTCGAGTTTCCTGCGGACTTCGTCGCTGAACGCATGGGGGCGGTCTTTGAGATCTTGCGCATGAACGGCGGTGGCCTCGACGAAGGATAGCCTGGACGCCACGTAGGCCTGGTCGATATCGGGAATATCAAGGTCAATCAATTCTGCACCAAGCCCGGCGAGTGATTTCAGGGCGGCATCGACAACGTCGATAACGGCGGAATGACCCTCGAAAAAGAAGCGCCTGACGATGCCGATGCGGACGCCTTTTAAATCTCCGTCGCCAACATTAAAACGGGCCGGGGATGCGGTTCGGGCTGAATAGGGGTCGGCGGGGTCATAGCCCGCTATGGCACCCAGGGTCAGGGCAGCATCTTCGACGCTGCGGGTCAAGGGGCCAACGTGATCCATCGTTCGGACCAGCGGAAAAATGCCGGCTTTACTGACCAATCCAAAGGTCGGTTTGTGCCCGACGATACCACAACAATGCGCGGGTTGCCTGATGGAACACCCTGTATCAGTGCCGGTCGCCATATAGGCCAACCCCGCGGAAACGGCAGATGCCGAACCGCCACTGGAGCCGCCAGGGTCGTGATCCAGTGCCCAGGGATTCGAGATCGCGCCGAAAAATGAATTGATGCTATCGGTGCCATAGGCCAGTTCATGCAGGCCGGTCTTGCCCAGCAGCACGGCACCGGCATCGGTCAGGCGTGTCACCACGGCCGCGTCTTCGTCGGGTATCCAGTCTTCAAAAAGTTTGGAGCCGCAGGTGGTGCGAATGTCCCGTGTTGCGACTAAATCCTTGATGGCGATGGGAATACCGTGGAGCGGGCCACGGTCATGGCCGCCCTGCAATTCCGCATCGGCTTGCAAAGCCTGTCTTCGCGCAAGATCTGCCGTTACAGTAATAAAAGCATTCAGCCGGATGTTGTGGGCTTCAATTCGCTCAAGCATCAGTTCGGTCAGGGCGACCGAGGTAAGGTCGCCAGACCGCAACATTTTGCCAATCTGGGAGATCGTCTCGAAGTGTATTTCCATCATTTTCCGACAAACTATGAAACTGAAAAGAATCAGTTACGTTTAAAGCGTACAATTGGTCCGTCTGGCAATATTCCGATCAGACGGCGCTAAACTAAGCATGGTCAAACGGGCAATCAAAAAATATAATCAACCGGACAGAACGTTTTATGAACTTCCTTCCGGATAAAACCCCATGACCATTGAAATCGGATTGCCCGAAAACAACGCAAGCGGACCGGGCCTTGCCCGGATTGCCGTGATTGGTGTTGGCGGTGCCGGTGGCAATGCCGTTAACAATATGATTCGGTCGCGCATGGATGGCGTGGAATTCATGGCCGGCAACACCGATGCCCAGGCACTGGGCAATTGCCAAACACCGCACACCTTGCAGCTGGGGCCGCACCTGACGGGCGGATTGGGTTGCGGCGCCAATGTGGAGCGCGGTCGCCTGGCAGCCGAGGAATCCATCGACGACATCCACCGTGCCGTATCGGGATACAACCTGGTGTTTGTCGCCGCCGGTATGGGCGGCGGCACGGGCACAGGTGCCGCACCCGTGATTGCACGGGTGGCGCGCGAACAACAGGCCCTGACCGTTGGCGTAGTGACGACACCGTTTGATTTTGAAGGCGGCCGCCGCATGCGCAGCGCCCATGAAGGCCTGGCAGCTCTTGAAGAAAACGTCGACTGCATGGTTGTTATTCCCAACCAGAACCTGTTTCGCGTGGTCGACAACAAAACCACCTTTGCCGATGCCTTTAACCTGGCCGATGGCGTGCTGTACCATGCCATTCGTTCAGTCACCGACCTGATCGTCCTGCCGGGGCTGATCAACCTGGATTTCGCCGATGTCAAAACCGTGATGCAATGCCGGGGTCGCGCCATGATGGGCGTGGGCGAGGCAACAGGGCCGGACCGCGCCATTCACGCCGCCGAAGCCGCGATTTTTAACCCGCTGCTGGATATTTCATCCATCCGTGGGGCCCAAGGGGTACTGATCAACATTACCGGCGGCGACAACATGACACTGATTGAAGTGGACGAAGCGACCAACCGGATCCGCAAAGAGATCGACCCTGACTCGTTGATCCTTTTTGGCTCGACCTTTGACGAAGGCCTGAATGACGCCATGCGGGTGACCGTAACCGCCACCGGATTGCGCCCGCCAGAAAGCGCCGCCGCAGCCCCTATGCTGCCATCGTTCGATGCCGACAGCACCCCCGATGCATAACGCGCATTGCGGCACGTCATCACCGTGAAAACAACAATTTTTGACACGCCCGCCTTAAGCCCCGTTTTGCGGCTGGGCAGCATTTTTGCCCTGAAACTGCTGGGCTGGAAGGTGGACGGGGCGTTGCCAAAAGCCGATCGCTTCGTGATGATCACCGAACCCCACACAGCGGCCAGGGATTTGCCCTTGATGCTGGCGGTGGCCTTTATCTTCCGGCTGAAACTGCACTGGATTGGCAAGGAGCAATTGTTCAGGGGCTGGCGAAACCCGATTATGTCGTGGTTGGGCGGCCTGCCCATTCAACGCGACAGCGCCAGTAACGAGGTAGAACGCATTGCGCAACATTTTGCTGGGCGCGATAAAATCGCCCTGGGCATTTCACCCGGCGGCACGCGGGCCAAAAGCCAACGCTGGCGGTCGGGTTTTTACTGGATTGCCGTTAAGGCCCAGGTGCCCATCGTGCTATCGTATCTTGATTTCAAAACCCGCCGAACCGGGGTTGGCCCTCTGATTCAGCCGACCGGGGATTATGAAAAAGACGTGGTCGGGATGCTTGAGTTTTATGAAGGAATGGAAGGCAAAAACCCTACTCAATCCTGATAGGATAAAAACAGCCCGTTGAATTTATCTACCCGGTGACGATTGACGCCGCGGTCTTTGTACCCCACACGCGAACCGGACCGCACATGAATTTGCCGGTTTGCTTCATCAACACGAACTTCAAAATCATCGATAAAGCCGAATATAAGCGACCTGAATTCCGCTGCTATATAATCGTCTTGTTGGGTGGTAATGCGCCCGCCCATATCCTCGATCACCTGGCGCAGGGCGGTGCGGATTTTGGCCGGGTCCTCGCCTGGAAAATCAAGCGGGGCGGTGAAGTGTTTGGTGTCTTTGGGGTTTTCGCTGCTGACGCAATTCGGCCGTTTAGGGCAGGACGTTAGTTTACCGTCGCGCAACCCCGGTGCTGTTCCGGACCGGGACATATACCCCAAGACGGCAAAGCCTGCGATTACGAAGGCGATCGCCCCGATGATAATCATTGTCGCTAGTGACATTTTCCCCACCCTTTTGCTTAAGCGCGCTAAAATTTCCGATCCAGAACCAGTTCATCGCTCATTTTTTCCATGCGCAGGTATTGCGCGAGGATGTGCATGAGGGATTGGTGAACATCTTCGACGACACCGTAATTTTCACCCGCGACATGCAAGTTGATGGTGGCTTGCTGGCCAGAACGGCCGCCTGCAAAACCGGTCATGGCAATGACATCGACGCCGTTTTCCCGCGCCCATTTAACGGCACGCACGACGTTTTCGGAATCACCCGACGACGACACGGTAATCAGCACATCACCCGCCTGCGCCATGGATTGAAGCTGATAAACGAACACTTCATCGTAGGACATATCATTGGCGATGGCGGTGATGATTTCAATATTACTGGAAAGCGAATTCACCCGGGGCTTGACGTTGGTATCGGCCTGAACACCCTTTTGGTGGTCACAAACCAGATGATTGGAAATAGCCGCCGACCCGCCATTGCCGCAGCAATACACAGTGGCACCGCGCCCGTAAGCATCGCCCAGCATGCTCGCCGCCTTGGCAAGCTGTTCCCGATCAACAGAGGCCGCACTTTTTGCGTACTCGGTAAAATATTCGTCGCTAAAAGCGTCGATAGAAGTGTATTTCTGGTTCGGGAAAGTCACGTTTGGTACCCTCGAATTACCGCAATGGTTAACCTAGCAAATCTAACGGTTCAACGGCTCATCAACAAGGGCTCATCAACAAGGGCTCATAAAACATGCAATCCTATTATCATGAGTAGTAACAGTAACCGCAAAAATGACGATGGCTCATTCCGCTTTCAAGTCGACGCTGTTAATGCGCGGAAGATCAGCGGAACTCTTGTCGGGGGCCGCGTGCACGAAGGCAATGAGATTGTCGTGCTGCCGTCGGCCAACACCGGCAGGATCACATTGATTGCTTACAACGACGGTGCGACGACATTGACTCTGGAAAACGGCATTGACGCTTCGCCGGGCGACATGATTTGTGCGATCGACGACCGGGCGCAACTTTCTGACCAGTTTAGAGTCAACCTGATATGGCAACATGAAGTCCCACTACTGCCATCGCGCCCCTATGTGCTGAAGATGGGCAGTAGATCGGTCGTCGTATCGATCACCGACATCAAGTACATCGTCACCCCTCATACCCAACGTCACGAAAATGCCAAGACCCTGCGCCTGGACGACACCGGGGTGTGTAACATCGCGGTGTCCAGTCCGGTCCCCTATGACCCGTTCAAGAAAAACCCGATCACCGGCTCCTTTACCATCCTGGATAAGGAAAACCACCACACGGTCGCCACCGGCACCATCGAATACGGGCTATACCGCGCCGACAACATCCATTGGCAGACCATGGGCGTCAGCAAGGCGGCCCGGTCGAAAATGAAAAACCAGAAACCGGCGGTACTGTGGTTTACCGGCCTGTCGGCATCAGGAAAGTCAACCATCGCCAACCTGGTCGATCAGAAACTACACGAGATTGGGCACCATACTTATACGCTAGACGGTGACAACGTACGCCACGGCCTTAACAAAAACCTGGGCTTCACCGATGCTGACCGGGTGGAAAACATCCGTCGCGTTGCCGAGACCGCTAAACTGATGGCCGATGCAGGTTTGATCTGCCTGGTTTCGTTCATTTCACCGTTCCGTGCCGAACGGCGCATGGCGCGGGAACTGATGGAGGATGGTGAATTTATTGAAGTCTTCGTTGATGCCCCACTGGAAGTCTGCGAAGCGCGGGACCCCAAAGGACTGTATAAAAAAGCCCGGGCCGGCGAGATCAAGAACTTCACCGGCTTCGATTCACCCTATGATCCTCCTGAAAACGCCGAGATAACTGTCCCGACGGCGGACATGAACCAGGAAGAGGCTGCCAACCGCATCGTTGACTATCTGCTGGAACGGGGATTTGTGGAGGGGTGAATGGTTTGACTACGAAATAAACTAACGACAGCCTGGAAAGAAAGGGGCGCATCGGCAACGCACAGATTCTGCTCCTGTTGCTTCGGTATTGTGTATTCTCTTTGGTGACGTCTCTCTGTCAAATGCGTTCAGGCCATAGGTTGGGCGTCAGGCGCTGCGTCCATATGTGTCTTCCAACCGGACGATATCTTCTTCGCTAATTTCGTCGCCCGACTGCACTTCTACCAGGTGCAATTCCTCATCTGTACGGTTTTCTAACCGATGCTTTACACCCAAGGGGATGTAAGTGGATTGGTTTTCATTCAACGAAAGAATGTCATCGCCATTGGTCACTGTTGCCGTTCCCGAAACGACGATCCAGTGCTCCGCCCGGTGATGATGAAATTGCAGGCTCAACTTTTCACCCGGTTTGACCATGATTCGCTTAACCAGGAAGCCGGGACCTTCTTCCAGGTTCTGATAATGGCCCCAAGGGCGAAACACCCGGCTGTGGCTTTCATGTTCGTGGCGGCCGTCGCGGGCCAACCGTTCGACGATTTTTTTGACTTCCTGGGCCCGGCCCTTGGGCGCAATCAAGACCGTATCATCAGTGGCAACGATGACCAGGTCAGACACACCGATGGTGGCAATCAATGGTTTCTCACTGCGGATATAGCAATCTGATACGTCCTCGGTGATGACGTCGCCAAGGATCACATTGTTACTGTCATCAGCCTGCGAAATTTCCCAGAGGGCAGACCAGGCACCGATGTCGCTCCACCCGAAAGACGCGGGAACCACCACGGCGCGGTCGGTTTTCTCCATCACCGCATGATCCATGGAAATGCTGGTGGATGCAGCGAACCCGGCTTCGTCAAGGCGCAGGAATGTCAGGTCACGCTGACCATTGGCGACGGCGTTACGACATGCCGCGACAACTTCGGGGCAATGGTGGTTCATTTCTTCGATCAATACCCCGGCGCGGAACAGAAACATGCCGCTGTTCCACAGGTAGTCGCCGGATGTCAAATAAGCGCCTGCGGTCGCCGCGTCCGGTTTTTCGACGAAGCTGTCGACCTTGAAAGCACCGCCCACATCACCCAGCGCCACGCCCCGGCGGATATAACCATAACCGGTTTCCGGTTTATCCGGGTTCATACCGAAAGTGACCAGTCCGCCCGCCATGGCAGCCTGCGCTCCGATCTGCACATATTTTAGGAATCCCGACTTGTCGGTAATCACATGATCCGACGGCAGCACCAGCATCAGAGCGTCGGGATCGGTGTTGGCCACGTTCAGGGCTACCGCAGCAATAGCCGGGGCCGTATTGCGCGCCGTTGGTTCGAGAATAATATCGCCGCCCTCAATGCCCGCTTCGCGGAATATCTCGGCGACCAGGAACCGGTGGTCATCGTTGCAAATCGCTAGCGCCGGGCCAAACATGTCGCCACTGACACGGTCCAAGGTATCGCGAAAAAGGCTGTTGTCTGTGTACAGCGGCAGGAATTGCTTCGGCCGCAATCGGCGCGACAATGGCCACAGGCGTGATCCCGCCCCCCCGGACAGAATGACTGGAATTATTTTTTCTGGAGAGCTTTTTGACTGTGTTTGGTCTGCTATAGCTGCTTTCCTCTACAAGAAACGTATGCTGTTCTTTATTAAATTCGAAAATTAAATCACCATTTTTCAGATGAACTGCGAGATTGTGTGATGTGAGCTCCGAGCTCCCTCCACTCTTAGGTAGAGCCCAGTTCCAGAACATTGCCCTTTACGGACGGTTTGATCAAGCTGATATGGGCGGAATGTGGCCGGTGATAATTGTAATCAGCTTCCATATCGCCAGCATCGGTTAGGCATTCATCACGCAGACATCCGTTGAATTTTTCCACCAAAGCATTCTGTGTTGGTTTGCATGGCGCGGTGTAATGTCAGTCGACTCGGCTGTCCTGCGAACATCTGAGCATCGCAATGCGGATCAACTCGGTGCCATTATCGCTGATTGCCTCCTGCGGTTTCCCCCGTCTCCTGATGATCACATCCAGTTCCCGCGGCACCGGAGACCCAATGAGGACGTATCGGCCGCGAGTCCGAGGCATTCACGTGTGAAGTTATCGACAACACAGAAAATACGGAAGCGCCGACTGTCGTCCAGGACATCACTGACAAAATCCAGCGGCCAAGGCTTGTTAGCTCCCTGAGATAAGCGCATCGGTGCCCGTGCGCCCCCATGGCTCGACATGCCGCCATACTTCGCCTTCCACTTTTATAATGCTAGCTCGCTGATGCCGTGATGGCGGCATACATCCGCCGCCCTCTTGCTCTCGCAGGGTATCAACATAACCTGTTCCTCAGTGAACCGTGAATGCGTCATATCCATCTCCTCTTCACATGACGGACACTACTTATATCGGAGGAAGAAACAAAGCTCACGTCACAGTACTGTTGTTCAACAGTTTAGTTTTCTGGTATTTTGATGATGACCATTTTCTTTTTTCTCAAATTAACTGCAGCCTGAATGCAGATCAATAAAATTCCGGAAAGCTCCATAATCCAGTTCATGCGAATACCGGCAATATCAAACCTTATAAGTGTGTCAAAATCGTGGAATGATGCTGCACGCATAAAAACGAATGCCATCAAAACCGAAACACCAACAATAGCCTGCCAGTTGTGAGACATGCTCATTCTAAGGAACCAGACAAGGAATAAACCAACGACAGAAAAAACACCGCCAATTGAAAGGATAAACAGATACTGAATTTCACGCCTATCTGCGTACCAACCTCCAAGCTTTGCGGAACATCTTCCGACAGCTGTAAAAAACGACTGCAAATCAAGCTGCTTATTGACTCCCAAGAAGACCAGCAAGAGCACAAGAAGCCACCAAAATAGGCGATCTCTTTTTTCGTGACTTTCCAGGGAAATATACTTGATGCGAAAAACAACAAAGAGCGCCAAAAGAGCCGCACCAAAATAGGCCGCGACAGTCACCCAACCCATGACATGAGGGTCACCTATTTTCGGTGTCCACACGTTAAATACGCAATCAAACAGCATTGACTTACCTCAATTCATGGTGAAACACTTTTCTTACTTACACTTAAGGAAATGACAATCAACAAATATTCTCTATATTATCATACACCCTTGTCATAATGACATGTTGATTGGGCATTTATGCCAAATTTCTTGGAAATATTGGACCAGTAATTCATGGATTCTCCGACCATCCTCGTCACTGGTGGCGCCGGATACATTGGCAGTCATACGTGTAAGATACTGCGCCGTGCCGGCTATAACCCGGTTGTCTACGACAATCTGAGCATGGGACATCGTCACGCCGTCAAGTGGGGAGAGCTTGAAGAAGGCGACGTCCGCGATACGGCGCGACTGGTGGAGGTGATCGAAAAGCACAAACCGGAAGCGGTCATGCATTTTGCCGCTTTCATTGCCGCTGGAGAATCGATGACAAACCCGGGAAAATATTTCGACAACAATGTCGGCGGAACACTCGGATTGCTTCAAGCCATGCAAGACACCAACACACGGCGGCTGGTGTTTTCCAGTACAGCCGCCGTTTATAATACTTCGTCAATTGAACCCATCGATGAAACTCGGGAGATTGCTCCCGAAAACACCTATGGTGTGACCAAGGCCATGTCAGAAGAAATGATCCGCCATTTTGCTGCCGCCCATGACCTTCAAGCCGTAGCTCTCAGATATTTTAATGCAGCGGGTGCCGATCCAGAAGGTGAGCTTGGTGAGGAACATGATCCGGAAACCCATCTGATTCCGCTTGTCTTGCAGGTGGCCAGCGGGAAGCGCCCACATATCAATATTTTTGGCGACACCTATCCGACCCCGGACGGGACGTGTATTCGTGATTACATACACATCTGTGACTTGGCTCGAGCCCACATGAAATCCTTAGAGTATATGAAGGACAAATCACGTTCCGGGCTTGATGTTTTCAACTTAGGCAATGGATCTGGCTTCTCTGTTCGCCAGGTTATCGACGTTGCGCGGAAGGTCACTGGACACCCAATCCCTGAGCAAATTTCTCAGGTCCGCGATGGTGATCCGCCGATCCTTATTAGTGATGCCTCCAAAGCGCGCTCTATTCTTGGTTGGATGCCAGAGCATTGTAACTTGGAAACTCAAATTGACCATGCCTGGAAATGGATGCAAGTAAGCGAATGATTCATCAGGGGTTTTTCTCCTCGTAACCCACACCTATCTGATCATTCTTTCCTCCGTATCGGTAAGAAAAAATCTTTTGACCTGAATATTCAACAATTGTGGTACTACCCTGTTTATCTGCCTCCATTTTATAGTGAACGATCCTTGCCTTGGTGGCTCGGTCCTGATCATCCCATTGAGTGATCTTTGCACCATCACGGGAATAGTTACTTATCCACTTACCGCGCTTGCGTTGCCACCCGATTAGCCTATCGCCATCATCGTACTTGTACACATCTGTCCAGTCGCGTTTACTGAACAGGCGCGGCTCAATGTATCGTTTCACAAGTTTCGGATCACGATGATCGATACTTACGATCTGACCTCGTTCATTATATTTTCGTTTTTGATTTGCTGGATATAAAAAATTAATGATAGCTGGGGCAGAAAAATTTTCTCCGTTGTGGGCGAAGACAGCAATTTCAACCCTATCTGTTGTCATCTCTGGGGCCCACGGCACTTGACGCCTTTCATGCCAGGGAACGATTAATTCCACTTCACTGTTATCATTTCTACGTGGATTAATCTGAATACGGTCGGCATCACCGCTCATAACGACCCAGGTATATTTAATTTTCTTTCCGAATTCTGCGCCGGTGTTTGCGACATTTATAACCATGCGTTTTTCATAAGCGGTTGACCGCACGACCCTGGCGATTGCACTTGGAGTATCAAAAAGGGTTTCTGATATCCCAGAAGTAAAGTCATCGACACCACGCCTTGGGTGACTTTCATCTATAATACTCATGCGAACCATTGGCAGGATATCTGAAATATTCAACTGATTGGCTAGGCTAATCATTTTCACCACATCAATATTATCCGCTTTAAAGACGGGCGGGTGAGCCTTGGCACTTAGATAATCTGCATCAGTGATCACATCCTTCTGACCACGACGAAAGATCATTTGAACTGTCGGCATGACAAGATTTTCTTTCCGCAGGTGCTTTTTTACTGCTGGTTTAAATGCTGCAAGTATATTCAGTACTGCACGCATGAAAGGTTTATCTGAACTGGAGGACCCTTGCGACACAATCATGTAAGGCGTGTTAGCAGGTATCAAATCTCCACGTTTTGAATCATAATCCTCATGTTCAGGATAAATATACAGGTGGTTATTCGCATATTGCAGATAGAGAATTTCAGGACCGCTCGGCAATGTCAGTGCATGACGGGCTTGGCTACGCCCCGCTGCAACGGTAGATGAATTCCCGACGGTGATTGCGTTAAAAAACATCTTCGTATTGAGACCGTAGTCAACTGCCGTTTTACGGGCGCTTGAGCCATACTTGACAAAAGATAATTGAGGAAAACGTTGGTCATGAAGCAGAGAATGGCCTCTGTCATGATTGTCGTACAAATCACCAATATTTCCGGCGGACCTACCTTCTAAATACCATTTGTTTAAAATTTTTACTGCGTTTCCTTTTCCTGTTCGAATAATTTTAGACGCGACGTCCTTCTCAGGAAAATGGAAAAAGCTCTTCAATATATTCCGTTTTGAATCCCAAAGCGTATTGCCTTCATAAACCAATGCAATTCCATTATTTATATTCTTTGGAGATATCTTGATAGGATTTCTCGGAGGCTGCTGCTTTCGATTTTGCTCAATCATCTCAATCAGTGGCACGAGATGTTTATCTCTCCTGAGCGGTTCAAATAAGGGATCAAGCCGTAATAAATTGGCATTACTTAGACCTCGCCTAACCGCTATCGTCAGACGTTCCAATGCGGCATTCTTCTTGTTCTGCCCCACGAGTACTCTAGCAAGAATATAGTGGTTCATGGGGTCTTTTGGGGAGGCTGATATCAGCTCTCTGATTAATTTCGATGCTTGTTTCAATCGACCCAATCGAGTTAAATTTACTGCAACCTTCCGCAAATCATCTAATTTTGATTGCTGGAACACATTCAGAGATCCAAATTGCTCATCTCCATTTACGCTTTTCTCTTGCTGAGCAAAGGTCGTCGATCCGAGCAGCATCAGAAGAGGAATGCATGCTGCTGCAATTCTTATATAGAATAGAATTGAGATTTTTTTCGCAATTCCTTTTGAGTGGAGTCTCAGCATGGGAAATTTCCTATATGTTTTCTTGAGGTCACCCTAGGCAGACTTAACTATTCTTTGGTGGCCTTGAGAATAGCCAAGCCAAGAAAATTAGAAAAATTACTGGTCCATGGAGTAAATATCGTCTCCACAATCGCTTTGGATCTTGCAATAAGCGGAATAACCACTCAATGGAACATTTTTGCATCCAATTAGGAGAGCGAACTTCTTTCCCAGTCAAAAAATCGATAGAAGCGCCGATGCAGAATCCCGTTCCAGTCGCCTTACCGGTTTTCTGGACAGCACGTGCAACAATTTCCTGCTGCGGTGAACCGACAGCCAGAAATACATAGCGAGAGGGGTGGTCGATGATGAATTCAACACACTTCTCGATTTCACCCGGGCTCTCGACAAAACCCATGGGTGGATTGTAGTGTGAGATTAAATCGGATCCCACCGATATTTCCAGCAGATCGACTACTTTGTCATCTCCACCGATAACACATATATGATCACCGGATTTGATAACATCAGTAAACAATCTAGCGGTCAAGTCGCTTCCCCGCACGACAGGAAGGCTTCGCATCGCTATTCTTGCTAACAACTGAAGGACTTTACTGTCGCATAGACACATCCAGGCGTCATAGTAAAGTGGCATCAACCGGTCTTTTCCCGCATGCAACCTAACAATATGATCGACATTTGGTGTAACGACATACGTAAATGGCGCACTCACTTCGCGCTCACTGATTCTCTGCAAGACCTCATCCATATGAATTGGCTTAAATACCACGCCAAGGAACAAGACGTTCCCAGCACTATTGAAATTTTCCCTCACGATGAAAAGTGTCGTTCATCAGGAGGTGAAAAGTTACTCCTGATAGCTTTATTTTGGCGTTCCAAGGTCTTTCCTTTCCCTCGCAACAGTGAACTCAGCTCATAGCTTCGAAAATGGCGCAAGTAATCCCGGTTATCCATACGGGGTGCGCCACCAATCATCGCCCGAAGGTAGCCTACAAAAATACCAATCCCGCCAATCAATAATGGTTTTTGGAGCATACGGTAACAAGCCACGGCAAAAACGTAATAAGGCGCAGACCCCATAAAATATTTTCCCATGCCCCAACGCATCCGACCCGTCCAGATATTCTTCTGTGTCGAACCCATCATCCGTAAATGGGTAATCCTCATGTCCGGGTCATCTTCGGAATAGGTAATCCACCCCTTCAAACGGCACATATGCCCATCGATGCCGTCCCATCCTGTTTGTCGAACAAAGCCGCCAATATCCTTAAAACATTGGGTGCGGAAGAATTTGGCGGCACCAACGGCATTTTCGTTGCCAAGCTTCTCGTTGATCAGGGTCCCTTCATGTAGGGTATATATTTTTCCTGAAAAAGATCCAAGATAAGGATCTGCCTCAAACCTTTCCATCAACAGTTCGAAGTATTTCGGCGGCAAGATTAGATCGCCATCGAGCTTGCACAGATAATCATAATTTGACAGATCGACTGCTTCCAGACCTGCGTAAAAGGCGTCCACCACGCCGGGACCGACGGCGCGTGCGCCCCGATCTTCCCGGCGAATGACCTCGATAAACGAATGCTGTTCACTGGCCGCGGCGAGCAATGCCGGCGTGTCATCGGTCGAACCATCGTCAACAATGATCCACTTGCGGGGCAAAACGGATTGGGCTGAGACCGAATCAACAGTGTTCTGGATATAATCTGCTTCGTCACGACAGGGGGTTATAAGAAGGTACTGTTTCTGCATCAACACTCCTATGCGAGGCAATCATGACGGTCTTGACCAAAATCAAGCCACCAGTGTAGAGGTGGCATCAAGCTTTATCGCCCGACAAATGCTTCTTCCAGTTTTTTTACAGTTTGTTGTATCGAAAATTCTCTTACAACCCATTCCCGTCCTGCCTTAGACAGTCGGTCTCGCAATTTATCGTCTTCGATCAATCGTTGCATTCCTTGCGTCAAGTCTTCGCGTACGCCAGGGGCTACCATAAGCCCTGTTTTCTCGGAAATAACAAGCTCTCGAATAGTTTCAATGTCCCCGCTAATAACACAGACCTCGCAAGCCATTGCTTCCATTAACACGACAGGAATGCCGTCTTTATCACCACTCGTTCCAACTCTACACGGCAACACGAACAAATCACAGTTGTTCAAAAGAGATCGAATTTCTCCATTGTCTTTAGCCCCAAGCAAGCGCACGCGAGACTTCAAGTGATTGCGTGAGATCAGTTTTTCTAATGTGTCTCGTTGAGGACCATCGCCGACAATTGAACAGTCAAATTCAATTTGTTTTTTCTCAAGGGCTGCTATCGATTCAATTAATATGTCGAATCCCTTTTTTTCAACAAGGCGGCCAACCGCCAGCACTTGAAATCGACTAACTTTCTTGCTCCTCTCGGTTGGAGAAAATTCTGCGGTGTCCACTCCGCATCGGACAATGGGAAAATTTTCATCCGGCAATTTGACAAGGCCTTGATAAAATTTCCTATGCCAGTTGCTAATACATGCTGTGAATGAGGAACGCTTCAACTTCTCTTCTAAAAGAGTGCGCTGAACAAATAAATCAGCGGCATGACCGGTAAAACTGAACGTAGTGCCAAGCTGTTTCGAACAGTACATCGCTATTGTCGCAGGAACGTGCGCCATATGAGCGTGAATATGCTTAATTCGCCTCCCCCGCACTCTTCTTGCCAAGGCCATCGCGGCAAGACATTGCCACATAATTTTGACCCGCTGCATCAAGGTACATTTTTTAATTGAAGCCGCATCCAAGAAAGCTTGACTAATAACTTGAACTGAACGGAATGGGTTTCGAATGATTGAGTGCAAAGCATCAAACAGAAGACGCCCCCCCCCTTTCTCATATATTCGGATCGCTTCTCTCTCAAGGGCGTCCGTTTTAGGGGAGCCCAAATTTCTTTCTGGGCGATGAACAGATGCAACGATAACCTCTACGCCATCGTCTCTTAACGCCAGAACCTCTCTATATACAAATGTTTCAGATCTAGAAGGAAGAATTGCTCCGATATATAAAATAGGCCCAATTTGATGGTCATTGATATTTTGTAATTTCAAAATAGCTTTCCATTAGCATAGCTGGTGTTCGTCATTAGTTAGCTTTGAAAGCATCCATTAGAGCGGTTATCACCGAATC